>ERZ1645192.14-NODE-14-length-99733-cov-40.433626_pt1 | contig 99733 bp, 83 predicted proteins | sample MGYA00575354_ERZ1645192 | MGnify/ENA primary metagenome ERZ1645192 (study PRJEB40844, sample SAMN11349763) | freshwater sediment metagenome | isolation source: river sediment | host: Sediment | place: India: Faizupur Khadar , New Delhi | collected 2017-02-21 ... | reverse complement strand
AAACCGACCAGCGGGACGTTACCGGGGGGCGTGATGTCAAAGGGATTTTCTACGGAGGCCGTGGTGATCGGGGCAGGGCCCGCGGGCCTGGGGACTGCCCTCGGGCTGGTCCGCGAGGGGATCCGCGTGGTGGTTCTCGAGAAGCAGGACCGGGTGGGGACGAACCGCCGGGGCGAAACCATCCGCTTCAACAGGGACATGGACGGCCTTTTGGGCGAAGGCTTCCTGAAAAGGCACACGGTCAGGAAGATCGACAGGCGGACCTACTTTTCCCACACCGGCCGCAACTTCGTGCACCGGACCATCTCGAACCCCAACCTCATCATCGACTGGCCGGACTTCATGCAGGCCATGGCGGAGGCCGTCTCCCGGGCGGGCGCACAGATCTGGACCTCGTCGGCCGTGCAGGACTTCATCAGGCAGGACCGAGAAGTCCGCGGGGTGCTCGCCATGGTGAGCGGCTTCGCCCAGGAGGAGATCGCCTCCCGCGCCGTGTTCTCCTGCGGCGGGCACGAGGACCCCGCGTCGCGCTTCCTGCGGATCGACCGCTCGTGGGTCGACCTGCCCATCCAGAAGCGGATCGTTCAGGACTACGCCGGGCCGGACGACCGGCTGCAGTACCACTTCCACGTCGCGCCGGACGCCCTCTCCGTGGGCGCGATCTTCCCCCGGGGCGGCGGCGAGTCGGAGTTCATGGTCATGGGCATGTCCCGGGACGGCACGGCGCGGCGGATCCCCTTCGATGACTTCCGCGCGGCCCACCCCCTGTTCGACAACCTCCTCCAGGGGACGAAAACAACCTACTCGCTGAGCACGCTCATCCCCATGGGCGGCATGATCTTTCCCTTCACCCCGAGGCCGGGACTCGTCATGGCCGGGGATGCCCTGGGGCACGTCCAGGCCCGGGGCGGCAGCGGCATCCGGACCTCCTTCCTCATCGGCCACGCCGTGGGCAGGCTCGGCGCCCTGGCCATCAAGTCCGGGGAGTGGACGGAGCGGACCTCGCAGCTGTTCGAGAAGGCCATCCTTTCTTCCCCGGAGGTGCGCGCGCTCAGGGTGCACAATTTCATCTATTCCCGCCTGCGCTCGAAGCTCTTCGAGAAGATCCGCACCCCGGAGGCCATGGACCGCGCGTGGCCCTTCCTCAGGATGGCGCTGCGGTGAGGCCCGGGGCCATTCGGGCGGCCGCCATTTCCCCTTGACGTACGGGAAGAATGTTATAAGTTGATCCCCATGATAAGCGCTGAGAACCTCTCCAAGAGCTATGCCGGCCAGACCCTGTTCGACGGCGTCTCCTTCAAGATCAACTCCCGGGAGCGGGTCGGCCTCGTGGGCAGGAACGGGCACGGCAAGACCACCCTGTTCCGGATGATCGTGGGGGAGGAGACCCCGGACGAAGGCCAGATCGTTGTCCCGAAGAACTACCGCGTCGGCTACGTGAGGCAGCACCTGGACTTCACCGAGGACACGGTCCTGAAGGAGGGCATGAAGGGTCTGCCCCCGCACCGCATGGACCAGCACTGGCTGGTGGAGAAGGTCCTCGCCGGCCTGGGCTTTTCCCCGGCGGACATGGGCCGCGACCCCTTCGAGTTCTCGGGCGGCTACCAGGTGCGGCTCAACCTCGCCAAGGTCCTCGTGAGCGCACCCGACCTCCTGCTCCTGGACGAGCCCACCAACTACCTGGACATCACCTCCATCCGCTGGATCGAGCGGTTCCTCGTGGCCTGGCCCGGGGAGCTCGTGCTCATCACCCACGACCGCACCTTCATGGACCGGATCGTGACCCACACCATGGGCATCCACCGCAACAGGGTCAAAAAGATCGAGGGGGACACGGGCAAGTACTACACCCAGATCGCCCAGGAGGAGGAAATCTACGAGAAGACCCGCGTGAACGATGACCGCAGGCGCAGGGAGGTCGAGAACTTCATCACCCGGTTCCGGGCCAAGGCCCGGCTCGTGGGCATGGTGCAGTCGAGGATCAAGACCCTCGAGAAGATGGAGAAGAAGGAGCGCCTCGTGAAGCTCAAGGACCTCGACTTCTCCTTCACCTGCTCCCCCTTCGCGGGCAAGTACGTGCTCCAGGCCACCGGCCTGGACTTCTCCTACGACCCCGCGAAGAAGCTCATCGCCGACTTCACCCTCACCGTCCGGCCCGGGGAGCGGGTCTGCATCATCGGGCCCAACGGCAAGGGCAAGACCACGCTGCTCAAGCTCCTGGCGGGCCAGCTTGTCCCGGACTCCGGCGAGATCGCGCTGAACCCCAGGGCCATCCCGGGCACCTTCGAGCAGACCAACGCCTCCCGCCTCGTCGACTCCCGCACCGTGGAGGAGGAGATCCTGTACACCCACAGCGAGATCAACCAGCAGAAGGCCCGGGACATCTGCGGGGCCATGATGTTCGAGGGCGACTTCGCCCTGAAGAAGATCGGCGTCCTCTCCGGCGGCGAGAAGAGCAGGGTGATGATGGGCAAGCTCCTCGCCACCCCCGTGAACCTGCTCCTCCTGGACGAGCCCACGAACCACCTTGACATGGAGTCGAGCGACGCCCTGCTCGCGGCCCTGGACAGCTTCGACGGGGCCGTGGTCATGGTGACGCACAACGAGATGTTCCTCCACGCCCTGGCCGAGCGGCTCATCATCTTTTACCGCGACGCCATCGAGGTCTTCGAGGGGGGCTACCAGCACTTCCTCGACAAGGGCGGCTGGGGCGACGAGGAGGTGCAGCCCGCCTCCGCCCGCAAGCAGAAGCCGGTCAAGGAAGGCGAGAAGCTCGACAGGAAGGGGCTCCGGAAGCTCAGGGCCGAGATCATCACCGAGCGGTCAAAGGCCCTGGGACCCCTGGAGAAGGGCATCGAGCATGCCGAGCAGGCAATCGAGGCGCGGGAGAAGAAGATCAGGGAGCTCCACGGGGCCATGCAGGAGGCGGCTGACGCCAGGGACGGCAGGAAGATCGCGGAGATCTCCGTGCTGATCCACCGGAACGAGGAGGAGATCGAGGCCCTGTTCGAAGAGCTCGAGGAGCTCACGTGCAGGCGCGACGAGCTGGCGCCGGAGTTCGAGGAGCGCCTGGCCCGGCTCGACTGAGCCCGGGAAAAAGCTCCCTCGTCCGCCGTCCGCGATGCTGCCGGCAACGTGCCCGTGAAAATCAGCCGGCCCGGCCGGGCTTGGGATACGCCTCTCTAATCCCGCCGGTCGACGACGCGCCTGGCCTTGCTGCCCGTCCGGGGCAGGCTGCCGTAGTCCACGATCTCCACGGCCCCGCTCACGAGCAGCGACTTCCTCAGGTCGGCGGCCACGGCTTTCGAGACGTGCCGGTCGTCGTCCGATGAGGCGGTCACCTTGCGCTCTGCCCGAAGCGTCATGTAGTCCTTACCGTCCTCGCCCCGGTCGAGGAGCACCTGGTACTCGCTTGCGAGCCCGGGGTGCCGGTGGAGGATCTCCTCGACGTGGCTCGGGTAGATGTTCACGCCCCGGACGATGAACATGTCGTCCGAGCGGCCCACGATGCGGTCGTGCCGGGGCAGGATGGAGCCGCAGGGGCACTGTCCGGGGATGAGCCGCGTGAGGTCCCGGGAGCGGTACCGGATGAGGGGCGCGCCTTCCTTGCGGAGCGTGGTGTAGACCATCTCGCCGATCTCGCCCTCCCGCACGGGCTCGAGGGTTTCCGGGTCGAGGAGCTCCAGGATGTAGCAGTCCGGGAAGTAGTGGATGCCCGCGTGGCGGGTGCAGTCCAGTCCCGTGCCCGGGCCGTAGACCTCGGTGAGGCCGGGGATGTCGAAGAGGTGGTCCGCGCGAAACAGGCTCTTTATCTTTTCCCGCATGGAGTCGCTCGAGCGCTCGGCCCCCATGATGACCTTCTTCACGTTCAGCTTGTCGAGGATGCCCGCCTTCTCCGCCTCCTCGGCCAGGAGCAGGGCCATGGAGGCGGTGGAGCAGATCACCGTGGGCTTAAAGTCCACCAGGAACTGCAGGTGCATCTCCGTGTTCCCGGGGCCCACGGGCAGTGCCATGGCGCCGAACTCCTCGCACCCGTTCTGGAAGCCCGCGCCCGCGGTCCAGACGCCGTAGCCCACGCAGATCTGCACCCGGTCTTCGGCAGTGAGCTCCGCCAGCTCGTAGCAGCGGGCGAACATGGCCGCCCAGTCGCCGATGTCCTTTTTCGTGTACGACATGACCTTGCGCTTGCCCGTGGTGCCCGAGGAGGCGTGGATGCGCACGATGTTCTCGAAGGGGACCGAGAGCAGGGGGAAGGGGTAGCCTTCCTGCAGGTCCCGGGCGGTGACGAAGGGCAGGCGCCTCAGGTCGTCCAGGGAGGTGATGTCTTCGGGCTTCACGCCGGAAGCGTCCAGGCTCCTGCGGTAAAAGTCCGAGCCGTGGTACGCGTGCCCCACGGTCCACTTCAGCCCCTCGAGCTGGATGGCCTCCAGCTCTTCGGGGGATCGATATGCCGGCATGAAGGTTTTTCCCACCGTTTCTTTCCTCCTCATGATGCGGTTTCTGGCGAGTGCCCGTACCCGAGCCCCATGGCCTCGAGGTTGGCTTCGAGACTCCTGCCGGGCGAGATGTCGCCCACCGCCGTGCGGGCCTGCCCGAGGGGTATGCCCAGGACGCGCAGGGCGAAACCCAGCATGACCATGTTCACGGCGCCGGGCAACCCCGCGTCGAGGGCCATGCCCGTGGCGTCGATGGCGTGAGTGAATGCGCCCCGCGTCCGGGCGTTCACCACGGAGACGCCCCCGGGGGCGAGCATGGGGAGAAACCCCCGGGTCTCGGCCTCGTCGAGCCCGATGAGCACGTCGGCGCTCCCGGCAGGGATGAGCGGGCTCGCGTAGTCGCCAACCTTGAGGCTCGCGGTCACCGTGCCGCCCCGCATGGCCATGCCGTGCGTCTCGGAGGAGATGACGGGCCTGCCCCCGAGCAGGGCGATCTGGGCCAGGGCCCTGGCCAGAAGCAGGATGCCCTGGCCGCCCGTGCCCACCATGAAAATCTGTCCGGAGAGCGTTCCGGCTTCCCGTGAGCTCATCTCTTTTCGCCTTTATCTTTCCGTGCGACGATGGCGTGGTGCGGGCAGACATCCGCGCACACGCCGCAGCCTATGCACAGGGTCAGGTCGATGGAGACCCTGTCGTCGCCGGGCACGAGGGCGGGGCACTCGAACTGCTCCGTGCAGTACCCGCACAGGGTGCACGCGTCCGTGACCTCCATGGCGAAGCGCTCCTGCTCCCCGAGGGCCTTGCGGTCCCTGATGCAGGGGTGGCGCGCGATGACGGCGACCACGCCCTCGGAGGCGGTCTTCGCGTGGGCCTCCCTCACGGTCTTCGCGAAGCCCCTGACGTCGTAGGGGTCATGGACCAGGACCGTCTTCACGCCGCACCCCGTGAGGATCTCCTCGAGCTGGAGCGTCCTGCCCCGGTAGTCGTTCGCCACGAAGCCCGTGGCGGGCGTGGGCTGGTGGCCGGTCATGGCGGTGGTGGCGTTGTCGAGGATCACGAGGACGAACCGGGCGCCCGTGACCAGGGCATTGATGGTGGGCGGTATGCCCGCGTGGAAGAAGGTGGAGTCGCCGATGATGGCCGCGATGGGCGGCGGCTTCGCGCTCCCGCTGTAGGCGTGGTAGAAGCCCGCGGCCTGGGACACCGCCGCGCCCATGCACAGGCAGGTGTCCACCGCGCCCAGGTTCAGCCCCAGGGTGTAGCAGCCGATGTCCGAGGCGTAGATGCCTTTCGGCAGGGCGCGCTTGATCCCGTAGAAGGCGCCCCGGTGGGCGCAGCCCGCGCACAGCGAGGGGCGCCTGCCCTTCGCGGCGGCGGTCTCCGGCTGCGGGGTGCCGGGGCCCGTGACGCGGTCGAGGACGGCCATGAGAAGATCCGGGGTGAGCTCGCCCTCGGCGGGCACGGTGCCGTCCCTGCGTCCGCGCACGTTCGAGCGCGAGGTGAACTGGAGCTCCATGACCGGCCCGGTCTCCTCCACCACGAGCACGGTGGCGTGCCGGCGGGCAAGGCGGTCGAGCTCGGCGGGGTCCATGGGGTAGGGCATGTCGACCTTGTAGAGGCAGACGCCGGGCCATCTCCCGAACCCCTTGAGGACGTCGAGGAGGTAGGCGTGGCTCACCCCGGAGGAGACCACGCCCACAGGGGCCGTCTCCTCGCCGAAGACGGGCCGGGGCTTCGCCCAGGGGTGCAGGCTCAGGCGGGCGATCTTGTCGTTGAGCTCGCGGTGGAGGGCGAGCCGCGGGCCCGGCGTGGCGGCCCAGCGTGAGGCGTCCCTGCGGAAGTCCGGCCCGGCGATCACCGCGTCCAGGGCGGGGACCTCCACGACCTGGCGCGCGTGGCAGACCCGGGTGGTGGGCCTCAGGATCACCGGCGTTCCGTATTCCTCGGAAAAGGCGAAGGCTTCCCGGGTCATCCGCAGGGCGTCTTCCGGGCTCGACGGGTCGAGCACGGGCAGCTTGGCGAACAGGGCGAAGAGGCGGGTGTCCTGCTCGGTCTGGGAGGAGTGGGGGCCGGGGTCGTCCGCCACCACGAGGAGGATGCCCCCGGACGTGCCCATGTAGGCCGCGCTCATCACCGGGTCGGAGGCCACGTTCAGGCCCACCTGCTTCATGGACACGGCGGAGCGCCGGCCCGCGATGGCGTTGGCGTAGGCCACCTCGAAGGCGGTCTTTTCGTTGATGGACCACTCGACGTGTACCGGGAGGCCCAGCTCCCGGGTGAGCCGGAAGGCGGTCTCGCAGATCTCGGACGCCGGCGTGCCGGGGTAGGACGCCACCACCGAGGCGCCGCTCGCCAGGATCCCGAAGGCGATGGCCTCGTTCCCGAGGAGTATCCTCGAATCCTTCATTCCTGCTCTCCTCGCGCCGTATCCCCCGAAGGGCTCGCGGTCAGGCCTGGTCGACGAAGTTGATGGTGAGCTCGTAGGCGCCCTGGGACAGGCTCGCCTGGACCGGGTACCTGCCCTTCTCGAAGACCTTGATCATGGCCTTGTTCGAGGCGAGGACGTCGGCCATGAACCCGTGGAGGCCCCGCTCTTTTCCCAGCCGGATGAGCATCTCGTAGAGGTAGGTGGCGATGCCGATGCCCTGGTATTTCTCCTCCACGACGAAGGCCACGTCCCCAAAGGGCCGCTTCTTGTCCTTGACGAACCGGGCCTCGGCGATGATGTGCTCCTGCTCCGGCGGCCCGACGAGGGCCACGATGGACATGGTGGTGTTGAAGTCCACGTTCACGTACTGCTGCATCTTGGCGTGGGGCATGACCTTGATGGGGCTGAAGTAGCGGTAGTACACCATCTTGTCCGAGAACCGGTAGAAGAGGTGGCGCATCTCCTCCTCGTCCGAGGGTTTGATGGCCCGGAACCTGACCTCGACGCCCCCCTTGAAGACGTGCCGGGTGGCGATCTTCGAGGGGTACAGGTGCGCGGAGTCGGGGAGGTACATCTGGTCCTGGTAGAGGATCTTCCGGGCCTTGGCCTGGTCGAAGAGCTCCTTGCGGTCCTCGGGGTGGGCGATGTCGATGAGGAACTGGGCGCGCTCGCGCACGGTCCTGCCCCGCATGTTGGCCACGCCGTACTCGGTGACGATCATGTCCACGGACTCCCGCAGGTTGAACTGGTTGGGCAGGTCCTCCACCGAGAGGCGGATGTTGGCCTCCCCCCTGAGGTTCCTGCTGGGCAGGGCGAAGATGGTCGTCCCGCCCTCCGAGAGCTCGGCCCCGTTCACGAAGTCCAGGACTTCGCCCGGGCTCGCCGCCACGTTGCCCGTGCCCGTGTGCATGGCGATCCGGCCCGTGAGGTCCACCTTGCGGGCGGGGATCACCACGATGAAGTTCGGGTTGCGCCCGATCTGGACGGGGTGGAAGACCGTGTCGATGCCCTGGAACTCCACGAGGGGGTTCCGGTCGAGCCAGCTCATGAGCTCGCAGGTGCCGAAGGCGTAGGAGGTGAGCGATTTGCCCTTGTACGAGTCCTTCCTGCGGTTCGTCACCGCGCCGCTCTTCACGAGCTCCATGAGGGCGTCGGTGAAGAAGGGGGTGTGCACGCCCAGGTTCTGCTTGCTCACGAGGTGCTTCGCGAGCGCCTCGTAGATGGGGCCTATGGAGAAGCAGATGCAGCTGCCGTCCTCGATGACCGAGGCGACGTTGGCCGCCACCTGGTCGTAGACGTCGTCGAAGGGCCAGCGCTTGAACGTGATGGGCTCGTCCTCGGACTTCACCAGGTAGTCGAACTCCGTGAGGGACACGAAGGTGTCGCCGTAGGTCCGGGGGATGCGGGAGTTGATCTCGCCGACGACGAGCGAGGCCTGCTCCATGGCCTGGCTTGCCACGTCCACGGCCGTCCCCAGGCTGCAGTAGCCCGCCTCGTCCGGGGGCGTGATCTGGATGAAGGCCGCGTCGATGGGCAGGAGCTGCGACCTGATGAGCTGGGGCACCCGGGAGAACCGGCTCGTGATGAGGTCCACGTAGCCCTGGGTGATGGCCTCGCTGGCCACCCAGCCCGAGAAGAAGGTCTTGAGCCGGAACTTCTGGGCCTGGAGCTCCTTGACCGTGATGGCGTCGCCCAGGCTCACGAGCTGGATGAGCTCGAGGTCCTGGAGGTTGGGCAGGTCCGAGGCCATGAGGTGCTTCACCAGGGTCCGGGGCTCGGCGACGCCGGTGCCCACGAAGATCTTCATCCCCGGTTCGATCTTTGCGAGGGCCTCCTGAGGCGGTATGACCATTTCTTCCCAGTTCATGCTGTCCTCTGCTCCTGCGCGCTCAAGCGTGCATCCTCATGTACTGCATGGTGCCGTCCTGGACCACGGCGACCCGGGCTTCGCCGGGGTAGTCACCCTCGAGGACGGACAGCACCTCCTCCCAGGTCTTGACCACCACTGCGTCGTCGTTGTGGCAGATGAGGTCGAGGCCCGTCCTGTCGGGGTTCGGGTTGAGCACCACGAGCCTTTTCATGAGCAGGGGGATGAACCCCGGGCCTTTCGGGGCATAGTGCCTGCCGCCGTAGTCGCTCCCCCAGGCCCGCATGACGTAGTGGGGGACCTGGCCCTCGGGCGCGTCCGAGATGAGCACGGCCGTCGAGGCCCCGCCGGGTTTCAGGGTCATCAGCGCGATGAGGAGCGCGATGGCGGACTCGTTCGCCTTGCCGTAGGCGTTGCACACCACCACGTCGTAGCCCGAGGAGAAGGGTATGCCGTAGTGGTCCGCGCCTTCGCGGGCGCCGTGGGCGTGGGTCGCCCGGAACGTGCCGGCGTAGAGGTTCGCGATGCCACCCCGGCGGTTGATGAGGCAGTCGATCTTGAAGTTCAGGCCCGCGAGGTCGCCTGCGGCGTCGCACTCGGCCCGCATGATGTTGCCCTCGAAGTTGCCCAGGCCCGTCCTGCTCGTGTCGCGGTAGAGCTGGTTGTGGAACTGGTTGATGGTCTCGATGCCCGCCACGCCCGGCAGGATGAGCTTGGCGCCGCCGCCGAAACCCACGTGCACGTGGGCGGTGATGCAGCCGATGCCGATCTTGAGGTCGCAGGCCATGAACTCGCGGTTGAACCAGAGCTCCACGCCCGTGGGCGTCCTGCCTGCCCGCACCGTGTTCTGGAAGGGGTCGTGGTTGTACACGGCGTAGTTCTCCACGATCTCGCTGCCCAGCTTCTTCCGGGCGCTGATCATGTCGCAGGCCCCGTGGGAGCCCAGGGCCCAGATGAAGCGGATCTGGTCCCTTCCCATGCCCGCCCGGCGGAGGATCTCCACGACGTGGGGCGCCACGTCGGAAACGGGCGTGGGCCTGGTCATGTCGTCGAACACGATGACCGCCTGCTTCTTCCCCCGGGCGAGCTCCCCGAGGGAAGGCCCGTCGACGGGGTGCTCGATCCGGTCGAGGATCTCGCGGGAGGAGAGGGCGGGCTTGTCGAAGCCGGGAGACGTGAGGTTTTCCACCTGCCACCGGTCGGGAAAGCTCAGGACCCGCTCGACGTTCTCATACCAGAGCCTCGATGGGACGGATACGGTCTTCATGCCACCTCCGGGAAGAAGTCTCTTGTATGAGTGTAATATATCCCAATTCCCATTGAAAGGACTATCTGCGGGCTGGTATAATTCACGCGCCGGTGGCAGGAGGCCTTTCGTTGCGGAGGGCGGTTTCGAAGGCGCTGTGCGCGGATGGGTGCGTGCAGACCGAAACCCCGCCTGCCTGCTGCCTGGGGTTGCCCGGGGGCGGTCCCGGCGGGAATGTGCACATTGGGGGGTTGCATGGGAAACATCCGTTACGGACTGGAAGACAGGGTCGCGGTCGTCACCGGCGGGAGCCGGGGCATCGGTCTGGAGATCGCCCGGGAGCTCCTCGCCCAGGGGGCGAAGGTGGTGATCTGCGGCAGGAAGAAGGAGAGCCTCGACGCCGCGTGCGCCTCCCTGGCCAGCGACCGCCTCACGGCCTTCCCGGCGCACATCGCCCGGGAGGAGGAGGTGGAAAACCTTTTCCGGAACGTCCTGGAGGTTCACCCCTTCGTCGACATCCTGGTGAACAACGTGGGCATGAACCTCATGACGCCTGCCATCCCGGACACGGATTTCTCCCTGTGGCAGAAGATCCTCGAGACGAACCTGAACGGCACCTACCTGTGCTCCCGGGCAGCCTCCCGGATCATGAGGAAGGAGGGGAGGGGGGCCATCGTGAACGTCTCCTCCATCGCGGGGAGGAAAGCCTCCCCCGCCATGGGGGTCTACGGCATCGCCAAGGCGGGGGTGGAGATGCTCACCCGGGTCATGGCGGTGGAGCTCGCCGGGCACGGCATCCGGGTGAACGCCGTGGCCCCGGGCATGGTGAGGACCGACTTCAGCAGGCCCTTCTGGTCGAACCCCGAGCTGTACGCCCACATTGCCGGGACCATCCCCATGAAGCGCATCGCCGAGCCCGTGGAGGTGGTCCACCCCGTGCTCTTCCTTTGTTCGGACGCTTCCTCCTTCATCACCGGCCAGACCCTTCTCGTGGACGGGGGGGCGGCCGCTTCATGAGGACCGCGGGCATCGACATCGGCTCCATCACCGTGAAGGCGGCGGTCCTCGAAGACGGCAAGGTCCTGGGGACAAAAGTCGGGTTCACGGGCTACAATGCTTCTGCCGCCGGCAGGAAGGTCTACCGTGACCTCCTCGAGGAGCTGGGGCTGGACGACTCGTCCATCGGGAAGATCATCTCCACCGGCTACGGGAGGAACAGCGTGGATTTCGCCCACAAGGCCATGACGGAGATCATCTGTCACGGCAGGGGGGCCTATTTCCTCGACCCCGCGGTCCGCACGGTCATCGACGTGGGGGGGCAGGACAGCAAGGCGCTCGTCATGGACGAGGGGGGCAGGGTCACCGACTTCGTCATGAACGACAAGTGCGCCGCGGGGACCGGGAGGTTTCTCGAGGTCATGGCCCGGGCGCTGGAGGTCGACCTCGAGGAGTTCGGCCCCCTGTCGCTCAGCTCGGATAAGCCCGCGCGGATCAGCTCAATCTGCACCGTCTTCGCCGAGTCCGAGATCGTCTCCCTCATCTCCACGGGCGAGGCCCGGCAGAACATCGTCGCGGGCATCCACGAGTCCGTGGCCTCACGGGTCCATGCCATGGCCCAGCGCCTTCCCCTGAAGCCCCCCTTCATGATGACCGGCGGGGTGGCCAAGAACGTGGGTCTTGTCCACGAGCTCGAAAAAAGGTTCGGCTCGGCCATTGAGGTCACGCCGTACGCCCAGGTCAACGGCGCCATCGGCGCGGCCGTGCTGGCGATGGGCCTCTGACGGGGTCCAGGAAGGCGGAAACCCCCTTTTCCCCTCGGAAAAGGAAATCATCTTCCACCGAGATGGTAAATTATTTTCCATATCCTTGTTAATTATAGCGTGAAATGTTTTAACTCGTTCATTTAACTGGCAATCTTTCCTGGCACCTCCGTTGCTTACGAGAGAGGGAAGAGGTTCATATACGAGTGAGACCCTCGTACTGCACAGTACCGGGGCTGAACAGGGCACACACACCATGACGAAAGGGAGTCACGTATGATCAGGAAAAAGCTGGCACTGGGAGCAAAGATCCTGGCGGTTCTCTTTATTCTCTTCCTGTCCGCGGGCTGCGATTCCCACCATTTCAGGATGCACTCGGGAAGCGGCGGTGACGCCGGCGGCGAAGACGTCGACGGTCACGACGGGTCCGGCACGGTGGATAACGGCGGCGGGACCGTGGACGTGGACGACGGCGACAGCCCCATCAACGGCGTCAGGGTCGTGGTCCCCCCGGGCGCGGTGGACGAAGGCAAGACCGTCACCATCTTCATCGACCACCTGGGCGGCCTGCCCGGCCCCGTTGGCGAGGGGATCACCCCCCTGAGCGACGGCGTCTCCATCACGAAAAGCGACCCGGACAAGTTCAACATCCCCGTGTACGTCTACATCCCCTACGACCCGGGCCTCATGGACGAAGGCGACATCCCCGGCGCGTTCTACTGGGACGAAACGGCGCACAAGTACGTGGCCCTGGGGGTGAAGGAGATCGACACGGTCAACCACGTGGTCTGCTTCACCACGGTGCAGCTCGGGCAGTACGTCATCTTGACCGTCAAGGGCCTGTCATCGGCCCTGCCCGCCGTGGACTCGGGCTTCACCGCCCCTGTCGATGGCTTCTTCCACCCCAACTTCGGGTCCTACGATTACCCCGGCTCCTCGTCCTTCGGCATGGCAAGCTTCTCGGAGTGGTACTACTCCCTCCAGAAAGGCCCCGAAGACGACGGGCTCTACGGCATGCACCGCGTGGGCGACCCGGCACGCTGGGAAGACGACGTCACCGCCCGCGAGCTCATCTCCCGCGCCTATGCGGACGCCGCCTACATCTGGAGCTTCCTGTGGGAAGAGCCCGACTACCGGCTCGACGACGCCCTCACCGGCCGGCTTCTCATCCTCGCCATGACGGTCACCGGCTCGCCCCAGACCATGGTCCTCACCGGGGACAGCTTCGGGCACACCGTGACGGTCACCGGCTACGACCGGGATGCGGGGGTGTTTACCCTCTACGACAGCAACTTCCCCGCCGAGACCCCGACGCTCGCGTGGGATCCCTACACCGGGTTCTCGGGCTACAGCAAGGCGGCGGCATACCCGGAAATCACCCGGTACAGCTTCGACTCCTACCTGACCGCCTATGGCACCGACGAGCTCAGGGCCCTGCACGCAGGGGCCGAAAGCGGCTGGGACGAAACGAAGTTCCAGACCATACACATCCTCTCCCCGGCCCTCGACGAAAGCGGCTCGGCCGTCGTGCCCGACCGCCGGAACGTGACGGTCACCGGCACGGTCACCGGCGGGCTCGAGAAGGCCGCGTACCTGGTGTACAACGTCAACGGCGTGGACGGCCTGGGCGGACAGCTCGTGGATATCGCCCCGGACGGCTCCTTCAGCTTCACCATCCCCGACCTCCCCAGGGGCGCGAACTCCATCATGGTCATGACCTCCGCCGACCCCGGCGATGCGGCCAGACGGGTGCCGGGCGCCTACGCGGGGTTTACGGAGTTCACCATCAGGGTGGTGGGCTGGTCGCACTTCCTCGTGAACCCCGGGTTCGAAACGGGCGACTTCACCGGGTGGGGCCACGAGACGCGCTACCTGCGCAACCTCCGGCCCGCGGCCTGTGAGCGCAACACCATCAAGACCCCCGGCACGGACCCCATCTTCCACTGCTTCCAGAAGGTCGCCTTCGGGAACTACTCCGCCCGGGTCAACGACATCTCCGGCGGAGGGCACTTCTCCAGCGTCTGGCAGACCGCGGTGGTGCCGGCGGACGTCCCCTTCCCGGAGATCAGGTTCTCCTGGTCCGCGGTGTTCGAGGACACCGACTGGTGCTTCGCCACGGGCGGGCACTCATACGTGGAAATCCTCGTGTACGACGAAACGGCGGGGGTTCCCCTCTACCACGAGACCTTCCGTCCGGACGACACCACGTTCAGCGGCTGGCAGGACCTCCCCGACCTGTGGAGAAACCCGTTCAAGCAGTGGAAAGGCATCCCCTGGCAGGTCGTGGTCGTGGACTGCTCCGGGGTGAAGGGCCACTCCGTCACCCTGAAGGTCACCGCGTCCGACTGCTCCAGGACCGCCCACGGCGGCTACCTCTACCTCGACGCGGAAGAGTAGAAACCGGCGAAAGCCCTTTTCACACTGCAGGGCGCGGATAAGGCGCCCTGCAGTGTTTTCAGGAACGTCTCAGAGATACGCCCCCCAAGCCCCTTTCCCGCGGACCCTTCCCCGGACCTCACGTGTAGGGCGGCTGTTTCCGCCCCCCAAGCCTCTGCCGCCCCGGCTTTCCCCGCCCGCGCCCCGCAAAAAAATCTGAGCGAAGACCCGTGCCCTGCAAAAGAAAAAATCCGAGAGAAGGCCAGGTCCCCTCTTTACCCCGGAGCAGGAGATGCGCTATATACTGGGCATCCCCACTTCACGCGTACGAGGGTCACGATGAAAAGCTCCATATGCGCCCTGGTTTTCTTGCTGAGCACCCTGCTCGCCACATCGGCCTTCTCCACCGGGGGCACGGCCTACGCGGTCTACACGGTCCAGAAGGGGGACACCCTCGCCCGGATCGCCTCGAGGTACATGCCGCTCACCGCGGCCTACACGAAGAAGGAGCTGGTGAACAGCATCAGGTACATCAACAACATCACCGACGCCCTGTCCGTGGGCCAGACCCTGAACATCCCCGTGGCCTGGAAGGAGCCCATCAGGGCGAAGGCGGTGCTGAAGGAGCGGGACTACCAGGCGAAGGGGCTCTACATCAACCCCTCGAACTCGGGCACGAGGTTCGTTTTCGACGCCGCCGCCAGGCTCAGGAAGGTCGGCGGGAACACCATCGTCTTCGACGCGAAGGACGACGTGGGCGCCATCACCTTCCGCAGCCCCATCCCCGCGAAGTACTGCCCGGGCGTCAGCTACACGCCGAACATCGAGGAGCTGCCCAAGCTCATCGACTATCTCCACCGCCAGGGCATCCACGTGGTGGCCCGCGTGGTGGTGTTCCGCGACCCCATCATGGCGAAGGTCAGGCCGGACTGGTGCAGCAGGCGCGAGAAGTCCTGGCTCGACCCCGCGAACCCCGAGGTGCAGGGGTACGTCCTCGCCGTGGTGAGGGAGCTCTCCGCGAGCGGCGTGGACGAGGTCCAGCTCGACTACGTGAGGTTCTTCGCCGACGGGAAGACCCACACGAGCAGCGGCGCCCTGCGCACGGACGTCATCGCGAACTTCGTGAAGCGGGTCCACGACGTCACCTCGCCCCGGGGCGTGCTCCTGTCCCTGGACATGTTCGGCATCGTGGTGTGGCAGCGGGACGTGGACGTTCTCACCGTGGGCCAGGACGTCACGAAGCTCAAGGGCAAGGTGGACATCATCTCGCCCATGCTCTACCCCTCGCATTTCAGCAAGGGCTTCGGCGGCGTGAAGAACCCGGCGGACGACCCCTACCACTTCGTGTTCAACGGTATCCGGCGGATGAAAACCCTCGTGGGCGAGGACGTGGTCATCCGCCCCTGGCTCCAGGCATTCCCCCTGGGTGTGACCAGGGGCTTCAACGCGCGCTACGTGCAGGACCAGATCCGCGCCTCCCATGACGCCGGGGGCACGGGCTGGCTCATGTGGAGCCCGGGGAACCACTACAGCGAGGCCTACGCGGGGATGGAGGGCTTCCGGAAGGACGCGTCCCGGCCCGGAAAGGGCCCGAAGACCCAGGCCATGAACAACAGGGAAGCAAGCCCGGCCGGGAAGCGCCCGGAGAAGGGTATGGGCGGCGCTGCCCCCTCACGGGGCTGACGCCTACGGGTCGGCCGTGAAGAACAAGGGCGGAAAGGGGCATCCCCTCTCCGCCCTTTCTTTCGCCCTTTCCGTCAGTCGGCCGGGTACATGGCCTCGATCTGGCCGGCGTACTTCTGGGTGATGATGCGCCGCTTGAGCTTGAGGGTGGGCGTGAGCTCCCCCGTTTCCTGGGACCAGGGCGTTTCCATGAGGGTGAACTTGCGGATCTGCTCCACCCGGGCATAGTCACTCATGCACCCCTCTATCTCTGAGGTGAACAGCTCGAGGACCTTGCCGTTGGTCAGGAGCTCGCGGTTCTCGCCGAAGGCGATCCCCTTGTCCTTCGCCCAGGAGGCGAGGTTCTCGAAGGAGGGCACGATGAGGGCGGACAGGTACTTCCGGTTGTCGCCGATGACCGCCACCTGCTCGATGAAGCGGGACGCCAGCAGGCTGTTCTCGATGTTCGAAGGCGAGATGTTCTTGCCGCCCGAGGTGATGATGAGGTCCTTGATCCTGCCCGTGATCTTGAGGTAGCCGTCGGCGTCGATCTCGCCGATGTCGCCGGTCCGGAAGAAGCCGTCGGCGGTGAAGACCTCCCGGGTGGCCGCCTCGTTCTTGTAGTAGCCCTTCATGACCTGCGGGCCCTTGATGAGCACCTCGCCGCCATCGCCGATCTTGATGAGCGTGTCCTTCACCGCCGGGCCCACGGTCCCGGGCTTGATCTTCCGGGGCTTGTTGCCGTTGGTCACCGGGGTGGTCTCGGTGAGCCCGAACCCCTCGAGGACCTTGATGCCCATGCCCAGGAAGAACTCGGCGTCGGACACCGACAGGGGCCCCCCGCCGGAGATGGCCGCGTGGAGCCTGTCCATGCCCAGCATGGCCTTGAGCTTGGAGAAGATGACCTTGTCCGCCAGGTGGTACTTGAAGGCGAACAGCCCGGTGCGGGGCTTGTCGTTGCAGATGTAGTCGAGGTTTTCCCTGGCCACGCCCATGGCCCAGTTGAAGATCGCCTTTTTGACCGGCGGCCCCGCGGCCACCTTGGCGAGGATGCCGTTGTGGACCCGCTCGTAGATGCGCGGCACGCTCACCAGGAAGGTGGGCCTGACCTCCTGGAAGTTTTCGAGGAGCTTGGAGACGTCCTCGGAGAAGGCCACCTTGTGGCCCAGGAAGATGGGCGTGTAGTACCCCACCGTGCGCTCCAGGGAGTGGGCCAGGGGCAGGAAGGACAGGAAGGTGTGCTCGTCGCCCGTGAGGAAGTCCGGGTCGACGTCCTTGAGCTGGTTGACGTTGGACACGAAGTTGTGGTGCGAGAGCATGACGCCCTTGGGGTTGCCGGTGGTGCCGGAGGTGTAGATGATGGTGGCCACGTCGTCGATGCTGATGGGGACGAGACGCTCCTCGAAGTGCTCCCTGTTCGGGTACCGTGCCCCTTCCTCCATGGCCGTGTCCAGGTCGATGACCCCGGGGATGGGCTTTTCGAGCGCCTCGAAGGAGATGACCTCCCGGAGGTTGGGCAGGTCCTTTTTCACGGACAGGATCTTGTCCCGGTGCTCGGGTGTGCCCGCAAAGCACATGATGGCGTCGGAGTTCTCGATGATGTAGCGGCACTCCTGCGCCGAGTTGGTGGCATAGATGGGCACGTTCACCGCACCGATGGAGAGGATCGCCAGGTCGGCCACCCACCACTCGTACCGGTTGGGCGAGAAGAGTGCGATCTTTTCCCCGGGCAGCACCCCCCTCGAGAGGAGGAAGCAGCCGACCTTTCTCACCTTTTCGTCCATCTGCCTCCAGGACAGGTCCTCCCACACGCCCGTGCTGTTCTTGAAGGAGACGAGCGGCTTGTCGCCAAACTCCTGAACGCGGTTCTGGAAGATTGCCCCCATGGACGTTTCCTTGAATTTACCCATGCGCACCTCCTGTGAAAGAATTGGGAAGCAATAAACTCGTCGATTTTAAAATAAGCGCCCCTGCTAATCAAGATAATAATCTATGACCGTGTTAGCAAGAAGTCTATGGATGGCGCAAGGCGGAATAGGGGGAAACCCGTGCCGGCATGACGCCTGAGATTTCAGCAGAAAGGCAATGAACCGTGCCGGATTCAAAGGGATTGGAAACTTCGAAAGGGGTTGAAAAAGCCGGGGGAGGGCACGTGCCCTCCCCCGGCCGGACATTCGGGTCTTGCCGGGGCTCAGGAGGCGTCCGGCGGGTACATGTTCTCGATGACGTCGCTGTACTTCTGGTTGATGACCCTGCGCTTGAGCTTCAAGGTCGGGGTGAGCTCGTCGGTTTCCTGGGACCACTCGGATTCCAGGATGGCGAACTTCCTGATCTGCTCCACCCGGGCGTAGTCCTTCATGTAGGTCTCGATCTCCCTGGTGAAGAGGTCGTTGACCTTGGGGTCCTTGCACAGGTCGGCCTTCGAGCCGAATTCCACGCCGTTTTCCTTTGCCCACTTCTCGAGCTCGGCGAAGACCGGGACAATGAGGGCCGAGAGGTACTTGCGGTTGTCGCCGATGATGGCCACCTGCTCGATGTACGGGGAGGTCTTGAGCGAGTTCTCGATGTTCTGCGGGGAGATGTTCTTGCCGCCGGAGGTGATGATGAGGTCCTTGATCCTGCCCGTGATCTTCACGTAGCCTTCGGAGTCGATCTCGGCGATGTCGCCCGTCCGGAAGAACCCGTCGTCGGTGAAGGCCTCCTTCGTGGCCGCCTCGTTCTTGTAGTAGCCCATCATGACCTGGGGGCCCTTGATGAGGAGCTCTCCTCCTTCGCCGATCTTCACGATGGTGTCCTTGACGGCTGGGCCCACCGTTCCGGGCTTGATCTTCCGGGGCTTGTTGGCGTTGGTGACGGGGGTGGTCTCGGTGAGGCCGAAGCCTTCGACGATCTTCACGCCCATGCCCAGGAAGAACTCCGCGTCCGCCACCGACAGGGGGCCGCCGCCGGAGAAACCGAACTCGAGCTTGTCCATGCCGAGGGCCGCCTTGAGCTTGGTGAAGATGAGCTTGTCGGCCAGGCGGTACTTGAAGCCCAGGAAGCCGGAGGGCTGCCTGTCGTTGCAGATGTTGGGCAGGTTATCCCTGCCCACGTTCATGGCCCAGTTGAAGAGGGCCTTCTTGACGGGCGGCGCGGTGGACACCTTGGCGAGCAGGCCCGAGTGGATCTTCTCGAAGAGCCTGGGCACGCTCACGATGCAGGTGGGGTGGACTTCCTGGAAGTTCTCGATGATCTTGGCGAAGTCTTCCGCGAAGTAGACCTTCATGCCGAAGGACATGGGGGTGTAGTAGCCCACGGTGCGCTCGAAGGAGTGCGCCAGGGGCAGGAACGACAGGAAGGTCAGCTCGTCGGCCCGCTTGAAGAGGTCGGGGTCGACACTGAAGATCTGCTGGACGTTGGCGAAGAAGTTGCGGTGGGACAGCATGACCCCCTTGGGGTTGCCCGTGGTCCCGGAGGTGTAGATGATCGTGGCCAGGTCCTCGCTCTTGATGTCCCGGGTCCGCTTGTCGAACTCGTCGGCACTGGGGTTGGCGGCCCCTTCCTTCAAGGCGTCCGCGAGCTCCAGCAGGTCGGCGCCCGGGGCTTTCAGCGGTTCGAAGCAGATGATCTCCCTGAGGTTGGGGAGCTTGGGTTTGACCTCGACGACCTTGGCGGTGTGCTCCTTGGTGGCCGTGAAGCACATGACGGCGTCGGAATTCTCGATGACATACCGGGATTCTTCGGCCGAGTTGGTGGCGTAGATGGGAACGTTCACCGCCCCGATGGAGAGGATCGCCAGGTCGGCCACCCACCACTCGTAACGGTTCGGCGAGAAGACGCTCACCTTGTCACCGGGTTTCACCCCCCTCTTGATGAGGAAGTAGCCCAGGTTTCTCACCATGCCGTTCATCTCCTTCCAGGAGATGTCCGTGTAGACGCCTTCCTTCTTGTAGGCGATGATGGCCCGGTCCACATACTGTTCTGCTCGATTCTGGAACACCGCAGGGATTGACGTTTCCGCAAACTTTGGCATTAAATCCTCCCACAATTATTAGATGGTTTCACACGTCATGATTGAATCTTTATCTGATCTTACAATAATACATAGAAGATAATCAAACTCTTTTTTAAACTTTTTTCTAAGAGAGCTTTGCCTTGAGGCAGGTATCGAATTGGTATATAAATCTCACGGGATCATTGCACGGAGGGGGGCAGATCCGGATGAAGATAACCGATTCGCAGGTCCTGCACGTGGCGGCCCTCGCGAGGCTGAAGCTCGACCCGGAGGAGGTGAAGCGGTTCCGGGCGGAGCTGAACTCCGTCCTCGAGTACATGGACCTGCTCTCCGAGGTCGACACCGACGGCATAGAGCCCCTGCACCACCCCTTTCCCGCAGGAAACGTCTTCCGGCACGAGGGGGCCGAGCCCTGCCGGGGAGCCCGCGAGGCCCTCGAGAATGCCCCGCACCGGGAAGGCGACCTCTTCGTCGTCCCGAAGGTGATCGAGTAGGGGTGATTCCATGCTGGAAACCGCAAGGAGATACAGGAAAAACGGGGTGTCCCCCGTCCGGGAGGTTTCCGGGTTCCTGGAGAGGATTACCCGCGACACCTGCAACGCCTTCGTTGCGGTGGACCGGGACGGCGCCCTCGGGGCCGCCGAGGAGGCCCAAAAACTCATCGAGGGCGGCTCCGAGGACCACCTCGCCGGCGTGCCCCTGGCGGTGAAGGACAACATCTGCGTCCGGGGCATCCCCGCGACCTGCGCCTCGAAGATCCTCTCGACCTTCGTCCCCGCCTGCGACGCCACGGTGGTGGAGAGGCTCAGGAAGCGCGGCGCGGTCATCCTGGGCAAGACCAACCTGGACGAGTTCGCCATGGGGTCCACGACTTCCACCGGGGCCTTCGGGCCCACCCTGAACCCCTGGGACCCCACCCGGACGCCCGGGGGCTCCAGCGGGGGCTCTGCGGCGGCGGTGGCGTCGGGGCTGTGCGCGGGCGCCCTCGGCTCCGACACGGGCGGGTCCATCCGGATGCCCGCGAGCTTCTGCGGCATCACCGGGCTCAAGCCCACCTACGGGGCGGTGTCGCGCTTCGGGCTCGTGGCCTTCGCCTCCTCCCTCGACCAGATCGGGCCCATGGCCCCTTCCGCCCGGGACGCGGCGGTGCTCTTCGAGGCCATCCGGGGCCACGACCCCCGGGACTCCACGAGCGCGACGGCCGCTCACCCCCCCCTGAACCTCGACGGGCTCGACCTCCGCGGGGTCCGCATCGGCGTCCCCGACGAGTTCTTCGGCGAGGGGCTCGACCACGAGGTGGAGCGGTCGGTCACCTTCGGCATCTCCACCCTGGAGAACCTGGGGGCGCAGGTGAAGAGGATCAGCCTGCCCATGGTCAGGTACGGGGTGGCGGTCTACTACATCGTGGCCACGGCCGAGGCGAGCTCGAACCTGGCGCGCTACGACGGCGTGCGCTATGGAAAGCGGGCGCAGGGGGTCGGCGACCTCCTGGACCTGTACCTGGAGACCAGGACGCAGGGCTTCGGGGACGAGGTGAAGCGCCGGATCATGCTGGGCACCTACGTGCTGTCCGCCGGCTACCGCGAGGCCTACTACCGGAAGGCCTCCCAGGTGAGGGCGCTCATGGCGCGGGACTTCGAACGGGCCTTCGGGGAGTGCGACCTCATCGCGGGCCCCGCCACCCCGGTCACCGCCTTCGGACTGAACGAAATGGCAGGGGACCCCTTGAGCCTCTACCTCCTGGACATCTACACCATCCCGGCGAACCTCACGGGGCTGCCCGCCCTGTGCGTCCCCTGCGGCTTCGGCGGGGAGGGCCTGCCCATAGGCATGCAGCTCATGGCGCCGGCCTTCCGGGAAGACCTGCTCCTCGGTGCGGGCATCTCATTCCAGGACTGCACCAGATTTCACAGGGTGAAGCCGTGAAGGGCTGGGACACGGTCATCGGGCTCGAGGTCCACGCCCAGCTCCTCACGGACACGAAGGCCTTCTGCCCCTGCTCAAGCCGGACAGGAAGCCCCCCCAACTCGAACACCTGCCCCGTGTGCCTGGGCATGCCCGGGACCCTGCCCGTGCTCAACAGGCGCATGGTGGACTTCGGCATCAGGCTCGGCCTTGCCACCGGCTGCACCGTGGCCGCCCGGAGCGTCTTCGCCCGGAAAAACTACTTTTACCCGGACCTCCCCAAGGGCTACCAGATCACCCAGCACACGGAGCCCCTGTGCTCGGACGGGTACGTGGACGTCGACGTGGAGGGCGAGCCCAGGCGGGTGAGGGTCCTGCGCATCCACATGGAGGAGGACGCGGGCAAGACGACCCACGATGCGGGCCGCCCGGTGAGTTTCGTGGACTGCAACCGCGCCGGGGTGCCGCTTCTGGAGATCGTGTCCATGCCGGACATCACGAGCCCCGAAATGGCCGTCTCCTACCTGAAAGAGCTCAGGCTCATCCTCATGTACCTCGGCATCTGCGACGGCAGCATGGAAGAGGGCTCCTTCCGGTGCGACGCGAACGTCTCCGTGAAGCCTGCCGGCGACCCCCGCTTGGGCACCCGCACGGAGGTCAAGAACCTGAACTCCTTCCGGAACATCCACCGGGCCCTGGAATACGAGGCCGCGCGGCAGGCCGCCGTTCTCGCGTCCGGCGGCGAGGTGGTGCAGGAGACCAGGCTCTGGAACGCCTCCCTGGGCAGGACCGAGCCCATGAGGTCCAAGGAGGAGAGCGACGACTACCGCTACTTCCCCGAGCCCGACCTCATGCCCGTGATCGTGGACGAGGCCTGGAAGGAATCTGCCCGTGCATCCATGCCCGAGCTCCCGGCCGCGGTGAGGGCCCGGTTCATGGAGCGCTACGGGCTGAGCCCTTCCGACACCCTCGTCCTCACCGCCAGCCCGGACTTGGCCCGCTACTTTGAGGAGGGCGCGGGCCTGCTGCCGGAGGCGCCCAAGGACATCGCCAACTGGGTCATGACCGGGGTGCTCAGGGTCCTGAACGAGGGGGGCGGCTCCATCGCCTCCTTCCCGGTGAGCCCCGATATGCTCGCCGGCCTGGTCTCCCTGGTCCGGGGCGGGAAAATCTCGGGCCACATGGCCAAGGACGTGTTCACCGAAATGGTTTCGTCGGGCAGAACCGCCGGGGCCATCGTCGAAGAGAAGGGCATGTCCCAGCTGAGCGACGAAGAAAGGCTGAGGGAGATCGCGGCCGGGGTGGTCCGGGCACACCCGGGGGAGGCCGGCCGGTACCGGTCCGGCAAGGAGGGCCTCCTGGGGTTCTTCGTGGGGAAGCTCATGGAGGAAACGGGCGGGAAAGCGAACCCGAAGCTCGCCAGCAGGATCATGAAGGAGCTGCTCAACCTATGATATCTCCGTTCAATTATGAACACGAAACGTTCCGCATCCTCGACCAGAGGGCCCTGCCCGAAAGGGAGCTGTGGGTCGACTGCTCCAGCGCGGCCCAGGTGGCGAGCGCCATCAGAACCCTCGCGATCAGGGGGGCTCCCGCCATCGGGATCGCCGCCGCCTTCGGGTGCGCCCTGGCCGCCCGGAAAGGCAGGGAAGAGCTGGAAAAGGCGGCGAAGATGCTCGTGAAGGCGCGACCCACCGCGGTGAACCTTTCCTGGGCCGTGGAGCGGATGCTCGACGCCATGAAGGACTACCCCGACGACTTCCTCGCCGACGCCGCCATTCGGGAGGCGTTCGACATCTGGGACGAGGAGCGGCTCGCCAACGACTCCATGGCGAAGCTCGGGGCGACCCTGTTCAAGAAGGGCAAGCCGTACTCGCTGCTCACCCACTGCAACGCGGGAGCGCTCGCCACGGGCGGCGCGGGCACGGCCATCGGCATCATCAAGATGCTCCGGACCCAGGGCAAGCTCCAGCGGGTCTACATGGGGGAGACGAGGCCCCTGCTCCAGGGGGCCAGGATCACGGCCTACGAGATGCTCAAGGAGGGCATGCCCGCCACCCTGATCACGGACAGCATGGCCGGGTGGCTCATGAAGCTCGGCAGGATAGACGCGGTGATCGTGGGCGCCGACCGGATAGCCAGAAACTTCGACACGGCGAACAAGATCGGGACCTACTCCCTGGCCGTGCTCGCCAAGTCCCACGGCATACCGTTCTACGTGGCGGCGCCCTCGTCGACCTTCGACCCGAAGACCGAGACGGGGGCCCAGATAGTCATCGAGGAGCGGGAGGCCGACGAGGTGAGGACCTTCAACGGCCGTGCCTGCGCCCCGGAGGTGGAAGTCTTCAACCCGGCGTTCGACATCACCGACCACGGGCTCATCACCGCCATCGTCACGGACAGGGAGATATTCCACCCGGCGGCTTCCTGAAAGGGAGCGGGCGCAGAAGAACTCGGACGCTCACGCCGTGTGCCCGGGTATGCCCATGACCCTGCCCGTGCTTAACCCGCAGCGGGGTGGCGCGAACGCCTGCGCGGGCCGGGGGGAAGCCGGCCGACGGTTCAGAAGCTCACGTGCCGCGTGCCGTTGCCGTTCCTCTGTAACCCCCGTCGATGTGGGGGCTTCGCCGGGGGGTCAAAAGCTCACGTGCCGCTTGCCGTTGCCGTTCCGGGGGGCGGAGATGATCATGTGGTACTCGCCCTTGAACCACTCCCGCTTGAGCATCCTGTCCTGGGTGATGGCGATGTCCTTCTGGTCCAGGAGGGCGGCGAAATCCTTCTCGTAGGTCACCCGGCCGAAATCGATGGAGGTGACGTACTTCAGGCGCGGCTTGATGAGCTCCATGAACAGGGACCTGTCCTTGAACATGGTCTGGAAGAAGACCACTTCACCGCGGGGCTTGAGCCAGGGCTTGATGCGGTCGAGGACGAACTTCTGGTCGTCAAAGAGCATGAAGCTCATGCTGAAGAGGATGTAGTCGAAATACCCCTTCTCGGGCGGGCTGTACTGCTCCACGGAGGCCCTGTGCACCTCGATGTTGTCCCTGAGGTCCCACTCGCAGATCATGCCCCTGCAGTGCTTGAGGTAGTCATCGTTTATGTCGATGCCCGTGATCTGGAGATTCTTGGCCCTGATGGTGTCGTGGTAGTCCTTGATCATGATGCCGTTGCCGATGCCCACGTCCAGGATCCTCGACCCGGGGGGGAAATAGCCCAGGCAGTTCTTGTAGCAGATGTCGGTGACGTCGTCGATTATGAGCTTGTAGAGATAATTGCGCATTGGACCTGTCCTCTGTCGACTAATTATAATGGTAGGATTTCTTATAGGAAGGTTGCGCGATTTTCAAGATGAATTTCCCGGGTTACCCGCCGGCGCGTTGAAACAGGGCGGCTCAGGCCCTGATCTCGGCTGCCTGCCAGGGCCGGGGCTCTGGCCCGGATCATCAGGTGCCGGTGCGGCGGCTCATTCTCTGCGCCCGCGGCATCGGGGTTCACCACGGTGCCGGTGATGTCCTCGGAATGGATCCTCGATGCCGACGTCTCGTTCAGCGGGGTCTTTCACTCTCACCGGCCAGGCGCAGGATTCGGCCGCCGATGACCTTTGCGAAGACCTCGTGCCCCTGCTCGTTGGGGTAGCGGGTGTCCGGACACACCAGGTCGCGGTTCGACAGCCAGTGGTCCTGCAGAAAGCCCGCCCAGTAGGTGTGCACCGGGATCAGGTGGCAGTCGAGGTCCACGCACACCTCCCGGATGACGCGGTAAAAGATGTTCACGGCCTCCATGTCGTAGGGGTCGTCGAAGGTGTGTGAGGTGGCGATGTAGATGAGGGGGGAGAAGAGCTCGCGGCTGCGCCCGACCATGCGCACGAGGTTTTCCTTGAACTCCGACCGGTACACGGGGAAGTAGGCGTCGTCCACGCCGAAGTGGATGAGGAGGGCGTCGGGCGCATACGGCTCGATGTCCCGGGAGAAGGTCCAGATGCCGTCGAAGGACGTGTCGCCGAACCGGGAGGAGTTGACCACCTCGATGCCCGCGGCCCCGAGTGCCTCCGCGAGGATCTGCACGTAACCCCTCTTCACGCCGTGGCCTGCGGCGATGCTTCCCCCCCGGACCACGAGCCTTTTCCCCCTGTTCATGGGATTTTCCCCGTTTCTGCGCGCCGGATGGCCGGTACGCCAGGGCACTGTACCCCGTTTTCATTCCCGGGGCAAGGCAGGGGACGGGCCTGGTGATGGAACAGGACGTGTGTCAGGGGTGGAAGAAGGAGTGCCAGCAATCTTTGTGTGCGACCACAAAAGACGGGCCTAGAGGCCCGGGGAGCGGAGCCAGAGGAACCCCGCTGCCACGCCGAGGGTGAGGAGCGTTACCGCCACCCCCACGGGCGCGTGGGTGCGCCATCCGATGCGGATGCCGTGCCGCGCGGCGGACTCCACCACGATGATGTTCGCGATGCTCCCGACGATGAGGAGGTTGCCCGCGAGCGTGCTGCTCAGGGCGAGGACCGGCCCTGCCAGGGGATGGTGGGCGACGGGGAGCAGGAGCATGGTCGCGGGCACGTTGGAGACCGCGTTGCTCAGGAGGGCGGCGGTCCCGAAGAGCCAGGCGGGGTGGGAGAGGTCGACCCCGCGCTCCAGGAGGCCGGACACCACGTCCTGGGGGATCCCGGTGGCCGCGAAGGCGTGGTTGACCACGAAGAGCCCGATGAAGAGCACGAGGAGCTGCCAGTCGACGAGGCCGAGCGTGGAGCGGGAGTGCATCTTCCTGCTCAGGAGGAGCAGGCCCGCCGCGCCCAGGGAAACGATGTCCCGGGGCAGCCCGGTGAAGAGGAAGAACACGAAGAGGACGCCTGTGATGAGGAGGGCCTTGGCGGACTGCCAGGAGCTCCACGAAGGGAGGTCCCCGTCTCCTGGCTCAGGCCCGGGGCCGCCGTTCGCCCATCTCCCCCGGTACCGGAAGGCGATGACGGCCCAGGTGATCAGGAGCCCGGCGAAGGCGGGCGGCCCCGCCGTGAGCAGGTAGTCCGAAAAGGAGAGGCCGAGGCTCTGGCCGATGAGGATGTTCTGGGGGTTGCCGATGAGGGTCGCCGCCGACCCCGCGTTGGAGGCGCACGCCACGGCCAGGAGGAAGGGGACCGGGTCGAGCTTCCGGCCCCTGCAGGCGTGGATGAGCACGGGGGGTATGGCGAGGCAGACGATGTCGTTCATGAAGACCGCGGATAGCGCCCCCGTGAGCATGGTCAGGGCGAAGAGCAGGGCCGGGGGCGAGAGCTCCAGGGCGGTGACCGCCTCCGCCGCCCGCGTGTAGAACCCCCCGAGCCTGAGCTGGGCGGAAATGACCATGAAGGAGAAGAGCAGGGTGATGGTGGAGAGGTCCACGGCGCGGGCGCTCTCCTCGAGGGTGACGGCGCCCATGGCGATGACGGCGATGGCCCCCAGGAGCGCCACCCCGGTCCGGTCGAGCTGCAGCCTGGGGAGCCGCCCCAGGAGCATGCCCAGGTACACGAGAAGGAATACGATGAGAACCGCCTCTGCCACGGCACGCACCTTAGCGCGCATCGGGCGGGGAATCAATGGAAACCTGGCAGGGGTCGGCCATCCTCCCGGGCCCGGGCCGGGGGCCGTCCGGCGGCCGGGGGCAATTCATAATCGGGAGGGGATATGACGATACGGCCGGAATACCCCTCAGGCATCACCCGCAGGGAGGTTCGCAGGAATGTGGCGAGAGGAGTACGAGAAGAAGAAGGTGGGCGTGGAAGGGCTCGCGGGCCTCATCCACCCCGGTTCCTGCGTCTACGTGGAGTCGGGCTGTGGCGAGCCCCAGCACCTCGCGAAGCACCTCGTCTTCGACAACGCCGCCCTCCTCGACGTCCAGGTCTACACCTCGGTGCCCCTGCGGACCTACCCGGACCTCGGGGGCGACTGCGGGTCGCGCTTCCGGCTGCAGTCCTTCTTCATCTCCCCCGGCATGAGCTCCGCATATGCCGAGGGGAACGCGGACCACCTCCCCCTGTCCACCACGGGGATGTACAAGCTCTTTTCCGAGGGCTACATCAGGATCAACGTTGCCCTCATCCAGCTCAGCCCGCCGGACGGCAGGGGGCGCATGAGCCTGGGCGTCTCCGTGGACATCACGCGCTCCGTCATCGAGAACGCCGACGTGGTCATCGCGCAGGTCAACCGCGCCATGCCCAAGACCCGGGGCGACACCCTCGTCTCCCTGGCCGACGTCGACCACATCGTGGAGTTCGACGAGCCCCTGGTGAGCTTTTGCCACGAGGAACCCGACCCGGAGATCCTGGCCGTGGGGAGGAACGTGGCCCGCCTCGTGGAAGACGGCGCCACGGTCCAGATGGGCTTCGGCAGGATCCCGGACGCGACGGCGATCTTCCTGAGGGACAAGAAGAACCTCAGGATCCACTCGGAGGTCATCACCGACACCGTGGTGGACCTCGTAGCCGCAGGGGCGGTGGAGGGGCCGTCCGACGACCCCGTTTCGGGCAGGATAACCGCGAGCATGTGCATCGGCAGCGAGCGGGTCTTCGATTTCGTGAACGACAACAGGCTCGTGGAGCTCAAGGACATCATCCACGTCACCAACCCGTACTCCATCCTCGCCCACGACCGGTTCATCGCGGTCAACGGCGCCATGGAGATCGACCTCACCGGCCAGTCCTGCATGGGCACGGGCGAGCAGACGACCTATTTCGGCGCCCTGGGCCACGCGTTCTTCAACAGGACGGCCATGTTCACCCCCGGCGGCAAGGGCGTCATCGCCCTGCGGTCAACCTCCCGGGACGGCAGGCGCTCGCGCATCGTGCCCGACTTTTCCGAGAGCAGGATCGGGATCGTGACCACCCAGTCGGACATCAACTACGTGGCCACGGAGTACGGCTCCGTGGACCTCTTCGGGAAATCCATACGGGAGCGGGCCCTGGCGCTCATCTCCATCGCCCACCCCAGGTTCAGGCAGTGGCTCCTGGACGAGGCGAAGCGCATGAAGTACGTCTATCCCGACCAGGTTCCGCCGTCGGAGGGCCACAGCGGGTGCACGGCCGCCTACGAGCACGCCGGGCAGTTCGACGGCCTCGAGCTGCTCGTGCGGCCCATCAGGGTCACGGACGAGCGCCCCATCCAGAACCTTTTCTACTCCATGAGCAAAGACGACCGGTTCCAGCGGTTCCTCATGCACGTGAGCGCCCTGCACCACAAGCAGGCCCAGAAGCTCGTGTCCGTGGACTACCGGAGCTCCATGGCCCTGGTGGTCCAGAACGGCTCGCCCAAGCACGATCGCCTCGTCGCCGTCGCCCACATCGCCCGCGAAGAGGACACCCCCGGCAGCCAGGTGTGCGAGTTCGCCGCCATGGTGGACCCCGCGTGGCAGAACCGGGGCATCGGCACCCACCTCCTCTCGTGCATGGTGAACATCGGCAGGGACTTCGGGTACGCGCGCATGCGGGCGTACATCTGGAAGGGCAACACCCAGATGCTCAAGGCCTTCGAGAAGGTGTCCCGGGGCATGACCCAGGTGCTCGACGGCCACGTCTACCAGGTGAACATGGAGCTCTGAGCCCCGGTGCCGGATCAGGTCCGGCGCTGGCCCCTCGACCTGGCCGATGGAGAGTTCCGGGCGGGCAGCGCCCCCACGGCAGGGCCGCCGGTGGGCTGGTTCGAAAAGTAGTGCCTCATGACAAGCCGGGTGAGCGTGTGCGCCTCGATGAGGAAGTGGTCCTTGAGGATGAGGCAGCACCCGACGGCGATCCCCTGGCCCGTGTCCCGGTTCACGGCATAGCCCGCAAACCAGCTCCTCCTCCCCGCCGGGTCGTCGCCGTCGATGCTCCCGCTCTTGCCGCCGATGTCGAGGTGCTTCATGACGCGGTCGGATCCCACGCCCCGGAAGGTCTTCGCCACGGTCCCCGACCTGACCGTCATCTGCATCATGGAGCCCAGGCGCGACGCGGTCTCCACCCTCATGGCCTGGACCTTCTCCACGGGGCTCGAGGCAACGATCCGCGGGGTGACCATGGCGCCGCGGTTGAGCACCGGGGTCAGGATCTGGGCGGCGTGGAGGGGGGACATGCGCGTCTGCTTGTTGAAGCCGCAGGCGAGCTCGGCGAGGTTGTACTCGTCCCGGGGGAGGAAGCTCGTGCTCTGTTCGCTGGTGAACTCCTTCAGGGGCGACTTCCAGAAGCCCAGCCTCTTCGCCGTGAGGAAGATGGGGGCCTGGCCCAGGTAGATGGTGCCCAGCTTGCCGAACACCACGTTGTTCGACCGGGCGAAGGCCTCGCCCAGCGAGATGTCGTCGCACCACCTGTTCCTCTTGTTCGAGAGCTGGCTCTTGTACAGGGTGTGGGCGTTCCCGGTGTAGAAGAACACGCTCTGGTCCGTGAAGCCCGCCTGGTCCATGGCCGCCGTGGCGGTCACCACCTTGAAGATGCTCGCCGCGGGCTCCGTGTCCAGGCCGAGGCTGCAGTCCTGGCCCGTGGGGGTCTGCCCGTAGAGGGCGAGGATGGCGCCGGTGCCGGCGTCGATGACGGCCAGGGAGCCGTAGTACAGCTTGTAGCGGGCCCCCATCTCCGCCAGGAACTGCTGGAGGTCCCAGTCGATGGTGAGGTTCCGCGCCCTGATGAGGTTCTCGTCGATGTGGACGAGGTCGCTCTTGGCCAGGGGGCGCACCCCGGCCCGGAAGAGGGCGGCGTTCGCCGCGGAAGGCTCCGGCCCGGCGGGGGCTTCGATCTCCCCGGCCGTTTTCCCGCCCCCCCGGTGAGCGTCTTCGCTTTCCCCGGAGAAAAAGAAGTGCCAGCCGCCATATATGACGAGTGCGAGGAGGAGATACCGGAGCCGGAACAGTTTCTTCTTCCGCTTCCTCCTCGACGAGTATGAATGAATGAAAAATTGTCTGTTCATCACTCCCGTTCTGCCGTTCCTTTTTACACAAGCGGCCCGGCGCAGTCAACTGCCCGGGCCCGCCCGCTCTTCCTCCTTACCCCAGAATGCCGGGCCGGGCAAGGATCAGCATGACCCTTCGAGCCCGCCTGCTTTCTGCGGCCGGGAGCTTCCGGCCTTCACCCGCCCCGCCCGCCCCCGACAGGGGGTGCGACTCCCGGGATTGAGGGGTATCATTTCCGGGAAAAAGGCGTATATATGAGTTGTTGCGCAGCACCGTCGATTCCGGCGCGAAAGGAGCCCCGTTGTGGAAAGAACCGTTCTGTTCGAGAAAAGGGAAGGGGTGGCCCTCATCACCCTGAATCGGCCCGAGAGGCACAACTCCATCTGCCAGGACCTGCTCGTCAACCTCTACGGCTGCATCGACGAGGTCTCCGCCGACGAGGAAATCGCGGCGGCCGTGATCACCGGCAACGGCAGGTCGTTCTGCTCGGGCATCGACCTCGCGGTCATCGGCAAGGACAACCTCCTCGACCCCCTGGGCGACGGCAGGGACATGCCCGACGTCTTTGCCTCCTGCAGAAAGCCCCTCATCGGCGCGGTGAACGGCAATGCCATCACCGGGGGCTTCGAGCTCGCCCTGAACTGCGACTTTCTCATCGCCTCCGAGAACGCCCGCTTCATCGACTCCCACGCCAAGGTGGGCATCCACCCGGGCTGGGGCATGACGCAGCTCCTCCAGCAGGCCGTGGGGCAGCGGATGGCCAAGCAGCTCTCCTTCACCTGCAAGCCGCTCTTAGCGGCGGACGCCCTTAAGTGCGGGCTGGTGAACGAGGTCGTTTCCGCCGACGCGCTCGTGCCCAGGGCCCTGGAGATCGCCCGGGACATGACCCAGGTGAACCGGGGCATCATGCACGAGATCAAGGCCCTCATCGAGAAGCGCGGCGAGGTGTCCCTGCAGGAGGCCCTCCGGCTCGAGCGGGAGGGATTCACGCACTTCGTGAAGAAGGCGGGGGTGTTTTAGATGCCTGGCGTACCTGTGCCCGTCACGAGGAGGAAGGCGATATGAACACGCGCTGGTTCCCGGCACTTCTTCTGTTCCTGCTCTGCACGCTCCCCCTGTGCGCCGAAGAGCCCTGGGCGCTCGTGAAGGACGCCGAGGGCATACAGGTCTACTCGAGGCCGGTGCCCGGCACGCCCTACAAGGAGTTCAAGGGCGTGGGCGACGTGAAGGCGCCCATCGAGGTGATCTCCCGGGTCTTCGAGGACATCCCGAACTTTCCCCGGTGGTTCGGGTTCTGCCTGGAGGCGCGGCAGCTCAGGCACGACACGGGTGACACGTGGCGGGTGTACATCGTGATCAAGACCCCCGGCCCCGTGGCGGACCGCGACGTGGTGGCCGACGTGGTGCGGGAGCGCAAGCCCGGGAGGATGACCCTGACCTTAAGCGCCGTGAAGGAGGACCTTGTCCAGAACGGGGGCAGGTACGTTCGCATGACCGAGCTCACCGGGTCGGTCGTCATGACCGCAAAGGGCGACGGGCTCACGGGCATCGTGTACACCATGAGGCCCGACCCGGCTGGCTACATCCCGTCGTGGATCTCGAACATCGTCCAGAAGGACCAGCCCTTCCTGACCATCAAAGGCATGCGTGAGATGGTCCTGAAAGACGCCTACGCCGAGCCGGGGGGCATGGCCCGGAAGAAGTGACCCTTTTCCCGGCCGCCTTCCGCACGGGGCCCTGCCCACAGGCTGCAGCTCACGCCATGCCATGGGCTGACCATCTTTCGTGAAACATGGGCGATCGTACTCAAGAAGTACGTTTTAATTCTTGACATCTGTTTATAATATATTAATAACTTGAATTTAATATAGTTTAATTTATGAGGTTTTTATGGTCTGCAGGGGTGCTTTCTTTCTCGTGGTCTGCATCACCATGCTTTTCCTGGGTGGCTGTGCAACGATAGTCGATGGCAGGTATCAGAAGCTGATCGTTCATTGCTCGTCTCCCGGAGGGGTCGTCACCGTGGTTGACGGCATCGAAGTCCCTTTCAATGAAGGGGTCGTCGTTCTCGACAGGACGCGTGAGAATTCGTTCGTTACCTTCCGCAAGGATGGCTTCAACGACAGTACGCACTCGTTCAACCACGAGGTCACCCCATGGTGGCCTGCGGCGGATCTGATCTGGGGGCCGGCGTATCCCATCGCGCTTCTCGTAGACTGGCAGACGGGAGCCCTGTTCAGGTTCACTCCAGGCAACATCAATGTAATCTTGAGAAAAAAAGAATAAGAGAAGGAGGATGGTTTCTATGCAGGGCAAGCGCTTTATTACACTGGTTGTCTTGATTTTCATCATGGCCCCGCTGGTGTCGGGATGCGCGGTGCGACTCGGAGGAATGACGGCTATCTCCACGAAAAACGTCTCGCTGAACACCGTGGACCTCGATAAAATGCCACAGACGAAGAACGTCGTCGGCACGGACAGCAGATTTGTCTTCATATTCATTCCGCTTGGTTTCCCCACGGTTCAGGGGGCTGTTGATGACGCCCTCGACAAGGGTCAGGGTGACGTTATCCTTGATGCGGTTCTTCAGGCAGAAAGTTGGTGGTTTATCATCGGTCAGAATTCGTTGACGGTGAAGGGAAATGTCGTCAACACGAAGGGGGCTGCGAAATGAAAAGGACCATACTCCTTGCCATCAGGGTGCTCATTCTCGGCACGCTGCTTTTCTGTGCAACGGGCTGCAGCCACAGCCAGGGCCATTTCACTCTGGCATCGAGCAAGATTTTCCGCATATCCGAGTTCGACATCGAGAAGGCCGACCGGGTGAAGGGCATCGAAGGCCAGGATGTCATGCACATGATCGTCTTCTTTCCCATAGGCGGACCCCCGACCATTGAGGATGCCATGAACGATGCCATGGAAAAGGGCGGCGGGGATGTGATGACGGACCTCGAGATAGTTCAATGGGGCTGGTATATCCCCTATATCTATGGTCAGTTCGGATGGTCTGTCAAAGGTGATGTGGTAAAGACGAGGAAAAACTGAGGGCACCGGGGCCGGCCGGAAGAGATAATCTCAGGCGGCCGGCTCCCCCACATTCTTTTCAGTCTTGACAGGCGCGTTCCCGGGGACTTACCTGTAAGTTCCATGAGAAGGGACCCGGTCAAGGATTTCGATTTCGACGCGCCGCCGGACCGAAGCGGCACCTCGAGCCTCAAGTGGGACCGCTACGGGGGCAGGGACGTCATCCCCCTGTGGGTGGCGGACATGGACTTCCGGTCCCCGCCCTGTGTCGTCAGGGCCCTGGACGAGCACGTGCGCCACGGGGTGTTCGGCTACACCCTGCCGCCCCGAAAGCTCGTGGAGACGGTCCTGGAGATGCTGGAGCGCGACCATGCGTGGAAGGCAGACGCCGAGTGGCTGGTCTGGCTGCCCGGGCTCGTCACCGGCATCAACGTCGCCTGCCGGGCCGTGGGCAGGCCGGGCGACGGGGTTCTCACCTCCGTTCCCGCGTACCCGCCCTTCCTCAGCGCGCCGGTGTTCTCAAACCGGGCGCTTTCAACCGTAAACCATGTCCTTCAAGACGGCCGGTACGCCTTCGACTTCGATGCGGTCGAAAAAGAGATCACCCGCCGCACGAGGCTCTTCGTCCTGTGCAGCCCCCACAACCCCACCGGCCGGGTCTACACCCGCGACGAGCTCCTGGAGCTGGCCCGGATCTGCCTGGCCTCGGGCGTGGCCATCTGCTCGGACGAGATACACTGCGGCCTCGTGCTCGACGAAGGGGCCCGCCACCTCTCCCTGGCCTCCCTCGACCCGGAGATCGCCCGCCACACGATCACCCTGCTCGCCCCCAGCAAGACCTTCAACCTCCCCGGCCTGGGGTGCTCGTTCGCGGTCATCCCGGAGGCCGGCCTGCGGAAAGCCTTCCTCGCGGTCATGCGCGGGATCGTGCCCCACGTGAACGCCCTGGGCTACACCGCCGCCCTGGCGGCCTACCGGGAGGGCGAGGACTGGCGGCAAGCGCTCATCAGCTACCTCCAGGGGAACCGGGACCTCGTGGAGGGGTTTGTCTCCCGGGCGAAAGGGATCTCCATGACTCACGTGGAGGCCACCTACCTCGCGTGGATCGACTGCCGGGAGCTTGGGCTCGCCTGCGCCTGCGACTTTTTCGAAGAGCACGGGGTGGGCCTGTCGAACGGGGCGGACTTCGGGGCGCCGGGTTTCGTGCGGCTCAATTTCGGGTGCCCCCGGGGTGTGCTCGACAGGGCCCTCGTGCGCATGGGCGACGCGCTCGAGAAGATCGGGAAGTGACAAAGGCCTTGCTTTTCGGGCAGATGGAACTACAATGGATGAGGAGGTTTTCATGCGCATCCTGGCCAAATGGATTCTCATGACGCTGGCCGTGCTCATCACCGCCTGGCTCCTCGCGCGGGGCGTCGCGGTCTCGGGGATAGGGACGGCAATCGTGACCGCGCTGGTGCTCGGGCTCATGAACGCCATCGTGCGGCCGGTTCTGGTCATCCTCACCCTGCCGCTCACCATCGTCACGCTGGGCCTCTTCATCTTCGTGCTCAACGCCCTGCTCGTGCTCCTCACGAGCTCCATCGTGCCGGGCTTCCACGTGCTGGGCTTCGGGTGGGCCCTCCTGTTCAGCCTGGTGCTCTCCGTGGTGAGCTTCGTGCTCAACCGGGTCGTCCCGGTGTAGACGGGCTCCCCATAAGGCCTCAGTCGGCGAACAGCTCCGGGCTCATCCGGGCGCACATCCCGTCGGCCTTCATGAGCCTCGTGCAGAGCCCCTCGATCTTCGGCAGCTCGTACTCGAAGAAATACCGCGCGGTGCAGAGCTTGCCCTGGAGGAATCTTTCGCTCTCCTCAGAAGGGTTCTTCCCCGAGGCGGCCTGCGCTGCGCACGCCTGCTTGAGCCACTGCCAGGCGATGGTGACGATGCCGAAGAGCTCTAGGTAGAGGGTGGCATCGGACAGGAAGACGTCCGGGCCCTGCTCGCCCGCCACCCCCGCAAGGTGCGAGGTCACGGCCGTGAGCCTGTCCAGGGCCGCGGAGAGGGCCGAGGCCAGGGGCGCGAGCCCTTCGTGGGCGGACGCAGCCTTGACGGCCTTCCCGACCTCGTCGAGGAACAGGGCGTAGGCCCTGCCGCCCATCATGCCCACGTTCCTGCCCAGCATGGTGATGCCGTGGATGCCCGTGGTGCCTTCGTGGATGGGGTGGATCCGCACGTCCCGGTAGTACTGCTCCAGGGGGAACTCGTCGCAGTAGCCGTAGCCCCCCAGGATCTGCAGCCCCTGGCTCACGGACAAAACCCCCATCTCGGAGGGGTAGCTCTTGGCCACCGGGGTGAGCAGCTCGAGGAGCGTGGCGCAGCGCCGGGCCTCCTCGCCCGAGAGGGCGTGGCTGAGGTCGTAGTAGAGGGAGCACTGGAGGAGCAGGGACAGTGAGCCCTCCACCACGGCGCGCTGGAAGAGGAGCATGCGCTTGACGTCGGCGTGCTCGATGATGGGGATCTGGGGCTTGAGGGGGTCCTTCTCCGTGACCCTCCTGCCCTGGGGCCGCTCCCGGGCATACTCCAGGGAGGCGTAGTAGGCCGCCGAGGCGATGGCCGCGGCCCCGGCGCCCACGCCGATGCGCGCTGCGTTCATCATCTGGAACATGTAGCCCAGGCCCTTGCCGGCCTCGCCGATGAGCCACCCGCGGCAGTCGTTCTCCTCTCCCAGACTGAGCTGGGTGATGGGGCAGCCGCGGTAGCCGAGCTTGTGGTAGACGCCGGACACGTTCACGTCGTTGGGCACGAGCCCGCCGCTGCCGTCGGGCCTCCTGTTGGGGACCACGAAGAGGGAGATGCCCTTGACCCCCGCGGGCGCCCCCTTGACCCTCGCCAGGAGGAGCTGCACCACGTTTTCCACCCCGTCGTGCTCGGAGCCCGAGATGAAGATCTTCTGCCCGCGGATCCTGTAGTAGCCCTGGTCCGTGGGCTCGGCCGACGTGGCGATGTCTGACAGCGAGCTCCCCGCCTGGGGCTCGGTGAGCGCCATAGTGCCTTGCCATCTGCCCGCGAACATGGGCGGGATGTAGAGCGACCTGAGCTCGTCGGAGCCGAATGAGTGGATGAGGAGCGCCGCCTCGGTGGTGAGCATGGGGTAGGCGCTCGCCGAGTAGTTCGCCGCGGCGAAGACAAAGGCCGACAGCAGGTTCACCGAGTGGGGCAGGCCCTGCCCGCCGGCCTCCACCGGGGCCGTGGCCGAGATCCAGCCGCCCTCGCCGAACTCCCTGAGGATCTCCTTGACCAGGGGGTGCACGATGACCGCGCCGTTTTCGAGCCGGGGCGGGACGCGGTCCATCTCCACCAGACAGGAGCGCAGGAGGCCCTTGCCCAGCTTGAGCGCGGTCTGGAGGATCATGTCGAACATCTCCCGCGAATGCTCCGCGAAGAGGGGGAGTTCGAGGAGCGCTTCCCCGTCGAAGACGTCGTAGAAGAGGAACTTCAGGTTTTGTTCGCTCACGAATTTGTCAGCCATGACGATGCACCTCCCTGTCTGTGGTGGGGCCATGAGGGGCCATTCTTTCGGGATGAAAGGCCTGTCGGGTACCGCTTCTTCATAATGAAAAACAAAGGGGTTGTACAGGGGTAAAAAAACTTCACCTTGAAACTGCGGAGAAGCGGCGGGAGAACAGGGGGCCGCCAGGAAAGACGTCCCCTTCAGCCTGCGGGGGTACGGCGCTTCGTCCCCTTGAGGGTCCAGTTGACGCCCGCGGGGCCCGTTTCCACCCTGACGCCGTCCAGGGGCAGCGGCTGTGCCAGGACGAGCGCCTCCTCCCGGGTGACCGACCGCAGGACCGCGAAGAGAAAGAAGGGCACGAGGGAAAAGGGCTTCAGGAAGAACGGCACGTTCCACTGCCGGACGAACCGCAGGCCGGTGCGGACGGGGCATTTACGGTCCACCTCCGTGAGCAGCAGCGTGCCCCCGGGCTTGAGGACGCGGACGCACTCGCTCAGCCCGACGCCGCGCTGCGGCCAGTGCTTCAGGCAGTCCACGCTGCACACGAGGTCGAAGGATTCGTCGGCGAAGGGGAGCCCCAGCGCCGTCGCCCGCACGAAGGAGGCCTGCGCCCCGGCCTTCCGGGCCCTGCCCCGGGCCCTCCCGAGCTGGCCAAGGGAGAGGTCGAGCCCGGTGACGCTCAGCCCGTTCCCCTCCCGCTCCAGGGCGAGGGCGAGCTGGCCGCCGCCGCAGCCGACGTCCAGGATCCGGGCAGACGGCCCCGCGGAGGCGAGAATGTCCCCCTTGAACTCCCCGAGGGTGCCCAGCACCGCTTCTGCCACGAGGAAGTCGAAGAGGAAGGCCTCCAGGGGGTTGTACCGGTCCGTGACATTGAAGATCATCATGCGTTTTCAGGAAGCGGGACGCGAGGCCACGGCGACTGCCAGGCGCCCGAACATGTGGCAAAGATTTCGAGAAAACGGGCCGGGACCGCGAAAGGCCTCGGGCGCCGGGGCTGACGTGGTGATTTCGAACCCGGTACTCCCAATGGTTTCCAGCATGAGCATCCCCTCTCTCGTGCAGTGTGCGGCCAATCTCGCACGGGACGACCCCCCTTGTCAAACGCGCGGAGGGGCAGGGACGCGAATCATCCTGCGGGGTTCCTCCAGGTGCTGATCCGTCTGCACGAAAACCTTGCGGTCCACGGGGAAAAGGGGCATACTTCAAGGTCGAGCCGAAGGAGCTGAACCAGGAGGACAAGGAAAGCGGATGAGCGTACTCGACGCGATAGGGAACACTCCCCTTGTGGAGATACGGAATATCTGGAACCCGGACAAAACCGGCGTGCGGATCATGGCCAAGCTGGAGGGGTCGAACCCCGGCGGCTCGGTGAAGGACCGGCCCGCCTACTTCATGCTCAGGGAGGCCGTGGACTCGGGCAAGCTCAAGCCCGGCACCACCATCCTCGAGCCCACCTCGGGCAACACCGGCATCGGCATGGCCATGGTGGCCGCGGCCATGGGCTTCAAGATCAAGCTCACCATGCCCACCTGCGTGAGCACCGAGCGGCAGGCCGTGCTCCAGGCCCTCGGGGCCGAGCTCGAGCTCACCCCCGGCTGCGACCGCACCGACGGGGCCATCAAGCGGGCGCACCACATCATGGACATGAACGGCAGGCACTACTACATGCCCAACCAGTTCGACAACCCGAACAACTACCTGGCCCACTACCACACCACCGGGCCCGAGATCTTCGCCCAGACAAACGGCGCGGTGGACGCCTTCGTGGCGGGCATGGGCACCACCGGCACCCTCATGGGCTGCTCCCTGTACCTCAAGGAGAAAAAGCCCTCCATCGGCATCGTGGGCGTCGAACCCACCCCCAACCACCGCATCCAGGGCCTCAAGAACATGCAGGAAGCCATCGTGCCCGGGATATACGACCCGAAAAAGCTCGACCGGATCGTCTCCTGCGGCGACGAGGACGCCTTCGAGACCACCCGCGACCTCTCCATCCGCGAAGGCCTGTTCTGCGGGCTGAGCTCGGGGGCGGCCATGTGGGGCGCCGTCCAGGTGGCGCGCGACCTCCCGCGGGGCTCCACCGTGGTGGTCCTGTTCCCCGACCGGGGCGACCGCTACCTCTCCACCGAGGTCTTCCGGTCGTTCTGCGCCATGTGCCCGCCCTGACGGCACCCGGCGGCCCCATCCCTCCGCCGGCCCGCACCAGGAAAAGCGCCCGGTACCACGCCCGCACGGCCCGGGCCGCGATCGCCGCGAACTCCCAACCTGCCCCCGGTCGCACGGGGGCCGGCCGGGCCCTGGCGGGTCAGTCCCGGCCGGGCCTCGCCAGTTTCGCCCCGCCGTAGAGCTCCTTCACCCGCTGCCGCTGGATCTTGCCCAGGGAGTTCAGGGGCAGGGCCTGGGTGAAGACCACGGACTTCGGCCGCTTGAACCCCGTCATCCTGCCCTTGCACCAGGCCATGATCTCCCCCTCGGTGGCCGTCTGCCCGGGCTTCAGGGCGAGCACGGCCCTCACCGAGCTTCCCCATGTCTCGTCGGGCACGCCGATGACGCACGCCGCGTCCACCTTTTCGTGCGTGCACAGGATCTCCTCGATCTCGGTGGGGAAGACCTTCTCCGCGCCCGTGCTGATGCACTCGCCCTTGCGGTCGACGATGATGAGCTCGCCGTCCCCGTCGAGGAAACCCAGGTCCCCCGAGTAAAACCACCCGTCCCTGATCACCTCCGAGGTCTTCTCGAGGTCGCCGTAGTAGCCTTTCATGACGGTCCCGCTCCGGTAGAGGATTTCCCCGGTCCGTCCCGGCGGAAGATCCGCCCCGTCCTCGTCGACGATCCGCATGGCGATGCCGTTGAGCGGCCTGCCCACGGACCTGTTCTTGACGGTTTCCGGGGAGGTGTCGATCTTCAGCGCCGTGTCCGGGGTCATCTCCGTCTGGCCGAACACGTCCACCACCAGGGAGTGGGGGAACTTCTCCAGGATCTGCTTTTTGCGGGAGCCCGGGTTCGCCCCGGCCCCGGTCATGGCCACGAGCACCGACCTCAGGTCATAGGCCCCGATGTTGGGGTATTCGAGGACCATCTTCCACTGGGTGGGCACGAGGAGCACCACCATGGGCTTCTCCCGGGAGATGGTGTGGAGCACCTCGGAGGGCTCGAAGTGCATCCCCTCCCGGAGGATGAAGCGCAGCGCCCCGGTCATGGGACCGATGATGAGGAGCTGGTAGTTCGCCATGTGGAAGAGCGGCATGTTCATGAAGATGGAGATGCCCCCCGAGACCCGCCCCAGGAGGGCCCCGGTCCAGCTGCCGGTGATGAAGTCGATGAGGCGGGGGACGGCTGCGCCCACGAGGAGGCGTGCCCTGCCGAGGCCGAGCACCCTGTTGAGGGGCTTTTCCAGGCCGGGCCTGCCAAATACGCCGGCCAGCATCCGGCCGAAGTTGACCTTTTCGTTTGTGGCGAGCCGCGCGATGAGGTCCCCGAAGAGCGAGCCCGACAGGTTCCAGAAGTTCCCGTAGGTGAGCACCACCCCCTTGGGCATGCCCGTGGTGCCGCCGGTGTAGCAGATGGTGCAGACGTCGTTCTCCGTGGTGCAGGCGGGGGGCTCCCGGTCGCTGCCGGACAGGAGAAGCCCCTCGTAGTCGACCATCCCTCCGGGAAGGGGGCTGCCGTCCCTGCGGAGACAGACGGTGTGCGTGAGCTTCCGGGCCCCGGAAACGGCCTTGCGCGCCTCTTCGAGGAAGGTGTCCTCCAGGATGAGCATGCGGGAGTCCGAGTGGACGAGCTGGTACTCGATCTCCCGCGCCACGAAGCGGAAGTTGATGGGGATGGGCACGGCCCCGAGCTTCTGGAGGGCGTAGTTCGACTCGATGAACTCGGGGCAGTCGTGGAAGAGGATGGAGACGTGGTCCCCCTTCGCGACCCCCAGGCCCGCGAGGGCGCTGGCGAGCCTGTTCACCCTGCAGTTGAGCTCCTGCCAGGTGATCCTGGTCTGGCCGCTGGTAATGGCCACGCCCCGGGGGTTGAACCTGGCCATCTGGGCCAGCAGCTCGCCGAAGCTTTTCCTGCGGGAAACGTTTCCGGTGCGGTCTTCACTCTGCGGATGCACGGTCCTCACCCCCGATTCAAAATCCGCGAACCCTTACCCGGGTTTGCGAAACAGCGCCCGGCGATTATATCATAGTGCACGGCAGCGGATGCAACGTGATTTTCGCCGGATTCCCGCAGGGAAGCATCGCCCCGTTCGAAAACAATGTGGGGGCACGGCTGTTGCCTCGACTGCCGGAACCGCAGGCCGGACTTCCTGACGGCGGTCATGGAGAAGCTCGTCGACGGGGACTTCTTGAACGTGTGCCTGGGGGCTCGAGGCCCGTGATCCCTGGCGGGCCGGGCCTGCCGGGGTTCGCTCAGGCGGCGGGCGCAAAGGTCTTCTGCAGTGCCTCCACCGCATCCGCCGAGCCCATGAGGAGCAGGTCGTCCCCGGGTTCGAGGGTTTCCCGCGGGCCGGGGGGGATGAGGTAGTCGTCGCCCCTGCGGATGCCGATGACCGTGGAGCCGTAGGCCTCCCGGAAGCGAAGGTGCACCAGCGATTTTCCGGCGAAGGGGGAGGCTCCCGACACCCGGATCTCCCCGAAGGCGACGCTTTCCCCGTCTTCGCCCGCCAGGTCGTCCTGGATGCGGTAAACGGCTTCCTCGGCACGTTGCAGGTCGTCCGGCGGCCCGATGAGCACGATGCGGTCCGCGGGGAAGAGCTGGAAATTGCCGTCGGGGTTGAAAAAGACCTTTCCCGCCCTGCTCACCGCCACCACGCTCACCCCGGCGTCAGGCCGCAGGGGGATGTCGCGCAGGGCGTGCCCGGCGAAGGCGGAGCCCGCCTTGACCCTGAGCTCCCGGAAGACCACGGGCCAGCTCATGGCCTTTCTCGACAGGACGTCCGAGGCCGCGGTGAGGGAGTCCACGGCCTGCTCCGCCGCGTCGATGAAGGGCCTCAGCACCAGGTCGGAGCCCCAGCGGTAGTACTGGTCGGCCTCGCGCTGGTTGTTGGCCGTGATGGCCACCTTGCCCCCGTACTTCAGGTGCCGCAGGTGGCGCAGGATCATCCGGTTGAGCTCCACGGAGCGGACGGCGCTCACCACCCAGCGGGAGTTGTGCAGGGGCAGGTGCTCGTAGGTCTCCGGGTCGCCCATGTCGCCGTAGAGCACCGGGATGCTCCTGGCGGAGCAGAAGTCCAGGGCCTGCGGGTCGAAGTCCACCCCGATGATCTCCCGGCCGCGCTCCATGAGGTGCCCGGCCATCTCCCTGCCGTAGTTCCCCATGCCCGCCACCACGACGTCCACCCGGGGGAGGATGAAGCACTTGTTGCACAGGGCCTCCCGGTAAGGCTCCTGGCGCTCGAAGAACTCGAGCGGCCGGGAGATGAGCTCGTAGAGGGGCTCGGAATAGAGGATCAGGTAGGAGGAGACGAGGATGGTGACCACCCCCACGAGGGTGATGAGCCCCATGGTCTCCCGGTCGATGTGCCCGAACCCCGTCCCCACCGCGGCCAGGATGAGGGAGAACTCGCTGATCTGGGCCAGGCTCGTGCCGGTGAGAAAACTTGTGCGCCTGCGGTACCCCATGAGACCCATGATGGAAAGGACGATGAGGGGTTTGACCAGGAGCACGAAGAGCGAGAAGACGGCGGCGCGGCCCAGCTGGCCGCTCACGGCGGACCAGTCGATGCGCAGGCCCAGGTCGATGAAGAAGAAGACCAGGAGAAAGTCCCGCAGCGAGACGAGCCGGGACCCGATGCTGTCGCGGTACTCCGTGGAGGCCAGCGACACCCCGGCCAGGAAGGCCCCCACCTCGCGGCTGAGCCCGAGGGAGTCGCTCACCACGCTCACCAGCATGGCCCAGGCGATGGAAAAGAGGACCAGCAGCTCCTGGGACTGTGCGAGCTTCTTCAGGAGCCAGGGGAGGACGAAGCGCATGAGAAGGCCCATGCACAGCAGCAGGCCCGCCCCCTTGAGGGCGACGAAGATCATGCCCAGGTAGGCCTGCCCCCCCTGCTCGAGGCTGTAGTTGAGCGTGGAAAGCCCTATCATGGAGAGGATGGCCATGATGTCCTGGACGATGAGCACCCCCAGGGCCATGCGCCCGTGGAGGGAGTCGATCTCGCTCTTGTCCGACAGGAGCTTCACGATGATGATGGTGCTGGAGAAGGACATGGCCATGGAAACGTAGGCGGCGCCCAGGGGGTCGAGCCCCATGCCCAGGGCCAGGGCCAGGGCGAGGGCGGCGGTGAGGAGGATCTGGCCCAGGCCCGTGACCAGCGCCACGGGACCCGTGGTGCGTATGAGCCCGAGGTCGAGCCTAAGGCCCACGATGAAGAGCAGGAGCGAGATGCCGATGTGGGCGAAGAGCTCCACCTGGCCGAAGCTCGTGACGATGCCCAGGCAGGACGGGCCGGCCACCACGCCGGCCACGAGGAAGGCGATGATGAGGGGCTGGCGCAGCCCCATGCTCAGGATGCCAGACAGCACCGCCAGGGTGAGGATTGCCGTGAACTCGTAAAGCGTCCGTGCGCCGTGCATCGATCTCCCGCCACGTTTTTCCGTCCGGTACCCTTTATCGGACATTTCAGGGCCGCGTGGCAAGTCAAGAATGGGCCCCGCGGGGAGAAAAGTCGGGAGGCGGGCCGGGGCGCCATTGACAGAAGGCGCCCGGGACGGTAGTGAACGAAGAAAAGGATGGCGGGGGAAAGGACACCATGAGACAGCTTGCAACAGGCCGGCTGGGCGAACGCCTCACGGCGGTGGGGAGCCCCACGTACCCGGGCTTCATCCTCGAGGGGGGGGAAAAGAACCTCATGGTCGAGGCCGGTCTCAGCCTCATGGGGCCGCTCTTTCTCCGGGGCATCGAAGAAACCCTGGGCAGCAGGGACAGGCTTGACTTCCTCCTCCTCACCCACTCCCACTACGACCACCTGGGAGCGGCCCGCTTCCTCAAGGAAAGCATCCCCGGGCTCACCCTCGGCGCCCACGAACGGGTCGCTTCGCTCCTGCTCAGGGAGTCGGCCCTTGCGCTCATGAACAGCCTGAGCGCGGTGCAGCTCCCCCTGTTCCCCGACGTGCGGGACTACGGGAGCGTGGCCATCGGGCCCACCGAGATAGGGCTCACCCTCCGGGAAGGGGACGAGCTCGACCTGGGCGGCCTCACCTGCCGTGTCTTCGAGGTGCCCGGCCACACGAGGGACTCGCTGGCGTTCTTCATCCCCGGGGAGGGCATCCTCTTCACCGGCGAGGCCGCCGGGGTGCCCGAGGGGCCCGACTCGAACGCCCCCCAGGTCTGCTTCCTCTCGTCCTACGACGAGTACCTGGCCTCGCTGGAAAAGATCCTGTCGCTCGCGCCTAAGGTGCTGTGCCTGGGGCACGGCTGGGTCTTCACGGGCGGGGATGCCTCCCAATTCCTCGCCTCGTCACTCGCCGCCACCCCTGCCTATCGCGCGCTCATCGAGCACTACCTCGACGAGGCACACGGGGACGCGGGGTTGGCCACGGAAACCATGGCGCGCTGCGAGTACGACGAGCGGGGCGCCATCCGGCAGGAGCGCACCGCCTACCTCACGAACCTCGAGGCCCAGGTGAAGCTCGTCGCGGGGCTGCAGGGGAAGTAGAGGCGCAGGCCCGTTCGGGCGGAGGGGAAGCGAAGATGGACCCCAGGGGGCCAGACAGAGGTGAAGTGATGAGGGGGGCGGCCATCCGGGCGGCGGGCGCCTGGGGACTCTTCCCCGCCTGCATCCGGGACGACCTGGCCATCTCCGGCAGCCCGGAGCGGAGTGCGTTTCGCTGCGTGGTCCAGGGTCCCGGCGAACGCCTGGCGGTGCTGGAAAACATCCGGGAAAAGGACCTCGGCCGGAAGGAGGACATCACCCGCCGGCTCGACTTTCTCTCAAGCCGGGGCCTGCCCGGCATTCACCCCTGCATCCCCTCCCTGGACGGCGGCCACGTCGTCCTCAAGGACGGCCGGTACTGGCAGGCATCCCCCTATATCCCGGGAACGGCCCTCGAACGGCCCGGGTACGCCTTCGACGAGTGGCGGGGCGAGGCCATGGGGGAGTTCCTCGTGAAGCTCGGGGAATCTTCCCGAAACCTGCCCGAAGGCCTCGCCACCCGGCCCTTTTCCATCCTGGACTACGTGCGCACACTCCTGGAGCAGATCAGGATTCGGGAGCCGGGCCTGTTTCACCGGCTTGCCCCGGTGGCGGCCTTTCTCTCGGACCGGCTCGTGCCCGTCCACGGCCTCCTGCCCCTGGCGTTCTGCCACGGGGACTTCCACCCCCTGAACGTGATCTGGGCCGAAGATGCTCTCGCGGGGGTCATCGACTGGGAGTTTTCCGGCACCAAGCCGGAGAACTACGACGCCGCCCTCCTCATCGGGTGCCTGGGCATGGAAGACCCCGACGCCCTGGCCGGCCCGTTCGTGGCCGGGTTCATCCGCACCCTGAAGGCGGGGCGGGCGCTTTCCCGTCCTGGCTGGGAGGCGTTGTCCGGAATGGTCGTGGCAATACGGTTCGCCTGGCTGGCCGAATGGCTCCGCACCCGGGACGGTGAGATGATCGAGCTGGAGGCCGTGTACCTGAGCCTGCTGAAGGACCGCGCGGGCGACCTGGCGGCAGTGTGGCGCGGGTGAGATCCGCTCCGGGTGTGAAGAAAACGTTCCGAGCCGCCTCGAAACCCTCCCGGGCCTGGGCCGGCCGCGTGAAACCCGACCGGCAGGCGCACATGAAAAGGGCGGGCCATGACGGCCCGCCCGGGTGAACGCGCAAAGGGTGACGCCAAGGGGCTGGGTTGGTAGGGCATGTCTTCAAACAGGGTGGGGTAACGTGCCCCGTCAGACCCTACCACGCCTTGCAGTGCCGCGCCTGCCATTCCACGGCCCGCTCCGCCCAGCCTTAACGACCTCGACTGCGGACACCTTTACGCATTCGTGACATTATATAATAATGATGAGGAAGAGGGTTACAAGGGGGGAAGCAAAATTTCTTTCACTTTCCGGTAAGGGGCCGTGAATCAAAGGGAAAAAAGCAGGGAGCCCGTGTGGTCAGCCCCCTGGGCCGTCACCCCGCCGGTTGCTCCAGGTGCCTGTCCACCCATGGCCGGCGTCATCGCGGGCAGGAAGGTCGTCCGTCACTTCACCCGATGCTTCGCCCGGTGCTTCAGGTATCTGTCCACCCGGGCGAGTCCCTCCTCGATCTTGTCCACGTCCAGGGCGTAGGAGAAGCGCACGCGGTCCGGCGCGCCGAACCACTCGCCCAGGTAGGTGATGACCTTGTGGTCGGTGAACATGTCCCAGACGAAGTCGGCGGGGTCCTCGATCCGCGGCAGCACGTAGAACGCCCCCTCGGGCTTCCACAGGTCGAGGCCGATGGCCGCCATGCCCTCGTAGATGAGGTCGCGGCGGGCCTCCCAGACCTTGAGCTGCTCGTCCATGTAGCTCTTGGGAACGGTGGTGGCGGTGTAGGCCATCTCCTGGGCGATGATGCTCGTGTTCATGGAGGTGTGGGACTTCATCTCGATGACCGTCCTGACGAGCTCGGTGTCCAGGGACCAGAGGTAGCCCACCCGGAGGCCCGTCATGGCGAAGGTCTTGGAGAACGAGTTGATGGTGACCACGTGGGGCCCCTTGAGGAGGTAGTTCTCCCGCACGTAGATGAGGTCCTTGTACACCTCGTCGGACAGGATGTAGATCCCCAGGTCCTCGGTGATCTTCTCTATGGCCTTCAGGGTTTCGATGGCCTCGACCCTCCCCGTGGGGTTCGAAGGGGAGTTGATGAGCACCACCCGGCAGTCGCGGACCTTGGCCTGGAAGTCCTCGGGCACGATCCTGCCGTCCACGAGGTCCGTGAACACGGGTTCGAAGCCCGCGTAGCGCACCAGGGGGAGGTACGAGTAATAGTAGGGCCGGCAGAGGAGGCACTTCGGCCGGTGGTCGCCCTTCTTCTGCCGGATCCAGGCGATGGAGCGCAGGGCGAGGTCGAGGGCCTCGGAGGCCCCGTTGGTGATCACGAAGCTCTCAGCCGTGGAGCGGGGGTACTGCCTGGCGAGGGCCTCCCTGAGGTTTTCCTGGCCCTGGACGAGGCCGTACTTGAAGCCGGTGTAGTCGGGGAGGATCTGGTAGACCTCCCGGGGAGGCGGCAGGTCCGGCTGTCCGGACCCGAAGGAGATCATGCCGTCGCCCCGCACGCCGATGAACATCGCAGCCGTCAACTCTTTTCTGTCGCCCATCTGATCACCGCCCCTGCGTAAAATGACTTCAGGGCGGGAGTATTTCATGTTCGGGCAAGGAATTCAAGCCCTTTCCTGCAGGATTCCAACAGGGCAGCCCCTCTGCTTTACGGAGAATTGTTGACGGCATACGGTTGACCTTGTTGACAGGGGAATCCACCATCTGTATCTATCTGTATCGATGTGTGGAACCGGATCGAATGAATGAACCGTGACTGGACCCCACCCCTGGGCTGCCGCCCAGGCACGAACGGCCGGGACTCAGGCCATTCGAGCACCGGCGGCACCCCGCTGCCCGCGGGGGAACAGTTGCACCACCACGACGAGGAGGATGGAAGAATGAACCAGGCGAAACCCTTTTCCTACCCGACGACCATCACGCCCCTGGAGTTCGCAAAGAGGCTGCCGACGATCTTGAGGAGGCTGCCGTTCATCGCGTACCACACGCTCAAGGGCCTCCGGATGCTCTCGAAAAGCGTCAACGTGACCTGGGGAACTGTTTTGGAAGACATCGCGGCCAGGTTCCCGGACAACCCCGCCGTCAAGTCGCCCGACGGCATGCTCACCTACCGCGAGCTGAACGGTGCGGCCAACCGGTACGCGCATTTCCTGCTCTCGAAGCACGTGGGCCCGGGGGACGTGGTCACCGTCTGCCTCGATTCGCGGCCCGAGCTGCTCACGCTCTACTGCGCGTGCGCCAAGATCGGGGCCGTCTGCGCCATGGTCAACACGAACCAGCGGGGCGAATCCCTGGTGCACAGCTTCAACCTCAACAAGGGCAAGGTGGTCGTCGTCGGGGAGGAATGCCTGGACTTCTTCACCGAGGCGAAGGCCGGGATAGACCTCGAGGGGTCGCTGCTCTATGCCATGAAGGACAAGGGCGCAAACCCGGCCCCCGGGATGGAGGAGCTGTCCGCCCTCGCGGCGGCCATGCCCGACCACAACCCCGAAACGACCGGGACGGTTTCCACCAGATCCCCGGCGGCCTTTGTCTACACCTCGGGTACGACCGGGCTCCCCAAGGCGGCGGTGATCATAAACAAGCGGATCGTCAGCGCCATGTTCTGGTGGGGTCGGGTGGTGAGCCCCATCAAGCCGGACGACACGGTGTACGTGCCCCTGCCGTTCTTCCACACCAACGCGCTCACCGTGGGCTGGCCGGCCGCCCTCTACAACGGGGCCGCCGTCGCCCTGCGGAGAAAGTTCAGCGCCAGCCAGTTCCTCTCCGACGTCAGAAGCTTCCACGCGACGCATTTCGTCTACGTGGGCGAGGTCTGCCGGTACCTCATGGCCCAGCCCGCGAGGCCCGACGATCACCAGAACCCCCTCCGGGCGGTCATCGGCAACGGCCTGAGGCCCGACATCTGGAAGCCCTTCAAAGAGCGGTTCGGCATCGGGGACATCCACGAGTTCTACGGGGCCGCCGAGGGTGTGGGCATCTTCACCAACCTCTTCAATTTCGACTACACCGTGGGCACGAGCCTGACGCCCTATGCCCTCGTCAGGTACGACACGGAGAACGACGTGCCCGAGCGCGACGAAAAGGGCTTCCTGAAGCGCGTCAGTCCCGGCGAGGCAGGCCTGCTCATCATGGAGATATCGGAAAAGACCCCGTTCACCGGGTACTCGGAGAAAAAGAAGACCGAGGAGAAGATCATCAGGGACGGGTTCAGGAAGGGGGACCTCTGGTTCAACACCGGGGACATGCTCAGGGACATGGGCTTCAGGCATGTCCAGTTCGTGGATCGCCTGGGCGACACGTTCCGGTGGAAGGGCGAGAACGTGGCGACCATGGAGGTCGAGAAGGCGCTCGACGTGTTCCCGGGCATCTCGTCCTCGGCGGTGTACGGCGTGGCCATGCCTTCGGGCGACGGCAGGGCCGGGATGGCCGCCATCCTCCCCGCGGAAGGCTCCTCCATCGACCCTGAGGCGCTGTGCGCCCACCTCAGGACGTCGCTGCCCAAGTACGCGGTGCCGCTGTTCATCCGCTTCATCGACGGGTTCCAGATGACCGCGACCCACAAGATCAAGAAGACGGACTTCCGGAAGGAAGGCTACGACCCGAAAGCCTGCGGGGGGCGCCTCTCCGTGCTCCTGCCCGGCAGCGACGCGTACGTGCCCCTGAACGAGGCCCTGTATGGGGAGATAATGGCGGGCAAGTTCAATTTCTGAGCCCGGGTGGTGAAGAACCGCCCTCTCCGGAAAAGGGGAGGGTCATTCCCGGGCCTTGCCAGCGGAACTCCTCGAGGGAGACCGTGTCGTCCGGCCCGAACGCCACGCCTTCCGCCTCCAGGAGCGCCCGCTGGAGCAGGCCGCCGAACTGCGGGTGGAGGCTGATGCGGCCCCGGGCGTTGATGACCCGGTGCCAGGGCACGTCCGTGCCTTCCGGCAGGGTGTGGAGGGCATAGCCCACCAGCCGCGCGCTTCCCGGGAGGCCGGCCATGAGGGCGACCTGGCCGTAGGTGGCGACCCGGCCATGGGGAATGGCCCGCACGGTGTCGAAGATGACGGCGTAGAGGGAGCGGGCTGCCACGGGCTGCCCCTTCCGGGTTGGCACGAAACGGCGTTCGCGGACCCCCGGGAGAGGGGGGAAGCGCTTGTCCCTGCTCATGCCTTGCCCCGCATTTCCCGCTCCTACCTGATGGGCACCACGGCGAAGATGCACGCGCTCCACACCGAGTGGCAGACGATCAGTGCGTCGAGCCTCCGGTATTTCAGGTACATGAGCCCCCAGAACGCCCCTCCCACGGCGGCGGCGCCCACGAGCATGAAATTCAGCGAGCAGGCGTGGATGCCCGTGTAGACCGCCGTGGCAAGAAGCCAGCCTTTCCACTGGCCGAATCTCTCCATGAGGCCGTTCTGCAGGTAGCCCCGCCAGAAGATCTCCTCGCAGGGGCCCGTGACGAAGAGCAGGAGGAAGAAAATGGCCGTGGTGGAAAACCCCTGGCCCTTGCCGTAGATCGACCCGACCTGGCGGGAGGCGAAGGGGAACAGGTATTCCGAGACGAAGTTCCCGGTGAGAAAGACGAGGTACAGGAGCACGGCGCCCGCCAGGCCCAGGAGGACCCCCCGGGTGTCGAAGGGGAGGGTGTTTGCCCTCAGGGCGCCCGCCCACACCGCGATCCCCCCGAGGATCGAGGCCGAAAGGGTGATCTTTATCCAGAAGTTGAGGATCTCCATGGAGAACGAGAAAAACCACAGGACGAAGGCCAGGGCCACCGCGGCCCCGGCGATCCCCGGCCGGAACCGAACCGCGCTCATCCCGTGAGCCCCTGGATCACCAGCCCCGCCACGAGGAGGACCCCGAAGGCCGTGTCGAGCTGGGCGGTCCGCGCATCCGCGTCGGAGGGGATCCCCCTTTCCATCTGGCGCAGGAGCTTCACCGCGATGGGAAGGGACAGGAACACCAGGAGTCCCCAGGCGGTGAGCACGCCCGCCAGGGTGATGGCGAGCGTGACGGCATAGGCGAGGCACACGAGGGCGAGATAGGCGTGGATGCCCGCCCGGGGGCCGAGTATCATGGCGATGGTCCTGATGCCCTGCTTGTGGTCGTGCTCGATGTCCCTGATGTTGTTGGCGAAGAGCACGAGCGCCACGAGCACGCCGAAGGGGATCGACACGAGGAGGGCATCCCCGCTGAGCGCCTGGCGCTGGACGAAGTAGGCGCCCTCCACCATGAGGGGACCCCACATGAGGAACACGGAGAACTCGCCTAAGGCCACGTACTTGTACTTCAGGGGCGGCGCGGTGTAGCCCAGGCCGGCGATGACGCCGATGGCGCCGATGAAGAGGACCATGGCCCCGCACACCAGGGCGAGATAGACCCCGACGGCCGCGGCGGCGGCGAAGCACCCGAGACCCGCCGTGAGCACCTGCCGGGCGGGGATGAGCCCGTGCACGATCACGTGGGGCCGGTACTTGGCGGTCTCGGCGTCCACGGTGTCCACGCCGAACCGGGTGTCGTAGTAGTCGTTGACGAGGTTCGTGCCCGCGTGCATGAGCACGGCGCCCAGGACCGCCAGGAGGTAGAGGGGCCACGAAAAGCCCCCTTCCCCGGCAGCCAGGGCGCTGCCGACGCTCACGGATATGACGGTCATGGTAAAGGACCATGGCCGTGCCGAAAGGAACCAGTTCTTCAAGAGCTCCATGGATCGTCTCCCTTCCGGCACGGGGCAAGGCTGCCGGATCGAGGTGAATTGCATTTTCATAATGGAAGTGGGCGGGCACTGTCAACACCCTTGCGGGGACGACCCGGGAAAAGCCACGTATCCCTTGACCGGGCAATCGAGAGGTATTAATGACGTACCCATGCTCCAGTCGTTCATCTCTACGCTCACCGGACCGTGCTCCGTCAGGGAAGGGCAGGCGGTGCTCGCCTGCTGCTCCGGCGGCGTCGACTCCATGGTGCTCCTGGACCTGCTCCTGCAGGCCGCCTCCCCCTTAAGCCTGAAGGTGGGGGCGGTGCATGTCGACCACGGGATCAGGGGTGAGGACTCCGCAAGAGACGCCCGCTTCGTGTCCGGGCACTGCGAAAGGCTCGGCATCCCCTGTTATCTGTACCGGCTGGGCATGTCGCCGGGCGGGCCGAATCTCGAGGAGCGCGCCAGGGCCGGGCGGTATGAAAAGATCCTGCACTGCGCGCAGGCCCACGGATACCACGCCGCCGCCACGGGCCACACCCTGAACGACCAGGCCGAAACCATCCTGTACCGGCTCATCAGGGGCAGCGGGCTTAGGGGGCTGGCCGGCATGGACCACCGGGCCGCAGGCGTCGTCGTCCGGCCCATGCTGGGGTTCACCCGGCACCAGGTCGAGGCCTGCGCCCGGTCGAGGGGCACCCCCTTCGTGGAGGACGCCACGAACCTCGACACGAAGCTCGCCAGGAACCTCATCCGGGCCCGGATCGTCCCGGTGATGGAGGAGATCAATCCCTCCGTGCTTTTCTCCATCGCCCGCCTGGGGGACATCGCCCGGGAGGAGGGGGGGCTGGTGGAGGAGCTGTCGGAAGCCCTCGAGCGTCAGGCGCAGATGGCGGACTGGGGCGGTGTGAAGGCATACCGGATAAGCCCGCTGAGGGAGGCGCCCGTCGCGGCGCTCAAGCGCATGGCGATCAGGATCGTTTCTTCCCTGGCCCGCGAGCCCCGGGGCATCGACGCCTCCCAGGTGGAGGAGATCGTCAAGGTCGTCCGGGGAGAAAAGCAGGGCCACACGGTGATGAGGCGCGTCACCGCCCGGCGCGACGGGGACGTCCTCGCGTTCTTTCCCGCCGGCCGGGGGCCGTTCTACCGCGTGGACGTGCCCGCGCCGGGGTTCTATGCCCTGCCGGGCCTGAGCGTGGGCGTGCGGGTGGGGCTCCGCGGGACGCCGGCAGGGCCCCTGGTCCTCAGGTCGGCCGAACAGGGGGACCGCATCGGGGGCAAAAAGGTGGTGAAGCTCCTGGCGGACCGGGGCGTCATGCGGGCGCTGCGAGCGTTCTGGCCGGTGGTCGAAGCGGGCGGGGAGATCGTCTCCCTGGCGGGGCTCCTCGACGCTGAGGGCGCGGCAGGGCTGACGACGGAATTCCCCTGCACGGAAGAGGCGATGAAAGGATAGCGCACGCTGGTCATGGAATCGAACGCACCGCACACCATAGGCGGGCACCTGGCCGCCACGCCAGCCGTGGGGCCCCTGCCCGAGCCGCTGAAGGCCCTGGTCCTGGCCTCGGTCTTCAGGCAGGAGCGCAGGACGCTCCTGTGGGTCGTGGAAGGCACGGACGAGATGTACCAGGCCCAGGAGCACCTGGGGGCTTTCCTGGACCCGGGCGACGTCGTCGCGTACCCCCCGCCCGACGTCCGCCCCTACCAGGACGACAGCCCCTCGAAGGAGATCGCGGCCCGGCGCATCGGCGTCCTGGCGAGGCTCCTGACAGGCCGGCCGGCCGTGGTGGTCGCCCCCTTCGAGGCCCTGACGATGCCGCTGATCCCCGTCGCCGAGCTGGCCGAAAACACCCTGCGCCTCGCAGCCGACGCCGAGCTCGACCGGGAGGAGCTCGCGCTCAGGCTCGTGCGCATGGGCTACACCCGCGAGGCCCTGGTGGACGACATCGGCCAGTTCAGCATGCGCGGGTCGATCATCGACGTCTATTCCCCGGGCATGACCGACCCGGTGCGCATCGACCTGTGGGGCGACGCGGTCGCTTCCATCAGGCTCTTCAGCCTGGCCAACCAGCGCTCGGGCAAAGAGGTGGACAGCGCCGCGATCCTGCCCGCGAGCGAAGTCCTCATGGACACGGCCCACGTGAAGAACGCCAGGCCCCGGCTCCGGAGGATGAAGGACCCCTCCGTGGCCCCTCTCATCGGGGACATCGAGCAGGGCATCTACCCGCCGGGCATCGAGTCCTACCTGCCCCTGTTCTACGAGAAGCCGGCCACGCTCTTCGACTACCTCCCGGCCGGGAGCATGGCCGCGTGCCCTGACGGGGCCGTCCTCGACCTCTGGTGGGAAAACGTGCTTTCGAGGTACCGCCACGGGTACGAACGCCTGGGCGAAGGCCGGGGCAGGTACCTGCCGCCGGAGGAGACGCTGGCGGACAGGGGCGCGGTGTTCGCGGGCCTGTCCCGGGCGGCCAGGCGCATCTCGACTTCCTTTGCCGAGGCCGGGCAGTGCCCGGAGTTCCGGGCGCTCCCTCCGGCGCCCCCGGGCAAAACGAGCGACTTTCTCATCGGCACCCTCAAGGGCCTCATGGAAGAGGGCCTCGACGTCTTCCTGTTCGCCGGCAGCGAGATGCTCTCGGAGCGCGTCTCCTACGCGCTCGCCAGCCGGGGCATGTCCCCCGCCGGGGCCGAGGGCCCGTCGATCCCTGACCGCACCGGCTGGGGCGGCAGGCTCTACCTCGTCCAGTCGTTCCTCTCCGCGGGCTTCGCCCTGCCCGGGGCGGGCCTGGCCCTGGTGTCCGCCGACGAGGTCCTGGGCGTGAAGAAGCGCAGGAAGCGCACCTCGAGGGCCGGCGCTCCCCTTCTGAACCCCTTCACCCAGCTCACCGAGGGCGACCCGGTGGTGCACCAGGAGAACGGCATCGGCATCTTCCGGGGCGTCACCCGCCTCGAGCTCGAAGGGTTCAAGAGCGACTTCATTCTCCTGGAGTACCTCGGCGGCGACAAGCTCTACGTGCCCGTCTACCGGCTCGGCCTGCTCCAGCGCTACATCGGGGACACCGACGCCTTCATGATCGACCGGCTCGGGGGCACCCGGTGGACCAAGGCCACCCAAAAGGCCCGGGAGTCCGTGGCCAAGCTCGCCAACGAGCTCCTGGAGATCTACGCCAGGAGGGAGGGCGCCGCGGGCTTCACCTGCGACACGTCCCCTGCCGTGGTGGAGGAGTTCGAGGACACCTTCCCCTACGAGGAGACCGAGGACCAGCTCAAGGCCGTGGAGGACGTGTACGGCGACATGGCCTCCCCCAGGCCCATGGACCGGCTCGTCTGCGGGGACGTGGGCTACGGCAAGACCGAGGTGGCCCTGCGCGCGGCCTTCGCCGCGGTGATGTCCGGGAGGCAGGTGTGCGTGCTCGTGCCCACGACGCTGCTCGCCCGTCAGCACCTTGCCACCTTCCGGGACCGCTTCTCGAACTGGCCCTTCCGGGTGGAGGGGATCTCGAGCTTCTCCTCCTCGACCCGCAACAGGGAGGTGATCGCAGACCTGGAAAAGGGCAGGGTGGACCTGATCATCGGCACCCATGCCCTGCTGTCCGACAAGGTGAAGTTCCGTGACCTGGGCCTGCTCATCGTGGACGAGGAGCACCGGTTCGGGGTGAAGGACAAGGAGAAGATCAAGTCCAAGCGGGCCGAGGTGAACATCCTCACGCTGACGGCGACCCCCATCCCCCGGACGCTCAACATGGCCATCTCGGGCATCCGGGACCTGTCCATCATCGAGACGCCCCCCGTGGACCGCAAGTCCATCGAGACCGTGGTGAGCCGGTTCGACGAGGAGACCGTGGCCCAGGTGATCGCACGGGAGCTTTCCCGGGGCGGGCAGGTGTTCTTCGTGCACAACCAGGTGGCGAGCATCGGGGGCATGGCCCGGAAGGTCGAGGGGCTCGTCTCAAACGCCCGGGTGGGGGTGGCCCACGGGCAGATGTCCCGGGGCGACCTGGAGCACGTCATGGAGCGCTTCCTGGACCGGACCGTCACCGTGCTCGTCACGTCCGCCATCATCTCCTCGGGCATCGACATCCCGTCCGCGAACACCATCATCATCAACCGGGCCGACAAGTTCGGCCTGGCCGACCTCTACCAGCTCAGGGGCCGGGTGGGCAGGTCCAAGGTGAAAGGCTTCGCCCTGCTGCTCACCCCGGAGCTGGGCCAGATCACGAAGGACGCCCGGAAGCGTCTCGCGGCCATCAAGGAGTACGAGTCCCTGGGCGCGGGCTTCCAGATGGCGCTTAAGGACATGGAGATCCGCGGCGTGGGCGACATCCTGGGGAGGGCCCAGTGGGGCCACGTGACGGCCATCGGCTACGAGCTCTACCAGCAGATGCTCCAGGAGGCGGTGGACTCCCTCCAGGGCAGGGAGCCCCAGAGCGCGGCGGACCCCGAGATCCAGCTGAGGGTCAACGCCTACATCCCCGAGGACTACTGCCCGGACTCCCACCTGCGCCTGGGCCTGTACAAGCGCCTGTTCTCCGCCGAGGCCCACGAGCTCCCCGGCATCCGTGAGGAGATCACCGACCTCTACGGCGAGATGCCCCAGCCCGTGCGCGAGCTCCTCACCATCGCCGAGATCCGCGACCGCATGAAGAAGCTCCGCCTGAAGAAGCTCGAGCGCTCAGACGACCGGTTGAGGCTGTACCTGGGCCGCGACAGCACCATCAACCTGCAGGACCTGGTGGACCTCGTCATGCAGAAGTTCGGCAGGCTCTACCCCCAGGGGATCGCGGAGTTCCCCCTCGGGGAGGGGAGCGCCTCCGACGAGATCCGGGAGATCCTCTACCGCATTGCCTGAGTGGGGTGATCGAGGGTGAAAGCGGGGAAGGGGCGGAAACAGTCGGCAGAATTCGACCCTCTCCCGCACCGCCCGGGGAAAGTGATTGAAGAAGCGTGGGGATTTTTTGGAGAGCGCAAAAGCGAAAGATGTGCTATCGAAAGCGGTAAGCAGCACGAACTGAAGGGGTGAGAATTGATCAGATCGACGAGACGCCTGACACCCATGCTCCTGGCGGCCGTCCTCGCGCTTCTGGCCTGCATGACCGGCCCGGCACAGGCGAGGATGATCGACGGGATCGTCGCCGTGGTGGACAACAGGATCATCCTGGACTCGGACCTGCGCAGGAAGATGGACGAGCTCGGCGCCCCGCTCGACAGCAGGGAAGCCGAGCGCCAGGTGCTCGAGCTCATGGTGGAGGACATCGTCATCGAGAAGATCTACAAGTCCTTCGGCATGCCCCCGGTGAACGAGGCCGACGCGAAGAGGGCGGCGGAGCAGATGAAGACGTCCGTCCAGACCGCCAGGAGCTACCTCATGAAGGGCACCCTCATGGACATGATGGTGCGCTCCCGGGTGGTGGTCACGGAAAACATGATCAAAACCTACTACGACTCGCGGCCGGAGTACCGGGGCAGGGAGTCTGTCAGGCTGGAGCAGCTCGTGGTCACGGGGGACGACGCCAAGATGGGCAGGGCCATAGACGAGCTCCGGGCGGGCACACCCTTCGGGGAGGCGGCGAAGAAGTATTCCGAGGCCCTGTCCTCGGGCAGCCCGGACATCGGCTGGATCCCCGTGGAAGACCTGTCCGAGGAGCTCACCGTCCTGCTGGCGAACGCCAGGGCGGGCGAGACCTTAGGCCCCGTGGCCTCCGACGGCGGCAGGAAGACCCTCTACCGCGTCGTGGAGAAAAAGGTGGTGGGCACCAGGACCCTCGACGACGCCAGGGGCGACATACAGAAAACCCTCGAGAGGAAATATCAGCAGGAGGCCTTCACCTACTGGCTCCACAAGATGATGACCCAGTATTTCATCGGAATCTATATCTGACGGCACGGGAGGGGACCGCCCTCCCTCCACGGCCTTGCCTGCGCCTCACGCGGAGCAGCAATGAAGGAATTCATCGAGATCAAGGGGGCTAGCGAGCACAACCTCAAGGGGATCGACGTGAAGATCCCCCGGAACAGGTTCGTCGTCATCACGGGCGTGTCGGGCTCGGGCAAGTCGTCGCTCGCCTTCGACACCCTCTACGCCGAGGGCCAGCGGCGCTACGTGGAGTCGCTGAGCGCCTATGCCCGGCAGTTCCTGGAGCAGATGCCCAAGCCCCAGGTGGAGTCCATCGAGGGCCTCTCCCCGGCCATCGCCATCGAGCAGAAGACCACCTCGAACAACCCGCGGTCCACGGTGGGCACGGTCACGGAGATCTACGACTACCTGCGCGTGCTCTTCGCCCGCATCGGCACGCCCCACTGCCCGCGGTGCGGCATGGTGATCGAGTCCATGACCGTCCAGCAGATGGCCCAGGCCGTGCTCGGCATGGGGCAGGGCGCCAGGGCGGTGATCGAGGCGCCGGTGGTCACGGGCAGGAAGGGCGAGTACGCGAAGCTCTTCGAGTCCCTGGCCAAGGACGGGTTCGTCCGGGTGAGCATCGACGGGGAGACGTACGACATCGAGGACGTGCCGGCGCTCGACAAGAACAGAAAGCACAGCATAGACGTGGTGGTGGACCGGATCGTCGTCAGGGAGGGCGTGAACCAGCGGCTCGTGGATTCGATCGAGATCGCCTGCAGGCTCTCGGGCGGCGTGCTCAAGGTCCGCGACCACAAGGGCGGGGAGACGGTCTACTCAGAGCACTACAGCTGCCCGGTGTGCAACGTCTCGCTGCCCGAGATCTCCCCGCGCATGTTCTCCTTCAACAACCCCCACGGCGCATGCCCCCGGTGCACGGGCCTGGGTGTGCTCCTGGAGGTGGACCCCGACCTCGTGGTGCCCAACCCCGGGCTCTCCCTCCTGAAGGGCGCCATCGCGCCCTGGGGCTCGCCCCCGGGGAGGTTCGCCACGCGGCTCATCAGGCACCTGGCCCGCCTCCTGGGCTTCGACCCGGAAACCCCCTTCGAGGACCTGGACCGGGAGACCCGGCAGGCCATCCTCTACGGCAACGGCCTGAGCGGCCCCTGGGGCTCCCCCTACGAGGGGGTGATCCCGAACCTCCGGCGGAAGCTCGCCGAGAGCGAGGCGGGCGAGATCCGGGAGGACGTCTCCCGCTTCCTCGACGACCAGCCCTGCCCGGAGTGCCACGGCGCCCGGCTCAAGCCGGAGATCCTGTCGGTGAGGATCGACGGGAAGAACATCGACGACCTGACCCGCATGAGCGTGGAGGCGCTCCTCGAACACCTGTCCGCCCTCGAGCTCTCCCCGAAAAAGCGGGAGATCGCGGCACGGCTCCTCAAGGAGATCCGCGACCGCCTGGGGTTCCTCGATTCCGTGGGCATCGGCTATCTCGCCCTGGCGCGCACGGCGGGCACGCTCTCTTCCGGGGAGTTCCAGCGGATCAGGCTCGCCACGCAGATCGGGTCCGCCCTCATGGGCGTCATGTACATCCTGGACGAGCCCACCATCGGTCTCCACCAGCGGGACAACGACCGGCTCATCAACACCCTCGTTCACCTGCGCGACCTCGGCAACACCCTCATCGTGGTGGAGCACGACGAGGAAACCATCCGGGCCGCGGACCACGTCATCGACATGGGCCCCGGCGCGGGCGAGCAGGGCGGCGAAGTGATCTTTTCCGGCACCCCGGCCGAGCTCGTCGCCTCGCCCGCGTCGCTCACGGGCAGGTACCTCTCGGGGAAGCTCACGGTGCACGAACGGGAAGGCAGGCGCAAGCCCGCGAGGGGCGCACTGGTCGTCAAGGGCGCCCGGGCCAACAATTTGAAGGGCATCGACGTCTCCATCCCCATCGGCCTGTTCACCTGCGTCACCGGCGTGTCGGGGTCGGGCAAGTCGAGCCTCGTCATCGACACGCTCTACCCCTACCTGACAAAGAAGCTGAGCAGGTCGCGGAACCTGCCCCACACCGTGGACGACATCCGGGGCACCGAGCTCGTCGACCGGGTCATCAACGTGGACCAGAGCCCCATCGGCAGGACCCCGCGGTCGAACCCGGCCACCTACACCGGCGTGTTCACCCTCATCCGGGAGATCTTCACCCTGCTCCCGGACGCGAAGGTTCGCGGGTACAGGCCGGGCCGCTTCTCCTTCAACGTCAAGGGCGGCCGGTGCGAGGCGTGCCAGGGCGACGGGCTCATCAAGATCGCCATGCACTTCCTGCCCGACGTGTACGTGGTGTGCGACCAGTGCCAGGGCAGGAGGTTCAACGACGAGACGCTCGAAATCAGGTACAAGGGGAAATCCATAGCCGACGTCCTCGACCTGAGCGTGCTCCAGGCCCTCGAGCTCTTCGACGCCGTGCCCTCCATCAGGCGCAAGCTCCAGACGCTGGCGGACGTGGGCATGGACTACATCAGGCTCGGCCAGAGCGCCACCACGCTTTCCGGCGGCGAGGCCCAGCGGACCAAGCTTTCCCGGGAGCTCTCGAAGCGCTCCACGGGCAGGACCCTCTACATCCTCGACGAGCCCACCACCGGCCTGCACTTCGAGGACATCTCCAAGCTCCTGAAGGTCCTGCACCACCTCGTGGACCAGGGCAACACCGTGCTCGTCATCGAGCACAACATGGACATCATCAGGTCCGCGGACCACATAGTCGACCTGGGCCCGGAAGGGGGCACCGGCGGCGGCACCGTGGTCGCCACGGGCACGCCCGAAGAGGTGTCCCTGGCGAAGGGGTCGTACACGGGCCGGTACCTCAAGCGCCTCCTGCCGGCCGCCGGGAAAAAGAAGAGGGCGTCTTCCCGGGGATGAATTTCACCGCCAAGCGCCCCGGTGGCTGAACTCCCGAAGAGCACCGCACAGGGAAAGACTCCCTGCAGGCACGTCCCGCCTCCCGGTGGCGGCATGTTCCCTGCGCCTCTCATGACCCCTTTTGACGGTGTCTGCCTCACCCCGGTCTGTTCCTGAATTTTCCTCTCAACTATTTGGAGTCTTCTGACGTTACGTACGGTAACATCAGCCGAGGAAGCAGGCGCACGCACAAGGAGGGACCATGCAGCCGGTGAAAGTGGTTGTTCACTATCTGGACGGAAAGCTTCTCAAGGGATACATCCAGGGGTTCAACGAGAACGCCCCGTTCTTCTACGTTCTCATGGACACGACGCCGGGCGCGAAGCCGCTCATGGTGAAGATGACCGAGATCAAGGCCCTGTTCTTCGTGAAGAGCATGGACGGGAACAGGGACTACCAGGAGCGCAAGCAGTTCGACGAGGACGACAAGGTCCAGGGGCGCAAGGCCGAGGTGGTCTTCAAGGACGGGGAAGTCCTCCAGGGCACGGCCGCGGGCTACGACCGGAACCGCACCGGCTTCTACCTGATCCCCGCGGACCCCGGGAGCAACAACTCGCGCATCTTCATCGTCGCGAACTCCGTCAAGGAGTTCAAGTTCCTCCCCGCGGCGCCCTTCAACTCCGCCGCGCTCAAGAAAACGAGCGGGTGGACGTAGGAAAAGCGAACCGTCAAACAGGATTGCCCGGGGATGCACCCGGAAGAAAAAGGGCCGTGCCGAAAGCGCGGCCCTTTCTTTCTCCACCACCGTTGCCGCGGTTCGGGGATCAAGGGTCTACGGGCTGGAGCTCCAGCACGCGGCAGTGGATCCTGAGCCTGCCGCTTTCCTTGAAATAGTTGAACCCGGCGCGGTCTCCGTAGGGGTACCGGACGATCTCGACCCTTCCCCGGAACAGGGTGCCGGGCCTGGCCTTCCCGTAGGCGTCCACGATCTCAGGCCTGGTGAAGTCGCCCTCGGATATGCCCACGAGGCGCTTGCCCGGGGCATGGAACAGGAAAGAGACCGCAGGCGGCGCCTCGTTGTCCTGAAGCCTTTCCGTGAGCCCCTTCGGCGGGTAGCAGGAAAGGGCAAGGTCCAGGCCCCCCTCTCCCGGGGGTTTCACGAAGAGGCAGTCCCCGTCCGTGGAGATCCGGCACCCCGGCGCATAGGCCTTTTCCAGAATTCCGAAGGCCTTTTTCATGCTCTCTTCGGCGCAGATGGAGCAGGGGTCAGCCGCACTCCGGGCGATGAGCAGGAAGGCTTCCTCGGGGAGCTCGAACGCCTCCGCACCCCCTGCGCACAGCAAAACGACGATCACCAAAACACTCCCCCATTCTTTCATTGAGCGCTCACCCCCACTGCGTCCAGGTGCTTCGAGAGAAAATCGCCTATTCCCGCCTCGTACGCCTTCCGGGAATTCACGAACCCCCGGTTGTGGTCCCCCCTGATCTCCAGAAACGTCTTCGGGCCCCTGATGGAGTCGTATATCGCCCGGCCGTGGGCAAAGGGGATCATCTCGTCGTCGGGGCTGTGTATGACGAGCACCGGCACGCCCACCTTTTCGAGGTGCCTGCGGGTGTCGTAGACATGGCCCGAGAGGGCCCAGGACGGTACCCAGGAGAACCGGTCGTCCACCAGCTGCTCGAGCGAGACGAAGGTGGATTCCATGACCGCCAGGCCGGAGGGGTGCTCCGAGGCCGTCTTCGCCGCGATGGGACCGCCCAGCGACCTTCCCCAGACGATCAGCTTTTCCGGCCGGACTTTTCTCCCCTTCACCAGGTATTCCCACGCAGCTTCCGCGTCGTCGTAGGTGCCCTGCTCCGAGGGCGACCCTCCGCTGCGGCCGTAGCCGCGGTAGTCGAAGAGGAGGAGGTTGAGCCCGAGCCCGTTTACGATGATGGCCGTGTCCAGGCAGGCCGAGATGTTCCCGCCGTTGCCATGGCAGAACAGGACCGTGCCCCGGGGGTTCGCGGCCGGGATCCACCAGCCCGTCAGCCTCACCCCGTCCCGGGAGGAAAAGCTCACGTCCTCGAACGCCAGGGACGCGTGCTCGGGGGTGTGCCTGATGGCGCTCTCGGGGTGGTACAGCGCCGTGCCCACGCACCCCTGCCCCAGCAGGACCGCGAAGGCGGCGGCGACGATGAGCGGTGCGTTCCTCGGAGTCATGCCTCTCCTTTCCGGAAAAACAGGTTCCGGTGCGTGTTCGGCCGATATGGCACCGAGAAATCCAGTCATCATGCTCCCCTTTTTAGAAAAACAGGTTCCAGCGCGTTCCCAGCTCGGTGAGGGAGCGTCCGTCGGTCCTTCTCCGCTCCGCCTCGAAGGAGACGGCCTGGAAAGGGCTGATCGTAAACGTTGCCTGCGAGCGCGCCCGTACGTCCCCGAACCGGTCGCCCAGGCCGTAGGACATGCCGCGCAGGGACAGGTGGGCCTTGAAGGCCCGGGTGAACGTCTTCACGACCCCCGCCGAACCGCCGATGCCCGCATTGCAGCCGTGCTCCAGCGAGCCGCCCGCATTGACCCCCGTTTCCAGCATCGCGTACACAAGCCCTGCCCAGGCGCTCCTGAAGGTAAACCCCCCGCCCGGGTTGAGCTGGTAGACCAGGCGATCCTTGTCGCCCTCCCCGGGCAGGCGCGTCAGTCCCGTGGTCACCTTCCAGGAAACGGGGCGGAAGAATCTGTCCCGGGGGGTAAGCGACAGGATGTCGATGAGGTCGAGGCGCTCGAGGAACGCCTCCTGGCGGGTGTTCGAGTACCGCAGCGCGACCTCGGCGAAGATGAGCTTCGCCCCCTCCACGTAGCCGTCGTCGCTGTCCATGAGGTCGTGGTAGGCGGGCCGGATCCTCACCTCCTCGAACCCCTCGTTCCTCCTCAGCCCGAACCCGAGGGAGACGCGGTTCGACCGGTGCCCGTTTACCGGGTTCACCGGCACCGGTATGGCGCTCGCCCAGTCCTCTCCCGGCGCTCCCATGGAGCTCCTGGCGTCGAGGATGTCGAGGAAGCGCTGCTGGAAGACCTTCTCGTCCACGAGCTTCCTGGTGTAGAGGTACTGCAGGTACTCCCCCGCCAGGTCGTAGGTCTCCCTCCTTTCCCGGGCGCAGCCATCGCCCTCGGCCGGCGCGTTGCCCCGGCTTTCCCCCCGTGCCAGGGCCAGGGCCAGGTCTCCGCTTTCGGGCGAGATGCGCGAGGCGAGGAAATGGATCTTCGTGGTTCTCGAGGGCCGGTAGATGCTCCCGGTGATCAGCCCCTGGTCCTGTATCATGCGGATGGAGTCCAGGGGGATGAGCCACCCGCGCACCTTCCCCGTCAGCTCGACTCCCGGCCTCGCCGCCTCGAGGAGCGAGAAGAGGAGGTAGGAGCAGTTCTCGTCGAAGAAATAATAGTCCGAAGCGATGGAGTCGAGCTCGCGGATGTGCAGCATCATCCTGCGGATCTCCTCTCCGGTGAGGTTCAGGGGGTACTCCCAGATGTCCCGGTGGTCCACGTCGCTGTACTGCTGCAGCTTCTTGTAGTAGGGGAGCACGGAGAAATAGCCCGGGTACAGCCCGAAGAGGCCCTTGAGGGCGAACAGGGCGCCCATGGTGTCGCGGGAGAAGGCCGAGTAGGTGACCGCATGGGCCAGGAGCCTGCTCCTGTTTGCCGTCTCGATGGTGAGGAGGGTGTGGCCGAACATGGATGCGGGGCTGTTCAGGTGCGCCATGGGAAAGACCAGGGTGACCGAGGAGGGCCTGACGGTGTCCATGAAGTCCGTGAACGCCGTGCAGGGGGCGGAGGCCACGAGGGCCGGATCGATGGCCAGCCGCTCCCTGAGCCACTCGAACCGGGCGGCGAACCTGCAGGCCACGGACGACTCACCGCCTTCCCGGGCGGTGAGGAAGGCCCGGATCGTGGCGTCGAGCTCGGCGCGGGGGTTCGTCTTCCCGTCGGGGGCGAGAAAGAACCTCGGGTCGTCGATGAAGCTCTCCACCCCGAAAGCGTGGGGCCGGTAGTGCAGGAGGATGCGCCAGTACGGGTCCTCGTCGAGACCGAGCGCGTGGGCCTGCCGGAGAATCTCGTTCAGCAGGGCGCCGTCGGAGGGGGCATCCCCCCCGTCGGCCGCGGGCAGGGGGCCCGCAAGGCAAAAAAAGAAGGAGATGCAGAGGGCGAGCCCCCTGTACCTCCTCCCGTGTTCTGCGCTCATGGTGGTGTTTACATGATTCCTTCGATGTTCCTGAGCACGTCGGAGCTCGTGACGGCCGCAGAGGGGTAGATCTGCTTGAAGTTGCCCTGGAGCTTCCCGTAGAAGCCGGCCCTGGAAGCCTCGGGGACATCCATGAGCACGGCGAGGGTGTTCAGGTACTCCCCGTTGCCCCTGGCGATGTCGTTTGCCAGGCTGTCCATGTTGTCGGCGATGTAGGTGCCTACCTGCTCCCTGCTGGCGAAACGTCCGGGTTTGCTGCAGTTGAGCGTCCCCGAGGAGATGCCGAAGGTCTGGTTGCCGAACGTCCCGTTGGTGGTCACCGCGAGCACCTGGAAGAGCAGGCCGTCATTGCCCTGCATGACGATGGAGCCAAGACCGCAGCCCGTGTTCGACTGATTTGCCGAGAACCCTGCCGACGGCAGCAGGACGAAGCACACCAGCACGATTGCCAATAAGACTTTTTTCATTCTTTACCTCCCTTTTCGTTGTAATCCCTAAGCTCGAGCTTCACGCACGCCGTGCCCCGCTTGCGAAAAAGAGTACGGGGCCTGCCTGTCCTGCCGGAATCGTTTCCGGCACACCTGCAAAAGGCCACGAAAAAGCGGGATGGGCATGTGTGAAGAACCAGATACATTCTTATTAATATTGAATTATGCCCGTTTGTCAAGGCTCATGAGGCCGGGGGCTCTGCGGGTTCCGCCGCCCGATCATCCCGGGCAGGGTGCAGAATGCAAGCCATTGCCGGACGATGTGAGGGGCCGCCGTGTCGTGCATGTCCAGAATGACGCTTTCCGTGAAGACTGCCGCCTTCCGTGCAGACTGCCGGCCTTTGCCGGCCGATGTGAAGGAAAGAAGTCGCTACCGTCTGATCTTCCCGGGCAGGATGTAGGGGTAGGGCTTCTTCAGCACCTGCCGGTGGAGAAAGCGGTCGAGCCTCCGGAGGGAAAGGTACAGCCGCCAGATAAAGGCATCCTCACGGTAGTACGACCTCACCTCCTTCAGGGTGATGGGCTTTACGCCCGGGCGGGGGGCGCTGCGGGCGAAAAAAGAGTTTCCCTCGGCGATGAACGGCTCCACGAGGTCCGCCCGCCCTTCCTTGTAGAGGTTCGCCACGAGGTCGATGACGGCCAGGCGGGGGTCGTAGTACCTGCTCACCACGTCCTCGAGGAAGAAGAGCTTCACGAGCCAGACGAGAAAAGAGGGGGCGCTCCGCAGGAACAGCTCCGTGTTGAGCCGCTCTTTGCCCATGACCCGGATGAACGGGGTGCTCGTGTCGATGTAGGCGAGCGCGATGCCGGCCCCGGCTGAACCCTCCGGGGAGGTGCCGCCCAAGAGGGCCCAGTTCGACAGCTGGGCGTCCACCGCCACCTCCAGGCGGTCCTGCGAGGCGTTGAAGTCCCAGACCTTCTTCATCTCCCCGAGCACGGCGCGAAAGAGGGCCAGGATCGTGCCGTCGTCGAGGGCGTGGAGGAGCTGGTGGCAGAAGGAGCCCGGGGCCATCTTCTCCTGCATGCAGTACACGACGCCGTTGCCCGTGCCGGGCACGACCCTCGCCGTGTCCTGCCAGGGGACCCGGATGCCGGCGCCTTCGGTGAGCACGGAGCGGTACTCGCGGAACAGCTCCTCGTAGTCGTCCATCTCTTTTGTGCTCCGGAAGACCGGGAGGCGCTTGAAGGCGAGGCCGGCCAGCGAGGGCTCTTCGATCTCGAAGATGGTGCTGATCTCCCCGTAGCCGATGACCCGGGCGGGAATGGCGCTTTTGCCCGGATTGAGCGGGTCGAGCCCGAGCTCGAACCTGCGCAGGGTCTCGACGTCCACGGCGCGCCCGTCCACGGGGTGCCTCACGAGCCCAGGCCCAGGAACTTTTTCGTGTCTTCCAGGGACTTGTCGACGCGCTCGAGGATCTCCCGGGCGAGGTCCTCGGTGATTATGAGCGGCGGGAGGAGCTGGCTCACCCTCGTGTCGTTGTTCGCGTACACCGAGAGCAGGCCGTTGTCGTAGCAGGCCCGGGACATGAGGGGGCCGCAGTGCTCGCTGACCATCTCGATGCCCATCATGAGGCCGAGCTGCCTCAGCCCCACGAGGATCTCCGGGTGCCTTTCCCTGAGACCTTCGAACCCCCGGGCGAACACCTCCGCCAGGGAGCGCACGTGGGCGAGGAACTCGGGCCGCGACGACTCCTCGAGCACGGCCAGGGCCACGGGGCAGCCCACCTCGGCGCCGCCGAAGGTGGAGACGTGGATGAAGGGCCTGTCGTGGAAGAAGCCCTCGAGCTCCGGGGTGATGCAGGTGGCGCTCATGGGGTAGATGCCGCCGGAGAGCCCCTTTCCCAGAACCATGATGTCGGGGGAGACGCCGTAGTGCTCGATGCCCCAGAGCAGGCCGGTCCTCCCGAGGCCGGTCTGGATCTCGTCGATGATCAGGAGCGCGCCCGCCCTGGTGCAGATTTCCCGGGCGCGGCCGAAAAAGCCCTTCTCCGGGATGGGCATGCCCAGGGTGGCCGGGACGGTCTCGAAGATCAGGGCGGCGGTGTGGCCGTCGACTGCTGCTTCGAGGGCGGCTGCGTCGTTGAAGGGGACCTGGACGAAGCCCGGCAGGCTGATGCCGAAGGGGTCGCGGTATTGGGGGTCGCCCGCGGCCAGGGCGAGGCCGGTGTGGCCGTGGTAGCCCCCCGAAGCCGACACGACCTTCGGCCTGCCCGTGTACCCCCGGGCGAGCTTGATGGCGAGGTCCACCGCCTCGCCGCCGCCCACGCCGAAGACCGTGTGGGTCAGGTTTCCCGGGGCGAGCCGGGCAAGCCGGGAGGCGAGGATCGCCCTCTGCTCGCTCACGAGGTGGTGGTTCCCGATGTCGAGACTCTCCAGGCTGTCCCTGAGGACACCCACCATTTTGGGGTTCGCGTGCCCGAGGTTGAACACGCCCCCGTTGCAGTGGCAGTTGATGAGCTTCTTGTCCCCGGACACGTCCCAGACATAGGGACCCTGCCTCTTGCCGAACACGAAGTCGATGCCCACGGACCGGAAGAACTCCGCTTTGCCGCTGGAGACGTGGCGTGAAAATTGCTCGAAGACCCTGTCCTTGAGAGCGTCGCCCTGCTGCGTCATGGACCCTCCACCTCATGAGAAATACGGCGAAAAACGACAGCTTGCCGCACGGCCGGACTGCCTTTCGATACCACGGTACAGCCCGCCCTGTCAAACGGATCGCGGGCAAGTTGCTGATAAATGCGATTTTTTCCCCTGAAATTCCCCGGGGATAATTGTCTTGACAAGCTTTCGGCATGTAATATAAGTGTGGACAACTAATACACTTGTAAGGGGGACAGGAAACACATGGCAGTAAGCATCAGGTTGACACGCGGCGGCGCCAAGAAAAAACCGTTCTTCCGTGTTGTGGTTACCGATTCGAGAAACAAGAGAGACGGCAGTTTTCTGGCGATCGTCGGCCATTTCAATCCCAAGACCAGACCCGAGAGCATCGCCCTGGACATCGACAAGATAAAGGAATGGACCCAGAAAGGCGGTCAGCTCACACCAGCAGTGCGCAAGCTCATAAAGGAAAAGGGGTACTCTCTCTGATATTCTTTTAAATAAAGGTGTGGTGAGGGCTTATGCTGAGAGAACTGATTGAATTCATTGCCAAGGCATTGGTGGACAATCCCGAAGAGGTTTCTGTGTCCGAGGTGGAGGGGGAAGTTACTTCCGTCATCGAGCTCAGGGTCGCCAAGTCCGATCTGGGCAAGGTCATCGGCAAGGAAGGAAGGACCGCCAGGGCGATGAGGACGATCCTCACTGCATCGTCGACGAAGATCAGGAAGAGGGCCGTACTGGAAATAATTGAGTAGATGGAACACGATCTCATAGAGATCGCCAGGATCAGCGGCCCCAAGGGTCTCAAGGGCCAGATGTGGATCATCCCCTACGGGGACTCGTTCGAACGTTTCCGCTCGTATTCCCACCTCAGGATAGGCAAGACGGGAGAAAGAATGAAGGTCCTCTCCTGCTCGCGGCACAAGGGCCGATACCTTCTTTCCCTCGAAGGGGTGAGCGCAAGGGGCCAGGTCGAGGACCTCGCCGGGGGGGCCCTGTTCATCGAGCGGTCCCAGCTCGAAGAGCCCGGGGAGGGCGAGTACTACTGGCACGACCTCCTGGGCATGACCGTCCGGGACCTCGACGGCCGCGAGCTGGGAAAGGTCGTCAGGATCTTCAACGCCGGAAGCAGCGACATATATGTGGTCGATGAAGAGAAAGAACACTACATCCCCGCCACCGCGGACGTCGTCAGGGAGATTTCCCTGGACGCGGGAACCATCGTCATCGACTCGTCCCTCCTCGAGGGCCTGCTCGACTGAAAGGCGGGCAGCCCCGTGAAGATACACCTCGTCACGCTCTTCCCCGGCATGTTCCAGGGGGTCTTCACCGAGAGCATCCTGGGCCGCGCCCGGGACGCAGGGCTCCTGGAGATCCGCATCGTGGACCTGCGGGAGTACGGACTGGGAAGCCACCGGGTGGTGGACGACGCCCCCTACGGCGGGGGCGGGGGCATGATCCTCAAGCCCGAACCCATCGCCATGGCGCTCGAGGGCATCGAAGACCCCGGGCACGTCATCCTCACCTCGCCCAGGGGCAGGCCTTTCCGGCAGGCCGACGCCCGCAGGCTCAGCGGCCTGGAGGCGATCACCCTCATCTGCGGGCACTACGAGGGGGTGGACGAGCGGGTGAGCGAGCTCTTCGTAAACGAGGAGCTTTCCATCGGGGACTACGTGCTCACCGGGGGCGAGCTGCCCGCCATGGTCATCGCAGACGCGGTGGCCCGGCTCATCCCCGGCGCCCTGGGCCACGACACCACGCAAAGCGGCGACTCGCACTACGACGGCCTGCTCGAGTACCCCCACTACACCCGGCCCCGGGAGTTCCGCGGTCTCGAGGTGCCCTCCGTGCTCCTGAGCGGGAACCACGAACAGATCAGGGACTGGCGGGCCCGCCAGGCCCTGAGGAAAACCAGGGAAGCCAGGCCCGACCTGCTCGAGAAATCCCCCGAAGGCGATGATGACGGGAAGGGGGACTGAAAGGGCATGCTCTCGGTCGCCCTCATCCACTGGCCGTGCCTGGACAGGAACGGCAGGGAGATCGCCACGGCGATCACGAACCTCGATCTGCACGATCTTGCAAGAGTAAGCTTGACATATGGCATAAATACGCTTTATATCGTTCACCCAAACGATGCCCAGCTGGAGTTCGCGAAAAAGATCGTGGACCACTGGCTCAAGGGATACGGCGGAATATACAATCCCTTGAGAAAACGGGCGTTTGAAAGTATAGAGCTGGTAAGGGACATTTCGGACGTGAAAGAGCGGACGGGTGCGCGCCTGGTGGGAACGTCCGCCAGGAAAGGCGACGGCTGCATGAGCTGGCCCGAGGCAAGGGAGCTTGCGAAGGCCGCCGACGTGTGTCTCGTGTTCGGAACGGGCTGGGGGCTTGCCCCCAGGCTCATGGAGTCGCTCGATGGAGCCATAGAGCCCATCGAAGCGGGCGCGGGCTTCAATCACCTGTCGGTCCGCTCCGCCGTGTCGATAGCAGTAGACAGGATAGTCGGGAGGCAGACATGAATACCATGGACTTGTTCGAAAAGGCGCAGATGAAGAGCGATCTGCCGGTGATAAAGATCGGCGACAAGGTCAAGATTTCCACGAAGATCGTGGAAGGGACCCGGGAAAGGACCCAGGTTTTCGAGGGCGTGGTCATCGCCCGCCACCGGGGCAACAACCGCGAGTCCATCACCGTGCGCAAGCAGTCCTACGCCGTGGGCGTCGAGAGGGTTTTCCCCCTGCACGCCCCCGTGGTGGAAAAGGTCGAGATCCTGAGCCACGCCAAGGTGAGAAAGGCCAAGCTCTACTACCTGCGCGCCAAGAAAGGCAAAGCTGCCCGGTTGAAAGAAGTCCGCAGCTGACATGTCCCTCGAGGAGGACCTCATATCCCGGGGCGAATGGCCCGTGTGCGGGGTCGACGAGGCGGGGAGGGGACCCCTTGCGGGGCCCGTGGTGGCGGCCGCGGTCATCCTGGAGCCCGGCCATTCCCTGCGCCTGAGGGTAAGGGACTCCAAGCAGCTTTCCCCCGCCCGCAGGGAAAAGCTTTTCGAAGAGATCGTTTCCTCGCGGGGGGTTTTCGTGGGCGTTTCCATGGCGGACGCCCGGTGCATCGACTCCATCAACATCCTCAAGGCAACGCTTCAGGCCATGCGCGAAGCGGTGTTCAAGCTCGAGCTCGTTCCCGCGACCGCCCTCGTGGACGGGAACGCCGCCCCCGATCTCCCCTGCCGGTGCATACCGGTGGTGCGGGGCGACCGGCTCGAGCCTTCCATCTCCGCCGCGAGCATCGTGGCCAAGGTGACGAGGGACCGGTACATGGACGGGATGGACGCCCTCTATCCGGGCTACGGGTTCGCCGCCCACAAGGGATATCCCACCCGGGCCCACTACGAGGCCATCCGCTCCCTGGGGATCTGCCCCATCCACAGGAGAACCTTCAGGGGTGTCTGCTGATTCCACCAGGACAAAGGGGTCGAAGGGGGAGGAGCTTGCCGGGCGCTACCTCGAAGGCATCGGCCTGTCCATCCTCGAAAGAAACTACCGCCTGAAATCCGGCGAGATCGACATCATCGCCAGAGACGGCGACACCATCGTCTTCGTGGAGGTGAAGGCCGCCTCGGGACCTGCCTTCGGCGACCCCCTCGGGTGGGTGCCGGCCCGCAAGCAGCGCCGCATCGCCCGGACCTCGCTTCTCTACCTGAGCTCCCACGGCCTCCACGACGCCCCTGTCCGGTTCGACGTGATCGCCATCGACCCCGCAAGGACCATCCGCCATGTCAAAGACGCATTCAGCGCACCGGACGGCTTTTCTCTGTGACCCGAACCTGGGCAGGCTCGCCCGGTGGCTCAGGATGGCGGGCTTCGACGCCCGATACCTGCGGTCCTGGGACGAGGCCGCCATCGCCGAAGCGCTCGGGGAGGGCCGGGTGTTTCTCACGAGAAAGCGCTCCACCGCCGGCAGGCCCGGGGTAGTCCTCCTGGAAAGCGACCATCTCCCCGGGCAGGTGGCTGCCCTGGATGAAACCCTCGGCCTCGGTGAAGAGATCCGGCCATTTACGAGGTGTAGTATTTGCAATCTGCCCCTGAACTATGCTATGCGGGAGGACGTGGAAAAGCTGGTTCCCGACTATGTGTTCATCACCCACGACGAGTTCGCCAGATGTCCCGGCTGTTCGCGGATTTACTGGAGGGGGACGCATCCTGCCTCGGCCCTGGCGTTCATCGACTCGTACGTTCGCACGGGCAAGAGAGGATAGATGACAAAGCAGGAAATCGAGGAAAAGCTCCTCGCGCCGCTCAAAGGCAAGCGCAAGGTGCTGATCCTGACCCACGACAACCCGGACCCCGACGCCATCGCGGCCGCCTTCGGCCTGAAGTACCTCCTGAAAAAGACCCTGGGCATCCCCTGCATCATCGCCTACGGCGGCATCATCGGCAGGGTGGAGAACCAGACCATGGTCAAGACCCTGCACATCGACATGGTCCCCTTGAGCGAGGTGTCCGTGCGGAGCTTCTCCGCCATCGCGCTGGTGGACTGCCAGCCCCACACGGGCAATGTCAACCTGCCCGCCGGGATCAACCCCGCCATCGTCATCGACCACCACCCCCTGCGCAAGTCCGCCGAGAAGGCGGAATTCGTGGACGTGCGCCGGGGCGTGGGGAGTGCATCGACCATCGTCACCCAGTACATCAGGCACCTGGGCCTGCCTCTGGACCGCGAGGTGGCCACCGCGCTCTACTACGGCATCAAGTCGGACACCCGCGACCTGGGGAGGCAGTCCACGGACGTGGACGTCCGGGCCACCATCTTCCTGTTCCCCTTTGCCCTGCAGAAGAAGCTCGCCAGGATCGAGCACCCGGAAAAGTCGCGGGAGTACTTCGTGAAGCTGTACTCCGTGCTTTCGAACGCGCGGATCTACGGTGACGTGGTGCTTGCCCGGGTTGACCTCATCGGCTGGTCAGAGATGATCGGGCAGTTCGCGGACGAGCTCGTCCAGATCGAGGGCATCCGCTGGTGCATGTGCTACGGCAGGCACAACGGCTCGCTCATCTTCTCCATCCGCACCACGCGGACGAGCTACATGGCCGGCGTGCTCGCCCACAAGATCTGCCACGGCATCGGCAAGGGCGGGGGACACGAAACCTACGCGGCGGGAAAGATCGATCTCGCCCAGGCGCTCAAAAAGGTCAAGGACCCGGAGGACATCCTCCTGAAGCGTTTTCTCAAGGAGACCTGCCCGAAGGGGGCCGAGCCCGTCATGCTCATCCCCCTCAAGGACAAGGGCGATGCCCGGGCGCTACCGGCCGAGGCCAATGCCTAGGAGCCGGGCAGCGTAGTTCACCATCTCCCGGTCTTCCTCCTGGCTCACCTTCTCGAGGCCCTGTGCCCTGTCCATGCAGCCGGACCGCACGATGCCCGCGATCTCCCAGGCATAGGGGTGGAAGTGGAACCGCTCCCGGTGGAGATGGTTCGCCAGGGCGTTCAGGAGGCAGTTGGTGGAGTTGGGGTCCGTGTCCACCGGCTTCACCCAGCCAAGTTCGCCGATCTTTTTCACGATGTCATCCTCGTCGTAGTCCATGAACGCGAGGGGGTGGACATTGACGGGCCAGCGGGAGGGGTCCTTCGCAAGGTCGTCATCGGTGAGGAAATACGGCTCGACCTCGGGCCCCGCCAGTTTCACGAGGGGGTCCCGGACCGACTTGTCCGAGAAGCGCTGGAGCCTAGGTCCGGTCTGCATGATGGCCGAGCTCAGGGGCGCCTGGCCAGGGGACCAGCCGAAGGCTGCCAGGGGGATGCCGTAGGCCAGGGCGGTCTTGAGCACCATGGCCTTGACCATGCCGATGCAGGTGGTGCAGATGGAGCTCGCCCGGTCGAGGGTCTTGGGGCTGTAGATGTCGCTGCCCGCGGCGAGGGCGAAGGCCTTTTTCATAACCGGGAAGGGCGGCCTGAAGATGAAGCACGCGGCGCCCAGGGTGTCGGTCATGAGCCGGATGTTCTCCATGGACTGGCCGGAGATGAACCCGTTGTCGAACACGAAGGCCAGCACCTTGAGCCCGAAGCGCTCCCTCAGCAGGGAGAGGGTGTAGGTGGAGTCCTTGCCCCCGCTGTAGGCGAGGATGACGTCGAAGGGGCCTTGTGAGCGCTTGCCCTCGATGAGGGCCTCGAACTTCGCGAGCAGGGCCTTCTTGCCCTCGGCGTCGGGGACCGGGTTGTTCCTGCAGTAGTTGCACACGCCGTCCTGGTCGAAGGTTATGCCGGGGAAGGTGTCCGGCAGCACGCATCTGGTGCAGCAGTTCATTTCTTCAGTGCCTCCTTGTCTATCTTGCCGGACGCCTTCTTGGGAAGCGCCTTCATGAGGTTCCAGAACCTCGGCTGCTTGTGCGGCGCGAGCCGCCCGGCCATGAACGTCTTGAGCGCGTCGAGTTCGAAGGCCTTTTCATCCAGGGGGACCACGAAGGCCTCCGGCACCTCCGAGAGCAGCTCGTCCGGGTGGCCGGTCACCGCGGCCTCGTGCACGAGGCCCGACTCGATGATCGCGTCCTCGATCTCCCGGGGAGAGACCCGCTCGCCCCCGACCTTCAGCATGTCCTTCTTCCTTCCCGTGAGGAAGATGAATCCTTCCTCGTCCCGGTGGCCCAGGTCGCCGGTGACGAGCCCCCAGGGCTTGATCGCCCGGGCCGTCTCGCTCGCGTCCCCCCAGTACCCCTGCATGATGTTCTCGCCCGTGGCGCAGATGTTGCCCACCTCGAAGGGGGGGAGCTCCCGGCCCTCGTCGTTCCGGATGGTCGCGGACACCCCGGGGATGGCTATCCCGATGGAGCCGAGCTTGTCCCTGAGCAGCCGGTCCGGGGGGAGGTAGGTGAGCCGGGCGGACGCCTCGGTGGCCCCGTACATGACGAAGAGCTTCACCGGGCCCAGGCAGTCGAGGAGCTTTTTCGTGAGGGCGGGCGCCATGGCCCCTCCCGCCTGGGTGACGTACCTCAGGCTCGGGATCGGGGTCCTGGCGAAGATGGACCGGTTGAGCAGGATCGCGAAGGTGGAGGGCACGCCCGCGAACCCGGTGACCTCCCTGTCGACCATGTCCTTGATGACCGCGTTGGGAAAGGCGAACCGGTTGTTGATCACCAGGGAGCCGCCCGCCATGACGTGGGTGTTCAGAAGCGTCTTCCCGTAGACGTAGTGGAAGGGCAGCACGGCCATGACCCGGTCGTCCCCGGTGAGCCCGAGGTACGACACGATGGAGGCCGTGTTGGCGCAGAGGTTCCGGTGGGTGAGCATGACGCCCTTGGGCCGGCCGGTGCTCCCGGAGGTGTAGACGATGGCGGCCAGGTCGTCTTCGGAAAGCTCGACTTCGCCTCCGGGACTCCCGGCGCTCCTCACCTCGTCCCAGGTGATGCTGCGCACGCCCTGCGCCTCGTAGGGGAGCTGAGGGCCGATGACGCACCCGACGCTCAAGGGGCCCAGCCTCTGGGCGCTGAGCTTCGAGAGGATGCAGATGCGCGCGCCGGAGTTCTCGAGGTAATAGGCCGCCTCCGCGGGCATGGTGCGGTCGGGGACCTCCACGCACACGCCCCCGGCCTTGAGCACGCCGTAGTAGGCGCAGGCGGACTCGATGGAGTTCTCGGCGGCCATGAAGACCCGGTCGCCCGGGCGCAGGCCCTGCTCCCTGAGCACCGCGGCGAGCCTGCCCGCCAGGGAGTCGATGCCCGCGTAGGTCTCGGTGCGGTTTCCCTCGAGGATCGCAATGCTGTCCGGACGGGACAGGGCGGAGGCCTCGAGCATCCCGTGGACCAGCCTCGGCACTAGCTCACCCCTTTCGTCCCGAGAAAGTCGACGATGTTCCTGATGGTCTCGAGGTTCTCCGGGACGAGCTCCTCGTCCTCGATCTTGATCCCGTAGGTCGCCTCGAGGAACTCGACGAGCTCGAGAACGCCCGTGGAGTCCATGACGCCGCTTTCTATGAGCGACACCTCGGGGTCGAGTACGACGTCGCTCCTGCCCATGATGAAATTCTCCCGGATAAAGTCCACTATGATCTTCTGAATGTCTGTCATTCTGCCCTCTTCGATGGAATTGTCTGCCTGTGCTATCGGTATTCTAACGGGTGAAGTTTATGATTTCAACGCGAAACCCGGCGGGGCGCCGGACGCTGTCCGCGGGCTCAGCACACCGCCTTGGAACGGCAGCCGCCGTCCGCGGGGGTTTCCAGGAGACCCCGGTCACAGAGCACATTGCGGGCCGTGGTGAACGAGAAGTCGCCCACCAGGGAACGGAACCGGCCGAAGGACCGGGTGATGCCGACATAGGTCCGGAACCGGGAGAGCACGGTCATGCCGTCCATCCTCGGGGTCCTGCGGTTGACCTCCCAGGGGTGGATGTAGAATATGAAGGGCTCGCCGCTTTTTTCGATGCTCCTCAGCGCCGCCCGGGTGAGGGGGTAGGGGAGCAGCCGGAAATAGCCCCCGCCGGACACGGGCATGTTGACGGGCCCGATCTGCACGGTCGAGATGGGGAACTCCACGAGGCGTCTCCCGGGAAGCCGGTGGGGGTGGCGAATGGCGTCGGGGATGCCGTAGGTGTCGTGATAGATGGGGAAGATGCTCGAGTCGTAGGAGAACCCGAGCTCCTCGAGCACGTCGAGGGCCCAGAGGGTTTTCTCCGTGATGGAGTAGGTGGGTGCGCGATACCCGGCGACTCCCTCGCCGGTGCATTCTTCGAGAATGGACTTGGCTTTTGACACGTCCTCACGGAACGCCCCGGGCGTCTGGCTGGTGACGAGCTGGTGCAGGTGGCCGTGGCAGGCGATCTCGTGGCCCCGCGCGTGGATGTCGCGGATGAGCGCCCGTTTCCGCTGGGCCACCCACCCGAGGCAGAAAAAGGTCGCCGAAACGGACGCTTCGTCCAGGAGGTCGAGTATCCTGCCCGTGTTGTCTTCCACCGCGGAGCTGAAGGTGTCCCAGGAGTCGACGGCAACCACGTCCGACAAGGCGTGAATCTGGAAGAACTCCTCCAGATCGATCGTCAGCGCATGCCTCATAATCCTCCTATTATAATTGGTTCTCCCGAATTTGGCAAGCAGCGATGCTCGCACAGGGCGTGAATCCGGCCCTCGGGAATCGTTCGATTGCCGATTGATATTTGGATCGGAATGGTATACAGCAGAGGAGATGAGAGGCCGTCCTCCCGAAAGGTGGTTCTGCTGGGCGGCCGCCACGGGAAAACCGCAGGGAAAAATACAGGCGGTTTCCCTTTTTTTCAATGGTATGTCAGGCGGGCATGGCCGCCGGTTTGAAAGGACGTCAGGAAAGATTCACCCTCGTGCCGCGGCCCCGGCCAAAGCCTTCAGGATGACTTTCCGTGCTATCTCCTGTTTTTGCATTCGAGTCGTGGAGCACATAAACGGGCGCTCGTCTTTTCCCGGCGGAAGGGCCGGGGGAGTTCCTGAAGATCAAGGAGGAAGGTATGGGTTATTCAGAGAAAAGCATTGCGGGCATTTTTCACAACAGGGCGGAGAAATACCAGTACGAGCCCTTTCTGAGGTATAAGCACCAGGGGGTGTTCACCCCCATCTCGTGGCGCGAGATGGCGCGGATCGTGACGGACATCGGCCTCGGCCTCATCTCCCTGGGGGTCAAGAGGGACGACATCGTCACCATCTTTTCCGACAACTGCTGGCAATGGCTGGCGGCGGACCTGGCGAGCCAGTCCATCGGGGCGGCGAACGCACCGATCTACGCCACCAACTCCGGCGAGGAGGCAGCCTACATCATCAACGACTCGGGCTCGAAGTTCCTGTTCGTCGCCGGGGGCGACCACCTGAAGAGGATCCAGGGCGTGCGCTCGAAGATCAAGGGCCTCAAGAAGATCATCGCCTTCGAGGCCCCCGGGAACACCGACAAGGACATCATCACCTTAGACGAGCTCATCGCCCTGGGCGAGGCGTCGAAGGACAGAAAGGCCTTCGACGAGCGCCTCCAGAGCATCGAGCCCGATGACCTCGCCACCCTCATCTACACCTCGGGCACCACGGGGCCGCCCAAGGGCGTCATGCTCACCCACGGAAACTTCGTGGCCAACATCATGCAGTCCTTCGCCTCCCACCCGATTATCGGGCACCAGGACGAGGCCCTCCTCTTTCTCCCCTGGAGCCACTCCCTGGGCAGGACCATCGGCATCTACCTCATGATACACATCGGGGCGGTGCTGAACATCGCGGAGAGCTTCGGCACGGTCATGCAGAACATGATCGAGCTCAGGCCCACGCTCGTGGTCTCGGTGCCGAGGCTCTTCGAGAAGATCCACACGGGCATCCTGTCCAAGACCGAGAGCGCGCCCCCCATGAAGAAAAAGCTGTTCGACTGGTCCGTCTCGGTGGCCCTGCGGGCAGTGGACTACCTCGTGCAGCGCAAGACGATGCCGCTCACGCTCAAGCTGCAGTACGACCTGGCGGACAGGCTCGTTCTCTCGAAGCTCAGGCACGCCCTGGGCATGGACCGCATCAGGATCTTCATCAACGGCGGCGGGCACCTGGCCACGGACATCGACCGCTTCTTCAACGGCTTCGGCATCGCGCTCCACAACGGCTACGGGCTGACCGAGACCACGCCGGTGACCAACGTGAACACCTTCGACTGCTTCGCCTTCGGCTCGGTGGGCCCGGCCCTGCCCGAGACCCAGATCAAGATCGCCGAGGACGGGGAGATCCTCGTGAAAGGCCCCCAGGTCATGAAAGGCTATTTCAACAAGCCCGACGACACCAGGGCCGTGTTCACGGCGGACGGCTGGTTCATGACCGGCGACATCGGCAAGGTCGACGAGAAGGGCTGCCTCTACATCACCGACCGCAAGAAGGACATCATCGTCACCGCGGGGGGCAAGAACATCGCTCCCCAGAACATCGAGAACACCCTCACCACGGACCCCTTCATCGAGCAGTCCGTGATCATCGGCGAGGGCAGGAAGTACCTGAGCGCACTGATCGTGCCGAACTTCGCGGAGCTCATGTCGTATGCGAAAAAGCAGGGCATCCCCTTCGACGAAAAGGAAGACCTCATCAAGAAGCCCGAGATCGTCACCTTCTACACGAACAAGCTCGCGACCCTCATGAAGGACTACGCCCGCGTGGAGCAGATCCGCAGGTTCACGATTCTCCCCCGGGAGTTCAGCATCGAGTCGGGCGAACTCACCCCGACCCTCAAGATGAAGCGCAAGGTCATCGGGACCAACTTCGCAGGCGAGATCGATTCCATGTATCAGGGCAAGGAAACGGACTAGGGGGGAAGGGCTTCTCCCTATACCCTGTGCACCGTCAAGACGGGGCATCAGGGGGCCGAAGGGACCCCTGATGCCCCTTTCTTCAGGCAGGCCGCCCCGAGACGGGCAGGCGGCGAGCACACGGGTGGGCGTGCGCTTGTTCCCCGCCCCGGCCTTCTTCCACAACTCCTTTGGATATCCCCCTCGACGATGTCCCGGATCTTTTCCCTGGCTGGTACGACGGGACGGCATTCCGGGCGATGCCGATGACCTCGAGCACGAGCCGGTGCGCCATGTCCGGATCTGTTCATTGACAGGCACCCGTTCTTCCTTTACTCTGGACACGTCAGGGCATGGCCAGAACGTCAGTCCGGATTCTCTCGAAAAAAACGCCCGTTGCGGCGGTGAGGGTGCGCCCGTAAAAACCGATCCCCCTTTCGACCGCCATTCCCCCCTCGGCCAGGGCGGGCGGGGGGATCGCGGGAACGGGCGCGGGCGGCTGGTCACGACCCCGCAGAAAGCACGCAAGGAGGAAGCAATCATGGCACCGAGAGAGAAAATCGTCGCGCTTGCGCAGAAGGTCGCACGTTCCAGGAAAAAGTTCACGGAGGAGGATCCGGAATACTATGCCCTCGAATGCGTGGTAACGGACGAACAGGCGGACGTGGCGCTGAAGATGAAGATCCGCGTCCCCGTTTCACCCGGGAATCTTTCCCGGGAGTGCGGCAAGTCCCTCGAGGACACGGAGCGGATCCTCCGGGAGCTGCTTCAGATCGGCGTGGTGGAGGCCACGCGGGAGCATGGCGAGCTGGAATATACGCTCCCCGTCTTCGTGCCGGGCATCATGGAGTTCATGGTGATGAACGTCGGACAAGTGGAAAAGTTCCCGCAGATCGCCCGTGCGTTCGAGCGATTGTCGCTGCAGCCTCTCAAGGGGGCCACCCCCATGATTCCGGTGGGCGGCGGGGGCCTGGGCATGCACGTCATCCCTGTCGAAGAAGCCATCCCCGCGGAGTCGAAAACGGCCTCGTACGAGCAGCTCTCCTTCTGGCTGAAAAAGTACGACGACATCGCCGTCGGCGACTGCTCGTGCCGGATCACGCGGCGCCTGATGGGGGAGGGGTGCGGCCACCTGGAAAAGGACATGTGCATCGTGCTGGGAGACCTGGTCGAATTTGCCGTGAGCACGGGCAGGGCGCGCAGGATCACCTACGACGAGTGTCTCGCGATCCTCAAGAAGGCGGAGGACAACGGCCTGGTGCACCAGATCACCAACATCGACGGGCCGGACAAGATCTTCGGCATCTGCAACTGCTGCCGCTGCTCCTGCTTCGGCCTGCGCACCTCGCAGTTTTTCAACACGCCCAACACGTCCCGCTCCAACTTCGTGGCAAAAGTGAACGACGCGAACTGCGTGGCCTGCGGGCAGTGCGTGGAATACTGCCCCGCCAACGCGGTCAAGCTGGGTCAGAAGATCGCCTCGAAAACCCCCATCGTGCAGCTCGAAACCATCCTGCCGGACGACCACGAGTGGAGCGAGGGGATGTGGAACCCCAATTACCGCGACAGCAAGGTGAACGTGGTTCCCACCGGCACCGCGCCCTGCAAGGTCAACTGCCCCGCCCACATCGCCGTTCAGGGCTATGTCAAGCTCGCGGCGCTCGGCAGATACAAGGAGGCCCTCGAGCTCATCCGCAAGGAGAACCCCCTGCCGGCCGTCTGCGGGCGCATCTGCAACCGCCGCTGCGAGTTCGAGTGCACCAGGGGCGACATCGACCAGCCCATAGCCATCGATGACATCAAGAAGTTCATCGCCGATCTGGAGCTCGACCCTGCGACACGTTTCGTACCGGAGAAGATGCACGACTACGGCAAAAGGATAGCCATCGTGGGCTCGGGCCCGGCGGGCCTGTCCTGCGCCTATTATCTGGCGCTGGACGGCTACGATGTCACCGTGTTCGAGAAAGAGAGCCGTCTCGGCGGCATGCTCACCCTGGGCATCCCGTCCTTCCGCCTGGAAAAGGACGTCATCGAGGCGGAGATCGACATCCTTAAGGAACTGGGCGTGAAGTTCAAGACAGAAGTCGAGGTCGGCAGACAGGTCACCATCCCGGAGCTCCGCACCGAGGGCTTTGAAGGCTTCTACATCGCCATCGGCGCTCAGGGCGGCAGGAAGCTCGGCCTGGAGGGCGAGGGAGCGCAGGGCGTTCTCTCCGGCGTGGAGTTCCTCAGGAACATCAACCAGGGCGTGCCCGTCGACATGGGCGGCAAGGTCGTGGTCATCGGCGGCGGCAACGTCGCGGTGGACGTGGCGAGGGCGGCAGTCCGCACAAGCGCCTCATCCGTGGCCATGTACTGCCTCGAGTCCGCCGGTGAGATGCCGGCCTCCGCAGACGAGCTCGAGGAAGCCGTCGAGGAGGGCATCGCGATTCACCACGGCTGGGGCCCGAAGCGCATCATCGTCGAGGACGGCGCGGTCAAAGGTGTGGAGTTCAAGAAGTGCACGGCGGTGTTCGACGCTGACGGCAGGTTCGCCCCGCAGTACCGCGAGGAGGAAACCCTCACCGTTCAGGCCGACCGCGTTCTCGTTTCCATCGGCCAGTCCGTCATATGGGGCGATCTGCTTGTCGGCCTGAGCGTGGACCTCGACCGCAACGGCACCGCAAAAGCCGACGGGCTGACGTATCAGACGCGCGAAGCGGACGTGTTCGTGGGCGGCGACGCGTGCACCGGACCGAAGTTCGCCATCGACGCCATCGCCGCCGGCAAGCAGGCAGCGATCTCGCTGCACCGCAAGGTCTGGCCGGGCCAGAGCCTGACCATCGGACGCGACCGACGCGTCTACACGATGCTCGACAAGGGGTCCGTGGTGGTGGACGATTACGACCACACGCCGCGCCAGAAGCCCGCCCGCAGGCCGTCAGACGCAAAGGCGGGCTTCCGCGACCAGAGGTGCTCCTTCACCGAGGAGCAGCTGAAGAAGGAAACCGAACGCTGCCTCGGCTGCGGCGTGACCATCGTGGACCAGAATGTCTGCCTCGGCTGCGGGGTGTGCACCACCAAGTGCAGATTCGATGCGATCACGCTGGAAAAGAAGTTTGACGGCAAGATGGTTGCCATCGAGAACGCCGTGGAGACCGTGATGACCTATGCGGTGGAGCGCCAGCAGAAGATTGCGGAACGCCTGGAGAGGGAGCGCGCCGAAAACGGATAGCGCGAAAAAAGGGTGGGGCCGTTTCCCTTCGGCCCCACCCGTACGACCCGCGTGGTGGTCGTGCATCGTCGCAGGTGCCTCTCACGAGGGCATTTCCACCGTCCTGTCTGACCGGCCGCTGCTGTTTGTTCAATCGGACAGGTCACCTTCATTTTTCAGCGACCTCCAATGACCTCTCCGGGGGGTCTGAACAATTTTACTGAATGGGGATTTTTCCCCTTGCTAAGCACCCTTCACGGCTATATATAGTAGCTCGTATATCATAGAGTACCACATTTAGTACGAAGAGGGGGAGTTCATGTTCAGCAAGATCAGAAAGCGCGATGGAAGGTTTTCGTCCTTTGACGCAGCGAAGATTACCGAGGCAATCGCAAAGGCAGGATCCGCAACCGAAGAATTCAACAGGGACATGGCGCACCGGCTCATGCTCAAGGTCATCGGCATCGCCCAGAACGCCATCCCCGACGTACCCACCGTGGAAGAGATCCAGGACATCGTCGAGGAGGTGCTCCTCGAATCTCCTTACCGCAAGACCGCAAAGGCCTACATCCTGTACCGGGACCAGCACGCCAAGATCAGGGAGATCAAGGCGGGCATGGGGGTCGACCTCATCGACCAGTACCTGGGCAAGATCGACTGGAAGGTGAACGAGAACAGCAATATGGCCTTTTCTCTCCAGGGGCTGAACAACTACCTGTCCTCGGAGATCTCCAAGATCTACTGGCTCAACAAGATCTACCCGCCCGAGGTGCGGGGCGCCCACGCCAACGGCGATTTCCACATCCACGACCTGAACATCATCTCCGTGTACTGCGTGGGCTGGGACCTCCACGACCTGCTCGTCCAGGGGTTCCGGGGCGCCCAGGGCAAGGTGGAGAGCAAGCCGGCCAAGCATTTCCGCACCGCGCTGGGCCAGATCGTGAACTTCTTCTACACCCTGCAGGGCGAGGCGGCGGGCGCCCAGGCGTTCTCCAACTTCGACACCCTGCTCGCGCCCTTCATCCGCCACGACAGCCTCGACTACAGCCAGGTGAAGCAGGCGCTCCAGGAGTTCATCTTCAACATCAACGTCCCCACCCGGGTGGGCTTCCAGACGCCGTTCACCAACGTGACGCTGGACCTCGAGGTGCCGTCGTACCTGGCCGACCAGCCCGTGATCATCGGCGGCGAGGCCCAGAGCACCACCTACGGCGACTACGAGAAGGAGATGGAGCTCTTCAACAAGGCCTTCGTGGAGGTCATGGCCGAGGGCGACGCCAAGGGCAGGGTGTTCACGTTCCCCATCCCCACCTATAACATCACCAAAGACTTCAACTGGGACCGCCCCTACCTGGAAAACCTCTGGAAGATGACGGCGAAATACGGGGTGCCGTACTTCTCGAACTTCATCAACTCCGACATGGACCCCGAGGACGCCCGGAGCATGTGCTGCCGGCTCCGGATCGACAACCGCCAGCTCGAGACCCGGGGCGGCGGCCTGTTCGGCTCCAACCCGCTCACCGGATCCATCGGCGTGGTGACCATCAACCTGCCCCGCCTGGGCTTCCTGAGCAAGGACAAGGTGGAGTTCATGCAGCGGCTCAACACCCTCATCGACCTCGCCAGCGAGAGCCTCGAGATCAAGCGCAAGGTCCTCGAGACCTTCACCGAGTCGAACCTCTACCCCTACACGAAGTACTACCTCACCGGGATCAAGGGGCGCTTCGGGGAGTTCTGGAAGAACCACTTCTCCACCATCGGCATCGTGGGCATGAACGAGGCCTGCGTGAACCTCATCGGGGAGAACATCGGCTCGGAGAAGGGCAGGGCCTTCGCCCTGGAGATCGCCGACTTCATCCGCAACCGCCTCATCGACCTCCAGGAAAAGACCGGGAGCAACTACAACTTCGAGGCGACCCCCGCGGAGGGCACGTCCTACAGCCTGGCCAGGCTGGACAAGGCGAAGTACCCCGAGATCCTCTGCGCGAACGAAGACGCCTACCGGGTCGGGGCCGAGCCCTACTACACCAACTCGTCCCAGCTCCCGGTGAATTTCACCGACGACATCTTCGAGGCCATGGACCTCCAGGACGACATCCAGGCCAAGTACACCGGGGGCACCGTGCTCCACCTCTTCATGGGCGAGCAGGTGGAAGACCCCGAGGTCATCAAGAACATGGTCCGGAAGATCTGCCACTCCTACAAGATGCCGTACTTCACCTTCAGCCCGACCTTCTCGGTGTGCCCGAGCCACGGCTACATCACCGGCAACCAGCCCGCCTGCCCGCAGTGCAACGAGGTCACCGAGGTCTACTCGCGGGTGGTGGGCTACCTGAGGCCGGTGGCCCAGTGGAACAACGGCAAAAAGGAGGAGTTCAAGGAGCGCAGGATGTTCACGGTCAGGGAGGCGCCCAGCCCGGAGGCGGCCCCGCTCGAGCAGGTGTTCAAGGTGAACCTGGCGGCCAAGCCCGTCATGCCGGCGGTCCAGGCCGAGCCGGCCACGGCTGCGGAGGTGAGCTGACCGGGGCGGGCACCCTGAAGGGAAAAAAAGCGGGGGCCTGAAAGACCCCGGCTCCCATGCTGTCCGGAGATGCCCGCAGCCCGCTCAGAGAACCTTCTCGAGCACCTCTTTCAGGTCCTCGATCTTGAAGGGCTTCGAGATGACCGCCTTGAAGCCGTAGTCCCGGTAGCCGGTGACCGCCGGGTCGGTGGAGTACCCGCTGGAGACGATGGCCTTTGCCTGGGGGTCCACGGCGAGGAGAGCCTTCACCGCCTCAGCGCCTCCCATGCCGCCGTGGATGGTGAGGTCCATGATGACGGCGTCGAAGGGCTTCGACTCTTCCCTGGCCTTCCGGTACATCTCGATCGCCCTGGCCCCGTCCGGTGCCACCGCCGACTCGTACCCCAGGAAGTCGAGCATGCTGCTCAGGACGTCCTGGATGATCTCCTCGTCATCCATGATCAGTATCCGCGCCTTGCCCATGGGTTGACCCCCTCCTGATGCCGGATGCTCCACGCAACTCTCGACGCCGTCGAACCCTGCCCCGGAAAACCGGGAGAACCGCCGGGGAAGTCGTCCCGGGCGCGTTGTGTGAGCCGGGTCACATTCTATGGGCGAGGGGGACAATTATCAAGTCCAAAATCCATCCCGGTGATGCAGCGATACGTCCGGTACCTCCCGATTCCTGGTCGCGCTTAAAATTGCCGGCACCCTTCTTCCTCCCTGACCCACGCACGGTTGCATCACCACCCCCCGTTTGAGCTTCTTATCACCGCGCAGGCGTGCTAGGATAGGGGGCAGCCCTCGAGAGATCGGAAGAATATGGACATCGCTTTCCTGTACCGGACATCCTTCATAGACTACCCGGGAAAGATCTGCGCCGTGGCCTTCACCACCGGGTGCACCTTCCGGTGCCCCTACTGCCACAACCCCGAGCTCGTGGACGGCTCGCTGCCCCCCGGGATGTTCCCGGAGGAGGAGGTCCTTTCCTTTCTCGCCGGGCGGAGAGGCAAGCTCGACGCCCTGTCCATCACCGGCGGGGAGCCCTGCCTCCAGCCCGATCTCGCTGCCTTCATGAAGAAGGTCAGGGACCTGGGCTTCCTGCTCAAGCTCGACACGAACGGCTCGAGGCCCGAGGCGCTCGCCCGGGTCATAGACCGGGGCCTGGCTGACTACATCGCCATGGACGTCAAGGCGCCCCTGGAAAAATATCCCCTCGTGTCCCGCACGGGCTCGTGGGAAAGCGAGATACCGGCGAGTATCGCCCTGGTCATGGGCTCCGGGGTGCCCTACGAGTTCCGGACGACCCTCGTGGAGGGCCTCCTGGACCCGGAAGACGTGCGGGAAATTGGGGAGATGATCAGGGGGGCTCGGCGCTACGTGCTCCAGCGGTTCGTGCCGTCGAAGCCCCTCGACCCTTCGTATGCGGGGGCGAAGACGTTCGGGGAAGGCGAGATCGCCTCCCTCCTCGAGGACCTGCGCGGGGTCGTCGGCTACTGCTCCGCCCGCTGAAGGCGCTCGTCGCCGAAGATCGCGCCCACCTTTTCCACGAGCTCTCCCGGCAGGAAGGGCTTCTGGAGGAAGGCGATGCCCTTGAGCTCCTCCCCCCTCACCACGTCGCTGCCGTAGCCGGACATGAGCATGACCCTGATGCCGGGGAGGATGGAGAGCATCTTCTTCGAGAGCATGATCCCGTCGATCCGGCGCATGACCATGTCCGTGATGAGGAGATCGATGGCGCCCTCGTACTGCCTGGCGAGCTGCAGGGCGTCCCCGCCGTTCCGGGCCGTGAGGACCCTGTGCCCCTTGCCCTTCAGGATCTCGCTCACGAGGTCGCGCACGATGTCGTCGTCCTCCACCACGAGGATGGTCCTGCCCTCCGGCGAGGGGGCCGCCTGCCCGGCCTCCGGGGCCTCCCCGGTTTCCAGGGGCACCTCTTCCCTGCAGAAAGGCAGCAGGATGCGCAGGGTCGTGCCCAGGCCCGGCGTGCTCTCCACGCACACCGCACCGCCCGCCTGCTTCACCGCCCTGCTTGCGGCCCACAGGCCGATGCCCCTGCCGGACTCCCGGGCGGAGAAGAAGGGGTCGAAGATCCTTTCCTTCACGTCTTCGCTCATGCCCGTGCCCGTGTCGGAAACGCCGAGCACGAGGCACCTTCCCGGCGCGATGCCCCCGTACCCGACGGCGCTCGACTCGTCCACGACCTCCGAATCGGTGGAGATGGTGATGGTGCCGCCCGCGGGCATGGCGTCCCCGGCGTTGACGGTCAGGTCCAGGAGCATCTTCGAGAGCTGCGCGGGGTCGATCATGACCCTGCCCAGGCCGTCCTTCTTCACGATGGAGATCCGGACGCCGTCCCTGACGATGCGCCTGAGGATGGCCTCCTGGTTGTCGAGCTCCCGGTTCACGTCCACGGGCTGCATGCCGGGCAGGGTCTTCCTGCTGAACTCGAGGACCTTCTGGGTGAGCTCCGAGGCCTGGAACCCGGCCTGACAGATCTGGTAGATCTTGCCGTAGAAGGGATGCTCGCGGTCGATGGAGTTGAGCATGATCTCCGCATACCCGTTGATGACCGTCAGGAGATTGTTGAAATCGTGGGCGAAGCTGCCGGCGAGCTGTCCCGCAGTCTCGATGCCGGCGGTGTGGAGCAGGTTCTGCTCCCGGACCTTCTGGTCGATCATGTCCAGGGCCTGGAACTGGAAAAACACGACCTCGCCGCCTTGCAGGATGGGCCTGCCGGTGACGAGCAGGTACAGGACCCCGCCGTCCGCGCCCTTCATCCGTAAGGGGCAGCTCATCTCCTTTTTCCCGGCCAGGCTCTCGCTCCAGATCCCGATGGCTCCGGCCCGGTCGTCCTCGCAAACGAACTCCAGGATGTTTCTCCCGGCGGCGGCCGTCTCCCCGGCCCCCTCGCCGAGAAAGGCCGCGACCGCGCGGCCGTTGGCGATGATGATGGTGCCGCGCCTGTCCGTCACCACGGTGAGGGCGGTGGAGTTCCTGAACAGGTCCTCGAAGAAGGGCCCCCTGCCTCCCTGGGCATCGAGGGCTTGAAGAAGGCTGTCGTGGATGGCGGCCCGTTCTGTTTCGATGTCTGAGCTCTGCATGTCCGTGCGCCCCTTGTCGCGGTGGTTCGTGCCCCTCTTATCGGCAGGAGGGCTCCTGAATGTGAGAAGCCGGCGGAGGCTGTGCCGCAGCAAAGGGAGGTGAGAGAGGCCCCGTGAGCCGGGCGGGCCCCGGGCGGTTGCGCCCTCGTCGCTACCCGGCCAGGATCTCGTTGAGGAGGCTCGAGAGCTCCTGGATGTTGAAGGGCTTGTTCAGCCTGGCCGCGATGAGGGGGTTGCCGAGGAACTCCTCGCGCTCGTGCTCGAAGGAGAACCCGGACGAGACGACCACCCTGGCCTCGATCCCGAGCCGCTGCATCTCCTTGAGGGTATGGTATCCGTCGAGCCCGGGCATGATCATGTCGAGGATGACGACGTCGAAGGGTTTCGCCCCCCCGGTGAGCAGCTCGAGGCACTTGTTCCCGTCCGGGGCCGTGTCCACCTCGTGCCCCAGGTACTCGAGCATCTCCCGGCCGATCTCCCGGAGCATGTCCTCGTCGTCCACCAGGAGCACCCGCGCCTTTTTGAGGCAGGCCGTCCCGTCCTGGCGCGCCCCGCTCCCGGCGCTTGCCGCCCTGGCCCTGGAGACGGGCAGCAGAACGCTGAACCGGGTTCCTTTCCCTTCCTCGGAGAAGACCTGGATGTTCCCCTCGGCTTTCTTGACGATGTTGTAGGTAATCGAGAGGCCGAGGCCCGTTCCCTTGTTCGTGCCCTTCTGCTTGGTGGAAAAGAAGGGGTCGTAGATCTTGGGCAGAACGTCCTTGCCCATGCCGCACCCGTTGTCGGACACGTCGATCCTCACGTACTTCCCCGCAGAGCCCAGCAGAAGCTGCCGCTTCATGTCCTTGTCGACGGTCACGACCCTGGCCCCGATGGCGATCCTTCCCCCGACCTTCTCGCCGATGGCGTCCTTGGCGTTGACGATGAGGTTGAGCATGACCTGGGTGAGCTGCGTGTGGTCCATGCGGACGCACAGCCCGGGGTCGATGCTGCCGATCTCGAAGGTGATGCTCTTGGGCACGGACTTGTAGGCCATGCCCATGACCTCCTGCACCACGTCGCTGATGGAGATGTCCTCGGGGCTGCCCTCGTTCCTCTTGGTGAACACGAGCATCTGTTTGATGAGGTCCCGGGCGCGGTCGGCGATCTTCTCGAGGGTGTCGATGTAGCCCAGCTGCCTGTCCCGGTCCGTGGTGAACTTCAGCATGGAGAGGTTGCCCGATATGCCCGTGAGGATGTTGTTGAAATCGTGGGCCACGCCGCCGGCAAGCTCACCGATGGTCTCCATCTTCTGGGCGTGGATGAGCTGGACCTCCATGTTCTTCTTTTCCGTGATGTCCACCGCGGTGATCACCGCGCCGCCGGTCTCGGGGTTCAGGAGGGGATAGATGCTCACGTCGAAGATCCCGTTCGAGGGCCCCGCGATCATGCGCTCGTGGAGAAACCGGGGGAGCCTCGTCTCCTGGACCTCCCTGATCAGGCCGTCGAAGGTCCCCATCTCCGGGCTCAGGAAGGTGATGTCGCGGCCGATCATGGACCCGGGTGACTTGCGGAAGATCTTCCCCGTCACCGGGTTGGCCATCTGGACCCGTCCGGACCGGTCGAAGCAGATGATGACGTTGGGGCTGGACTCGAAGATGCTGTTCAGGTGGTTCGAGAGGTCCTCTATGGTGTGCTGGGCGTTTTTGAGGTCAGTGATGATCTGGACGTTGTACTGGATCTCGACGATCCTGCCGGACTTCTTGACCGCCGCACCGCTGGCCAGGAGGTACTCCGTCCTCCCGTCCTTGGCCACGGCCCTCAGCTCGAAGCGGGGGGTCCTGTCCGCGAGGATCTGCTTCCAGAACTCGATGAAGAGGTCCGTGTCGTCGGGGTGGGCGATGAGGAGGATGCTCCGGCCGACGAGCTCCCTTCGCGTATAGCCGGACACCGATTCTATCTTTTTGTTTATTCTCCTGATGTATCCGTTGGGGTCGGTGGTGATGATGAGCTCGTTGGCGTTCTCGAACAGGGCCTCGAAGCGGGAGCGGCTTTCCCTGATCTGGGCCTGGAGCCTCTTGCGTTTGGTGATGTCCGTGACGAGGCCGCAGAAGCCCACGACCTTCCCCTTCCCGTCGCGGAGCAGGCTCGTGGAGTTCTCGATGGTCTTTTTCACCCCGTCGCGGAAGGAGATCTCGTACTCGATGCGCTGGGGGATGCCGGTCTTGAACGTGTCGTTGAAGACCCGGAAGACCTTTCTGGCCGTGGCCCTGGCCATGTAGGAGGTGAAGTTCACCCCGATGAGCTCCTCCCGGGGGAGCTCGGCGATGGAGCAGACGGTCTCGTTGACGTACACGAGGGTGCCCACGAGATCGGTCTCGTAGTAGCCTTCCCTCATATCTTCGAGGATGCGCCTGTTTTTGTCGTTTGTCATGGGAGCCCTGAACAGTTCTATCGGGCCGGCGAAAACAAAACTTGAAATACCGGGGGCCCCCGTCGAACGTGCGCTAGGGGATGAACGAGATCTCCACGCGGCGGTTCATGGCCCTGCCCGCCTCGGTGGAGGCGTCGGCGATGGGCTTGGTGTCGCCGTAGGCGCTGGCGTACATGGAGTCGCGCTTGACGTGCGCTTCCTCCATGACCTGGAGCACGGACAGGGCACGGGTCAGGGCCAGGTGCCAGTTCGTGGGGTAGGTGGCGGTCCTGGGGTCGCTGGCATAGGTGTTGTCCGTGTGCCCGGACACCTCGACGGACGACGGCGCCATGTGCTTGATCCCGGAGGCGATCTTTTTCACGAGGCGGGTGCCCCTGGGGGTGAGCCACGCGCTCCCCGCCGTGGGGAAGAGGCTCTTCTGGGGCACGACGATCCGGATCCTGTCCTGGGCCTTGATGATGTAGAGCTGGTCGCCCCGCCTCTCGGCCTCCAGCAGGTTCATGACGTAGTCGTAGCCCTTGCCGACCCTCTGCTGGGCGTCCTTCTTTTCCTGGCTGAGCGAGCTCGACTGGGAGATCTGCTTGATGAGGATCTTCTTCTCCTCGAGGCACTGGATGTTCTTGTCCAGGAGATCCTGCTTCTCCATGAGGGCCGTGGCCAGCTCCCGGGAGGTCTGGTCGAGCTTGCCCTGGACCTGGGAGGAGTTCTTCGCGGCGTTTTTCGTTTCGTCCAGCAGCTTCTGCATCGCGGCCTTGCACTCGTTTGCGGAGGCTGTCGCGGCGTTGTACTCTGCCTCGCTGTACGTGTGGGCGCACCCTCCGGCAAGGCACCACAGCAGCAGGACGAAAATGTGCGGGAGCTTACGGATCATTGGGGCCGAGCATACCGCGTTCTCCCCGTGCTGTCAATCCTCCGGAGACGTCCGGGGCGACTTTTCACCCGGCAAGGCGCCGGGAAAGGCCGTGGTGGACAAGGGGAGAGCACTGCGGGTATAATCCCCGCGATGCTCATACACCGATACATCCTGGGGAACCTGGCGAAGCTCTTTCTCGGGGCGTGCCTGGTCCTCTACGGGGTGATGCTCATCGTCGAGCTGGTGAAGCTCGGCCAGCTCATCACGCTGCGCGATGTGGACGTGCTGGCGCTGGCCCTGGTGCCCATGGCCTCCATCATCCTGCCCATGGCCCTGATCTTCAGCATTCTCATGGTCCTCGAGAAGCTTTCGGTGGAGTCCGAGATCATCGCCATGCAGGCCTGCGGCATCCCGAAGCGCAGCCTCTACGTCCCCATCCTTGCCCTCTCTTTCGCATGCATGCTCCTCCACATGGGCATCGCCACCTTCCTGGGCCCCCTGTCCATGCAGCAGATCAAGGAGCGGCTCGCCGCCAGGGCTCCGGAGAAGGTCTTCGCCTTCCTCAACGAAAAGGAGTTCATCGACACCTTCAAGGGCATCACCCTCTACATCGAGTCGGTGAACCAGCGCACGAAGACCCTGGGCACCGTGTTCATCGAGACAACGGGCAGGACGCACTCGGTCATCGCCGCGCAGAAGGGCACCCTCGAGGCCAGGCCCACGGGCATCCTCATGAAGCTCTCCGAGGGCAGCGTGTTCATGGATGCGAAAAAGACCACGAGGTACATCACCTTCGACGAGTACGACTTCCTCCTCGACGCTGACCTCTCCCGCGAGCTCTCCATCCGGAAGAACGAGGTGGCGACCCAGCCCCAGCTCGCCCGGCTCATCCGGGAGAACCCCCAGCCCAAGTACGTGAAGGAATACCACAACCGGTACGCCTTCCCGCTCATCTCCCTGATCCTGGCCGTGGTGGGCATGCGGTTCGGGATACAGAAGCCCCGGTCGCCCCGGTACACGGGGATGGTCGTGGGCATCGGCACCATCGTGTGCTACTACCTGATCTTCCTCATGGCGGACCGGCTCGTGAAGGGCAGGTCCCTGGACCCGGTGCTCGGCGCGTGGCTGCCCGACGCCGCCTTCTGCCTCATCCTCGCCGCACTCTGGGCCAAGGACCGGCTCCCCGGCCGGAAAGGAGGCTCCTGATCTTTTCCACCGTCCAGGCCTACCTCTTCAGAAAGGCGCTCTTCATGTCGTTTTCCGCCCTGGCGAGCCTGGTGCTGCTCCTGGTGACGGTGCAGCTCTTCGGCGACCTGTCCACCTTCGCGGAGTACGACACCGGCCTGCTCACCATCATGAAGTTCCTGGCCTACTCCACCCCCAAGATCGTGCACCTGGTGCTCCCGTTCTCCGTGTGCCTCGGCATCCTCGCTTCCCAGGCGGTCTTTGCCCGGAACAGCGAGATCATTGCCATGCAGTCCCTCTCCGTTTCCCTCGTCCGGATCTACGCCCCGTTCGTCGTGGTGGGCCTCCTCGCCACGGCCCTCATGGGGGCCACGAGCTTCTACCTCTACCCCCTGGGGCAGAAGGAGGCGGAGAAGATCCAGAACTTAAGCATCAAGAAAAAGGACGTGACGGGGTCGTTCACCCTTTCCGGGGGGCGCTTCAAGGTGGGCCATGACATCTACGGCGTGGAGAACCTCGACGTCACCCGGGGGATCATGACCCGCGTCACCTGCTACCGGTTCACCGGAGGCAGGCTCACCGAGGTCGTCAAGGCGGAAAGCGCCGGGTGGGACGGGAAAAGATGGGCCGCCCGGGGGCTGAAAACCGTCTCCCTGGGGGACCGGGGGATCTCCGAGCCCCGCACGGCAGCGTTTCTTCCCCTCGACCGCAGGCCGGTGGACCTGGTCATGGCCCAGACGAACACCGAGATCCTCCCCATGCCGGACCTCCGAAACTACGTCCACCAGCTCAGGGACTCGGGGAACTCCTCACCCACGGTGGAGACGGTCTATCACGGCAGGGTGAGCTTCACCCTGGCGCCGCTGGTCATCACCCTGCTCGTGATCCCCTTCGGCTTGCGGTTTCCCCGGGCGGGGGGCATCGCCAAGGGCATCAGCCTGGGCCTGATTCTCGGGCTCTCCTACTGGGGCTTCCACTCCGCGCTGACCGGGCTGGGCTCCACGGGCATCGTCAACCCCCTCCTTGCGTCCTGGGGGGCGAACATCGCCGCGCTGGCCCTCTCGTTCGTCATCCTGTTCAGGAAAAGGAGGGCCGTCTATGGCTGACGTGGTCATCATCGGCGCCGGGCCTGCCGGGATCTTCGCCGCCCTGGAGCTGTCGCGCAAGTCGCCGGGCCTCGACGTTCTCATCGTGGAGCAGGGCAGGGACATCACCGAGCGCAGCCGGTCGGGCAGGGACATGCTCGTCGGCTGGGGAGGGGCAGGGGCGTACAGCGACGGCAAGCTCACCATCTCCACCGACGTGGGGGGCCAGCTTTCCACCCTGCTCCCGGAGGAACGTCTCCTGTCGCTGCTCAAGGAGGTGGACGGGATCTACGCGGGCTACCAGTCCGAGGGCGGCGTCTACGAGGTGACCGCCGACGACGCGGCCAGGATCTCCGCCGAGGCCAGGCTCGCGGGTTTGGTCTACGTCCCCACCCGGGTCCGCCACATCGGCACCGAGAACTGCTACACCATCCTCAAGCGCATGCGCGAGGAGCTCACGGGCGCAGTGACCATGCGGTTCAACACCCGGGCCCTTCAGATCGTGGCGTCCGGCGGGCGCGTGAGCGGGGTGAGGCTCGACGACGGGACCGTCATCGACACCGGGTTCGTCATCGCCGCCCCGGGCAGGGTCGGCTCCTCCTGGATGCAGGAGCAGGCGAAGGCCATAGGCCTCGAGGCCCGCCCCAACCCCGTGGACCTGGGGGTGCGCGTGGAGCTCCCCGCCGTGGTCCTCGAGGACCTCACGAAGAAGGCCTACGAAACGAAGTTCGTCTCCTACTCGAAAACCTTCGACGACCGGGTGCGGACCTTCTGCATGAACCCCTACGGCGAGGTGGTGCGGGAGACCCTGGGGGACATCGTCACCGTGAACGGGCACTCCTGGGCGAACAAGAAAACCGGGAACACGAACTTCGCCATCCTGGTGAGCGCGGACTTCACCGAGCCCTTCGACGACCCCATCGGCTACGGCGAGTCAGTGGCCCGGCTCGCGAACATGCTGGGCAAGGGCGTCATCGTCCAGCGCCTGGGCGACCTCCGCGCCGGCAGGCGGACGAACCCCGCGCGGCTCCTCAAGTGCGTCACCCAGCCCACGCTCAAGCAGGCGACCCCCGGCGACCTGAGCTTCTGCCTGCCCTACCGCATCCTGTCGGACATCATGGAGATGCTGTCATCCCTTGACCGCATCGCCCCCGGGGTGAACTCCGCCCACACGCTCCTCTACGGCATCGAGGTGAAGTTCTACTCCAACCGCGTCACGCTTGACCCGGACCTGCAGTCGGGGCTCGAAAACCTCTACGTGGTGGGCGACGGCGCGGGCATCACCCGCGGCCTCATCCAGGCGAGCTGTTCGGGGCTCGTGGCGGCGCGCTCGGTGCTCGGGAAGCTCGCGCCCTGAAGCCCCGGGGGGATCGCCCCTTTCCGCTCCCCTGTTCCGCCCTTGCCGCGGGCTTTCGCTCCCTATTTTTAACTTGATTGTAAATCTTTATTTATACTATCTTCACTCTGTTAACCCACACCTATCGCGAAAAGAGGGAGAGACTGTCATGGCGAAGAAATACGTATTTCTCTTTGGAGGCAGGGGAACCAAGGCCGAGGGTGGCGCAGGCATGAAGGACATCCTCGGGGGCAAGGGGGCGAACCTTGCGGAAATGACGAACATCGGCATCCCCGTTCCCCCGGGCTTTACCATCTCGACGGAAATGTGCTCCGTGTACTACGAGGCCGGCGGTCTTCCCAGGGACCTCAAGACCCAGGTGAAGGACGCCGTCAAGAAGGTGGAGCGCATCATGAAGCTCGGCTACGGCGAGACCGAAGCGCCCCTGCTGTTCTCCGTGCGCTCCGGCGCCCGCGCCTCCATGCCCGGCATGATGGACACCGTCCTCAACCTGGGCCTCAACGACGACACCGTGCACGGGCTCATCAAGATGAGCGGCAACGAGCGCTTCGCCTGGGACTGCTACCGGAGGTTCGTGCAGATGTACTCCGACGTGGTCATGGGGGCCGACTCCCACGTGCTCGAGGAAGAGCTCGAGAAGATGAAGAACAGGAAGAAGGTCAGGTTCGACACCGACCTCACCGCGGCCGACCTCAAGAAGCTCGTGGCATCCATGAAGGAGAAGGTCAGGAAGCTCACGGGCAGGGACCTGCCCTCCGACCCCATGGACCAGCTCTGGGGGGGCATCGAGGCCGTGTTCAAGTCCTGGAACACCCCCCGGGCCATCACCTACCGCAAGCTGAACGCCATCCCCGACGAGTGGGGCACCGCGGTGAACGTCCAGGCCATGGTGTTCGGCAACATGGGTGAGAACTCCGCCACCGGCGTGGCCTTCACCCGCGACCCCTCCACCGGGGCCAACGTCTTCTACGGCGAGTACCTCCTGAACGCCCAGGGCGAGGACGTGGTGGCGGGCATCCGGACGCCCATGCCCATCAACATCAAGGGCAAGCGCGAGAAGTCCCACGAGTCCATGGAAGAGGCGCTCCCCGAACAGTACCGGCAGCTCGTGAGCATCTACGAGAGCCTCGAGAAGCACTACAAGGACATGCAGGACATCGAGTTCACCATCCAGGAGGGCAACCTCTGGATGCTCCAGACCCGGAACGGCAAGCGCACCGCCGCGGCCGCCGTGCAGATCGCCGTGGACATGGTGAAGGAGAAGCTCATCAAGAAGGACGAGGCCGTCCTCAGGGTGAGCCCTGACCAGATCGACCAGCTCCTCCACCCGCAGATCGACCCCAAGGCGAAGAAAAAGATCCTGTCCAAGGGCCTGCCCGCCTCCCCGGGCGCGGCCGTGGGCAAGGTGGTCTTCTCCGCCGAGGACGCCGAGGCGGAGGCGAAGAAAAAGGAGAAGGTCATCCTCGTCAGGCTCGAGACATCCCCCGAGGACATCCACGGCATGAACGTGGCCCAGGGCGTGCTCACGGCCAGGGGCGGCATGACCTCCCACGCCGCGGTGGTGGCCCGGGGCATGGGCAAGTGCTGCGTGTCCGGCTGCCAGGACCTGGTCATCGACTACAAGAAGCAGACCTGCACCATCGGCGGCGAGAAGGTCAAAAAGGGCGACTGGATCTCTTTGGACGGCACGAAAGGCGAGATCATGCTCGGCCAGGTCAAGACCGTCGAACCCACGCTCTCCGGAGCCTTCGGCACGGTCATGGGCTGGGCCGACGAGTTCAGGAAGCTCGGCGTGCGCACCAACGCGGACACCCCGAAAGACTCCCAGGTTGCCCGGAACTTCGGCGCCGAGGGCATCGGGCTGTGCCGCACCGAGCACATGTTCTTCGAGGCCGACCGGATCCTCGCGGTGCGCGAGATGATCCTTTCCGACGACCTCAAGGGCAGGGTCAAGGCCCTCAAGAAGATCGAGCCCATGCAGAAGGGCGACTTCAAGGCCATCTTCAAGGTCATGGCGGGGCTCCCGGTCACCATCCGGCTCCTCGACCCGCCGCTCCACGAGTTCCTCCCCAACACCGACGCCGAGGTGGCCGAGGTGGCCAAAGCCCTCAAGAAGACCCCGGCCGAGGTGAAGACCAAGCGCAACGCCCTCCACGAGGCCAACCCCATGCTCGGCCACCGCGGCTGCCGCCTGGGCGTGACCTTCCCGGAGATCTACGAGATGCAGGTACGGGCCATCATGGAGGCCGCCTGCGAGGTGAGGAAAGACAAGGTCGACGTCAAGCCCGAGATCATGATCCCGCTGGTCGCCCACGTGAAGGAGCTCGAGAGCATGCGGAGGATGACCGTCCGAGTGGCAGACGAGACCCTGAAGAAGTACAAGGTCAAGCTCGACTACAAGGTGGGCACCATGATCGAGCTGCCCCGGGCCGCCATCACCGCCGACGAGATCGCCCGGGAAGCGGAGTTCTTCTCCTTCGGCACCAACGACCTGACCCAGACGACCTTCGGCCTGTCCCGGGACGACGCGGGCAAGTTCCTGCCCTTCTACGTGGAGCAGAAGATCCTCCCCAAAGACCCGTTCATGGCCCTCGACCAGACAGGCGTGGGCGCCCTCATAAAAATCGCGGTGGAAAAGGGCAGGGGCACGCGCAAGGACCTGAAGGTCGGCATCTGCGGTGAGCACGGCGGCGAGCCGTCGTCCATCGAGTTCTGCCACAAGACGGGCCTGAACTACGTGAGCTGCTCCCCGTACCGGGTGCCCATAGCACGGCTCGCAGCGGCTCACGCGGCGCTCAACGGCAAAAAGAAATGATCATCAGCTTCGAAGGCGGCGAGGGGGTGGGGAAATCCACCCACTCGAAGCTTTTATGCAGTCATCTGGAAGCACAAGGGCTGCCATGTCTCTCCTTCCGGGAGCCTGGCGGCTCTTCCTTTTCCGAGCTCGTCAGGGGACTCTTCTTCCGGGAGGGCATCGACCCCATGACCGAGCTCCTCATGGTGCTCGCGTCCCGCCGGGAAAACATCGTGAAGATGATCGAGCCTGGCCTCGCCGGGGGCATGATCGTGGTCATCGACCGCTTCATCGACTCCACCCTCGTGTACCAGGGCGTGCTCCGCGGGCTCGGGGTGGAGAAGGTCAGGGGCCTCATGGAGGCGTCCGGCACCTGGGTGGTGCCCGACCTCACCTTCGTTCTTGATGCGCCGCCGGAGCGTTCCCTGGCGAGGATCGTCCCCGGGGACAAGTTCGAGAACCAGGGCATCGAGTTTCACCGGAGGCTCAGGCAGGCCTATCTCGACCTGGCCGGTGAGCACAGGCACCGGGTGATCGATTCGGACAGGCTTAAGGAAGAAGTGAGCAGGGACATCATCGCCCAGGCGGATCTGTTCCTGGCGAACACGGGGAGCGGCTCTGGGCATCCGGCGTGAAGTGGTGACCGCCCGTCAGAGCCCGAAGGGGCGTGAAAGCGGGCTTTGAGACCTTTGGGCGCGTCCCCCGGGATCACCCTCCACGCCGCCCGGGAAACCCGTCCGACCGTCAGGGTTTGAAGCCCCGGCGGTCCAGCTCCACCCGCACCTCGCTCCTGCGTTCGATGAGCTCACCAGGGTCGCACAGGGGGATGCTGTGGGAAAGCCCCAGGCCCAGAAACAGCCCCCCGCCGCCGCGGTACCCTCCCGTGCCCAGACCCACGGAGGCGCTGTCCCGACCGCCCTGGCACCGGGCGATCTCCGCCGTGAGGTTGTCGTAGTAGGTGAGGAGCTCCGCATTGGTCATGGGCAGGTAGTCCTTTTCCAGGAGCTCTTTCTGCGAGCCCGCGCACCCGTACAAAACGAGGGCGAGCACGATGGCGCAAACGGTCTTCTTCAGGGCGTTCACCCGGCCTTTTTCGCGGCGGGGAAAGGGTCTTGCCGACAGGGAGGAAACCCGCACGGCCGTCTTCACTCTTTTCCTGTCCTGACGTAGGAGCCGCTCCTGCCACCGGACTTTTCCAGGACGCAGATGCCGCCGATGACCATGGTGCGATCCATGGCCTTGCACATGTCGTAGATGGTGAGAAGGGCCACGCTCGCGGCGTGGAGCGCCTCCATCTCCACACCCGTCCTGGCGGTGACCCTGACCTCTGCCTGGACCTCGATGGCGTGCCTTTCTTCGTCCGGGAAGAACTCCACCACGACGTGGTCGACGGGCAGGGGGTGGCAGAGGGGGATGGTGTGCGCGGTGTTCTTCGCGGCCATGATGGCGGCTATCTTGGCGGTGGCGAGCACGCTGCCCTTCTTAATGCGCTCGTCCATGACCGCGGCGTATGTTTCCGGGGTCATGGTGATGGTGCCGCCCGCCCGGGCGATCCTCCGGGTGATTTCCTTGTCCCCCACGTCAACCATGGAGACCCGGCCGTGATCGTCGAGATGGGTGAGCCCCATGAGCGGCCCCCTCCCTAGTCCTTGTCCGACGGGGAGGCAGGGCCCTTGTCGCCGGACGGGCTCGATGAGCTCGAGGAGCTCTCGCCCTCGGAAGCCGACGGGCTGTTTTTCTTCGCGTAGTCGGTGAGGTACCAGCCGGTGCCCTTGAGGTGGAAGGAGGACCGCGAGATGAGCTTTTTCACGGGCGCGCCGCAGGCGGGGCACTGACGCACGGGGGCGTCACTGAACTTCTGCATGGCCTGGAACTCGTGGCTGCACGTGGTGCACTTGTATTCATAAATAGGCATGGTAAGACCTCCTGTTGTCGTCGAAAACGGTGAAGCTGCCCAGGGGAGCGGCCTCGACCCTGTCCAGCAGGGTGAGCACGTTCTTGAGCCCCGTGAGGGGATTCTTGGCCAGGAAGAGCCGGGTGAGGTTGTCCACGTAGATCTCCTCCTCCTCCCTGCGGGTATCGAAAAAGTCCGCCTTGCCGGTGGCGAACCGGTGGATGTGGACGAGCTCGTGGGTCATGATGAAGGTCAGAAGCGAGAAGAGGTCGACCTCCCTGCGGGACCTGATGAACTCGATGACCTGGCTGTCCTGGACGCAGACGCGGTACAGCCCGGGGTCGAGGGTCTTTCCCGGCTCGAGCAGCACGAGCTTGGCGAACACCCCGTCTTCGCGCTCGCCCTCGGGAATCTCCTGCTGGGTGGTCACGTCGTAGGAGTCGCGGGCGTCCCACTTCGTCTCCCGGGAGACGATGCGCTCGGCCAGTGCGGCGCTCTTTCTGAGCAGGCCCCTGTGTTCAGGCAGAAAATATCCCATGCGCCAATCTTAGTACCTCGCGGTGAAAATTTCAAGGGGTTCAGATCTCCCTTTCCTGGC
>ERZ1645192.13-NODE-13-length-104927-cov-10.552855_pt1 | contig 104927 bp, 77 predicted proteins | sample MGYA00575354_ERZ1645192 | MGnify/ENA primary metagenome ERZ1645192 (study PRJEB40844, sample SAMN11349763) | freshwater sediment metagenome | isolation source: river sediment | host: Sediment | place: India: Faizupur Khadar , New Delhi | collected 2017-02-21 ... | reverse complement strand
GGGCCTTTTGAGGGTCGGAAACAATACCGCGCAGGATGCCGTATTCATTGTTTTCGGCAATGCAAAGGGCCGAGAAGTTGATATTTTCTTCTGCCAGTACCCGGGTGACTTCCATAAGACGTCCCTGCCTGTTTTCCAGGAAGATGGAAAGTTGTTTTGCTACCATTTTCATATCAATTGAATTTCCGGTTGTCAATTACTCGTTTTGCCTTCCCTGTACTGCGCTCTATGCTCCTGGGTTCCGCCAGTTTTATATCAACGCCAAGTCCCAGTACATTCTGCAGTTTATCGCCTATGCGTTTTTTCAGGGCCAGCATCTTGTTGATCTCATCGGAGTAAAACTCCGGTTTAACCTCCACCTTAAGCTCCATCCGGTCCGTATTGTTTATCCTGTCTACAGTGAGCAGATAATGCGGTTCAAATTCCGGCAAGTCCAGAATGACAGATTCAATCTGGGTAGGGAAAACATTAATACCTCTGATTATAAGCATATCATCGCTTCGTCCCAGGATGCGGTCCATTTTTACAAGTGTGCGCCCGCAGGAGCATTTTCCGTAGTGAAGCGAGGTGAGGTCTTTAGTGCGGTACCTGAGCAGAGGCATGCCCTCTTTTGTCAGATGCGTAAATACAAGTTCTCCTTTCTGTCCTTCGCCGAGCGGTTCCAGGGTGACCGGATCTATGATCTCGGGGTAGAAATGATCTTCGTTCAGGTGTGTCCCGTTCTGGCATTCACATTCAAAGCCAACACCGGGGCCGCTTATTTCACTCAGCCCGTAGATGTCGTAGGCTTTTATGGCCAGTTTTTCTTCAATTTCCCGGCGCATATTTTCGGTCCAGGGTTCCGCTCCAAAAGCACCTGCTCTCAGTTTGAGGCTGTCCCGGTCAATTCCCATATCTTTTATGGCGTCGGCCATAAACAGAGCATAAGAGGGAGTACAGCAAAGTACCGTTGTGCCGAAATCGTGCATCAGGTGAATTTGTTTTTCAGTATTTCCGCTCGAAAGAGGGATGACTGACGCCCCAATATTCTCGGCCCCGTAGTGGGCACCCAGACCGCCGGTGAATAATCCGTATCCGTATGCTATCTGAAAAATATCGTCTTTTGTGGCGCCGTACGCCGTAAAGCATCGGGACAGGCATTCGGTCCACAGATTGATGTCTTTACGCGTGTAACCCACTACAGTAGGTTTACCGGTAGTTCCCGAGGAACCGTGAATTCGCGTGATTTGGCTCATGGGAACGGCAAATAACCCGAAAGGATAATTGTCGCGCAGGTCTGTTTTTGTGGTAAAAGGCAGTTTGTGAATATCTTCCAGGGTTTCAATATCCTGTGGGGAAAGACCGAGTTCCTGCATTTTTTTGCGGTAGAAAGGCGTATTATGATACACATATTCTACCATTTTTCTGAGCCGGATGGTTTGGATTTTACGTAACGCACCACCATCCATACATTCGATAGATTCGTTCCAGATCATGGGTACACTATTTGATATACAAATTTAGGATATCTCAGATGTCCGGCGTAAAATCCACGATTTTGTAACATTCTGTAGCAGAAAAGCCCCATTTTGTTCCACGAACAATTAAATCGCCTTCTTTATTAAAGAAAATGACACCTTTTCCTGCCGTGATGCCGAAGTTGGGATGGTATAGGTAGGGAGCTATCCATTTACCGTCTACGTATTTGATACCGCTCGAATAGACCAGGCCGATAATTGGATTCAGTCGCTTTGATTTTTCGGGGTTGCGGAAATCCAAGGGAGGTTTTCCGTCTGTAAAATGAGAATCGGGAACCCAAATAATTCTTGCCAGATAGGTACTGTCCGTTTCTTTTTCAAAACGGCTGCGGCCCGCCTCCCGCTGTGATTCCCAGGTGTGTCCCAGTATCCGGTCCTCAAAGGTTTTCCTGTCCATATAAACCGGGTCCCTGGAATAATCGACCGGAGTGGAAAAGAATGCAATGATATTTCTAATGGCACTGCTATGCGCTGCAGATGAGTTGTCCGATTGCGGATAGGCACCGATGACGGTCATTAATAACAAAATGTACAGGCATAATCTGAATACTGTTTTCATGGCTCTTGAAAGCAATTGTCAACAGGATTAGCATAAATGCCAAGGAAAATGGAAGTCAGTATATCGTCTTCATGATCCGTCAACCGGTAGAGTTGCTGTAAACGTTCATCAAGGAAACGTAAGTCATCTGTTGTATATTTGGCAGCAAACCGTTCTGAGCCATGCAATTTGTCGTGAGCGGCAAAATTAGTTCCGTAGAGTTTGTAGCCGGAATAAATACGTTCATCTATCAGGTCTGCCAGGGCTATCAGAAAATCAGTTCCGCTCATATGTGCAAAAGGAACCAGGTCTTCTCCGGAAACAGCTTTGCAGAGGTGTATATGAACATGTCCTTTAGGCTGCATAATTCCGGTAATAATACTGTGTTCATCTTCCCCCGGGGCTTTGTTGTACTTTTTTCCGTTCCGGCTCAGGTAGACTTCTCTGGCTTTGAAAAGGTCGCAGGGCTCCAGTTCATAAGATATAGCCACCGGCACAATATGCAGGGCTTCAAAAGAAGCGACGGAGTCTTTAGACCCGCTCATGCTGAACATTTTTAGCAATCCCTTATCGGTTAAATCATTGCCGTCTTTTGTACGTCCGTTACGTTGTGCAATCCAGATGGATTCACCCTCTGTAAGTAAGTGCCGGATATATTCGGAAAGATGTATAGAATCTTTCAGAAATTTGCGCAGGTCCTCCGATTTTCGTTCCACACGGTACATTTTGTTGGATTTGCCAAGATCTACAAAAAACTGAGATTTCATGAGGTTACTCCCAAAAGAGATTTCAGCCACAGGAAAACGGTTCTCATAAATCACAAGCTGTTGAAGGAAGGAATCCAGCACAATGTCCCTGTGATTGGAAACAAAGAGCATTCCTTTGTTTGTAAGAAGATGCTCTGCTCCACTATATGTGAACTGCGTCATGGAACGTTTGATGATTTGCTGGATAATGGGGTACATTACCTGCGAATGCAGTTGCGCCGTACTTGTAATTGACCGGATCTGTTCGCGCAATACAGAAACCGGTCTTCCCGGGAAAAGCCATTCAGATACCGCAGTGAGCATGGGGTATTCTGCAATACGCTGCATCGCCGCCGGTATTTCAGAATCATAATAAGGACGTATATCGTCGAACCTGTTATCTGCCATGATTCCTTTTATCAATAAGTTTAACCGGTTTACGCATAGTATCGCGGTAAACGATACTTTTTAATTCTTCACCGGGTACTATTTCAATTTCGGGAGCTACCCGGACCTTTGCCCTGAATTTGTCTTTCAGTGCTTTACAAATATCTTCCACGGGGTCAGCCGAATTGTTAAGAGATATCTTTATAAGGACGTCATCGGTTCCGCAATCGTTGTCTGACAACTCAATAAGATAGCACTCAATGTAGGACACATTATCCAGTACATCGTACAGGGAAGGAGGATAAAGCGTTGTACCTTTGTATTTTATCATATGGTTTCTCCGACCGATGAGCGGGCTTATTCTTGCAGATTTTCTGCCGCAGGCACACGGTTCGTAATGAAAACGAGCCAGGTCTCCGGTGCGGAAACGCAGCAGAGGCATTCCTTCCACTCCCAGTGTAGTAATGACCAGTTCTCCGGCTTCTCCTTCCGGGACCACATTTCCTTCATCATCTATCAGTTCGCAAATAATGAGTTCGGGGTGATGGTGTCCGCCGCAACCGTATTTGCATTCGCAGAATGAAGTGTTCATTTCCGTAGATGCGTAGGTGGAATATAGTTCTATGTTCCATTTTTCCACAATCTGTCTGCCCAAAAGATTCAGCGAAAAATCCTGTTCCCTGAGGTTTTCTCCAATACAGATCGCTTTTCTGACACTCGAAGCGCGGTAGTCAATGCCGTTTTCTTCTGCATATTTTATGATCTTCAGAATAAAAGAAGGCACACATACTATGGCATTGGGTTTAATTCGGTTTATGGTGTCCCACTGTAATTCGGGTATTCCGTTGCCAACGCGGATGATACCGGCTCCCAGGCTCCTTATTCCCAGAAAATAAGCCAGACCCGCCATAAAACGCTTGTCAATGGTGGTCATCAGTTGAAAAATATCTCCCTCACCTGCACCGGCACATTCAAAAGAGATCTTTTCGTTATAGGCAAGACGGTCCAGATCTTTGTCGGTAAGGGCAAAAGTCACGGGATCGCTCAGTGTCCCCGAAGTAGTAATATAATCTATGATTTTATCCCTGGAAACGCATAAAAAATCCGGATTATGCGCCTGCAGATCACCTTTAGAAGTGAGAGGAATGGCACGTAAATCTTCCAGGGTTTTTATCTTTCTGATATCGATCTTACGGGTACAGAACATATTTTGGTAGAAAGGCGAACGGGCCGCGAGGTATTCAAGGGCGCCGGCAAGCCGTTCTTCCTGGTATTTCTTTATTTCTTTGAGTGAACGATATTCAATTTCCATCTTCAAAGATACTTTTTTTTGATCCAAATACTGTATCCATCCAGCTGAAAAAAATGTCTATCCAGGTTGTGGAAAATTCTGTTTTATTGCCGCCGTATCCAAAACCGTGTCCTCCTTCCTCATAAAAAGCAAAGAGATGGGGCACACCCCACTTATCCAGTGCCTTGTTGTACCGTATACTGTTCTCGCAGTTCACCACCGGATCGTCTTCACAGGCAAGCAGGAATACGGGTGGCATATCTTTACGGATATTGTCTTCCAGCGAGAGCCGCAATGCCAGGGAATCGGGATATTTTTTGCCCATAAGGTTGTTTCTCGAACGCACGTGTGCTATTTCGTCATGCATGGATACCACGGGATAGATCATGGCAACAAAGGCAGGTTTGAGCGATACGGCGGGCTCAATACCGTATTCTTCCATCAGGTTTGTGTCAAAATAAGTTCCCATCCATCCGGCCAGATGTCCTCCGGCCGAAAAGCCCATGACTCCGGTAGCTCCCTGTGCAATACCTAATTGTGATGCATTTTCGTTCACGTATTGCATGACCCTTTGGATATCCTGCATCATGGATGGGTATTTATATCCGTAAGTACCTGTGCTGTAACGAAGTACAAATGCGGTATACCCTTCCTGAACCATTCTGCGTGCTACCTGGTGACCTTCGTGCTTAATGCCCAGGTGATGATAACTCCCGCCGGGACATATAATGACACCCATCCCGTTTGATTTGCCTTCGTCTGGTTTATACACCCACATCCTTACCCGGGTATCTTTTATACCCTTCCAGGGAATAATAACTTCCTGGGCGTAAGAGATATGGTGAACGCAGAGAAAAATAATAATGAGGCCTGTTATTCTTCCTATCCGTATATAAGGTCGCATATTTCCTGATCTGTCATTTGTTTATAGGAAGGATCTGTCAGTTTACCATCCTTTTCCCGAAATTGCACAAAAAAATATTCTTCATTATAAAATGACAATTTAGACCGGGTATCGGGATTGCATTCCACATATATCACGCGGTTCAGGTCAAGCCCTTTGGCTTCACAGATCTGCAGTAACAGTGAACTCCCGGCATAGGTGACGGAGGTGCCCGGGTTTTCCTGGTATAACTCGGTAACCACTATAATATCTTTGCTGGCTTTTTTTACGATCTTCAATCCGCATGTGGAAAGCATATCCCATTCACCCCTGAAATCAAATTTTTCGTCGTAATATTTTTCGGGCACTCTCATAGCTTATCTTCCTATAGTTCTTACTATATCTTTTCCAAATGATTTGTTTATCAGTCTCCGGTCCCTGGGAACCCAGGTGCCGTCTTCCATTTCTCTCATCATGACCTTAATGAACAGGCGTGTCATTTTTTCTTCCTGGGATTCATCCTTATAGAACGTACTCCAGGCGTAATCGTAAAGCTCCTGCAGTTTTTCGGGAGACATATGCGCCGGCTGATAAACAACCTGTCCGGCATTGTAATGGTCCCAGTCGTGGTCGAAGATCCTTCCCTGACGCAGCAGGTCATCGTAAGCTTTTGTATGCGGGAAAGGACTCAGAACGGTAAATTCGGCAAGGTCCAGGTCTATATCCAGCAGAAAATCTATGAGACGTTTAATATCATCTTCTGTCTGGTTATCAAGGCCCAGAAGGATAGTCCCTTCCACACCAATGCCGTAACTGTGGTAACGTTTAATACGCTCCCTGATATAATCCGAGGTGTCATACACAGCCTGGTAGACATACCAGGCACCCGATTGCGCCGCAAGGTCCAGGATCTTGGGATCGTCTTCAATGGTATGGCTTATCCATTTCTTTTTCAATGGGATCATCTCCCGGAATAGCTGCATTTCCCATTCCTTATTCTGTGCCAGGGAATTGTCTACAATAAACAGACGGTTGTTTTCAATGGAGGCCAATTCTTCCACTACTTTGTCCATGGGTCTTGGCCTGAAAGCCCTTCCTCCCAGGTACGATACGGCGCAGGGGTAACAACTGAACCGGCAGCCTCTAGAGGCATGGAAAAGATCTACCATTTGCACGCCTTTATGATTGTAAAGTTCTCTTTTGTACAGATCTCTCCGGGCAGGGCCCACCAATTCAATAGGGGGCAGCTTTCCCATATAATTATACACTTTTTTGAGCTCGCCTTTTTCCCAATCCTTCAACACCTGTTCCATCCGGCCTTCCGACTCGCCGAGAAAAACGGAATCGGCATAATGGATTGTATCTTCTGCGTGAAGCATGGTCGCAATACCGCCAAAGATCACTTTTTTTCCTCGTTTACGGAATTCTGAGGCGATGGCCCAACCGCGCTTCACCTGAGTGGACAACATCATGGAAATGGCCACGAGGTCACATTCTTCATCAAAATCTATGGATTCAACATTTTCATCTGTAAATGATACATCCACATGTTCCGGTAAAGAAGCTGCAAAGACCACAGGCCCGTGAGGAGGCAGATTGAACGTAGTCTGACCTCTCAATTTTTCCCAGCGGGGATAAATCAGCTTCATCTTAATAGTCTCTCTCATAATCTTATGTGTTTTGTATTTGTTTCAAAAGGGGCTCAATACCCATGATTTCCGCACAAGTCAGGACAGATCCAATGATGACACCCATAATACCATGAGCGTTAATGTTTTGTCCAGCCAGGTATAGATTGGGCACTTTGGTGCGTTGCATAATAGATATACCTCTCAGGTCGTTCTTATTTCGCATAATACCAAACATGGCTCCCTGAGGTGTTCCGGTATAATAATTATAGGTCAGGGGTGTGGATGTCCAGTAATTCTCAATATTGCATACCGTTCCCGGAAATTGTTTTTCAAGCGCAGACAGTAATTTTTCTGCCCTGATAGTCTTAAAATCTTCGTATTCCTGCCCACGGTTGCCGCAGGGAAGATCCTTCCACCTTTCCACTTCTTCCCAGCGCATATTCTCATACAATATGGCGCCGTGAGCCATCCGCTGATTTTTTTCCCTGCACAGGTGCATATAAAAGAAGTAGGGACTTTCCCAAACCGATTGACCCGGATAATGGAAAAAGTTGTAATTCATATATGGAACGGTAAGTTCCCTGAATTTTATATATACGGTAAAGTTTGAATCGGTTTGCGGAATACTTCGTACCCGTTTCCGGTAACTTTTACGAATGAGCGGCGTATCTATCATATCCATAAGCAGGGCGGGATGAATGGCCGAGATAAAATGCGATGCCGACAGGGTTTCTCCGGAACACAATGTGATCCGGCTTGCCCGATTTTGGTTGCAAATGATCTTTTCCACCCGGGCCTCAGTGATGATCTCACCGCCGGCTTCACGAACCGAAGTGCACAAAGAGCTGGCAATTCTGTCGCTTCCTCCAACAATCCGAAAAGCGCTCCGGTTATAAAAATCGGCAATGATAGCGTGGTAATAGAGCGGTGTGACGTCTTTACGGCCGCCGTACAAGGGCATAATACCGGTTAAAACGTTTCTTAAAATCTGATTATCTGTGAGTTCTATAAGGTAATCATCCACTCCGGTGCTCAGTGCGTATTCATTGGTATAGTACGGATCTTCAAAATGATTAAGGGAATACAGCGGTGAGCGTGAAGCAATCTCTCCCATGTCGCGAATATATTTCCGGATTGAGGCGCTTTCCTTTGGGAAAAAACGGGACAGGGTTTCAATGAACGGTTCGATGCTGTTGGCAAACGGGTAGCGCTTGCCTCCGAATGAAATCACATCGTATCCGTTCCGGTCCAGTTCGTTCAATTGCACCTGATCGTTCAGTGACAGGTATTTGAAGTACCTGTTCAGTATTTCTCCTTCACGCATACTTCCAATATAATGCATGCCGGTCTCGAACTTCACTCCCTTTCTCTCAAAAGTCTGAAGGCAACCTCCCGGAACCTTGTTTTTTTCCAGGACGACTACTTTATAGCCATTTTTCGACAGAATGGCTCCACAGGCCAGACCACCCAGTCCGCTTCCAATGATCGCTACATCATAATCATTCATTGTTCTTCATTTTATGGATAAAACAAAGATTATCAGGAACCGATACACAATGTGAGGCCAGTTCCCTGATTAACGGATCGGCAATATAGGCATTGATTTTTAAGTTCTTACGAACCAATGCTGCTGTAAGGGCAAACGCTCCCTGATGCCGGTCTTCTATGGTTACCTCACCGGTCAGGGGTAGCTGTTCTGTCATTTTCCTGAAATTCCGGTTAGAGCACATAACCTTACGTGCCGTGCGTTCAACGGATCTGCCTTTATAAATGTAATTGTGGATCACTTTATTTGCAAAATAATCAACATCTTCAATTTCACCGGCTATCCTGGCATATTCTGCAATATACATTTTTCTTACAATACGGCTCTGTTCAGCCAGCGTTTTGCTAAAAAGCATGTCTTCACGTCTAAGTACAGGAAGGATCTCGACGGTCATTTGTCCCTTGCGTAACAGCAGGTCTTCCTTTGGAAGTACGTGTCCGAAGCCGTGCAGCAACACGGGAGTGATGTCAAGCCCCAGTTCCTGCGCCAGGTGAAAAGCGCCCTTATGAAAACGGAGGATGGAGCAATCCCTGGAACGTGTCCCTTCGGGGAAAACGGCTACAGAATAGCCTTTCTGTACCATGGACCGGATACGTGTCATCTCGAGATCCAGATCGTCTCCCACCGGAAGAAAATCGGCATAACGAATTATAAGCCCGTAAAACGGAGAGTGCCAGGTACGCTGGTTGGTGAGAATAATGATTTTCGGATGCAGCATAATGAGCGCCATCAGGTCAAGATGAGACTGGTGATTCGCAATGATGACCGAAGGTTTGTTAAAGTCCGCTCGGTATTTGTTAATTAATTGCGTCTTAACTTCGGGAACACGAAATAATACGAAGGCAGATACCGTTGCCAGGCGTTTATGGAAAATCAGTTTGTGTTTATCTGTCCGACCTCCCAGAGTGAGCAGGAAAAATCCCGTAAGTGTCAGATAAACAGATCCAACAACGAAAAACAGAAATGCGAATGCAGAGTAAAAAGAGTTCTTTAGCGTAAGGGGTTCTTCGCGGTATTTTCCTTTCTTGGTTGTGATCAGACGGTACAGGAAGGGCGGAACTATGTATGTTGTAACAACAACCGACAGCATGCCAATAATGGTAACTTCTGCCAGTGAACGCATGGCGGGATGACGGGCCACAATGAGTGATCCTATTCCGGTAAGCATAATTAGAGCAGAAAGGGCCACTGTGTTTTTATAGGTCCCCAGCATTTTTTTCCTGTAGGAGTACTCGTACATCATGCCTTCGGTCATAAAAATGGTGTAGTCGTCGCCCATGCCAAAAATAAAGGTCGCCAGGATGATATTGACTATGTTGAATCGTAAGCCTAAAAACCCCATAATCCCCAGTATCCATACCCAGCTTATGGCAAGGGGAAGAAACGAAATGATACTGAGTTCTATCCTGCCAAAGGATAATGTCAGGAAAAGGAAAACAATAATACCGCAGATATAGAGTACGTAGTCGAAATCGGCAGAAAGGGCATTGACCATGATCCGTGTTATGGAACCGGAGTCAAATGCAAAATTATTTCCGTCCTGCGCATTCAATTGCTCTTCAATAGTATGTGCCTCATCCGGGCTGACATGTAAAATACTAAATACAAGGCTCTTGTCTTCGTTGACAGATAAATAGTTACCTGCCATATTGCGAATAAGCGGTTCAAAGTAATCCGGTGTACGAGCCTGATAATCGGTTTTGATTATAGTGGCAAAGGCCTCAAAAGCACCCGGCTTGAATCCCAGCCCGGAAGACGCAACATCCAGTTCATGCAGGAGCCGTTCCCTTCGAGGTTCCCAAAACGCATTCCATTGTGCGATCCGTTCTTTTTGCTTGTAAGACGAGGGAACAAAAGGTCCTATGCCTGAACGCCTGAACGTATCTGTCACGGGCAGGGACTCTTCGTAATTTCTGAGAGCCGCGTCCAGGGTAGGTCCTTCCGAGACGTAATACATAATATGTTGTGATCCCTGGGTCTGGTCCAGCATTTTTCCCATCCGGGCTCGCTGTTCGGCGGTCATATAGTTTATGGATTGCAGTCCCGTATCAAATTCAGCTCCGGGGCTAAAGAACCATAAGACAACGGTTATAAGCAGTACGGCAGTCACTACAAAACGGTTTTTATCCGGTGAAGAACGGCCCAGCATCCCGAATCTGAAACCCGGTGACGATGTCTTTTCTCTGGTAATATGCGGCAGAAAAACAAGTACAAACAGGACCGTGCCAAGGAGTAACAGCGAGGCAAACAATCCAAAATTCCTCATGGCAGGGGAACTGATAAAAAGAAGACTCAGGAAAGCGCCTACCGTGGTAATATTGCCGGTCGTGAGCGGCGACACGATGTCGTTAAGCGTCTCACTGACCGGATATCCGTCCCTTACGTGTGAAAGAAAATGAAGTGGATAATTAACGGCAATGCCCATGATGATTGAACCGGCTCCAATGGCAATGAGCGAGAATGAGTCGGTAAGAAGACCGGACAAAGAAAAAGCAATGAGTGAGCCAAAACCGACCGATGCTCCAATAAGAAGAATGTCCCGCAGATTTCTGAAATATAAGATAAGTAACAGCAAAATGACCACCAGCGCTATGGATACCGAGATCATACTGTCTTTTTTTATTTGCGATGCATTGGTACGGGCAATATAAGAAGCCCCAAAAGGTACAACGGACACCTTCCCCTCAAATGAAGACACAGTTTCCGTTACGGCTTGGTCCAGAGCCTCAATAAGCTTTCCGTTACCATCGGTTTCACTGGTCTGGTAAGCAGACTCGACGGTAATAACTGCTTCTTTTCCGTCTTTTGAAAAGATATAATTATCGTACAATTCAAATTGATCGTTCAGTTTAAAACCCTGAAGTCCGGAGAGAAGTTCACCGGAAATCATCAGCGGATCTGAAGTGAATGTTCCCTGCAACACCATACCCGCGGGAGAAAGCAACATCCTTTTTACCAGCGGGAGTTGTTTGCGCAGTCCCTGAGGCGTAATGAGCGAATCGATTCTGATATAATCTGTACTGTCAAGAAAATAAACCATATTAGAGGTCACGAACCGGCTGATTTCCATTATCTCTGAAGGATCAACGGTAGAAGTCACGCCTTTGATGTGTTCCCGGGCCGGACCCTTTTCCAGGAGTCCGCACAGGTGATCAACCGCATCCATGATAAGAGACCTGTCTACCGGCAGGGTAGTATCTCCCATGGAAACATTTATAACAATCTTATTGGCGGCGCCAATGTGGCTGTAGGCATATTGAATCCTTTCATTTTTTTTATCTGAAGGCAGAAAAGCAGAAATATCCTCTTTGAAATCAAGAAAGAAAAGACCACCTGCGCCAAGCGCACACACAACAATAAACAGCATCAGAAGTCCGCGTCTGTTACGTTTAAAGTAGTCATATATATGTGTGAAAAAAGCTACCATTTTCTGAAAAGCATTGAAGGATATCCATATAAAACAGCAGCAACACACAGGGCCGTATTCAGCAGAGAGATCCTGAAAAAATCTTTGCCCTTTCTGAAATGGGTCACTCTTTCTCCTTTCGGCGCATAATAGACTTTAACCGGTACAGGGATAAGAGGGACTCCTTTCCATGCGAGCCTTACAAGGATTTCCAGTTCCGTTTCGTAGCGTGACGTAAAAAAACGCATTTTGCTCATTTTATGGAGAGGGTAGAGGCGGTATCCGGTCTGGGTGTCGTTCAGACGATGTCCCGTCTGAACTGTAAACCAGAAATTGGAAAATTTGTTCGCAAAGGAGTTTTTAGCGGGCATATTGGGCTGATTGAACTGTCTGCTGCCTATTATCAGCGCCTGGGGATTTCTGGATGAGGCTTCCATGAGCAACGGAATATCCGATGCAAAATGCTGTCCGTCAGAATCAATGGTGACAGCATACCTGAACCCCTTTTCCACAGCGTACCGGAATCCTTTTCGTAAGGCATATCCCTTTCCCCTGTTCGGAAAATATTCAATCACGTATATCCGGTCCCCGAACGATTGCAGCACTTCAGGTGTGGAATCGGACGATCCGTCGTTGACCACTACCACATGAGCGCAATAGTTTAACACTTCCAAAATGACGCCTGAAAGTGTCAACGCATTGTTATATGTGGGTATGATCACACAGTGCATATTATTTTATTTTAAATACCAGTGGATCAATGGGCTTGTTTACCACCGTATTCTTCATTCTGATAGTGGTTTTGTCTCCGGAGACTTCGCATATAACGACTTTGTCCACAATATAGTCTGGCAGTGTAAAGTGCAGGTCTATTCCCGTAAAGAATTTCCTGAGATCTCGTCCTGCAGGACTCAGGTGCACCACAATACTGCCTGCTCCTGAAGCACAGGTTACGGAAAAGTCCCTGCTGTCAGACAGGCCTGTTCCATCGAGACCCATGAGAATAATCTTGCTTACCTGCCTGAAAATACGGCTGCTGCTCTGGTCGGGAACGGGTTGACCGTCAGCTCCGGTTATCATAATGCCGTCTCCGTTTACCACAAAACCGGAACGTGCCGGAGTAAGGTATTGCCAGTGCAGTTTATCACTTTTCTGATAGAAAATTTTTCCTTTACTAATGGCTTTCTCCGTAAGAACCGAAACCTCCCTTTCCTGTTCAAAATCACAGGAAAGAGTCATTATGCTTCTGATCTTCTGCAGCATGTCCCGCGAAATCTCCTGAGGATGATCGCCCGCAACGGGAAGCCAGGGGAATAAAAAAACAAGCATACAAAAGACAAATACCCTTTTCATGATGTTATTGTTTTACTAAGAAAAATACGCCTGCCATTATAAAAAGAACACCAATCCAGCGGGAGAGCGGGATCGTTTCATGAAAAATTAAATAAGCCGCAATCATTCCAAAAACATAGGAGATACTGGTTATGGGGTAGGCAAGGGAAAAAGGAAAATGTTTGAGGATATGCATCCACAATACCGTTGCCAGCACAAAGAATATTCCCGTGAGAACGAAATACCAGTTGGTTAGTAAATGTTTGAAATAAATCCATTTAAAACTGAACGCTTCCATCCTTCCCATGGCCAGTTTAAGGCTGACCTGTCCGGATGTCAAAAGGATACATTGTAATAATGATAAAAGAATGAATCTCAGCATTTTGAAATGAATATTAGGGAGGTTTCCCTGTCTTGATGATTGTTAATCAAAAGGACATTATCCGGGCTTATGTTTTTTTTCATCCGTACAGCAGCGGCATACAGTTCGTAAGCCGGTTCTGTAAATGATTCACCGAAAACGGGCTTTACCGAAGGAGGAGATACCCACTCCTGACGGGGAATTCCGAGTTTTTTACACGTTGTATTTATAGCCTCTTCTATGCGTTCTTTACCGGGGTTGTGGAGCAGGATAACTTCCCTGATCCGGGCCATGGACGCCGGGGTGGCCGTGTCTGATATCATAAAACTTACGGCACATTCAGAAGCAATCTTCCCCTCCCAGAATCCTATACGGTCCAACATATTGAAATAGTCGGAAGTCATTTCATCGTGTCCGCCTACCAGGGCAGAGCGGATACGTCCAAGCTGGAATTGCATAAAGGCATCGAGGAGGGCACATTCGAAAGAAACACCCAGATGCACATAGGTACTGTTATAACCGTTGCATTTGAGATAAACGGCAATATGCGAGCTGATTGTATTATGGGTGGAGTTAATGAAATGAGTGGGTTGAAGGAACGATTCCCCCTCATTTACCATAGCGGATAAAAATTTTTCCGTATTTTCTATACATCCCAGCCCTGTCCCGCAGATGATGGCATCGGGGCTGGATATACCGCTTTCACCGGCTACTGTGGCCGCCGTAGCAATGGCCCTTTTCAGAATTTTTCCCATCCTTCTGGCCGATACCGGGTCTATGAACGGCTTGTAGTCTGCTTCAATGGCACGCCGAAAAGGTTCTTCGTACACAAGGGGATCCGTAAGCCATTCGTCGGAAAGCGGCTTCTGTATGGATATCTGCGCTGCAGCTTGAATATATGCGCTCATAGGGTTAGATTTTTGTAAAAATACAGGAAGTGTCATTGCCACCAAATCCAAAGGAATTGGTGAGCACATGCTTCAACGGGCGGAGCGGCTTATTATCCGTGACGGGTGTAAAGCTCAGATTGGCCATTTTTTCTTTGAAGTTCAGGTTTACCGGAGTAAAATTATGCAGCAGCGCCAGGATGGAAATAACTGCCTCGATACTTCCCGACGCACTTGTTGTATGTCCGGTAAATGATTTGGTAGAAGAAACGGGTGGCACGCTGTTTTCCCCGAACACTCTTATTATGGCGGTTCCCTCGCTTTCGTCGTTGTTGGGGGTTCCTGTTCCGTGCGCATTAATATAGTCGATATCCGACGGCAGGAGTCCGGCCTCGGCAAGTGCTTTCTTCATGGAAAGGAAAGCGCCTTCTCCCGTGGGTGACGAGGCGGTCTGATGGTAGGCGTCACAGGTGTTTCCGCAGCCAGCCAGCAAACAAAGCGGTTTAACGCCTCTTTTTTGTGCCGATTCTGCCGATTCCAGCACAAGGTATGCGGCGCCCTCTCCCAGGTTCAATCCTGCCCGGGTGTCATCAAAAGGCCGGCAGGGCTCCTTGTCAAGGATCATAAGCGTATTGAATCCGTTCAGGTGGAAACGGGTAAGACATTCGCTTCCGCCGACCACCGCAACGGAAGTACGTCCGGTGCGGATCATATCAGCTCCCGTAAGGATCGCGTTGGCCGCAGATGAACAGGCTGTGGAAAGAGTCGAAAGCATATCGAACCCGCCGTAATAATCTGCGATCATTTGCGTACAGGAACCGCAATCATGAGCCCTTATGTAGTCGTTACGCGAATTATTTGTGAGAAAGTCATTGTAGAACCTTTCGCTTTTGTCCATACCTCCAACGGTGGTCCCGGATATAAACACGGGACGTTCGGGCCGGCATGTATTCCAACCGGCAGATTCCAGGGCTTCGCCCAGTGCAATAATTCCCATCAGAGCTGTACGAATGGTTACGGCACCTTCCGGAATACCCAGCATAGAGCGCATTTGCGCATTGCTGAACGGCACTTCGGCGCAGGGAAGATGGGAATGAGCCGTGGCAAGATAGCGCAATGGCCCAATTCCCGGTCTGTGCGACATCAGGGCATCCAGCGTGGCAGGAAGGCCCTGGCCCAAAGCGGAAATTATACCGCATCCGGTAACAACTACTCGCTGCATAACGGGTTTTATTTGGTCCGGTTGGCCTGAATATATTCGGCCATTGTGGCCACCGATTTGAATATCTCCTTACTTTTGCCCGGATCGGTCAGCTTAATGCCGTAATTCTTTTCCATCAACACAATAAGTTCCAGGGCATCTATGGAATCGAGTCCCAGTCCTTCCACAAAAAGGGGAGCGTTTGTGTCGATATCGTCCGGGGTAATTTCTTCCAGGTTCAACGCTTCGATGATCTGCTTTTTCAATTCTAAAATTAACTCTTCCATAATACAATCTTTAATAAATCTGATTAATATTTTTTTCAGTAAAATCCAAACCTTCTGCAGCATCTTTCTCTACCATCATCACCAGCACATCACAGGCGTCCTTAAAATATTCCGTCCATCCGCACAGCACACGCCTTATTCCTTTCCCGTCAAATGCTCCTTCTGCCGTAATAATAAGTTCCTTAGCAGAGAATTCTGAAGAAATATAAAATGAGGTTTCTCCGAATATTTTGTTCCGGATGGCCACTTCGCCCGTAACAATGTTTGCAAGCGTATAAACAAACAGTGCAGGACTGGGATAATAATTACCGGGCAGTATGGTAGTCTGGTAATCCATATCGTTATCAAGGGAAGAACTGCTGTTCATAAAGACGAGTGCGGTATCGTGTTTTGGACTTTGGGGATCTTCCCCCAGGGAGCGGAACACCATCTCGGATGCCAGAAATCCCGCCTTGCACAGTCTGTCCATTTTAAAAAACTTTGGATAACTGATCTCCAGTGAGCGATAGAGTTCAGTAAGCCGATTGTCTTTCAGACGGTAATATGAGGTAATTTTATTCATACTTTCTTCTCAAACAACAGCACTGCATTGCAACCTCCAAATCCCGAAAGCATTTTCACAAAACGATTCCCGGTTGTGGGCATGCATTGTGTTATCACATTAATTTTTTCTGTTACGCCATGGGTCTCATATCCCAGCGAAGGCAAAACAATTCCTTCATTCAGGGCCATAAGCGAAAGAATGCTTTCTACTACGCCAGCCGCACCCAGGGTATGTCCCAGGTAAGCCTTAAGGCTGTTTACGGGGATGGCCAAAAGACCCGAACGGCTGAGTGAAACGGCTTCCATCTGGTCGTTGTACAGAGTGGCTGTTCCATGGGCATTAATAAAGGCCAGAGAGTCCCTGCCTGTTTGCTCCAGCACTTCTTCAAGCGCCAGGTAAAGACCTTCCCCGGTTCGGGACGGGCCCGAAATATGATTGGCATCGTTCCGGATAGCACCTGCCGTAAGGTACAACCCCGGCGCATGATCGTTCTCCTCGTGTCTGCCATACACCATGGCGGCGCCCGCCTCGCCCAGGTTCAGTCCCTTGCGGCCGGCATCGAAAGGACGGCATCTAACGGGAGACAGCGATTGAAATGACTGAAATCCGGAAACAATGAACTCAGATAACATGTCACCTCCCACCACAACGGCATAATCGTACAGGCGGCGTTCCATAAGTCTTTTTGCAGTAATCTGGGCGCAGGAGCCGGATATGCACGCATTGGAAACAACAAAGGGTTTGTTGGGGTTATTGAAGAAATCAGATACCAGCCGGGCTGTATGCCACAGGTAGATACGCCGGGGACCGTACGGATGTCCAGGCTCTCCCAACAGTTCAACGTTGCCCTTTGTAGTGGAAATTATAAAAATAGTTCTTGGGGAAGAAGCATCTATTCCCGATTGTTTTACTGCATGAAATGCGGCATAGATCATTGCCTGTTCCAGTGGCGTATAGTCACCGGAAATGGCTCCGGTTGAATTAAAACAACGGCTTAGCAAGGATCTGTCAATACGGGAAACGGCGCCGTCTTCCTCACGTATGCTGCTTTGTCCGCTCTTTACGGCATTGAAATTCTCCCGGGATGAGAATCCCAGCGGCGATACAATGCAATCACCCAACAATCTGATCATAACACTCCGTTTTTCTTTTTCCAGTCTGTATAAAAATCCGGCGAATATAGCACCAGTCCGTATTCTTTGTCCAGAAATACCTGGGTAGTGGACCCTGTGGCAGCCAGTATATTTTCACTGCCTTTCAGCAGCCATATTTCATATTCGAAAAGAATTTTTGCAGACTGACAGGGTACATAGGTAATATCAATCCGTGCCTGATCTCCGTAATTCAATGTATGTTTGAACGAAAACTGCATATCTACCAGCGGCGCGTAATAGCCATTGGCAAAAATGGTCAGGTAATCCAGTCCGTACTGCTTTCCAAAAACTTCCCGGGCATCTTCAAAATAAAGCACGTAGGACCCGTGCCATACAATATTCATGGAATCTACCTCGCTAAAACGAATAGAGATATTGTTTGAAGTCTTTAATTGTCCTTTTGACTGCATATTAACCTTAAATATATTAAAAATCTCAATATCTGAGATATTCCCATAGCGGACCGCGCCTTTTTTTAGCGCGAAACCTTTCCATCATTTCCGGCGACTCATATCCGGGAAATATCCATTTTTGACCGGTGGCAAGAGCCCTTTCCTGAATGGTCCCTATATTTACGTCTTTGGATACATAATATACAGGATTTAATAAATCACTGCTTCCCGATATGAGTCCTTCTCTCAGTGCAATCTCGAATAATCGTGTGCGGGGATATATGCGCATTCCAATATAAGGAAAATAGACAGTCAGTCCCAGTTGCCGGGAACGTTCAAACGTTTGGTCCAGAGTCATATCTGTTTCTCCGTAGCCACCAAGTATCATAAAATGAGCATAAAAAATGCCCAGTTTGGAAGCGTTCAGGCTTTGTTCCTGAATATCGGAAAAGCGGAAACATTTGTTGTATTTTTCGAGCACACTGTCAGAAAGGGAATCGGTGCCCCATTCAATGTGTGTCAGACCTGCTTTCTGGTATAATTCCAGGTCTTCATAGGTCAGGTGATGAGGCGTGAAATAGGCTCCCCAATTCACTTTTACCTTACTTTCAATCAAACGCGCGGCCAGTTCACGGTTGTATTCCCGGTGAATATTGAACACAGAATCGGTAAAGAAAAGATAGGTAATGCCTTTACTGTAATACAATTCTTTTATGTTTTCCACTACCAGCGAGGGCTCGAGTAAACGGACGCTGGACCCTTCAATAACGGGATAACTGCAGTAAATACAACCGAAGGGGCAGCCTCTTTTTGTCTGGATATTCAGCATGCCGCTTTTTTCAAAATAAAAATGCGCACTCTGCGGTTCTACGTTCAACGTAAGAGAAGTGATATATTGTTTGTGTTCGTTAATGATCACGTTTCCCTCCATGTCCGTGAAAACCAGACCGTCTGTGTCGTAAGGACTCTCGTGCAGTTCCAGAGCGGAGATCAGGCGGCATATGCTTTCTTCGCCTTCACCCTGGATTCCCCAGTCTGGTGCCAGTTCCCTGAATAACACGTCGGGATAGATGGAAAAACCCGAGCCGCCCATGAGCACAACGGCACGACTGTTCTCCCGTATGGCTTGCATTACCTTGCGGTAATGGGCTACAAAGCAGTTCTGTTCGTATATGTTTGTGTCATCTATGTTTCTGAGCGATACGCCAATATAATCGTAGTTCCCGATGCGGCAAAACAAGGCCAGGTCTGAATAGTCTCCCAGGTTGCAATCAAAGATATCGAGTTGCCAGTCCGGCATTTTTTCTCTCAGATAGGTAGCAATATAAGAAATCCCAATAGGGTATATGGGGTAGGGATTCCGAAAATTATTGGCAGAAACAAGCGCTATCTTTTTCATTATTCCCAAAAATTAAAAAAATTGAACCATTGATGAGGGTATATATCCAGAATATGTTCCAATTGCTGCACGTATTCCCGGGCCAGTTCCCCGGCAACGGCCTTTGATCCTTTAACCGCAGTACGGTCTGTTTCTACCTGCATGGCATACAGATGGTAAGTCATGCGCTTTTCTCTCATGGCAAAGAGAGCAACTATAGGAACGTTTAGCTGGGCGGCCAGGAGAAAAGCCCCCAGGGGAAACGAAGCCGTCCTTCCCAGAAACTGACAGCTGACCGATTTACTACTGCCGAACTTCCTGTCACAGGGCATACTCACAACCTGTCCGTTATCCAGCGCTGCTTTAATGGTAAAAAGATGGGACATGTCGTCAGATACCGGGATCATTTCCACCCGGTTTCCGGAAAGGATTTTTGCCCTGTTTGCCTGCAGTATTGCTGTTTCTCCGCCAAAAACAACGGAGTGAATGCGTTTCTTTTCCTGATGCATAAGGTATCCGGCAATCTCGAAGTTTCCTGCGTGAGAACCGGCAATAACAAAACCGCCTTCAGAGGCTATCAGGTTATTGAAATATTCAACGTTTGTACCCTTGACCGTGAAATGTTGTTTGCTTCCGGAAAAAAGAAAAAACCGGTCCATCATCATTTGTCCGAACAGATAATGGTTCCGGTATATTCTTCCAAGGTTATGTTTCAGTCCCCTGTTTCTGAAATAGTCATTAATGGCTCTGTATCCTTTTCTGTTAAAAAGCATATAGAAGGGAACAACACAGGCCAGCAGGGCGTATCCGAATCTAACATCAACATGTCTGAAGAGCCACATCAGTGCCTTTTGACCGAAACTGCCGCCTCCGGTAGTCCCTTTCCATTCACGCCGTTCCAAAACCATTATCAGGCATTCACTTTATTTTCAATATAATCATAAAACTGTGACAAGGTACGGATGCCCGACATTTCTTCGGGTTTGATCTTGAATCCGAAATGTTGTTCTACAATCACAACAATATCTACAAAATCAAGGCTGTCAATACCAAGATCGTCTTTTAAAAGAGCTTCATCGGAGATTCCCTTTGGGTCAACCTCAATCTCTTCAATAAGGAAGTTGTTTACAATCTCTCTAATCTTTGATTTTTCCATAAAAATCCGTAGTACTATATTTTTTTTAATATAAGTGCGCTGTTGGTGCCTCCAAAACCAAATGAATTGGACAGACAAATATCCATTTTTTTCTCGATTGTTGAGCTAATAATATTCAATTTAGCCGATGCTTCGTCCGGTGTTTCAAAGTTAAGATTCGGGGCAATAAACGAATCCCGCATCATAAGCAGGGTATAAATAATCTCACTCGAGCCGGCCATCCAGCACTCGTGTCCGGTCATTCCTTTTGTAGAACTTACCGGCGTACGGTAAGGGCCAAAAATACGGTCAATGGCCATAGCTTCGTAAGTGTCCCCAATGACGGTAGAGGTAGCGTGAGCATTAATGTAATCTACTTCTGCAGGGTTTACTCCGGCATCTTTGAGAGCTCTTTCCATAGCCAGGGCAGATCCTTTTTCACAAGGCTGGGAGATATGCACCCCGTTGGAGGAGAAGCCGTATCCTGTAACCTCGGCATAGATACGGGCCCCGCGTTTTACAGCGTGCTCGTATTCTTCAATGATTAATGTAGCTGCGCCCCCGCTGGGAACCAGTCCGTCGCGTCCGGCATCGAACGGTCTGGAGGCTTTATGAGGTTCGGCAATCCGAATCGAAAAAGCGCCGAGTCCGTCAAAACTGGCCATGCTCAGTACGTTGGTTTCCTGTGCCCCTCCGCAGATGATCATGTCCTGCAATCCCTGGCGGATAAGCAAAGTACCCAGACCAATGGAATGCGACCCGCTGGAACAGGCGGCGCTGATAGTCATGTTGATCCCTTTCAGCCTGAATATGGTAGCCAGGTTCATGGTCACCGTCGAATTCATAGACTGGAATATTGCGCCGGAACCCATAAGGGTGGTATCCTTTTTTTCCACGCAGATTTCATGCGATTCAATAACGGCCCTGCTCGAAGAATCGTTACCGTAAAGAATGCCCACTTCGTTCTTGTCCAGGTATTCATCCGATATCCCGGCGTCCTTTAATGCGTCATCTGTGGCAACATAGGCATATTCCCCTTCTTCGGGCAGGCAGATACGTTGTCTCCTGGTCAGTACATTCTTAAGCTGTGGGGGTTCAAGAATGCCGGTTAAAGGGGAACGATAGCCGTATAAGGTACGGGCAGGATCAATACCTATCCCGGATTTTCCATGGTACAGTGCCTCACTTACTTCCTGAATGCTTTTCCCTATGCAGGAATATATGCCGATGCCCGTAATTACAACTCTTCTCATATCTTACGTATAGAGTCCTCCGTTAATAGATAAAACCTGACCGGTGATATATGAGGCTTTCTCGCTGGCAAAAAAAGCAATCGCAGCAGCTACTTCTTCCGGGGTGCCAAAGCGGCCGGCAGGAATAATACTCTTATATTCAAGTGGGTTAATATCTTTTGTCATGTCTGTCTGAATAAAACCCGGTGCAACGCAGTTGACGGTCACTTTTCTGGGCGCTACCTCCTGAGCCAGCGCTTTTGTAGCTCCAATAATACCAGCCTTGGATGCCGAATAATTGGTTTGTCCGGGTAACCCTTTCAACCCGGAAAGAGAGGTGACGTTAACGATCCGTCCGTACCGGTGTGTAAGCATATTCTTAAGAACACGCCTGGTTACATAGAAAAAACCCTGAAGGTTCGTATGCAGTACGGAATTCCATTGTTCATTCTGCATAAATACCATCAGATTATCGTTACGTATACCTGCGTTATTCACAAGGACCGATATATATACGTCCGGATGTTCGCTTTCCCATTTTTCAAGAGCGAGGTCAACCTGTTCGTTATCAGATACATTAAAAGGAATCAGTTCGGCTGTTCCGCCCAATTCCTCTATCATATGCTTTGTCTCCTCTGCCGCCGTGCTATTGGATACATAATTGATGAGGATCGAAAAGCCGGCTTTGGCCAATTCCAAACAAACAGCCTGCCCGATACCCCTTGAACCTCCAGTCACTAAAGCGTATTTCATAATGATGTCTTTTTCCTGTTAAGATATTCCACCATCTGAGCAATAGTCTCGTATTTAGGAGTGTCCTGGACAAAAACAGGAACAAATTCCCTAATATCGTCATATATTTCTTTTGTCAGGTCGGACAACCTGTCTTTGATGCCCAGGCAATCCACTGCCTGAACGATGGCCATAAAATGAATGGCCATAACCTGGAAGGCATTTTCAATAACTGTGGCGGTGATAAGGGCCGAGTTGGTCCCCATGCTCACAATGTCCTGGTTGTCGTTATTGTTGGGAATGGAATGCACATAGTTGGGCATGGAAAGGGTCTGGCATTCGGCCGTAGTGGAAGTGGCGGTGAACTGGGATGCCTGAAGACCGTAATTCAGCCCGAGTACCCCCATGTTAACAAACGGAGGCAGCATGCCATTCACTTTATCGTGAAATATATAATTCATCTGTCTTTCTGCCAGCATGGTAAGACGGGTGAGAACTATCTTCATCTTATCCATTTCCAGCGAAATATAGTCGCCGTGAAAGTTTCCTCCGTGATACACGTTGCCGCTGGATACATCAATAATAGGATTGTCACAAGCGGAATTCAGTTCATCTACCAGTATCCTTTCACAAACCTGCAGGGTATCCATTACCGGACCCAGGATTTGGGGAACGCAACGCAGAGAGTAAAATGGCTGGACTTTTTGTTTGAATATCTTATCGCCGTTCAGTTCTTTGTTATAAAGCACTGCCGTACGTTTTTGCATATTGCGGCTGCTTTCCAGGATTTTGCTCATAATTGCGGCAACCCGGCGCTGGCCTGTCTGCCGTTTGGCGCCGTTCAGTTCACCGGCCAGAAAATCATCGTACGACGAGGCCACTTCGTTCACCAGTGCAGATGATATTATGCTCCAGTTAAGGAGTTTTTTTGCGTTTATGGCATTAATGAGGCCTATGCCTGTCATGACGGAGGTTCCGTTGGTGATGCACAAACCTTCCCTGATAAACATGGAGACAGGGGAGAGATTGTTCTCTTTAAGAACACCGGCCGTATCGCGCCACTCGCCTTTATAATGTACTTTTCCTTCTCCAATAAGGGTAAGTCCCAGATGAGCGAGCTGTACCAGGTCTCCGCTGGCGCCCACACTCCCGTGGCGGGGAATGAGGGGGTATATGCCCCTGTTTATGAATTCAACGAGTAACTGCAGCACAGACAGATGAATTCCGGAATATCCCTGAACAAGGGTCCCAAGCCGGGCAATCATGGCCGCTTTTACCTGGAGGTCTGATAATGGTTCTCCGGCACCTGTGGCGTGTGAGCGAATTATGTTATATTGAAGTTCGGACAAAGTTTCGTCGCTTACCCTGTACTGGGCCATTGGTCCGAATCCCGTATTAATCCCATAGATCACCTTGCCCTGTGAAAACTCTTTCAAAAATTGGTAGGAAGACTCCACTCGTTTTTCAGCTTTGGGCGAGAGTGCAATTTTCTCATTTGTAAACAAAAGAGATTCAATCTCTTGCAGAGACAGTTCTTGATTGTAATATATCATATTAAGGCCTCAGGTTTATCTTTTTGTATCTGACAAAGATAAATAATATTCTTTATATGCGGCCTGTGTCGGATGTTACAATAGTGATATTACGTCATAAAGCCTGATATCCGCAGACGAACTGCCGGCCATTACGCGAATCTTTCCCTTTTCTGCGACAAATGCATGTTTACCGGTATCCCAGTATGAAAGATCTTCCGCCTTAAGCAGAATGGAAACCGTCCGGCTTTCACCGGCAGGTATAAATACCCGGGCAAACCCTTTCAATTGCATATCCGGCCTTTCCACTTTCGATCCGGGATAATTCACGTACAACTGAACTACTTCTTCACCGTCGTATTTGCCTGTATTTTTAACCTTTACCGAGACAATTACCTGATCGGAAAACGAACGGGACGAAAAGGAAAGATCTGAATAGGTGAATTGTGTATAACTCAGACCGTAGCCGAAGGGATAAAGTGGCTGCCCCTTAAAGTATTGGTAAGTACGTCCGTTTCGGATATTGTAATCCATAATCCGGGGCAGATCTGTAATATCGCGTACCCAGGTCTGTGTGGTGCGTCCTGCCGGATTTACCTTACCAAATAGCACATCGGCCAGACCGTTGCCTAATTCCTGTGAATTGTTGGTTATGTGCACAATGGAAGGGATGTGCTCCTGTGACCAGTTGATTGCGAAAGGAAAACTGCTTACCAGGACAAGCACTGTATTTGGATTTGCCTGGTAAACCAGTTTGGCCAGGTCTTCCTGCTCCAGCGAGATTGCTTTGCGGTCTACGGCTTCCCGTCCGTCACTGGGTACGGGAGAATAAAACCAGCGGGCATCGGTACCGTAAGGATGGTTCCCAATACAGACCAGTGCCACATCGGCTTTTTTGGCTGCAATCACGGCTTTATCCATGGTATTGGAAGGCTCGTAAAATACCTCGACGTCAGGACCCAGCGCGTTTTTCATCCCCTGCAGCACAGACACGGTGTAGGGTGGAGTGCCGCTGTACCAGTCCAGTATGACCTCATCGGCCCGGGGACCTATCACAGCGACTTTACGTATCTTTTTTGCATCCAGAGGCAATAAGGGTTTCTCTGAAGGCTGAACGGCAGTATTTTTCAGAAGTACCACCGATTTTGCGGTTACAAGCCTTACAAAATCTTTGACCTCCTGTTTTTCCCACGGTTTTGAGGTGTCTGTCACCCCTATCTGAACGTAAGGTTGTCTGTCGTAATCTTCCGGTCCGTCCAGCAGCCCCAGCCTGAGAGCAACGTAGAGGTTTCCCCGGATCGCTTCATCTATTTCCATTTCGCTGAGTATACCGTTTACGATAGCCTGGTTAATTGCCAGAAAATAATCGTCCAGAAATTGGCCTACGGTGGCTTTAACCACTGCAGCGGCCCCTTCCGTTAAGGCAGGAAATGCTTTATGTGCTGTGATAAGCAGTCTTAGCGCCCCTCCGTCGGTACAAATGATGCCTTTATTTCCCCACTCTTCACGTGTGATCTCTTTCAGGATGGGATGAATGGTCATTGGAATACCGTTCCAGGCATTGTACGATGCCATGAATGCCATGGATCCGCCTTCGGTTATGCCTTTATAAAAAGGGTAAGAATAGTATTCACGAAACAGCCTCTCATCGTAATCGGACGATGTAGAATCCCGTCCGTCTTCGTTGCTGTTGGCCAGAAAATGCTTCATAAGCGAAGCGCTTTTCCAGTACCTGGGGTCTTTTCCCTGCAATCCTTTTACAAATGCCACGGTCATTCGTGCAGTCAGGAAAGCATCTTCTCCAAAACTTTCCTCGGTGCGGCCCCATCGCGGATCCCTGGCCAGATCGGCATTCGGGGCCCGCATGACCATTCCCCCTTTGTTCAGGGCCGGATTTTGCGTGTAGTATCGCACTTCTGTGGCCTCAATATCGGCAACCTTTTCCAGCAGCCCGGGATCCCAGGTGGCTCCCAGACCATAGGCCTGCGGAAAAGTAGTTGTAGGGTAGGTGACAGGTACCCACTTGCCGTCCTTCATTTCCCTGCCGCCCCAGCCTCCGGGCCCTCCCAGGGCCATACCGTGAAGGCCTTCGGAATGACCTGTACTGCGGATTCCCAGGCGCGGTACACCCAGATCTGTAGAGAGCAGCCGTATTTTTTCTTCCAGGGTAAGCAGATCCAAAAGATTGTCAATTCTTTCGTCGTCGGGACGGTTTATATCCTGAAAAGGATAAGGGCCGGGACGATTATTCAGTTGTGCAAAAGACGGTGTAGCCGTAAACAGCATGACCGTCAGTGCCATTAAGGCAAAACCGCTTATGTGTCTGATATGCAAATACATAAAAATATTATATTACTTGTTATACATGAAGGGCCATAAAATGCTAAATTAGCTATCTTTGTGCAAATAAACTAATATGACTTATATTCCGGATTCTCAAAGATATCACAAAATGAAATACCGTCGGTGCGGCAGGAGCGGGATTCTTCTTCCATCCGTTTCCCTGGGCCTGTGGCATAATTTTGGTGATGTGGATATCTTTGACAACTTCAGGAAAATTGCCTGGAAAGCATTTGATTACGGCATTACACATTTTGATTTGGCCAATAATTACGGACCCCCTTACGGATCGGCCGAAATCAATTTTGGCAGAATCCTCAGGACCGATTTTGCCGGATATCGCGATGAGCTTATTATTTCCACCAAAGCCGGCTATGATATGTGGCCCGGACCATACGGGAACCTGGGTTCGCGCAAATATCTTTTGGCCAGTCTGGATCAAAGTCTGAAAAGGATGGGCTTGGAATACGTAGATATTTTTTATTCCCACAGACCGGACCCCGATACCCCACTGGAAGAGACAATGGGAGCGCTGGCTCGTGCGGTACACGGCGGAAAGGCTCTTTATGCGGGCATTTCCAATTATCCCCCCGAACTGGCCGGACAGGCCTTCCGGATCCTTAAGTCTACGGGGGTACCCTGTCTGATCCACCAACCTAAATACTCCATGTTCAATCGTTGGGTTGAAGACGGCCTGCTCAATCTGCTCGAAAATGAAGGGGTCGGATGCATAGCTTTTTCGCCCCTGGCGCAGGGCCTTCTTACTGACAAATACCTGAACGGCATTCCTCCAGGATCACGTGCCGGCAGACCCTCCGGAGCCCTTCAGCCCGATGCCGTAACCCCGGAGGTGCTTTCCCGCGTTTCGGCTTTGAACCGTCTGGCGGCGGAAAGAGGTCAGACACTGGCTCAGATGGCTATTGCCTGGCTCCTGAAGGATAGACGGGTTACCTCAGTACTGGTGGGCGCCAGCCGTGTAGAGCAACTGGAAGAGAACCTGAGGGCGCTGGATTCGGCACCTTTTTCGGAAGATGAATTACAACGTATACAAGACATACTTGACTGATTTATGAAAAGAATATGTACACAGATAACACGGGGTCAGCATGCCGTTGACGGAGCCGGTGTCCGGCTGCGCCGGGTGCTGGGACTGAGAACCGTAAAAGATTATGATCCGTTCCTAATGCTGGACGGCTTTGATTCGTCCGATCCCGACGATTATGTACGTGGTTTTCCCTGGCACCCGCATCGCGGGATAGAAACGGTGACTTACCTGCTGAAAGGTAAAATTGAGCACGGCGACAGTCTGGGAAACAAGGGTACGATAAACGACCTTGAATGCCAGTGGATGACAGCCGGCTCCGGAATTATTCACCAGGAAATGCCGCTGCCTTCCGAAAGTATGCTTGGATGCCAGTTGTGGGTGAACCTTCCCTCTGCGGACAAAATGACTCAGCCGGCGTATCGCGATATTGTGGAACAGGATGTTCCGGTCATTCAGGAAGAGCAGGCAATCGTCCGGGTGCTCTCGGGAACATACAATGGAACCGACGGTGCGTTCAAAGGTGATTATGTTAACGTACAGTACTTAGATATAGATCTTAATCCGGAGCATGAATGGCACTATTCCCAAACTTCCAACGATCATACGCTGTTCCTGTATTTAATAAGTGGAACACTTGCCGCCGATCAGGCGTTGGAATCGTACGAGTCAAAGGCATGTGCCATGCTCATGAGCGCCACATCCGGGAACCCTGAGTCTTATGATACGGTATCGGTTAAGGCGGGGCCGGAAGGAGCCCGCTTCTTTCTGATTGCAGCCAGGCCCCTGAGGGAATCGGTTTCCTGGGGCGGACCCATTGTGATGAACACCAAAGATGAATTGGATGTGGCGTTCAAAGAGCTTGAAAACAATACTTTTATTAAACATCCAATGCCAAGGTTCAATTGATTTTTGTTACATGAGAGGCTGTGGTTCTTATTCTTTGTCATTTTTAGGTTCCGTTTTACTGGCTTTTTTACTTTTCGGATACCAGGGGATTATTGTGGTACTTGTCGGATATTTTTTGTTCGGGGCGTTATCGCGCCGGATGAATCCGGTTAATATGGTGAACGAAAGGGGAACCCGTGAGGATTTTATGGATTCCCTGCTCAGGCTGACGTCGGTGATCATGAAGGCCGATGGAAAGGTTATGCGATCTGAACTTCAGTATGTTCAGCAATTCATTGGCCGTTCGTTCGGAGAATCATACGTTCAGGAGGCCAGTTTGCGCCTGCGCGAATACCTGGAACAGGATGTTTCCATAGAAGAAGTTGCTGTAAATATTCGCATCAGGATGACTCCCGCCATGCGGCTTCAGTTGCTGCACTATTTGGTTGCCGTAGCTAAAGCAGATGCAGCTGTCTCGGCCCGTGAACTGGATGTACTGCGGAGAATTGCCGCTGCACTGGGCATTTCCAGGGAAAGCAGTGAATCTGTTTTTGCCATGTTCGACGGCCAGACGATTGAGGATGCATATCATATTCTAGAAATTGAGTCGGGAGCAACAGATGAAGAAGTCAGGAAAGCGTACAAAAAAATGTCCCTGAAACATCATCCGGACAAAGTGGCTTACCTGGGACCGGATATCCAGGCTGCCGCCACAGAAAAATTCAAATCCATAAATCAGGCTTACGAAAAGATTAAAGCAGCAAGAGGTTTCTGATTTGTATTGATTTTATACAGGATTGTCTAATTTTTAGACAAGTACTTCGCGTAGAAAACGCAATAACTAATTGAAAATTATTATTTTACGGACTATGGCACAGCCTTGGCAATAGTAATAGTCAAACTACTGACTAACACTCATTACCATGGAATCAAGAATTGAATCGACCTTTTTGTACATCGCGTACTGTTTATCACTGATGATCCTTTTGTTCTCTCTGCTCTGTGCGGTTGTTGCCCTTTGCCTTTATTTATAATTGAGACAGGGTACAACAAATGCATACGGGACTGTCAATTTCTATTTTTTCCCCTGAATCGGTAAGCAATCCGCTTTTCGGGTCAATGCGAAATATCTGGATACAACCGCCGTCTTTACAGGCAACGAGCATCAGTTTGCCGTCGGGTGTTATCAGAAAATTTCTCGGATGCTTTTCAGTGGGGTGATACCCCTTTTTTTCTATGGTACCGTCCGTTTTATTCACTTTAAAAACAACTATTCCATCTCCTTTCAATCGCGTAGAAGCATACAGATAGTTTCCGTCCGGTGAAAGATGTATATCTGCGCTGCCTCTTGCCTGGCAGGTATCTGCCTGAACGGATTGAATCTCATGCAATTTTCCACGGTTATGCTTAAAAACCGTCACATTTCCCGACAATTCATTTATCAGATATAGCATACTGCCTTCTTTGTTAAAGACCAGATGTCGCGGGCCGCTTCCGGGTGAGAGCTGTATGGCCTCCGGCCGGGTGAGACCATTTGGGTGGTCGTTTTCGCAGACATAGATCCGATCTGTTCCCAGATCGGTGGCAAAAAGGTATTTTCCGTCGGGCGAAAAAGTAACACAATGCAAATGAGGTGCTTTCTGTCTTAATGAATCGGGGCCAGAGCCTTCAAAATGAAAAGTTTGTGCAGCCGGACCGGCGGCGCCGTTTTTCAGGATAGGGAAAACATTTATACTTCCTCCCGAATAATCTGCTGTGACAACAAATCGGTTACCGGGAGAAACCGACAGGTAACATGGGTCGGCTCCGGAAGAATATTCCGTGTTTATTGGTTGCAGGGTTTCCCTTATCTTGGAGAACGCATAGGACAAGACGGCAGAACGGTTTCCCGACTCGCTTACTGCGTACACATATTGTTCTCCGTCAGATAACGTAAGAAATGAAGGATTATCGGCCGGAGTTTCGCTTATGAGCTTAGTCTCTAGCGTTTTAGTGTTAAAATGGTATAGGTAGATACCCCTGCTGTCACCTCCGGTATAGGTTCCGGCGAGCAGAATGAGTTCCTCACTTCGGGAAGAACATCCGGTGAGTTGCATCATAGCAAGAAAAAAAATAACAAATGAAGAAAAGCCCTTGTACATAGTTCTTTTCTTACAAAAGTAGTTATTTATTCTTTATACAGTCCGCAACAAAATCTCCGACAAAGCTTGTACTGAACGAAGATTCACCTTTACGGGCAAGGTCTTCGGTCACCACTCCTTCTTCCAGCGCCGTTTCCACAGCCCGGCGCACATGCATGCCTTCTTCTCCCAGCCCCAGATGTTCCAACATCATAGATGCAGAAAGAATCATGGCCATTGGGTTGGCAATATTTTTTCCTGCGGCGGAAGGATAGGAGCCGTGAATGGGTTCAAAAAGGGCATGCTTTAAACCTATACTGGCAGAAGGCAGCATACCCAGGGAGCCACTCAGCATGCCTGCTTCGTCGGTAAGGATGTCTCCAAATAGATTTTCGGTTACCATGACGTCAAAATGTGCCGGCTGCCTTATCAGTTGCATGGCGGCGTTGTCGACGAACATGAATTCAAGGGTGACTCCGGGATAACCGACTGCCATAGACTGAGCTGCTTCCCTCCACAAGCGCGATGTCTCCAGAACGTTCGCCTTGTCAACAAGTGTAAGGAGTCCGCGTCTTTTAGCAGCCAGTTTAAAGGCTAATTCAAGTACCCGGTCCACTTCGTTACGTGTATAGACACAGGTGTCGAAAGCTCTTGTCCCGTCATGATCGCGGCCTCGGGGTTCTCCAAAATAGATTCCCCCGGTAAGTTCACGCACACATACAAAATCGGTTCCCCGTATGACTTCGGGTCGTAAAGGGGATCGGTCTGCCAGAGCCTCGAAGAGGACCAGAGGTCTTACGTTGGCAAACAGACCCAGATCGCGCCGCATTCGTAAAAGACCCTGCTCGGGCCGGATCTTTGCGGAAGGGTTATTGTCGTAATCCGGATGGCCTATAGCTCCAAAGAGAATTGCATCGGATGCAACACAAACCGCATGAGTGGCCGGCGGGTAGGGATCTCCTTCGGACCGGATGGCACACGCTCCAATAAGAGCTTTCGTATAGCGAAATGTATGCCCGTAGACCTGCGAAACGGCATCGAGCCCCTTTACGGCCTGGTTCATGATCTCGGGTCCTATTCCGTCTCCGGACAAAAGGGCTATGTTCAGTTCCCTTTTCATTATTCGTTTTCCTTTTCAAAATCTTCTATCTGATCGCCGATGCTCAGCAGGTAATCAACATCGTCGTAACCCATAAGCAGACAGCGTTTTTTATAGGAGTCGACATTAAAATACTCTGTGTCGCCGTTTCCCAGTACGGTAAACGTCTGCGATTCAAGATCGACCCTGAACTGGGCCATTCCGGAATTTTCATAGATGGCAGTAAATATGCGGGCAAGAAAAGTTTCGCTGACCTTTACGGGGAGCAAACCCACATTTAACGCATTATTACGGAAAATATCGGCAAATGAGCTCGAAACCACCACCCGAAATCCATAATCATAAAGCGCCCATGCGGCATGCTCGCGCGACGATCCGCACCCGAAATGGTCTCCGGTCACAAGTATGCTGCCCGAATAACGGGGATCGTTCAGCGGAAAAGATGCAATCTTGTTGTCCTGAGAGTCAAAACGCCAGTCACGGAAAAGGTTTTCGCCGAATCCTTTTCTTTCTACTGAAGTGAGAAATCTGGCCGGAATAATCTGGTCCGTATCAATATTCTGTACTTTTAGGGGAACGGCCGTAGAGATGATTGTTGAAAATTTTTGTATTGACATAAAACTAATATATCGTATTAAAAAGTATTCGGGGATCGCTAATGTTTCCCGTCAGGGCAGCTGCGGCTGCGGCAGGTACCCCTGCAAGGATGGTCTTTGCTCCGGGGCCTTGTCTGCCCTCAAAATTTCTGTTGGAAGTGGACATACAATAGCAGCCCTGGGGAATCTTGTCCCGGTTCATGGCCAGGCAGGCAGAGCATCCGGGCTGACGGAGGCTGAATCCTGCCGCATCCAGAATTTGATCCAATCCCTCTTGTCTGATGAGTGATTCCACTTTTTTTGAACCGGGTACGAGCCAGACGGTTACGTTTTCGGCTTTTTTCCTTCCCCGGACCAAACGGGCAAGCAGTCTGAAATCTTCTATACGGCCATTGGTGCAACTGCCTATGAAAACATAGTCAATTGCTTTGCCCAGTAACGTTTCGCCGCTACTGAAGCCCATATATGCAAGGGCATCGGCGGGAGCATTGGCCGGAACTTTGCCGTTAATGTTTATTGCCATGCCCGGATTGGTGCCGTAAGTGATCATTACAGGTACATCTGTGGCCTCAAAGACGTATTCCCTGTCAAATACGGCCTCGGGGTCACTATTAAGAAGACGCCATTTTTCCACCGCATGGCTGAAATCAGCAGGGGCATTTGCCGTATGCCTGAGGTATTCAAATGTGGTTTCGTCGGGTGCAATCATACCGCCCCTTGCCCCACATTCAATGGCCATATTACATAAGGTCATGCGTCCGTCCATAGTCAGAGAACGTACAGCTTCGCCCGCAAACTCAATAAAATGCCCGGTTCCGCCCGATGTCGAAATGCGAGAAATGATATAAAGGATCAGATCTTTTGCCCCGACACCTTTATTCAATAATCCGTTTATAGTAATGCGCATACTCTTGGGCTTTTCCTGTATCAGGCACTGGGAGGCCAGGACCATTTCCACTTCTGAGGTCCCAACTCCAAAAGCAATGGCGCCAAAAGCGCCATGAGTGGATGTGTGGCTGTCGCCGCAAACAATGGTCATTCCCGGTTGGGTAAACCCCTGTTCCGGCCCGATAATATGCACTATACCCTGATTGGGATGCTGCATTCCAAAATAATTTATCCCGTGTTTCCGGCAATTATTTGCCAGTGTTTCTATCTGGGTGCGTGCCTTAGGGTCGTCCAGCGGAAGTTCCTGTCCTGTAGTGGGGACATTATGGTCTGCCGTGGCGGTTGTTCTCAATGGCCGGGCAACCGGTATCCCTCGTTTATCCAGGTTGGCAAAAGCCACGGGAGAGGTTACTTCATGAATATAATGCCGGTCAATAAACAATACGCAACGTCCTCCGTCTTCTGTACGGACAACGTGGCGGTCCCAGATCTTGTCAAGTAAAGTCATCGCTTTCATGATAAGGTGTCTTCTTCTGTTTTTTCGCTTACATTCAAAATACGGAGGGCGTCAATGAATGCTTCCACGGCGGCCCTGACGGTATCTGTATGCGCAGCAAAACCATGTACCAGGCGGTCGTCGCATTTTACCTGTATATGAACCCTGCCCACATCGTCGCTGCCCTTTGTCATGGCTTGAATAAGAAATTCAGTGATAAGCACTTCTTCCCGGATGAGCTTTTTAATGGCTTTTACGGCTGCATCTACCGGACCGTTTCCCGTAGCGGTACTGAGTCTTTCGTGATTGTCAAACAAAAGTACTACGGTGGCGGAAGGTACCAGCGTTCCCGTGATAATCTGCAGGAACTTTAAACTAATGCTCTTTTTTCTGGCATTATCGGCATCTCCGGCCAGAGAAAGCAGGTCATAGTCGTGGATCTCTTTCTTTTTATCTGCCACTTCAAGGAACTTTGTATAGATCTCATCCAGCTCCTCTTTGCCGAAGCAATAGCCCAGCAATTCCATTCTGTGTTCCAGGGCAGCGCGTCCGCTGCGGGCAGTAAGTGCAATAACGGACTCATCTACGCCAATATCAACCGGATTAATAATCTCGTATGTGTCTCGTTTTTTGAGCACACCGTCCTGATGAATTCCCGATGAATGGGCAAAGGCATTTCTGCCAACTATAGCCTTATTGGCCTGGACAGGCATGTTCATGAGACTGGAGACAAGATGGCTTGCCTTGGTAATGAGTTTTGAATTGATTTGAGTGTCAATGTTAAGTTCCCTGTGGCATCTGAGGGCCATAACCACTTCTTCGAGCGACGTATTGCCCGCGCGTTCTCCTATACCGTTGATGGTGACCTCGGCTTGTCTGGCTCCGTTAATAATGCCCGTAAGAGTATTGGCTGTAGCCATTCCCAGGTCATTGTGACAATGGGTGGAAATAATCGCTTTTTCTATCCCCTGTACGTTCTCCACAAGGAATCTGATCTTTGCTCCGTATTCCTGCTGAGTGCAGTAACCGGTGGTATCGGGAATATTTACGACGGTAGCTCCGGCCTTAATTACTGCTTCAATAACACGGGCCAGGTACTCATTGTCCGCTCTGCCCGCATCCTCGGCATAGAATTCAACGTCTTCCACGAATTTTTTTGCGTACCTGACTGCAAATACTGCCCGTTCAAGGATGTCCTGAGGGTTTGACCTGAGTTTGTCGTAAATATGCTGGGGTGATACGCCTATCCCGGTATGAATGCGCTTATTACGGGCATAGCGCAAAGCATCGGAGGCCACATCTATATCTTTTTCTACTGCCCGGGTAAGTGCGCAAATCACCGGACGGCCTACCGCTTTGGATATTTCTATAACCGAGTTGAAATCGCCCGGACTCGAAACAGGAAATCCCGCCTCAATAATATCCACACCGAGTTCCTCGAGTAGTTGGGCAACCTGGATCTTTTCAATAGTATTGAGTTGGCATCCGGGTACCTGTTCCCCGTCGCGCAGGGTTGTGTCAAAAATATAAAGCTTTTCCATAACTGACAAAATTAGCGGTTTTCTGAATTTATCAGCTGCAGATAGCTATTTGCTTATAAAATGAAAAAAAAATTAAAAAAAAATGCCGAAATATTACATTTCGGCATTCATTTTTAATAGTTGAGAATGTATTCCTTATTTCCCTGAGTGATCGTTTTGATTTTTATTTTCAACCCTTTTACACCAACTCCAATGCATTCTCCTTCCAGTGGAAATGAGATAACATTTGTATAATTGGCGTATTCCAGATCGCCGTTTGCGTCGTGGCAAAATTCCACAACATAATAACCTTCACTGTCCATTGGGCTTTCCAGATACTGGTCCCTTACCAGGTTGAATTTATGTTTGTTGGTATTCGACGCATAAATAGTGTATTGTATATTCAGGTGGCGTTGACTGCCCAGTCCGCCACCGCCCAGCCAAATAAACTGCGGCTCGACCCTGTCTGTCCCTAAAGTGTCCTTTTGAGATGAATAGACCATATCCTGAGTCGGAACCAGATTTACTTGCACTACTGTCACGTCTTTCCAGTATTGAGTTTCGCTTGCTTCCGTCGTGTCTGGTTTATAGTACACGATAACTCTTTGCCCGTCTATAGGATCAAAATTAGCGATAGAGGCATGGTTTACAGGGCATAGGAGCAGGGAATCGTCCGAAATGATATAATATGGAAAGGACGTTTCTTCTTCCGGAAATTCGTAGGACTTGGTAATGGTACCCCATGTTGCTTTGGTGTTGTCCTCATTGAATAACCAGTTGTTACAGGAAGTTACAAATAACAGCAGGGCGGCCGCAGTCAGCGATGTCAGTATTTTTACAATAGACTTAAGAGGTGTTTTCATATTTTTTCGTGTTTGGTTTCGGTTATATAATTGCATGTATTGCCCAAATACTGCTTCTGTGACAAAAAATATTTTCCTTTGTGCAGTATTTCTGTGAAGGTTGCATTTATTAATTGTTCCTGATTGACTGATGAAAGATACCGAATCCTGGAAAGAACTATACGAACGCTATGCCAAGCGGATGTTGCATGTGTGTATGCGCTATTCTCCCGACAAAGAGACGGCCCAGGATATGATGCACGACGGCTTCATTCAGGTATTTAAGTCGTTGGACAAATTTTCGGACAGGGGAGAAGGATCAGTCAGGGCATGGATGGAACGCATTATGATCAATACCTGCCTGCAACATATCAGAAAAAGAGATTTATTGCGTGAAAGCAACACTCTTAAGGAGAATCTCCCGGTTACTATTGAAAATTCGGTTGATGCTGCGGTAGAACGTGTTCCGGAGGAAGTGCTTCTGCGTTTTTTACAGGAATTGCCGGTGGGTTACCGTACCGTTTTTAATCTTTACGTGTTCGAGGGTTTGTCGCATAAAGACATATCCAAAACACTGGGGATACGTGAAAAAAGTTCTTCATCACAATTATACAGGGCAAAATGCCTGCTTGCTAAGCAGATAACAGAATATGAAAGAAAACAGCAGTAATTGGACAGATCGTTTCAGGGACAGGATTGAAAACCATCAGGTGCCCATCAATACGGACGCCTCATGGGGTGTGATGCAAGCCCGGCTTAAAAGGGCTTCATCCTTCAGAATCATACGGCGTGCCTTATCAGTTGCCGCGTGTGTTATCCTTTTGCTCGGCCTGGGCCTGTTTCTTTTCAGACAGGAAACCGCCGGTGTATATAATCCAGTTCCCGTTGTTGCTATTCAGGGCCCTCAATCAGAACTGGAACTAAGAGTGGAAAAGGCCAAACGGCTGATTTCCATGCGAGCTGTTCCACAAGCTTCTCTAAAAGAACCCGACCAGATTCGGGAACCGGAGCCCGAGATTCAGGAAAAGCCGGCTGTGCAGCCATCGGTCGCCGGGACTCAGCGGGAGCCTCATGCCAATACGGAAAACGAGACGTATTATGAAGAACCGTCCAGACACAGGTCACGCGGTAAGGTTTCAGTCTCTTTCGGCGGGCTGCTTGCACAAAACCGGGATAACGGAAGTATTGACAATTCAAGAAACCTGATGATGGCGGATATTGCAATGTATAATGCCAAATTATTCAATAGCAGTGTAATCACTGGCCATGTGCTGCAAGGTACTTCAACCGTATTGGAAATGGATTATTTCAATTATGAATATCAGTACAAAATGCCGGTTTCTTTTGGCGTTTATGTGAACAAAGAAATTACGCGCCGGATTTCCATTGAATCGGGGCTTTTTGCCACGAGGCTGGCCGCCTCTGTTTATTATCGTTCCTTCTCGGCCGAGAATTCTTATCTGACGGATCATGTACTCTGGTACCTGGGAGTGCCTCTCAAGGCTAAGTGGTCATATGTTTCGGGACGATTTTTTACTGCCTATGTATCTGCAGGAGGAGCCGTGGAAAAATGTATTCACTCAGGGTATACGGGAGGTTTCAAAGATGAAAACGATAACCTGAAGCTTTCTGATGTTCCTTTACAATGGTCCCTTAATGGCACCCTTGGTGCACAGTATAATATTATTCCACAAATAGGTATCTATATTGAGCCGGGAGTCTCTTATTACTTTAATGACGGGTCGGGTATTCCAACAATAAGAAAAGAATATCAGCTGATTTTCAATTTAAATGCAGGTTTGAGGTTCACATTCTAAAAAATAAGCATATCTTTACACTTTATTTTTCAAATTTATTTTAATGAACAACGGAACCGTAAAATTTTATGACGAAACCAAAGGATTTGGTTTTATCAAAGATGCAAACTCTTCTAAAGAGTATTTCGTACACTCATCTGGTCTTATTGATCGTATCAGGGATAACGATGCAGTGACTTTTGATTTGCAGGAAGGAAAAAAAGGACTGAATGCGGTAAATGTTAGACGTGCTTAGTCTATTCTTATAACATTTTGAATTTTTGTCCCGCTTAACAGCGGGATTTTTTTTTATTTTTGTCTGGGGTATGATTTATCTGATGACACAAATTAATAATCTTGACGGGCATTTCGTTGACCTGTGCCGGTCTTTTTTTCCCAATCACCGCAACGAACAGATGATGACTTACCGTTTTCCCCGTGACAGGAAATTATGTGCCGCATCCTATTTACTGCTTGTATATGCTTTACGTAACGAAGGACTGTTTACGACACTTCCCTTATTCCAATACGGAACAGGAACCGAAACGTGGCAAAGCGGCAATAAACCCGTACTTGCCAATTATCCGGGTGTTCATTTCAGTATCAGCCACTGCAGCGGAACAGCTGTTTGCGCCGTATCACATAATCCTGTGGGAATAGACGTTGAAAAAGTAGAGCCATACGACGATCAATTGGCGCAGGCTATTTGCAGCCCCTCTGAATATGAATGGGTGCAGGCAGACGGTTCTGTCCGTGCGGAACGGCTTACTGAACTGTGGACCCGGAAGGAAAGTACGGTTAAATGTTCCGGAATGGGACTACAGGTAGATCCCAGGCTGATTCCATCCCTCGGATCGGCAGTGACCTCTTTTTTCACTGATAGCGATAACCTTCTTTATGCGGTTAGCCGTGCTGACGCTTTCTATACCAAACAGATCTCATAATAATTATCAAAATGGAAAATAAAATCTATCCTTTGTCTAACAGCCAGAAAGGCATGTACTATGAATGGCAGAAAGACAAAACTTTAACCAGGTACAATAACCCTTTTCTGTACGATTTTCCCGATTCCGTACAGGCAGAAAGGTTGCGTGAAGCTTTTGTAAAAGTGGTAGATGCACACCCTGTTTTGAAGTTGAAGTTAAAGTTGTTAAAGGATGACGGAATCTCTCAATATTATATAGAAGACGATCCGGTTGAAATTCCAATCCTCTCCGTTCACGATCAAGAGGTAACAGACCTTGCCAAAAGAGCCATTGAGCCTTTTGATTTGCTTTCCGGAAGGCCGCTTTTCAGGATAATAATCTATAAGACAGAAAATAAAGTTTATGCATTCATAGATATTCATCATATAATTTTTGACGGCACATCTTCTTATATTTTCATAAGAGACCTGGCTGCCGCATATTCCGGTAAACATTTGGAAAGGGAGACATATACCTGTTGTGATTTTGCACTTAAAGAAAACGAAAAGGGACATGATGAAAGGTATGAACAGGAAGAAGCTTATTTCAAAAAACGTCTTTCCGGAATCTCTATGACACAGCTGCCTGTTACTTTTCATCCCGATAACGAAACAGGTGTCATTGGCATTGTATCGGACTGTGTAGACAGTGAACCGGTTAATAATTTCTGTACAAAGTTTAAAGTATCTCCAAACAACCTGTTTGCAGGTGCACTGGGCATTTGTCTGAATAAGTATACACGTGATAATGATATTGCTTTCTGCACTGCTCACCACGGACGAATTGAAGAAAATATCAGCAATTCTATGGGCATGTTTGTCAAAACGTTACCTGTTACCATCTCAATTTCCCCTGAAAATAAAATTGCTGCCTATCTGCAAACGATCCGTTCGGACATGAAAGAACTGTGGGAAATGCAGACTTATCCCTTTGCCGATATGGCCAGGAATCTGGGTGCATCAATGGAATTATCCTATACGTACCAAAAAGGGGTATTAGAGTATTTTGACATGGAGGGGGGGCAGGTTAAGATAACCTATATACATGAATGTACCACTACAGATAAAATCAGTGTGTATATATATCAGTTTCCGAACCAATACGAAATCAGGAGTGAATACAACAGCGCTTTATATGACCGGGGATTTATCCGGACATTCACTACTGCCATTAAGACGGCTGCTCTCTCAATCCTGACTTCCAATCCTGAATCCGAGGCTCTGTCTTCTGTTTCTGTTGTAACCCGGGAGATGAAAGAGAAACTGATGACACTCTCTGCCGGTAAACAGGTGCCCTGCAACATGCATGAAACCTTTATTGATCTTTTCAGGGATCATGCCCGCAACATGCCAGACCATATTGCTGTATCGGACGGGACATCCTCTCTGACATACTCTCAGCTCGATCTGCTTTCAGATAAAATGGCAGGAGTACTTATTGATATGGGGGTTGGGATGAACGATTTCGTAGCCGTAATGCTTTCAAGAACGGTTCGTTTTGTTACCTGCATTCTGGCAGTTCAGAAAGCCGGTGCGGCTTATGTGCCCATGGATTCTGAATACCCTAACGACCGCCTTGAATATATGTTGGGCGATTCATGCGCCAGGTTGCTAATTACAGAGCGTGCGCTGTATGAGTCCAAAAAGAATGACGGTCGTTTTGATGTGGAAAATGTATTATTTGCTGACGACCCGGACTGCGCTTCCGGCAAGGTTCCCCATTTGCCGGTACCGGGACCCGATACCCCTGCATATATGATCTATACATCCGGTTCTACCGGCAAACCCAAAGGGGTTGTGATATCTCACAAATCGCTCAGTGCTCTTATTGCATGGAACAGGAGCGATCTGAAGATAAACAGTGACGATCGCATTTGTTGCCATGCCAGTTTCAGTTTTGATGCCTCGGTGCAGGATATGTTTCCTCCGCTTGGGCTGGGAGCCGCTCTTTATATTATTCCCTCCGAACTCAGGCAGGATATGATGGGATTGTATAAGTTCTTAACGGAAAACAATATAACGGGCGGTACTTTTAGCACTGTTTTTGGTATGGAAATGGTCAACCAGTTTGAACTTCCTTTGCGTTATGCGATGCTTGGAGGTGAGAAACTGCTGCCCTGCAAAAAAAGAAAAATCCAGATTGTTAACGGATACGGACCTACTGAATTTACTGTGTGTTCAAATTTCCATTTTGTAGATCAGAATAAACAAACCAATAATATTCCCATTGGGAGGCCCGTTCCCAATTCATGGTCCTATGTGCTTGATGCGGGAGGCCAATTGCTGCCTGCCGGCACACCGGGTGAGCTTTGTCTCTCGGGAATGCAAATAAGTGAAGGATACTGGCAAAGGGAAGAGCTCACTTCATTGAGATTTGTCCCCAATCCTTACAGTACGTGTGAGGAAAACCGGATGATGTACCGTACGGGAGACCTCGTGAAATGGAATGAAGGGGGCGATCTTGAATTTTTAGGCCGCATAGACTCCCAGATCAAACTGAGAGGTTTCCGTATTGAATTGGGTGAGATAGAAACCATAATGTCTACCTTTGAGGGCATTCAGGGGGCTGTGGTCGATATTAAGGAGTTTAGCGGTGCCCGGCATCTTTGCGGTTACTATATAGAAAACGGGAGCTGTAAAGTAGATGAGAGCAAGCTCATTGAATACCTGAAGGCTGGTTTGACAGAATATATGGTACCTACGGCTTTCATGAAAATGGATGCTTTTCCCATGACTCCTAACGGAAAGGTAAACCGGAAGTTGTTGCCGGTGCCTCATCTGGCTCCGGTGGAAATGATCCCGCCCGGTACCGAAATGGAAAAAACAATCTTCAATGCAGTATCCGGGATACTTGGCACTCAGGAATTCGGCATTACTACCAATCTGTTTTCCATTGGACTTACCTCCATTCTTGCCATTAAACTTTCGGTGGTCCTAAATAAACAACAGAACCTTCTTCTTCAGACAAAAGATATTCTAAAGCTCAAAACCATCAAACAGATGGCCGCTGTGACCCAACCCGTTGCCACACCGGATCCTATCCCTGAAAATGCTCCGGCCGTGTTACGTGAATCTTATCCGCTTACCGAGACGCAAAAAGGCGTTTACTATGATTGGGAAAAGAACAGGGATGCCCTGCAATACAATATTCCTTCTGCATTAAAGTGCCCTGGTGAAATAGATCCCCGGAAGCTTAAAGAGGCCGTAACGGCGGTACTCGATGCGCACCCGTATATCAAAACTATTCTGGCAATAGAGGCAGGTAATCTGGTTCAGAAACGCCGTGACAGTCTTATTGCCGACATAATGATCAAACAAGCCACAGAGGAAATGATGCCTGCGGTTTGTTCTCATTTTGTAAAGCCCTTCGACCTTTTCGCTGAAAACCTTTTCCGTTTTGAGATCTACAGGACCGAGGCCCATACTTGGCTCCTGATGGATATGCATCATATTGTTTTTGACGGACTGTCGGTCTCGGTTTTCCTTAATGATCTTACCAAGGCTTTTAATAACGAGCCTGTTGCACCTGAAGTATTTACCGCTTTTGATGTAGCTCTCGAAGAAGAAAAGATACTGGCTTCTGGTCGTTTTGCAGAAGCAGAAGCATACTTTGACCTGCTTATGGAGGGAACAGCTATGTCTGTATTTCCTCCTTCACCTTATGTTACAGCAGGAAGTTCCGCCGGAGAGAGCGTAGCGCATATTCCTGCCGCACAGGTCAACGATTTTTGCAGGAAGTACGGGGTTACGGTTAATGCTTTTTTCCTGTCCGTTCTGTGCCAGGTAGTCCAGCGTTATACCAGAGAACCCCGGGTAGCGCTGACCATGGCCTCGGGTGGTCGTTCGGATAACCGACTTTCCAACACATTCGGCATGTTTGTCAAGACACTGCCAGTTGTGGCAGACTGCTCAAAGAACATGGCATTTGTGGAATTTGCCAGAAACATTCAGGAACAGACTTTCTCGACCATTGAGAACGAAATTTTTCCGTATACACGAATGGTTGAAAAATACGGTATTGTACCTCAAATCAATTACGTATATGAAGGCGGTCTGGATCTCGAGCTGGCACTGAACGGTCATAAGGCGGAGATCAGATCGCTGGAACTCGATACGGTGAAATTTCCCTTTGGTATTGTTGTGGAACCGCATGGGAATCATTATTCAATGACTGTTCAGAGCGACCCAAAGCAGTATGCCTGCCCCGATACAGAACGGTTCTGCCATATATTTGCAGTAACGGCTTCTGCTATGGCCTCTTCACCTGAACTGCCTGCCCGGAGTTTTTCTCTGCTCGATGAACAGGACAGAAAACAAATTCTTGATTTCTCACGGGGAGAGGAACTCAATTACGAACGGCAGACCACCTTCATTGACCTTTTCCGTGAAAACGTTAAGAAATATACCGATCGTCCTGCCGTAAAAGATTCATTGGGAACCCTGACATACAAAGAGCTGGACAGCCGGTCTGAAGTGCTTGCCGGTGCCCTTAAAGCTTTTGGTGTAACAAAAGATACCTATGTGGCCATCATGCTTACCCGAAGAAAAGAATTTATTGTCAGCATTTTGGCCGTTCAGAAAGCGGGAGGAGCTTATGTCCCCATGGACAGCGAATATCCAAATGACAGGTTACTGTATATGCTGGAGAACAGCGAATCGAAGGTGCTTATTTCAGAGCGTGCGTTGTTTGAGGCCAAACGGAACGAAGGCGATTTCCAGGTAAAAACAGTTCTTTTCGTTGACGAGTTCGATTTCTCTCAACAGATTACCGCACTGCTTCCGGCTCCGGCACCTGAAGACCTCGCCTATATGATCTATACCTCGGGATCTACCGGAAAACCTAAGGGGGTAATGATACGCCACAAGTCTCTGAGGGCGTTGACAGCCTGGCATCTTCACGACCTGCAAATCACATGCAAAGACAATCATAGTGCCCATCCGAGTTTCAGTTTCGATGCCTCTGTAGATGACTTGTTCCCTCCTCTGGCCGCAGGAGCCTGTGTACACATTATTCCTTCGGGCATGCGCCAGGATATGGTTGAGCTGTTTAATTATATGGTGGAAAACAACATATCCGGCGGTTCTTTTAGTACTCAGTTCGGGCTCGAGATGGTCAACCAGTTTGAACTTCCTTTGCGTTTTATTATGATGGGAGGGGAGAAGATGGTTCCTGCGAAAAAGAGAAACGTTAAAATTGTAAATGGCTACGGACCAACCGAATTTACAGTTTGTTCCCATTATCATATAGTCGATCAGGATAAAAATGAGGAAAATATCCCAATCGGGCGACCTGTCCCCAATACCTGGTCCTATGTGCTGGATGCCAATAAGGAGCTTATGCCTGTCGGACTGGCCGGAGAGTTGTGCCTGTCGGGGATACAAATTGCCAAAGGGTACTGGAAGCGTGAAGACCTCACCGCGGAGAAATTTACCGATAATCCTTATGCTACCTGCCCGGAAAATGCTAAAATATACCGTACCGGCGACCTGGTAAGATGGAATGAACAGGGTGAGCTTGAATATATAGGACGTATTGACAACCAGGTCAAATTGAGGGGATTCCGTATAGAACTGGGCGAAATAGAAAGCATGATGTCAAAATTCAAGGGTATTCTTTCTGCCGTTGCAGATATAAAAGAAATTGCGGGAGCGCAGCAACTATGTGCTTACTATGTAGTTGAACCATATGGTAAAGTGGAAAGGGAAGCTCTTGTGGACTATCTTAAGTCCGGACTTACCGATTATATGGTTCCTGCCGCCTTTGTGGAAATGAAATCGTTCCCGCTTACCCCAAACGGCAAAGTGAACCGCAAAGCTCTTCCGCTTCCGCAAATGGCCCGTTCCGTTGAATACATGGCCCCGACCAGCAAACTTGAAGAGGAAATATGCCAGGTGTTCTCGGAGTTGCTCAAAGTTGAGAAAGTGGGGATTTTAGACAATTTCTTTGAGATCGGGGGAACCTCCATGTCGGCCATAAAAGCCATTATCCGAATCATTAACCTGGGACATCAGTTAAAATACGGTGACGTATTTGAGTTGAAAACACCACGGGCTATTGCTTCATTCCTTACGGAATCGGCCCAAAAGCAGGAAAAAGAAACTCAGGAAGACGAGGATATTTCCCGGTACGATTATTCAGCCATAAACAAAATTCTTGAACAAGGCCTTCCTGATCTCTGGGACGGATATGCAGACCGGAAAGTGGGAGATGTTCTGCTTACGGGGGCATCCGGATACCTTGGTATCCATTTGTTACGCGAACTGATAGACAGTGAAGAAGTGGTTATCTATTGTATGGTTCGGTCAAAAGGAGTACTTACTCCGGAAAGAAGACTAAAATCGCAACTGATGTATTACTTTTCCAATACATTCGATGATCTTTTCGGAACAAGGATCATTCCGGTTGACGGGGATATTACCAATAAAGGAACGCTCGAAAGCTTAAAGGGAATGGGGATATCCACCGTTTACAACTGTGCGGCCAGTGTGAAACACTACGCGGCAGGAAACGAGCTGGAAAAGATCAATGTGGAGGGCGTGTCCAACCTGATTGATTTCTGCAGGAGCGACAATGCGCGACTTATTCATATCTCTACAATCAGTGTAAGTGGTGTAATGAATAAATCAGATTATCAAAATATTATATTTAATGAATCTAAGCTGTTTGTAGGTCAAAAAATTGAGAATAAATACGTTTTAAGTAAATTTAAGGCTGAGAGGCTGTTACTGCAGGCCATCACCGAAGGACTCGACGCCAAGATCATGCGTGTGGGAAATCTTATGGGGCGCCATTCAGACGGTGAATTCCAGATCAATTTCCGTAGCAATGCGTTCATTAATATGCTCAAATCCTATAAAGTGCTTCAAAAGTTCCCGCTCAGCCGGCTTACAGATCCCACAGAGATGTCACCCATCGACTGTGTGGCAAAGGCTGTTTATACTTTATCCAAAACGCCACGGAATATTGTCATACTTCATGCGTATAACCATTACCGGCTCGATATGGCCAATGTGATCTATGCAATGAAAGAGTATGGATTTAGTATAGAGCTTGTTTCAGACAACGACTTCAATGAACATTTCAACCAAATGATGAACAATCCTCAAAAGAGTGAATACCTTTCCGGGTTGCTCCATTACGGGGTTAGTGCGGATACCGTTCCGGTGCCCGATGACAACAGATATACCACCTTGTTGTTATACAAACACCAGGTACGATGGCCGCTTGCAGACGATTGTTATTCCGTCAAGCTCGTAGATATGTTGGATGGGATGGGCTTTTTTGACGAATAAGTTTTTTGCTTATACGTCAATCGGGGAACGGTTATTGCAGTCAACAGGGTCATTATGAAAGTAGCAGTATTTAGTACCAAGTCGTACGATAAAGAATACTTAGACAAAGCAAACAGTAATCATATACACGATCTGGTTTATTTTGACTCCTCGTTACACGAAGGGACAGTGCGTCTTGCCGAGCATTTCCAGGCCGTTTGTGTTTTTGTTAACGACACTCTGAATAAAAAAGTAATTGAAAGCCTTATTGACATGAATGTTGGGCTTATTGTCCTGAGATGTGCCGGTTTCAATAACATTGATATTAAGACAGCCTGCGGCAGTAATAAAATAAAAGTATTGCGTGTGCCAGCTTATTCGCCTGTTGCAGTAGCAGAGCATGCTGTCGCACTTATACTTACACTGAGCAGAAAAACGCACAAGGCATACAACAGGGTACGAGAAGGCAACTTTTCCATAGAAAGGCTTACTGGTTTTGAGTTGTCAGGCAGGACTGTGGGGGTAATTGGAACTGGCAGAATTGGGGCCTCCTTTGCCTCTATTATGAAAGGTTTCGGATCCAAAGTTATTGCTTATGACAACCATCCCAGTACGATGCTTATTGAGCAGGGTGTTACATACGGGACATTACCTGAAATCTTTGCCAATGCGGATATCATCTCGCTACACTGTCCTCTTACACCACAGACTGACCACCTAATTAACGGCCAAACTATTGGTCTGATGAAAGATGGTGTAATGATCATAAATACAAGCCGCGGAAGGCTTATTGATACTGATGCGGTCATTAAAGGCCTGAAAAAAGGTAAAATTGGCTACCTGGGCATAGATGTGTATGAACAAGAGGAAAATCTTTTTTTTAAAGACTTATCGGAAAGGGTTATTCTTGATGATAAGATACTCCGGCTCATGTCTTTTCCCAATGTACTGGTTACCGCACATCAGGCATATTTCACCGATAACGCACTCAATCAAATCGCCCGCACTACCATTGATAACCTGACTGATTTTCAGAACGGCCATATTAATCCTGACAATCAAGTCTGTATTAATTTTATACGCGCATCATTATAGAAGAAGTATATCGAAAAGAGGGTGACAAAAAATTACATTTTTGTCACCCTCATAACAAGATATCTTATTATACGTAACTCAATTTATAGTACTTCAAAATCTATTGTTTTGAGATCTGCGTCGTTGGAAGAAGACCCGTACATTATCTGATATTTTCCGGCACGGGGAGCCAGTTCGTCAACGGTTTCATTATAGAATTCAAAGGCTTTGGATTCCAGATCAATGGTAACAGTTGTTGTGCTACCGGCAGCAATAGGTACACGTTTAAATCCCTTGAGTGACTTAATGGGTGCCGAAGGGTTGTCCAGACTCTTGACATATACCTGAACAACTTCGTCTCCATCGCAGTTGCCGCTGTTGGTAACAGGAATGGAAATGCTTACACCCTTGCCTGCTTTTATCGTATTCTTTGAGAGTGTTGCATCACCATATTCGAATGTAGTATAGGAAAGACCGTAACCGAATGCATACAGAGGTTCCCCGCGGAAGTATCTGTAGGTACGTCCTTCCATGTCGTAATTTTCAAAATCGGGCAGTTGATCTGTCGATTTGTAGAATGTGACAGGCAGTCTGCCTGCGGGATTGTAATCCCCAAAGAGTACATCGGCAACTGCAATTCCTGCAGCCTGACCTCCGTACCAAGCCTGAAGCAGCGCGTTGTACTGGCTTTCAATATCCCCAAAACCCATTGCACTTCCCGAGCAGTTTACCAGAATCACCGGTTTGCCGGTTTTGTGCATCGCTTCAAGAAGCGACTTTTGCACCTCGGGAAGCTCAATTTTTGTACGGTCACCGCCACTGAATCCATCAAAGGAAACAGGCATCTCTTCGCCTTCCAGTCTTGCGGAAAGACCGCCAACAATTACGATAGCGTCCGCATTTTGAACTTTCTGTGCAAGAGCATCAAACTCGGCAAGATTTCTTTCTGTCATGCTGAATGAAAGAAACGCAAAGCCCTGATCACCTTTGGTATAATCTATCTGAATGTTGTAAGTCTGTCCTTTGACAACCGGGAATGTTGTGGTGGGAGTGGATGACCTGAGCCAACCGAATCCTCTTACCGGTTCTTTCTGTTCAGCTACTTTTTTCCCGTTTAAAGTAAACTTATAGGTATCGCTTGCAACCAGGGAATAGTACATATTTCCTGTGAAACCGGCCACAAATTTGCCTGTGAGACGTGCAGATATGTTTGTCTGACCGACACTGTCGGCAAATCGATAATCCCCAAAGGTACGCATGTTGACTGTCGTGTAATAACCCGAGTTGGCGGGAGTACCTTCGAATTTCTGATTGTTGAAAAATTCGGCATACAGGCCTTTTCCTTCGTTGATGTCGGCCATGTGGTCGGTAGTGAGGTATGGGTCAACCAGTTCGCACGCCTTTTCATAGATGACTTCGGTGCCCGGAACAGCCTTTCTTATAGCGTCAACTATTGAAATTGTGTTTTCTGCGGTGGGAATGCCGTTATAGTTGCCGTTATGCATGGAAACGTCGTTTGCGTTTGGACCAACCACAGCAATGGTCTTGATGTTTTTGGAGAGAGGCAGTACTCCGTCATTTTTCAGGAGGACCATAGCTTCCCGTGCAGCTTTCAGGGCGAGGGCGGTATTGGATGAGCTGCTCAGGGTGCTTTCATTGAGGTCTTTCCAGGGACTATTCTCTTCCGGATCGAACATGCCAAGTTCGATGCGTGAGCGGAGAATGCGTCTTAGAGCCACGTCAAGGTCGGCTTCGTTGATAAGACCTTTTTTCAAACTTTCAATAAGGGCTTCATAACTAGTGCCGCACTCGAGATCCGTTCCGGCAAGTACAGCGGCAGCGCTGGCCGTTGCAGCATCGGGATGAGTCTCGTGCTGACCCTTTGTGTAGAAGTTGTTTATGGCGCTGCAATCGGAAAGAACCAATGATTGATAGCCCCATTTATTGCGGAGAATGTCCTGGAGAAGCCTTTCGCTGCCACAACAGGGAACCCCTTCATACCTGTTATATGCACACATTACTTCCTGAACGTTCCCAACCTGGACAATCTCCTTGAAAGCAGGAAGATATGTTTCCCATAAATCTCTCATAGAAACTGTTACATCAAATCGGTGCCGGAGAGGTTCCGGCCCGCTATGTACCGCATAGTGCTTTACACAGGCGTGCGTTTTGAAATAATCCTTGTCATTGCCCTGCATCCCTTTTACCGTTGCTGTGCCCATCACACCGGCAAGATACGGGTCTTCACCGCTCGTCTCCTGGCCACGACCCCACCTCGGGTCACGGAATATATTAACATTAGGACACCAGAAGGAGAGACCCTGATGCCAAATACCACCCGTGGCCTTTGTCTTTCCGAATTCGTTATGGTCGGTTGTATTCCATACGGCACGTGCTTCGTCAGATACCACAGAGTAAATATCATACTGTTGCTCTGCATCGAATGTTGCAGCCAGCGCAATGGACTGGGGAAATACTGTGACGTTGTCGTAGCAGATGCCATGGCAAGCCTCATTCCACCAATTGTAAGCAGGAATACCAAGACGGTCCACAGAAACTGATCCGTTCATCATGAGTCCGACTTTCTCTTCGGGAGTCAGCAGGGAGAGGAGGTTTTCAACGCGTTTTTCTACTGAAAGACGAGGGTTTCTGAAAGGATACTCGTAACTCTTGTTGTTGCAGGAAACAAGAGCCATCAGCGCAGCAGCGCAGACTATTAGATTTAAATGTTTCATTTATCAGGTGTATTAGTTAAATTAGTTGTCTTCATATTTGAATCGAATTTCTTTAAGGAGGCGGGACGGATCGTCGGTAATTAAGAATAATCCAAAATGGTCCAGAGATGATTTAGCCCTGACTTTCCTGCTCTCTCCCGGATGAAGTACATCTCCCTGATAAATATTGACGCTCGTTGCCGGGTCCGTTTCTACGGCACGAATGTGGAGATCTGAGCTGCCTCTGTTTTCAATAGTAAAATGTCCATCAAAGCGACGATTTATCAGGTTTTTCTTCAGCGCAACCAGAGAAGAGGATACTATCATATCGGGAGATAAAGTGGAAAATTCATTAAAACGATCTACGCAGATAAAGGATGTGGACAATTCAAAAGAACACGGAACACCATTTACCCAAAAATCGATCAATCTCTTTTTGACTCCATAGCTATCCGGACTGTCAGGTATTGAAAAAGTGATTTCAACAAGTGCTGTTTTTCCGGGAGCAATCGCAGCAGGGTAGTGTACGGTCAGAAAAGAAGACTTATCACGTGGCCTTACCAGCAATTCCACTGTTTTTGAAGATGTGTTCATAAGGGAAATACTCTCAGATGCATATCCTCCAAGGGGTATGTACCCGATATTAATTTGATCTCTGTCTGCACTAACCTGATTGCTGATCTTGTAAAGAAATGGTTGAGCAATGTTTTGTCTTTCCGAAATTACATCTGCCGTCAAACTGAGTGAAACAAGATGAGTACCATTAGCAGCATAGAGATCCACATACCTTGAGACTTTTCCCAGCGCTCCGGCAGGATTGAACCTAACAATTATTTCGCCCATTTCATTGCTTGCAAAGGAATCTTGTGTAAAAATAGCACTCACGCAGCTACAACTGGGTGAAACACGCCCGAATTGTAGTGTTTTGGAAGATGTATTAACAAAATTGAATGTGTGAAATACAGAGCCACCGGATTCCATAATACGGCCAAAATCCCAGGATTCGGTATCGAACCTGAGCGAAGAAGAAACGCTCTGCCCAAAAAGTGCAGGACAGAGTAAAAGATACACCAGCAGGGAATAAACGGCTTTATACACATAAACAAACATAGTATATATTTTAGCTCTATGCAATGAGATGAACTCTTTTCAGAAGAAATGGTCCGAAATTGATAAATGCCTTTCGGTAAATTTAAAGATAAAGTGTGATACATGAACTGATTCTATAATAAAATGGATGAATTGGGTAACGGCAGGGGCATCTATTGTCATATTTTTACATCAAATTTCAAATTACCCGTAAAATGAAACGTAGTCTCAGTACTATTCTCGTGATATTGTTTTCAGTTATTTATGCTTTTTCGCAGATTCCTTCCCGGTATAATTTATCCGAAAAGACTTTTCCAAAAATCAACAAAGACAATTCGGTCACATTTACATTCTATGCTCCTACTGCCAATGCAGTTGTACTGTCGCTCGACAGGGATTACCTGATGACCAAAGATGAGAACGGCCTCTGGAGGGTCACGACCGACCCTCAGACCAAAGGTTTTCACTATTATTCCCTTAAAGTAGGAGAACTTTCATTCACTGACCCTTCTGTATATACTTTTTACGGCTGTGGACGTTATTGCAGTGCCGTAGAGGTCGCAGAGGATGAAAGGGACAGCAATTGGTATATGCCTAAGAAGAACGTGCCTCACGGTGCTGTACGTTCTTTAAAATTCTGGTCCGGTGTATGTCAGGAACACAGGCGGATGTTTGTTTATACCCCTGCAGGATACGAACAAAACACAGATAAACGTTATCCCGTCCTCTACCTGCAACATGGTGGCGGGGAAGATGAAAGCGGCTGGATTTATCAGGGATTCGCAGACATCATTCTTGACAATCTCATTGCTGAAGGGAAAGCGGAACCAATGATCATTGTCATGAATAACGGGTACGCCGCCGTTCCGGGTAGCGACGATTCGTTCTCGGGATTCGAGAGCATGATGATCCGGGACGTTATTCCTCTTGTAGACAGTCGTTACCGGACCATTAATGATCGTAGCAGCAGAGCCGTTGCCGGTCTTTCCTGGGGAGCCAAACAAGCCTATGACCTGGGCCTGGGAAACACAAATCTTTTTTCATACGTGGGTGGGTTCAGCGGTATGATTGTAATAGGAGAGTTCAATCTGGACACACCGGGCTTCAAAGACCCGGAAAAACTGGTAAAAGCTTATAACGGTGTTTTTAAAGATTCATTAAAATTCAATACTGAATACAAGCTTCTTTTTATCGGAACAGGAGAAGCGGAAGGAACACTTTTGAAAGATATGCACGGCATTCTTTCAGATATCGGTATCAAAAGCACTTACTATGTGTCACAAAAGACAGCACATGAGTGGCTCACCTGGAGAAGAAGCTTGTATACATTTGCGCAGAAACTTTTTAAATAAACCATTAGAAGTAAAATGAAAAGCACAGGTATTATTGTTGCCGGATTGTTGGCTATAAGTATATTATCCTCTTGCGGGCTGAAAAAAAACGTAACGATTGCAGAGCCTTTCAGTGCCTCAACCAACGTCCCCGGTCAGGAATATCCGAAAATAAACCCCGACCTGAGTGTCACCTTCCGGGTAGTTGCCCCAGACGCTTTTTCTGTGGAACTTGACCTCTGCAACAAACTATATCCCATGGTGCAGGTAGAAAAAGGCATATGGGAAGTGACTTCGGATCCTCAGGTTCCGGGATTTCACTATTATTTTATAAATGTAGACGGTGTCAGAATATCTGACCCTTCAAGCAGGCTTTTCTACGGCTGTGGCCTAATGGCCAGCGGGATTGAAATCCCTGAAGCAGGCGTCGACTATTATCTTGAAAATAATGTGCCTCACGGAGAGGTGAGAATGCAGCGATATTGGTCAGACCTGACACAGACATGGAGAATATGTTATGTTTATACTCCTGCAGAATATGATTCAGATCCGGATAAACGTTATCCAGTGCTTTACCTTCAGCATGGTGGCGGCGAGGATGAAACAGGCTGGTCAAACCAGGGCAGGATGGACAATATTATGGATAACCTCATTGCCCGAGGACAGGCCGTCCCTATGATTGTAGTCATGGACAGAGGGTATGCCACTCTCTCCAATTCACAGGATTCAGTAACAAGTCGTAACATGTTCGATTTTACGGCTTTTGAATGGATCGTTGTGCGAGAACTTATTCCTATGATTGACGCAGGCTACCGAACCCTTGCCGAACGCAATAAAAGAGCAATAGCCGGACTTTCGATGGGTGGATTCCAGAGCTGGAGCATAGGTCTTTCTCATAAGGATCTTTTCGCATACGTAGGTGGTTTCAGTGGATCTGGCATGGCTGCATATCCCGAAAACTATCCGGCATCTCTCAATGACCAGATGAGGCTTCTGTATGTAAGTACCGGCACCGCTGAATCTGAACAGATGTATGCAGGGGTTAAAGCATTTCACGATATGCTCGACAGCAACGGAGTAAACCACATTTATTATGAGTCCGCGGGAACTGCACACGAATGGCTCACCTGGCGCCGCTCTCTGGGCCAGTTCGCTGTATTGTTATTCAAATGATTTAAAGGAGTATCTTATTCTTCTATCTTTAGATTCTTCACAAAAGCCGAAGGTGATATATTAAACTGCTTCTGGAAACTGGTCGTAAAATAGGATGGAGAGGAAAATCCCACCAGATAGGCCACTTCGTTGATCCTGTATTCCTGAGTCGATAGCATTTCAGCTGCTTTTTTCAATCTGCACAGGCGAATATACTCGTTGGTATTTAACCCGGTATTCGCCTTTATTTTGCGATACAGTGTGGATTTGCTTGTGCCAAGTAATGCGGTGAGTGTATCTATACCCAGGTCCTGTTCCGCCATATGCTTCATAATGGTGGCATGCAACTTATCCCTGAACGCTTTCTCAATATTGTTGAAAGAAATGCTGTTGAAGTGAGTCAGAGGAGAGTTCGCGAACTGCCTGTAAGCAATTTCCTTGTTTTTGAAAAGATTCGAGATATTTGCCATTAAAAGTTCAACCGCAAAAGGTTTTTCAATATACCCGTCTGCCCCGACTTCCAGGGTTTCAATGCGCGTTTCCACGCCAACGGCCGCTGTCAGAAGGATAACAGGAATATGGCTGAACTCGATATTGTTTTTGATGAAGTTACAAAGCTGACATCCATCCATGACCGGCATCATAATGTCACTGACTACAAGATCGATCTTCTGTTCTCTGATGATGTTCACCCCTTCCTCGCCGTTAGAAGCAGAAAATACATTATACTCGGATGAAAGCTCTTTGGAAAGGTAACGTCTCATCTCAGCCGCATCTTCAACAATAAGGATAGTATGTCTGCTGCTGTCCGAATCACAATCTATGCATTTTTCACCTGCTGCATCCTGCTCTTCATTATGCTGGTCCAACAGAGAAGGCTGATCAAGAGGCAGTGTAAGAACAAATGAGTTATAATCTTTAACTTCGGAGTCAAGAACCAGGGTGCCTTTGTGGAGATTGGCAAGCATTCTGGCGTAGGGGAGTCCCAATCCTGTACCGCTGCTCCCTTTAAGCTGGGCAGTTACTGTCCGTATCTGGTAAAACGGAGTAAAGATTTTTTCTCTTTGGTCACCCTCAATGAGGTCACCGTTACTGGTGACACGGATAACCACATTCTGATCACTTTCAGAAACAGAAAGGGTTAATTCTATACTGTCCTTACAGTATTTAACAGCATTTGACAACAGGTTGCTGACAATCTTTTTAACTATTTCCGCAGAGCACATCATTATGACCGGCCGATCCGGAATATTAACCGTATATGATATATGTTGTTCTTTTGCAGCTTTTGCAAAGTATTCGCATGTCTTCTGTACAATAGAGCGTATATCTTCCCTCAGGAAATGGACCGTAATCTGGTTCTTTTCCATTTTCCTTATGTCAAGAAGCTGGTTTGTGAGTTCCAAAAGCCTGTTGGTGTTTGATTTAATGGTCATAATATCCTCTTTGGATGCCTCTGTATATTCATGTTGATTAATTATTTTCTCGACAGGCATTTTTATAAGTGACAGAGGTGTGCGTATTTCGTGAGTAATGTTCGTGAAGAAATTGATTTTGGCATCGTAGATTTCTTTCTGTTTTAAAGCTTCCATTTGTTCGAGCTTGCTTGTCTCCTCAATTTTTTTCTTCTTAAACGTGAGAATTAGAAAATAGCCGGCAATGGATGCTAGAGATAGAAGATAAACAACATACGCGAATAATGATTTATAGAAGGGCGGTACGACCACAATAGAAAGGCTTTTATGTGATTCCGGTGAATCGCTGCCAATCAGTTTTACATCAAAGCGGTAACGTCCCGGTTTCATATCGGTAAATACAACCGTATTATCAGAAGTCACTGTTTGGATAGATTTGCGTCTTCCACTCGAGAGAATATATTCGTATTGGGGTGCATTTATGTGAGAGTAGCTCAGCGCGGAATATGTTATGGACAAATAGGCGGCGTCGGCTTGCCTGATACGGATTTTATCAGACATAACAGCAGATTTCCCGGGAGTGTTTGCCACATGATGAGTACCGTCCATTCCCGTATGTATCTCCTGGATATAAAGAGGGGAAGCGGTAATATGATCCTTAAGAGAAGCCGGATTAAAAGTTATCATACCATTGGTGGTACCCAGGCAGATCTGACCCGAGGGAAACTGATAGCAGGATCCATAGGAAAATTGGTTGCCTACAATACCATTATTATCCAGAAAGATTTTAATCACAGCTCCTGTCTGCGGATCGACTGTAGCCAGACCTTTGGTAGTGGAAACCCACAACAACCCTTTCCGGTCCTGTGTAATAGTACAGGTAATATTGGAGGGGAGACCGTTATTCCGGGTAATATGTGTAAATGAAATAGTGTCTTCGAGAGACGTCCTGCATAATCCTCCGCCTTCGGTGGCCACCCATAACCGGTGTGATGTGTCTTCAAAAAAACAGGTTATATAGTTCGATTCAAGGCTATAATCCTGATTTCCGGCCTGAATGACATCAAAATACTTCAGGCCGTCTTTACTGAAAAAGATGCCGGCACCGTAGGTCCCAACCCAAATCGTGCCAAAGCTGTCTTCATACAGGGTGTGAATGAAGCGGTGGCCCGGACCTTCCACAAATACAAAATTATTTGCAGCCCGGTCATAACGATACAATCCGAGTGCAGTTCCAATAAGTATGGTATTTTCTTGGGTTTTGAGAATGCATACGCATTGATTAGATGGAAGCTCAGCATGACCGCATATTTTTTCTGTGTTGAGATCAAAAAAATAGAGTCCCTTGTTGAAAGTGGCAATCCAAAGCCTGTTGCCTTCCTGAAGCAAACCGTGGATATTGAGGTTAGATGGAAACCCATTTTTGTTGGAATAGCAAATTACGCGCTTTTCACTAAAAATCAATTTGTTTAGATTTCCGTCTTCGGTGCCCACCCAAATATTGCCATTGTTATCAGGAATTATGGCATGAACAAGTTTTCCGTAAAATGTTCCTTCGGTACCTGTATAGAAGATTTGGCCAAAACTGTTTTTCTTGTTATGCCAGAGGTTCAGCCCCCCATAGAACGTTCCCAGCCAGACATTTCCTTCATTATCTTGTAACATGCTTATAACATTGGTATTACTCAACGCATATTTTACAGTATCATCAATAAGTGATGCCTCATTTTTATCATCATCATATACAACCAACCCGTCAAGCGTACCAATCCAGAACTCAGATTCCGTTCTGGGCAATAAGCAATTAATCTTGTGTCCGACATTTGTAAGATACTCACAGTCTCCGCTATGTATATTTACTTTTATAAGGTCATAGTTGTTGGTAGAAATTAAAAGGTACTTATCGTTTATGGCCTTTATGTATATAGGGTACATATCGGCGGATTTTTTCCCGTTAATTGTCACAGGAAAAATTTCAAAAGAATCTGCATTAGGATTATAACAACGGATATCTCCCTGATAGGTAGTGAACCAGATACAACCGTCCCGGTCAATACATGCATGCAGGGCTGTGAAATGTCTTTCAGCAGCATAGCGTACATAGTCACCTGATTTTCTGTCTAATTTGAAGACAGCACTGGAAGCGACGAACCAGACGTTGTTATCCTTATCTACATTGATATCAAAAAATCTGTGCCCGTCCAGTTCTTTTACGCGGGTTACTTCATCGGTATAGAGATTATAGAACCCGGTTCCGTTGGCCGAGCAACACCAGAGCATACCGTCATGGTCCTCACATAGTGCAAACGTCATTCCGTTAATGCAGCTGTTAAGATTTGGTTCCTCAAGAACCATAAAATTTTTACCATTGAAACGGCAGATTCCATCCTTAGTACCGAACCAGAGGAATCCAAAGTGATCCTGGATGGAGCATGTAATAGTATTGTTGGGCATTCCGTCTTCACTCCGGTAATGCCTGAAGTAATATTGCTCAATACCAATAGCTTTAATACATATGGAAAACAGAAGACATACCGTCAGAATGAATTGTTTCATATATGAAATGACGTAAATTTTAATTTTACGAAGATACTTATACTCTTTTTAAGAAATCATCCAAATACTTTAAATATTGATTCTTATTGGGTGATAAAAAACCTTCTTCGCCCACTTTGCGTTCTATGGGTGATTAACAAATCAATATGAACCCAATTTGAAATTATGTTCTTAGGGAGATGAATACCTTTAAAAATGAAACTTATTTAACCTCATTACTTTAATTTTAACCTATTATCTAATTTATGACAAAGCAATTGTTATATGTCGTCAAGATCGCAATGATCTTTGCCGCATGCCTGGCGGGTATAGGATCCTATGCCCAGACACGCGCAATAAGCGGAAAAGTCATCGATGCTGCCGGTGTTCCCATAGTTGGAGCATCAGTGATTGTTGTCGGTAATGATCGTATTAATACGGTTACCGATCTGGATGGAAAGTTTGTGCTGCAGGTTCCTGCACAAGCCAACTTAAACGTAACATTTATCGGTTACAAGTCGCAGGTTATTGCCATTGGCAATCAGTCTGTTTTTGAAATCACTCTGATTGAGGATACGGCAATCCTTGAAGAAGTCGTTGTTGTCGGTTACGGTGTTCAGAGAAAGAGCGACGTCACCGGAGCTGTCTCATCAGTTAAAGCCGAAGACCTTAATAACCGTTCCACATCCGATGCGGCAAGCGCATTACAGGGAAAAGCAGCCGGGGTTCACATTCTGAACTATTCTGCAGCCCCCGGATCGGGTTCACAAATTCGTGTACGCGGTTATTCGTCCAACTCTTCCGATGGCCTCGGACCACTTCTTATTGTTGATGGTCTTCAGGTGGATAACATTCAGTACCTGGATCCCAATATGATTGAATCCATGGAAGTTCTTAAGGACGCTGCCTCGGCAGCCATTTACGGTGCCCAGGCCGGTAACGGTGTTGTCTTGATTACCACCAAAACAGGAAGCAAAGAAAAAGGCAGGGGAAGAGTATTCTATAATTACCAGAATGTATGGAATTCTCTGGGCAAGGCCTCAGAAGTAATGAATGCAGAGCAGTATATAGACTACAAGATCGCCCAGGGTGTGCTCACACAACAACGCCTTAATGATCTTGGATATACCGGCACGGATACCAATTGGTCCGATGAGGTTTTCACGACCAGTTTAACTAAACGTCACACCGTCGGCGTTGAGGGTGGAAATGACCGCGGTCATTTTTATGTGGCTTTGAACTATGTGAACGACGATGGTATTGTTCGCGGCGATAAGGACGTATACAATCGTCTCTCGGCCCAGATCAACGCAGACTATAAAATAAAGGATTGGTTCACTGTCGGGTCAAACGCTTCCATTGAAAAATGGAAAACCAGATCGGTAAGCCAGCATAATGAGTTCGGATCGGTTATGATGGGAACGCTTACACAGGATCCTCTTACACCTGTGTATTATCCTACTTATAACGATCTTCCGCAGGATTTGAAGAATCACTACGATGCCGGTGACCGGATTCTCGGTGACGAAAACGGTTTCTATGCCGTTTCAAAGATTGTCGAGACTGACTCGGGTCACCCCTTTATTCAGAGAGACAAGGAAGATGTCGAGAATCAGGGCATTAATATCCGCGGTTCGCTCTATGCCAACCTGACTCCAATAAAAGGCCTTACCATCACATCACGTTTCGGATACCGTATAAATCAGAGTTATTACAGCCGGTATGCCGCTCCTTACTATGCCAATTCTATGGCTTACAGGACAACGTATGAACTCCAGGCTAACGCCAGCCAGGGATTTTACTACCAGTGGGAGAATTTTGCCAACTATATGTTCAGCTTCGGAAAGAACACATTCACTGTTATGGGTGGTATGTCCTATATCCAAAATAATACTTTTGCCGTAAATGCTACCGGTAGCGGTCCAAACATTCTTACCGGCTATGCTCCTAACTTCCGCTATTTGCAGTATCTGAACAACAATGCCGATACAGCAAAAAGCGTATCAGGTGCTCCCGGCGTATCTGCCAATCTGTCTTATTTTGGACGTATTCACTGGAACTATGCAGACAGGTACAACATCCAGGTTAACTTCCGTGCCGATGCTTTTGACTCATCTAAGCTTCCCTCGGATGCCCGCTGGGGATATTTCCCTTCGGTGTCTGCCGGTTGGGTGCTCACCAATGAGCCGTTCATGAAGAGCATAGGAAAGGAAACGCTCTCGTTTCTTAAAATTCGCGGATCGTGGGGTGTGAACGGTAATATTGCCGTATTGAGCAATTATCCCTATGCCACGACAATTTCTTACAACTCAAGCTATTATCAGTACAACCCTGGCTCTAATGTGGTATCTTACGGCTCCAGCCCTTCGGGACTGGCCAACCCCAATCTTAAATGGGAAACTTCGGAACAGTATGACCTGGGTCTCGATGCCCGTTTCCTCAACGACCGTCTCTCATTGGGCTTCGACTATTATGTAAAGACTACTAAAGATCTGCTTGTACGTGTTTCTCCTGTAGCCGAAGTGGGAGTCAGCTCTTCCACGATCAATGCCGGTGAAGTTATGAATAGAGGGGTAGAACTGGAACTGGGATGGAAAGATTCCAAGGGAGATTTCCAGTATTCTATCAACGCCAACATGGCGTATCTTAAAAATGAAGTAACCTTCCTGGATCCTACCATTTCCAGAATTCAGGGTATGGCGCCTGTACAGTCCACCGACCTCTCTACTCAGTTTGAGGTAGGATACCCAATCTGGTATATGAGAGGTTACCAGTACGAAGGCGTAGATAAAGCAACCGGAAAACCTATTCTTGCAGACCTTGATGGTAGCGGAGTTATAGACGCCAATGACCAGACTATGGTCGGTTGCGGTATTCCTGATTTAACCTATGGTCTTACAGTCAATATCGCCTGGAAGGGAATTGATTTTACATTATTCGGAACCGGCACCTACGGTAACGAGATCTTTGCCGTGTCGTACCGTGGTGACCGGCCTTTGTACAACTCGCTGGAATACTTCCATAAGAATGCCTGGACAGAATCCAATACGAATGCATCTATGCCAAGTGCTATCAGTGTTGTTTCCGACTCAAAATTCTGGGGTTCAAGTGCCACGGTTTTTGACGGATCATACTTCAAAATTAAACAGATCCAGTTGGGTTACACGCTCCCACAGAAGTGGACCCAAAAGCTATTCATCAGCAATTTAAGAATCTATGCTTCGTTGGATGACTATTTCACTTTCTCCAAGTATCCCGGTATGGATCCGGAAACAGCTTCCTCCGGTAGAGCCAATTCACTCGGATTCGATAAGGGGTCATATCCTACGACAAAGAAAGCTGTGATTGGCATAAACATTTCATTCTAATTACACAACAACGATGATTATGAAAAAATATATCATTCCCATTTTGTTAGTTACCTTTTGCTTGACAGCTTGTGAAAAGTTGCTTGATATAGATCAAAAGGGCGTTATCTCAACGGAGACCTTCTATCAAACCGATGCAGATGCCGAGTCTGCTTTGGTTGCTGCCTATGAGAAAGCGATGTTAGGAATTGTCAGAAACAACGAATACATCTATTCTCCCTATAATGCTATTCTTGTCTACCCGTCCGATGATATTTATGCTGCCGGTTCCAATTATGGTGACAATGACTTTCTGGCTGCGCTCAACGAGTTCCGTGAAGATTATAATAATCAGTGCGTCAGCAATATGTATAAAGGTTTCTACAAGGCTATCTACGGAGCAAACCTTGTTATAGACAATTTTGAATACGGTACGAGCGCCATTAAGGACCGGTGCATCTCGGAAGCGAGAGTACTTCGCGCTTTCTGCCATATGATGCTGGCTATCCTTTGGGATACTCCTCCCATAGTTGACCATGTGCTTACCGGAGCAGACAGGCCCGGAAATTCTGAAAGTAAAAATGCCATCCTGCAATGGAGCGCCCAGGAGTGTATAGATGCAGCTCAATACCTTGATGAGAGACAGAGTCCGAGCGACAAAGCCGGTTGCGCAAAGATCACCAAGGGTGCTGCTTATGCCTTTGCCGGGAAAGCGCTTATGTTTGCAGGTGATTATGCAGGTGCAAAAGCTGAATTGAAAAAAGTTATCTCTTCAGGTAAGTATGCACTAGTTCCCGGAAACAGAATAGCTGAGCTTTTCCATGTAGAGGGTGACGGCAACGAAGAAAAAGTTTTCGAATTCAACCATGTGTACAATTCCAGCATCAGTACGTGGGGCGGACGTATTCAGCGTACTACCTGGATGCAGGCTAACCTTTGGAACTGGCGTTCCGACAGGCTTGGCGGAATGCCCACCAGTCTATTTGCCAGCGGCTGGGGAGGTATTTGTCCTACCGGTGAATTTGCGGAAGCTCTCATCGCTAATGACGGCATGAACTCGTTCCGCCGTAAGGCCTGGATCGCAACTTATGATGAGGTCCTTTTTGATATGCCTTACACAAGCGATCCCAACTGTCCCACACGCGAGGATAAAATAAAGGACAAATTCCGCGGCATCAATAACCCAATTGGATTATACGGACATGAAGGTTATTTCCATCTGAAACTTGTTGCTTCTTCCAGCGACATAAAAGACGGATCGTACTCAGACATTAATTTCCTGATCATGCGGTATGCAGAAGTTCTCCTGATGTATGCAGAATGCTGCGCGCAAACAAGCGATAACGACGGTCTGCAATACCTGAATATGGTTCAGCAGCGTGCCGGCTCCAAAACCATCAGTTCTTCTCTGACACTCGATGCCGTTAAGAAGGAAAAACAGTATGAAATGTGGATGGAAGGTTGTCGTTTCATTGACCTGGTACGTTGGGGCGAAGCAGCAGCCAAACTTGCAAATAACGGGGATAGCGTTCCTTCGTTCAAAGATAAATTTGCCACAGAAAACAGCGGCAGACACGAAGGTTTCGTTGACTGGTCAGATTCTGACGTCAATAAGGGTAAGGAGCACGGGTTCAAAGCAGGGAAGCATGAGCATTATCCTTTCCCATACAGCGAGTTATCTATCAATGAAAATTTAGTACAAAATCCCGGATGGTAGTTTTTGGTTTTAGTTAGGTCTTTTGATTCATTTTGTACGGGAGTGGGTCCCATCACCGGGACCCACTCTATTTATATCAGAAATACTTCTTCATAATAATTTTTACAAACACTTATATTTAATGAGATTATTAGCATTCTCCATTATCGGCATCACCTCTTTATTGCTGATTGCATGTAAACCAAACACGCACTCTGACGTCAAAGTTTCGGAAATAATTAAAGCAGGAGAGCAGGCTCCGTATGCTGACCCCGGTCAGAAGAATTTTGGCGGCTTTCAGCGGAGAGATACGACCGGCAAAGCTCCGGCACCTCGTCCTAAATTTCAGATGCCGGAAGTCAAAACGGTACATTTTAACGATCTTATCATGAGCGATCCGTTTATATATCCCCACGGGGAAACGCAAACCTATTATCTAACCTGTTCGGGCGGATGGATGTACAAGAGCAGCGACCTCGAGATGTGGACCGGTCCTTATGCAATTATAGACATCAAGGGACTATGGCTGGAAAAAGCTGGTTTTGCAGCAGCAGCAGAAATTCACAAAATAGGAGACAAATACTATTATGCCGGTACATGGAGTGATCACAGTGAACTTATTGAACAGGTACCCAGACGATACAATGTTCCTCACAACCAGACTTATCTCCTTAGAGCAGATAATCCGGAAGGTCCATATAAATCGTTTGCCATTGAGCCCGGCTACGATTACCAGCCTCATGACTGGGACTGTATAGACGGGACCCTTTATGAGGAAAACGGAAAGATTTATATGATTTTTGTACACGAATGGACCCAGATCATAGATGGCACAATGGATTATATTGAACTCGCGCCCGATCTCAGTTATACTGTTTCTGAGAAACCGATAACCATGTTCCGTGCCACTGAGGCTCCATGGGTGACTGAAATGAACGCCAGCGGTGAAGCTACCTTTGGTCTTAAAATGCCGGGCTGGGTTACGGACGGTCCTCAGATGTTCCGCACGCAAACCGGAAAACTCGGCATGCTCTGGTCCAGCTGGGGCAAAGAAAGATATGCTCAGGGAATAGCTTATTCCGAATCCGGCACGATTGCCGGTCCCTGGGTTCAGGAAGAGGAAGCATTCATGGCTAATAATTCCGGTCACGGAATGTTGTTCAAAACATTCGAAGGCAAACTTATTTTTGTTGTACATCACGCCAGTGAAAACGGACCCAGAAAACCTCAATACTGGAATGTAGACGATTCCGGTGACAAGCTTGTCTTAGGGACCCAAATAAATATCTGATGTAATATGAAAAAATTATTTATTGTATTTCTATTAATATTTCTTGTCCATACCGGTAATGCACAGGACAGGAAATTCCATATTTTCCTGTGTTTCGGACAGTCCAATATGGAAGGAGCTGCCAGGATTGAACCCCAGGATACCGTAAATATAAGTGAACGTTTCCGTATGATGGCCGCTGTGGACGATGCGTCCCGTGGTCGAGTGAAAGGTCAATGGTACAAAGCGATTCCCCCTCTTTGCAGAGAAAAGACGGGTCTTACCCCGGTAGATTACTTTGGCCGTACGTTGCTGGAAGTACTCCCGGAAGATCATACTGTAGGTGTAATCAATGTTTCCATTGGAGGATGCCGAATTGAAGCGTTCATGAAAGACAAGATAGGTGAGTACGCCAAGACTGCTCCGGAATGGATGATCCCAATGCTTAAGGCATATGACAACGATCCGTATAAATGGCTTGTTGAACTGGCCGCAAAAGCTCAGAAAGACGGGGTTATTTCGGGAATACTCATACATCAGGGCGAATCAAATATCGGAGAAGAAGATTGGCCTCTCAAAATCAGGAGTGTTTATGAAAATCTTCTGAAAGACCTTAATCTGAAAGCAGAAGATGTTCCGCTGATTGCAGGGGAAGTCGTTAATGCTGACAGAGGAGGACGAAGCGCCTCAATGAACCTGATTATTGACAAACTTCCCGAAACCATCCCGACAGCTCATGTAGTTTCATCGAGTTGTTGTACTCAGTTTTTTGACCAGATACACTTTGATGCAGCCGGCTACCGCGATATTGGCAGACGCTATGCGGCTGTAATGCTTCCCCTGATGGGATACAAGGCTCCGGTTTCACGGATGTACAACCTTCCCGTAGAATCTCCGGTTATCCATCGTTTTGGAGGCGGAGTTACATTCAACATAAGAGCCCCTCATGCAAAATCGGTTCTTTTGTCTTCACAGTTTTTGAAGGAAAACGTTTCATTGACAATGAACAGGGAAGGCATCTGGAGCATAACACTAAAGGTTGAGAATCCCGATATTTATCCTTATAATTTTATTGTAGACGGTGTAGCTGTATCTGATCCTTCCAATACGGAAATATTCCCTAACGAAGGATTCAAGGCCAGTCTTCTTACCATGCCCGATAAGAATGCATTGTACACTGTCAACGATGTCCCGCACGGACGCGTGACCTGGTGCACCTATAAATCCGATGTTCTTGGCACATACCGTCCTTTATTGGTTTACACTCCGGCAGGATACGAAACCGGAGATAAATCCTATCCTGTTTTCTATCTGGTCAGTGGTACCACAGATACGGAGGAAACATGGTTCAAGGTAGGTAAAGTCAATACGATTCTAGATAATCTTATTGCCCGGGGTCAGGCCAATCCCATGATTGTGGTAATGCCTTACGGAAATATGATGAACGGGACGCCAATGCCCTCATCGTTACAGGCAGCTGACATGTACCGGGTATTTGCAAAGGAAATGACTGAATGCATTATGCCATTTGTTGAGAAAGAATTTCGGACACTTCCGGAACGCGATAACAGGGCTATTGCCGGATTCTCCCGCGGAGGCGGTCAATCTCTTTTCACGGCTTTCTCCAATATGGATCAATTCGCCTGGGTATGCTCCTATAGCGCTTATCTTACGCCCGAAGTGATGGATATCTATTTCCCCTTCTTCACTAAATCTCCAGATGATTTCAATGCAAAAATGAAACTCATGTGGTTTGGTGTAGGATCTGAAGATTTTCTATATCAAGATGTAATAAAACACCAGCAGTATTTCGATGCCAAAGGAATCGGATATAAAAAGATAACTACAGCCGGGGGACACACCTGGATGAACGCAAGATACTATCTTTCAACCACATTGCAGTTATTATTCAAATAAAAACATATATCACACATGAAACACAAGCTTGTATTTGCGTTCTGTCTGATCCTCTCAGCTTTTGTTCCGAAAGCGCAGGCGCAGAATTTTCAGATTAACGATCTGGAGTATTTCGAGGAAAGAGGTATTAATTTACTGGTTTACAGTAATAAATATGCCGGCATGTTTTGCGATGAAAAACTTGCAGCTATTGAATTGATTCAACGGGGCGAGAGAATCAGTACCGGCGGTGGCATCCGCCTGATGAACACTCCCGAGCAATGGGATATTTTCCCGGAACTCGTCAACAGAACCGTAGATCGTACCGGGAATTCTATTGAAGTAGAGCTAAACTACAAAGAATATGATTTTACTTCCAGAGTGAAAATTACCTCCACTGGCAAAGGTTTTATGGTGGCCGTATATCTGGACCGCCCTGTTCCGGAAAAACTTATTGGCCGGGCCGGTCTCAACTGGGAGTTTTTCCCTGCTGCATTCTTTGGCAAAACGTATATGATGGACGGCGTTCCGGGAATATTGCCAAAATATCCGGCTGACAATACTTATATGCTTCCAAGAAGCGAAAAAATTGAGCAATTCTACGGACTCTCCACGTTCGATGACAGGGGGCGCAATGAATTTATTGTTCCCCAACCGTTCTCAAAAGGGAACAAACTGGTTCTCGCTCCTGAAGACTCCGATGTTCGTGTATCTATTTCTTCCGAATCTGAAATAAACCTTTTCGACGGCAGAAATCTTGCCCAGAACGGCACTTTTGTTGTCCGGTCATATATCCCTGCCAACATGACCGGAAAAGTCCTGGAATGGTACATTGAGCCTTCATACGATGCCGGTTGGGTACGTAAACCCAATGTGGGTTTCTCACAGATTGGCTATACTCCGGCACAAAAGAAAGTAGCTGTTGTGGAACTAGACAAAAATGCAGCTCCTGTAAAGACAGCAGATATTATCCGTATTACTGACAAAGGAGATGAAGTTGTGGCTTATAAAGCCCCGGTAAAACAATGGGGAATATACAACGGCAGGTACAATTATGTTACCGTTGATTTCACCGCTGTACGTGAATCCGGCCTTTATCGCATTAATTATGGCGGTTTCAGGACAAATGTATTTCCCATAAATAAGGACGTATACAAAGGTAAATGGCATGCGTCCATGGACGTATTTCTTCCGGTTCAGATGGATCATATGGAAGTAAACGAAGGGTATCGTACCTGGCACGGACGTTCTCATATGGATGACGCCCTTCAGGCTCCGGTTGATTATGAGCAGTTTGACGGTTATAGGCAGGGCCCTGAAACCAATACAAAATATAAATCATGGGAACATATCCCCGGACTGGCTGTTGGTGGCTGGTACGATGCCGGTGATTTTGATATTCAGAGCAGAACAGTCGTTTCTATGGCTTCGGATCTGATCACCTTATGGGATCTTTTCAAGCCGGAGAGAGACCAAACGTTCATTGACCAGGAAACTAAGTTTGTAGATATACATCGTCCGGACGGAAAGCCCGACGTAATTCAGCAGATCCAGCACGGTGTACTTAACATCATTGCACAGGTGGAAAACATTGGATTTGTGGCACAGGGTATAGTTCAAAGCAATATGTACCAGTATCATCACCTGGGAGATGCTTCTACAATTACAGACGGCCTTGTTTACAATCCTTCCCTGAAACCCTACCAGACAGATGGCCTTACTTCCGGTACCCGTGATGACCGTGTGGCGTTCACAGGCAACTTCAGCGCCGCCGGTACCATGTCGGCTGTTGCATCCCTTGCCTCGGCAGCCAGAGTGCTTAAACCCTATTATCCGGAGGTTGCAGAAAGAGCGCTCCTGAATGCCGTCATGCTTTGGGAAAAATATTCAGAAGACGCCGATCCTTCCAAAATAAATAATCCCATGATGAGACGGTTTGGCGGTGACGGTCGGGTTAACGCTTCCATAGAACTTTGGAGAACAACCGGAGATAAAAGCTATGTAAAATTCTTCAAAGAGGCTGTTCTCAAGCAACTTGAACCCATTGAGATGAACTTTCCCGGAGCACCCTCAGGCAAATTCTACAACCTCGGCACGGCACTGAGCATTTATCCTCTTATGGACAAAGAGTTCCAGGATAAAGTAAAAGCCGCTATTCCCGGATATGTAGAATCACTTAAGGAGACAGCTTCTATGAATCCTTACGGTGTACCCATCTCGGGCCGCGGATGGGGTGGAAATGACCAGATAATCAGATGGGCATATAATAACTACCTGGTATGGAAATACTTCCCTGATATGATTGATCCGGAACTGGTATTACAGGGTCTGAATTACATGTATGGATGCCATCCGTACTCAAATGTATCTTTTATTACCGACATAGGCGTGAATACAAAAAACGTTTCTTACGGCAATAATCGCGCCGACTACACGGTAATCCCCGGAGGGGTTATTCCCGGACTTCTGCTTCTTGCCCCGGACTATATGGAAAACAAGGATGATTATCCGTTCCTCTGGGGAGAGAATGAGTGCTGTACCAACTCAATCCCTAACTACGTGATGCTTTCACTTGCGTGCGAAGAAGTGGCGGCTGCGCTTAACAATTAAGATCGTTACTAACTCTTCAAAATACCTTTAATGAATAAAAGCATTATTAACAGGACACTTTTGACCGTGGCAATCATGTTGCTGTCTATTGCAGCCATGGCTCAGAAGAACACATTTTGTAATCCTCTGGATCTCCTGGCCGGCAACGAAAGAGCCTGCCGCGGCGGAGAGCCGGTTGTGCTGATTTACCAGGATGACTATTATCTGTTCGTTACCGGACGCCGGGGATATTGGTATTCTCCCGATTTCAGGGACTGGACCTATGTAAACTCGCCTTCTTTCCCGGGCGGCGTAATTTCTGTTATCGAGAAAGAGGGCATCCTTTATGCCTGCTCAATGAACAATAAGAACGTTTACAAATGCACGGAACCAAAAAAAGGGGAGTGGACGCTTACCGCTACGTTCGACAGCGACCGCTACGGAGATGCAAACATGTTTCTCGATGACGACGGAAGACTCTATCTCTTCTACGGATGGTCACAGATTATGCCGTTCAAGGCAGTAGAACTGGACGTCAATACTTTTAAAGAGATTGCCGGTCCCGAGGTTCTTTTCTTTGGTGATTACAAGCATCACGGCTTTGAGAACAGACGTGACGACGATGTCATCTTCTCCATTTTTAACGGGAGAAGGATTTATTATGAAGAAGAATTTCCCTGGATTGAAGGTCCCTGGGTAACCAAACACGAGGGCAAATACTATCTCCAGTATGCAGCCATTGGTCTTGAATTCCTTTCGTACTCCCATGGAGTATATGTATCTGACAGTCCCATGGGCCCTTACACATATTCCGAGCACAACCCTCTTACATTTAAAACCACCGGTTTTGCTGTAGGAGCAGGCCACGGAAGCACATTTCACGACAAGAACGGTCAACTCTGGACTATCTGCATGATCCCTGCCTGGTATGCCGGTAACGGAGGCGCAGAACTGGCCATTTATCCCACGGCCGTAGATGCCGATGGAGTGATGCATTCCAATACGGCTTACGGAGATTATCCGCAGTATTGGCCCGGGACAAAAACCGATGCGGTGGATAACAACCTCACCGGATGGCTCCTCCTTTCACAAAAGAAACGTACCGAGGTGTCTTCCACATTCGAGGACTATAAGCCTGAAAATGCAGTGGATGAAAATTTTATGACAGGCTGGTGCGCCAATACAGGCAATCCGGGTGAATACCTTACGGTTGATCTTGGAAAAGTCAGTGACATCCATGCTATCCAGTGTAATTTTGACCATATAGGAGCAACAGTTAATGTGGGACGCGGATTTGCCCCGTCTCCCGCTCCGGAACACTACCAATGCTATACTGTAGAAATATCCAATGACAATACCGGTTGGACCACTGTTATAGACAAGAGCGACAACAAACTGGATCTCAGACATGATTATACCGAGTTCAGCAAGCCGGTAAAAGGCCGGTATATAAAAATCACAAATGTGGCTACTCACGACGATGCCAAGTTTGCCGTTAAAGACCTGCGGGTATTCGGTAATCCCGATGTTGTAGCCAAAGTAAAAGTCTCGGATTTCAAGGCCGTACGCAACCAGGCGGATCGCCGTGAGGCAACGCTTCTCTGGGAACCGGTAAAAGGGGCTGACGGCTATGTGGTGCGTTACGGTATTGAGCCGGACAAGCTCTACAACAGTTATATGGTCTATGACAGGAATTCTCTTGTTATTCACAGCCTGAATACAGATCCCGAGTATTACTATGAGATTGAGGCATTCGATTCCGGTCTTGATTACTACAAGGAAATCTCCGAGATTGTGAACGGTACGGGTGCCGAGATAGAACTGACCAAGATTAAGCCGGGAGAACGCCCCACATGGGGATGGGGTGGCGCAGATGTTCCCCGCATGATGATTCATCAGGGTCAGAATGATTATGTGTTTGAAGACCTGGAACCGGGTTATAAATATACGCTAAGACATTCTTACGGTCCCGTTCTTTGGGAGGGTGAATTAACTGAGAAAGAACTTATTGGTGAAAGCACCAGGCCCACAATTACTGCCAACCTTACCGAACTCGGCACAGGTAACAGAATTACCGGGATGCTTGAGCTCCGTGTATATCCCGGAAAAGAAAAAGGTAAAATTGTGGTTACTGCCAATTACAACAGAAGAATGGTCTTTGCCTCGTCTCCCGTGGTGAATGACGATAATACCGTTACCTTCAACCTGAATGCCCCGGGAGCAAAGAGCGTCCAGATCAATGCCCAGTTTGCCGAAAAGCAAAATATGGACAAAAATCCGGATGGGATCTGGACTATTACCTTGGGACCTGTTGCTCCGGATATCTATCCTTACAGCTTTATTGTGGACGGAGTCACCATTATGGATCCGCAGAATCCTGAATGGTTCCCAAATGAAAAATTTAAAAACAGTCTTGTAGAAGTCAGAGGCAAAGAACCTCTAAACCACGAAATTACCAACGTACCTCACGGAAGCGTAGATTACACGTATTATTTTTCAAAAGCACTGGGGATGTATGCTCCGGTTGTGGTTTATACACCACCGGGCTACGATCAGTCAAAGAAAAAATATCCTGTATTCTACCTCATTAGCGGTACTACCGATACCGAAGAAACTTTTTTCAAGGTAGGTCGCGTCAACTTCATCCTGGATAACCTCATTGCACAGGGCAAAGCAAAAGATATGATCATTGTTATGCCATACGGCAATCCCGGCTATTATCTGAAAGAGCCTAAATTCATGGACTATTTTTCTAAGGATTTTATTGACGATCTAATGCCTTTTATTGAAAACAACTACCGTACAATTGCCAACCGCGACAATCGTGCCATTGCAGGTTTCTCCCGTGGCGGGGGACAGGCTCTTCGCTGCGGACTCGGCCATTTTGATAAATTTTCACATATCCTTTCCTACAGCTCATACATAGGAACCGAAGAATTTGAAAAAAATTACAAGTCCTTCTATGAGGATCCGTTGAAAACCAACAATATGATAAAACTGTACTGGCTGGGGGTGGATAAAGCCGATTTCCTTTACGGTGGAGCAACCGAATACATGGAACTTATGGACAAATACGGCATTAAAACGGTAACTCTTCAGACGGAGGGTCTTCGCGGACACACGTGGATGGCCGTCAAGCGTTTCCTTAACGAAACACTGCCTCTGCTTTTTCAATAAAGGACAATATACTAAATGTAAAAACATATGAAAAAGATATTTCTTATAGTCGCTGTTGCAGCGTGTGTATTGTTCAACAATGCATCTTTTGCCCAGAATCCGTCCCGCGCCCTCACGGGCAAACAACTGGCAGCTATGTTCCCTCCGGGCGTGAAATCTCCGGAGTGCAATCCCGACGGAACCGTTACTTTTCGTTTTCAGGCCGGGAATGCTCGGCAAGTTGAACTCAACTGTCAGATGTTCGATGGCAACAAAGCCATGACAAAAGATGAAGAAGGGGTGTGGAGCATTACAGTAACTCCCCCGGCAGCTGATATATATCCATATTGCTTTGTAGTAGACGGAATACAGGTGACGGACCCAAATAATGTACATATTTTCCCTAACGAAAACTTCAAAAACAGTCTGGTAGATGTCCGCGGAGCAGTTCCTGACTTTCAGGACATGCAGGATGTCCCTCACGGGAAGATATCTTACCGTTATTATCATTCAGTGAATGTAGGTTTTGACCGGCCTTTGTGTGTCTATACGCCCGCCGGATACGATCCGAAAGGCAAAGAAAAATATCCTGTCCTGTACCTGATACACGGTATGACAGACACCTACGAAACCTGGTTCAAAGTGGGCAGGATCAATATGATCCTTGATAACCTTATAGCACAGGGCCTGGCAGAGAAAATGATAATAGTTATGCCTTATGCCAACCCGTATCCCGAGATGATGCGACGCGGCCTTGCAAAGAGCATGGATTATATGGGCACAGACCTCTTTACCAATGAGATACTTAATGAGGTTATTCCATATATGGAGACAAACTACCGGGTTCGTACAGACGCAGACGGCAGAGCCATTGCCGGCTTTTCTCTGGGGGGAAGACAGTCTCTTGCCTGTGGTCTGGGCAATCCGGGCAAATTTCACTATGTATGTGCTTTTGCACCGGCAATTTTCGGAAACGAGATGTCAACAAACTTTGATAACGGGATTTATGCAGAGCCCGAAATCATCAGGTCAAGTCTTAAACTTATGTGGCTCAGTTGCGGAACTTCCGATTTTCTTTATCAGACTTCGCTGGCACTTGATAAAGCCTTAACAGAGCGCGGAATTGAGCATAAGACCATGTTCCCCGGTGGGGGACATACCTGGATGAACTGCCGTGATTATATTACCCAGGTTGCTCAACTGCTTTTTAAATAATAAAATATGAATAGAATAGCAATTATTACATGTGTATTATCCTTCTTCGTTTCGCAGGGTTTGAATGCTCAGGAAGCCAGGATAAAAATTGATACAGACCGGAAAATAGGTCAGATAGACAAAAACCTTTACAGTAATTTTGTGGAGCATCTGGGCCGATGCGTATACGGCGGCATTTATGACCCCACATCTTCCAAGGCCGGAAAAGACGGTCTTCGTACCGATGTCCTCGAGGCAATCAGGAATCTGAATGTGGCCATTACCCGTTACCCCGGAGGAAATTTTGTTTCCAATTACCATTGGCTGGACGGTGTGGGTCCCAATCGGGTTCCGCGCATGGAACTTGCCTGGGCACGTCTGGAAACCAACGAATTCGGCACTGACGAATTCGTAGATTTTGCAAAGAAAGTCGGAACCGAGCCCTATTTTGCCGTAAACCTGGGGACCGGAACCATAGAAGAGGCTCAATCATGGGTCGAGTATTGTAATGTCAAAGAGGGTCCGTACTATGCCGAACTTCGCAAAAAGTACGGTCATACCGAGCCCTACAATATTAAATATTGGGGACTGGGTAACGAGATGGATGGCGACTGGCAAATGGGTCAGCTGACCGCCGAAGATTACGTCAAAAAAGCGAGAGAAGCCGCCAAACTCATGAGAAGCACCTCTCCGGGGATCAGCCTCGTTGCCTCGGGCTCTTCAAACTATTCACCGGGAGCCGACCCCAATCACTGGAACGCAACCATCATTTCCGGTCTTAAAGGCTACGTAGATTATATTGCTCTTCATATGTATGTTGGTAACTATCAGAACAACTACTATGATTTTCTGGCCTCGCCGCTTGTCATGGATGAACGTACCCAGGTAGTCAGGGGAATGATCCTCAGGGAGAAGCCCCGTCGTCCCATTTATATAGCCTGGGACGAATACAACGTTTGGTATCGTGCCCGGAGCGGCAATGACGTCGTGGGAACCCGTGCGTTGGAAGAACGTTACAATCTTGAAGACGCGCTGGTAATTACCGGATTTCTCAATTGTTTCGTCCGGAACGCCGATATTGTAAAGATGGCCAATATGGCCCAGCTGGTGAACGTAATAGCGCCTATTTTCACAGAAAATGATGATATGTTCATCCAGACCATCTATTATCCTCTCCAACTGTTTTCGAACAATATGAAGGGGGAATCTCTTAATGTGTTCGTAGACAGTCCTTCATACAACACTTCACCCCGTTTCTCACTGGGCGACAACGAAGTGAACGCCAATATCAAGGACGTTCCTTATCTGGATGTGACCGCCGCACTGGACGGTGACCAGTTGGTAATATGCGTTCTTAACAGGAATAAAGACACGGCCATCTCCACGGAGATCATCTGCCAGCAGGGCGCTTACACCGGTCCGGTAGAAGTCTATGAGATAAACGGTCCCGATATCAAATCCGAAAATGACTTTGGCAATACCAATGTCAAGACTGCCAGAAAGGATGATCTGAAAAAGCCGGGAGCTTCTTTCAAGTACTCATTCCCTGCCCATTCGGTTACTATGTTCAAAGGCAAAATTCTATTAACAAACTAATAATAACATTACAATGAGAAAACTCACTTTGTGTTCTTTGATGGCCCTTGCTGCTGTCGGAATTACTTTGGTAAACTCGTATGCACAAGCGATCGAAGACTTCAAACCATCAAGTCTGAACCAGCCGGGAAAAGAATATCCCATGGTGAATTCGGAAGGCCGTGTTCGCGCACAAATTTCCGCTCCGGATGCCAACTATGTAAAACTTGACATTGGCGGCGTTAAGTATGATTTAATTAAAGATGAAAACGGCGTGTGGACCGGCGAATCGGCTCCGCAAGACGAAGGATTCCACTACTACCAGCTTAACATAGACGGCGCATCGGTGCCCGATCCGGGAAGCCTCTATTTTTACGGTGCAAGCCGTTGGGGCAGTGGTGTTGAAGTTCCTGCACAAGATCAGGATTTTTACGCACTGAAAAATGTGCCTCACGGGCAGATCAGGGAGGTATATTATTACTCCAAAACGAACAATGAAATGCGTCATTGTTTTATTTATACTCCGGCAGGTTATGATACCGATCTGTCCAAACGTTACCCTGTTCTTTATTTGCAGCACGGCGGAGGCGAAAATGAATACGGTTGGCCGTCACAGGGCAAAACAGGGCAGATTATGGATAATTTGATCTCGGAAGGTAAAGCCAAACCATTTATTATTGTCATGGATAACGGTGCCTGGACCATGAGCGGACCACGCCAACAGCGCCCGGCTCAGGGAGAACCCTGGCCTCCGAAAAATTGGGCAGAAGGATTTATGAATACACTCATTAATGATATTATTCCAATGGTCGATGAAAATTTCCGCACATTGGCCGACGGTAAACACCGGGCCATGGCCGGTCTTTCCATGGGAGGTATGCAGACAAAGGCCATCACGCTGGCCAACCCCGGCATTTTTTCGTATGTAGGTATATTCAGCGGAGGAAGCATTTCTGTTGAAGAGGTACAAAACGCTGCGGGCTTCAGAGAGAACAACAAACTCGTATTTGTAAGCTATGGCAGCCGCGAGCTCGAAAACCGCAGACCCGGTTTTGGAGGAGATCCTAAAGAAGAAACAGAAAAACTCAAAGAATCCGGAATAAATGCATACTTTTATGTTTCGCCTGACACCGCGCACGAATGGCAGAGTTGGAGACGCGGTCTGTATCAATTTGCTCCGCTTTTATTTAATAATTAACATATATGAAAAAAATAGTTTTACTAGCCAGTGTCATTTTATTAATGACCCATTTGGGCTTTGCCCAGGAAAATGCTTCAGGAATAAAAGAAGATTTTCAACCTTCCACCTTAAACCAGCCCGGAAAAGAGTATCCGATGGTTAACTCACAGGGCTATGCCCGATTCCGCGTGGAAGCTCCCGATGCCAAAGCCGTAAGCGTTAGCTTGGGCCTGGGTGGTCGTGGAGGAACCGTGCTGGAAAAAGCAGAAGACGGCTTCTGGATGGGAACGACTGCAGGACCGCTTGATGAAGGATTCCATTATTATCATCTTACCATTGACGGCGGTGTTTTTAACGATCCGGGAACACAGAATTTTTATGGATCAACACGTTGGGAAAGCGGTATAGAAATTCCTGCTCACGATCAGGATTTTTATGCCCTCAGGAACGTTCCTCACGGAAAAGTTCAACAAGTACTTTTCTATTCTGAAAGCACCCAGTCTGTACGTCGCGCTTTTGTCTATACGCCTCCTTGCTATGGAAAAGACCAAAACAAAAAATATCCGGTTTTGTATCTGCAACATGGCTGGGGTGAAGATGAAACAGCATGGTCCGTTCAGGGACACGCCAATCTGATCATGGACAACTTAATTGCCGATGGCAAAATTGAACCGTTCCTCATTGTTATGACTTACGGAATGACTAACGAGATAAAGTTTGGCAGCGGACTTAGAAATTTTGACATTAAACCGTTCCAGACGGTACTTGTTGACGAACTGATTCCATATATCGATACGCATTTCAGCACCCTCGCCAATAAAGACAACCGTGCGATGGCCGGGCTTTCAATGGGCGGTATGGAAACCAAAATGATTACCCTTAACCGTCCCGAAGTATTTTCTCATTATGCTTTATTAAGCGGAGGTGTTTATGCTCCGAGCGATATAAAGGATAAATCACAGGTAAAACTAATCTTTTTAAGTTGCGGTAGCAGAGAAAATCCCGATGGAATAAAAAAGGCAACTGAAGAACTTAAAAATGCAGGATTTAATGCGGTCGGATATATTTCTGAAAACACGGCACATGAATTCCTTTCCTGGAGAAGAAGTTTGTATCAAGTGGCTCCGCTGCTTTTTAAATAGTAGTATTATATTATTACATGAAAAATCAATTATTTGTAGTATTATTTTCTCTGTGTGCCTTTGTAGTTACGGCACAGGATTTCCAAATGCCAAAAGGACCGGCTGAAGATACTTATTCCACCAGCTGGACGAACGTAAATTACGCCTCCGACAGCCTGGAAAGCCACAATTTGGATATATACCTGCCAAAAGAGCAAAAAACCGCCTATAAAGCGATTATTATTATTTACGGCAGTGCATGGTTTGCCAACAACGCTAAGGCTATGGCTTCCGCATCCATAGGAGCCCCTCTTCTGAAAGCGGGTTTTGCGGTCATCTCAATTAATCACCGCTCCAGTATGGAGGCAATTTGGCCTGCACAGATTCAGGATGTGAAAGCGGCCATCCGCTACGTTCGCTCCAATGCTGCCAAATACAACATCGATCCGTCGTTCATTGGCATCACCGGATTCTCGTCTGGCGGACATCTTTCTGCTTTTGCCGGTGTAACAAACGGTGTAAAGACACTTACATCGGGCGACATTACGATTGATATTGAAGGGTCTCTGGGCGATTATCTTTCTACCGGCAGCCACGTAGATGCAGTAGTAGATTGGTTTGGCCCCGTGGATATGGCCCATATGTCAAACTGCGTGGCACCTAACGATGCATCTACACCGGAAGCCGTGCTGATAGGGAAGAAAGACCCCCGTGAGGAGCCCGATTGGGTCAAGCTCATCAGCCCAATCAACTTTGTGGACAAAGATGATCCGGATATCCTTATCATTCATGGTGATGCAGATAATGTGGTGCCTCATTGCCAAAGCGTCAATCTTAAAAACGCATATGACAATGCCGGGGGCAAAGCTACTTTTATCTCTGTTCCCGGTGGCGGACACGGTCCCGGATGCTTTGACACGCAGTATTTCAAGAATATGACCGATTTCTTCACTGTAAAAAGCACGAAATAATTATGTTAAGAAAATTTACATTATCTGCTGTTATACTGATGCTTGGAGTAACAGTCGGCGCCCAGAACCCAATTATCCGCGACCAGTTCTCGGCCGATCCTTCTGCACTCGTGATAGGGGACAAGATTTATATTTTCCCTTCTCACGACATTCCTGCTCCGGATGATTTTCCCAGGAAAGATTGGTTCTGTATGCAGGATTATCACGTTTTTTCATCGGAGAATCTGACCGATTGGACAGACCACGGAGTAATCCTGGACCAGAAAAACGTTCCATGGGGGAACCCGAAAGGATATTCAATGTGGGCACCGGACTGTGCCGTACATAACGGGAAATATTATTTCTTTTTCCCTGATTTTATGAAGAGTGATGGCCAGGCGGGGAATTTTAGTCCTTTCCGGGTCGGAGTTGCAGTGGCCGACAGGCCGGAGGGTCCTTATACACCGCGGGAAAAGCCAATTGAAGGGGTCTTTGGTATTGACCCCTGCATTTTTGTCGATGACGACGGCCAGGGATACCTCGTATGGCCGGCCAGGGGTATTAATATAGCCAAACTCAACGATGACTGGTCTGAGTTGGCAGAAAAGCCCACACCCGTAGGTAATCTTCCAACCCCCGGACTGATTGAAGGCCCTTACCTTTTTAAAGCCAACGGAAAATACTATATGACTTTCCCGTGGGCCCGCAAGGATACCGAAGTCCTGGCCTATTCTGTGGCGGATAACATCTACGGACCATATGAGTTCAAGGGGGTTTTCTTTGAGGAGTGGCCAAACAAATGCTGGACCAACCACCATTCCATCATCCAATTTAAGGGACAGTGGTACATCTTTTATCACCATAACGATTATTCTCCATCTTTCGACAAGAACCGCTCGGTATGTGCAGACAGCCTCTTCTTTGAATCCGACGGAAGTATCAGAATGGTAAAACCCACACTGCGTGGTATAGGAATTTCCAAGGCAACTTCCGATATTCAATTGGACCGTTATTCCGCAATCAGCCACAGCGGTGCTGCCATAGAATATCTGGACACGGCCAACTGTTTCGCCGGATGGGAGACAATTTTCAGCAGCCCCGAGGCGTGGGTACGTTACAACACCGTTCAATTTGACGACGACTGCAATGGAATGGTCCTCCGCGTTAAGGCTCCCGGGGGAGGTACGCTGCTTTTACAGAGCGATCAGAAGACGGTCGCCATGGTCAAGATTCCGGAATCGCCCGATTGGACGGAGATTCCTGTCCGTGTCAAAGGAATAAAGAAAGGTATTAATAATCTGATTGTCAAGTCCGCAAGTGACCATGAAACCCATGTGGACTGGATCCGGTTTACTAAATAGGCAACACCATGAAGAAGATTTTGTTTTTTGCGTTATCCCTGCTTCTGTTCAGTTGCAGTAAACCAAACCCTGTACTGACCATTGAAGGCGGTAAAATCCAGGGTGTTATAACCGAATCACCGGGAGTGTATGTTTACCGGGGTATTCCTTATGCTGCACCACCCATCAAAGAGCTCCGGTGGAAAGCACCTCAGCCGGTTATTCCCTGGGAAGGGGTAAAGATTGCCGATACATTCGGGCATCCGCCTTTTCAGGCAGTGCACTATCCCGGAGGTTATACTACGGAATGGGGGTATGGTAACGAATCTGCCTATAGCGAGGACTGCCTCTACCTGAATGTCTGGACAACAGCGCCGGGACAAACTGACAGGAAGCTTCCCGTAGCACTGTGGATATTTGGCGGCGGATTAAGGGAAGGGTGGGGCTCCGAGCCCGAGTTTGACGGAGAAGCCTTTGCCGGCAAAGAGGTGGTACTGGTCACTTTCAATTATCGTGTCGGCGTCTTCGGCTTCCTTACCCATCCTGAACTTGCAGCTGAAAGTCCTGAAGGAGTTTCGGGAAATTATGGGATACTTGACCAGATAGAAGCCCTCAAATGGGTAAAGAAAAACATAGCTCAGTTTGGAGGAGATCCAAATAATGTTACGATTTTCGGACAGAGTGCCGGAGGACGCAGCACAAAGACTCTGTGCGCGTCTCCGCTTGCCCGTGGCCTTTTCAACAAAGCAATCATTATGAGTGCGAGCGGTTTGGCGACTGTGCCCGGGCCTGCTACTGCAGCTGCTTCTCCTTCCACAATATCTTCATCTATGCGTTCCTTTGCCCCTCTGACGCTTCAAGAATCAGCACAGCAGACAAAGGAAGTAATGGACTGGGCAGGCCTTACGAATCTTGAAAAGATGCGTGCCGCTTCTACTGAGGTGATCTTTACGGTTGGGGGTATTTATCAGTCAGTTACCGGAAACCGTACCTGGATGTCCTCAGGGCTGATTTCTCCCATCGTAGACGGATATGTTTTGAAAGAGAACTTCGACGATGCCGCTGTAAACAATAACCTGGCAAATGTTCCCTACATGATTGGATTCACCCTCAACGATTCAGGTAATATGGCTCCCGGCATTGTGGATTTCTGCCTGAACAGGGAAGAGACAGGGGATAAGGCTTATGCGTATCAGTTCGCACGTCCCCTTCCTACAGATGGCAGGGAAAACGTACTTAAAGGGGCATTCCACTCTTCCGATCTCTGGTATGTATTTCAATCTTTCAAAAATAGCTGGAGGCCCTGGACCGATGGTGATTGGGCTCTTTCTGAAGTGATGCTGACTGCCTGGACAAACTTTGCCAAATACAGTGATCCAAATGGCTTAAATGGAGGTAAGTGGACCCCCTGTACAAAAGAAAATTCTAAATTCATGCTTTTCAAACTCAACGAAAACAGCGTGGAGCATTCAGAAATGGGTGATCCCTTACAACAATAAGTTTTTATGAATTATAAAATCTGTGCTCCCGCCATTTTTTTACTTTTTGCCGTAATGATTCCGGCAACATGTTTCGGACAGTTTTTTGGCGGCAGGAATGTCAACAGAGACAGCCTCATAAGGGTAATGGACAGCCTGAACAAAATCACGGTGGCCGACCATGCTAATATGATGAGTCAGCTGGGCATTAAGGCAGTACGTCCCGGACGTGATCCCAACTCCTCAGACCCGGCCAGTCAGCCAAACTACGATGAACTTAAGGCAAACCCGTATTGTTTCTATCCCGATGCACTTACTATATTCGACGGAAAAAAAGTGAAAAATGCCGCAATGTGGAACAAGATAAGGCGTCCCGAACTGGTCAAAGTATTTGAAGACGAGGTTTACGGGCGTATTCCGGATAATGTTCCTGCTGTTCTCTGGGAGACAGTTAAGGAAGAAAAAGCCAATCTGGGAGGTACTCCGGTAGTTATACGTCAGCTTCTTGGTGTGGTGGATAATTCATCGTACCCGGAAATTTCCGTTGAAATTCAGGCACAGATTATATGGCCGGACAACGGCAAAAAAAACATGCCTGTCATTCTTGAATTCTCATGGATGATGACCGATCCCCGCCATCCGTTCGGAGAAGGAAAACCCTGGCAGCAACAGGTTGTAGAACGCGGTTGGGCCGCTGCACAGATTGTCCCTGCATCTGTGCAGGCCGACGGCGGCTACGGCCTTACCAAAGGCATTATCGGGTTATGCAATAAAGGAAAATACCGCAAACCTACAGACTGGGGATCGCTCAGGGCCTGGGGGTGGGGAGCTTCCAAAATGATTGATTATTTCCAGACAGACGACCGGTTCGATGCCAACAGGGTGGCTGTCGAGGGGGTATCTCGTTACGGCAAGGCGGCACTCGTGGCCATGGCATTCGACGAAAGAATAGCCGCAGGCTTCATCTGTTCCTCGGGAAAAGGGGGAGCGGCCGGATGGCGCCGGAACTGCGGCGAAAGCCTCGGCAACCTCGCCTCGGACGGTGAATACCACTGGATGTCCGGGAGCTTCATAAAATACGGGGCCGATCCGCTTACAGAGAATGACCTTCCCGTTGATCAGCATGAACTCATAGCGTTATGCGCCCCCCGTCCCTGTTTTATATCGGGGGGCAGCTACGAGGCCGATAAATGGGTTGACATAGCCGGTATGTTCCTGTCCGCCTCAAAAGCATCACCGGTCTATGAGCTGCTGGGCAGAAAGGGTCTGAGTACAGACATTCTTCCAATAGCAGACTTTGGTCTGCTGGACGGAGACCTGGCTTACAGGCAGCATCACGGCGGACACGAAGCCGGTCCCAACTGGCCTTACTTTTTAGATTTCTTTGCCCGTTATTTATAGAGGTTTTCTGATTACATTATTCAAATTTGATGCTGTCAATGGGATTGGACCCAGCGGCCCGGTAGTTTTGATAAGTAATTGTTGCCAGTGCTGTTAAAACGACCGCAAGGGTAGCAAGTACAAATACCCACCAGTACATATCAATATGATACGCAAAGCCCTTTAGCCATACATATACTCCGTAGCAAGCCAAAGGAATGGAAATAATAGCAGAGATAAGAATGATTTTAAGGATGGGTATGCTAAAAAGTTGCAGAATCTGGGGAACAGTTGCACCCCAGACTTTGCGGATTGCAATCTCTTTTTTCATTCTTTTAGCTTCATATATGGCCATGCCGAATACACCCACCAACGACAGGATAACTGCTATCAGCGAGAGCAGAGCAACCAATATACCTTGTTTGTGGCTCTTGGTATAGAGATCTTCAATCGATTGATCAAAAAAACGGACCTCAACAGGGTAGCCGGGATTCAGCTCATCGGCCACGTCGCGAATATGCCTGATTGCTGCTGAAGGATCGTCGTCGGCAACCTTCACATATGCGAAATTGCCCGGAGCCATTGACCGATAATGTTCACGTGATGCAGTCCAGAATGCAAGGGGAGTAATGGGTTTATATAGCGATTCATAATGAACGTTCCGGGCAATCCCTACAATTTCCACCGGTGTATCATTGTCGTAAATGTACGTCCCTACCAGGTCTTCAATACTTCCTATCTCATCCGCAGAGAACCACGACAGAATCTCCTTTGCTGCCGACTCATTTATAATGCACACTGGATGCATGTTTCCGCCCAACTGGTCCGAAGGACGGAACCGGCGTCCATGGATTATTTTGATATCTAGCAATTCCGGCAACTGTGAAGAGACACCCGTCCAACTCATATAGGAATGATGGCCGTTGTAGTTATAACCTATTAACGGACGGATCATATCGGTAACAAAAGGGATCTGGCAAAATGCCACCTCTTTGATTTCCGAGTACTTAAGGAGCATTGAACGAAAATTCTCACTCTGGGAAAGAGCTGTCCCCATGCTTAGTTTTACCTCAAGGACATTATCATGATCAAAACCCATTTCGTAACGGTTAATAAACCTGTTTTGCAAGACAACAAACAGAGACCCGCAGACGAGCGCTATGGAGATGATAAATTGAAAACCTATTAGTCCTTTGCGAAGGACTCTGGACCTGGAACTTAGTGAAAAAGTACCATTCAGCGCCTTGATTGCAGGAAAAGAGGTTATATAAAAAGCGGGATAGAGACCTGACAATATACCTCCCAAAATGGCAACGGCACATGTCCATACCGGAGTTGTCCAATAGGTAGCGATATCTATCGGGTGCCCGAGGAGAGTTGTTATATAATCTTTAAACAAAAAAAGGAAGAGAAAAGCAAAAAGAAAAGCAAGAACAGAAATAACCAGCGATTCGAATAGTAAATCGCATCTTAGGGCAACGTCATTGCTGCCAAGTACTTTTCTTACGGTAACCGACTTAGCCCTGACGGGCGCCAGAGCTACCGAAAAATTTATATAATTAGCCAGTGCTATGACAACAATCATTATTGCTATCAGGAATAAAATATCTGTAAGCGTTTTGCTGCCTGTGGGAGCTGCGTCGTTACGGGCCTGAGTTCCAAAATAAAGCTCAGTAACAGGACGCAGTCTCAGTTCATTTATGCCGTGACCAAGCAGAAGATCTTTATTATTTGCGGCAAATTGCTGAATCATGGTTTCTGCAGCTTCTTTCGAGCCAAACTTTACATAGCAGTAATACCGGCAAGTGCTCCAGTCGTCCATCTCTCGACTCTTGGAGATAGGAAGGTATATAGAATTGGTAAGTCTTGAATTCTCCGGAAAATCCCGAAAAACACCACCAACGGTAAGAGGCGTGTTCCCCGAAACCGGAAGTCCGGAGACTGAAGGTAATCCCCGGAATTCAGAGGCATATATGGCTTTCCCAACGGGGTCAGCCTGACCGAACAGTGCTTTTGACGCAGATTCGGAAATTAGAATATCATACGGATTCTCCAGAGCGGTAATGGAGCCGTCAATTATATCAAAACCAAACAAATTGGCATATTCGGGTGTTATCTGTTCTATTTCGTAGATGTAGGTATCTGTTTCTGTTCCGGCAGAAGTGGAAAACCCCATTTTAGACACGGCAGAATAGGCGCTCTGTGTTGACAAACCGTACTGTTCAATTAAAGAGGAACTGTTAAGAATGGTTTCAGCCATCGGGCGGGAAAAATTGGCATCCCAGATTCCGTCATCACGCATATTTTCCATTTGGTATATATGCTCTCTTCCGGCGATATTCCTGTCAAAACCGTATTCATAATTTTGATGGAATAAAACAACCATAAAAAAGAAGAAGGCCAGGCAAAGTCCCACTATATTAAAAACTGATGCCAGCCTGTATCTGTTAAAAATGTAAAATAGATTTCTGAGCATATACTTGAAGATATGTATATAATTTAACCATTTTTGTGCCACGGTTTTAATTACATATAAACAGGAGAGTTACGAAAATATCGATTTAGAAATTTTGTCTAAATCTTTGACTGAATGTAAAAAAATTATACATTTTTTTGCTTATCTTTAAAGAAAATCGTTTTATGAAAATCATTACTGTTATTTTATCTTTCACTGTATGGCTTTTTACCGCAGGATGCACGGCAGAAAACCCTGAATTTAAAGTCACAATTGATGAAACGGTCAAAGAACTGGATTTGAACCGGTACTTGGGAAAATGGTACGAAATTGCCCGTTTTGACCATAGTTTTGAGAGAGGTCTTGTGGGTGCCACAGCCAATTATTCACTTATCGCAGACGGAAAAATCAAAGTGGTCAATACCGGGTACAAAGGCTCTTTTGACGGAAAATTCGACCAGGCCGAAGCCAAGGCATACAGGCCAAGTGAAAAATATCCCGGGGCTCTGAGGGTTTCATTCTTCCTTTTCTTTTATTCCGACTACTGGGTGCTGGATTTGGACGAAAACTACACTTTTGCCCTGGTAGGAAGCAAATCAGACAAGTACCTCTGGATATTGTCACGTTCACCCGAAATGGTTCCGGCAGACCTTGAAAGGTTACTGAACAGGGCCGAATCGTTGGGTTATAATACCGGGAATCTCATCTGGGTGGAACATGGAAAATAAGGTGGCATTATCACCTCACATTGGTAATCAGGTGAGTCGATGCCCGTTCCGTCGTACTGATAATCAATGACATCAAAGTACTGGTACAAAATTGGTACATGGAATTGTCATAACAATTAATACTCTTTTTTTCTTATGAGTAAGCCGAATTACTGCGTATATTTGTAGTGCGTCAGTCTTTGAGATCGGCAGCAATGTAATCAATTTGAAAAAAGTTTAGTTGGAACTTAACTTTTTTATGTCTAAATTTGCACTCCAAATTATTGAAGCGGTTGAAGGGAACCAGACGTTTGAGAAGCTGCTCGTCGATGGCGTCGCCCCTTTTGATACGTTTAAAAATGATTTGGAAACCAAAGAGAGGAGAAGTCTTGAAAAGATTTACTTCTATATGAATGAGGTAGCAAACAACCGGACACTGCCTAATATAAAGTTTAAGGATGTCACGCCAAAAACAGAGAAAGTAAAGGAGTATGAATTCAAAGATGGCAATTTGCGAGTTTATGGCATCTCGAAATATGGAGGAAAGATAATAATATTGGGTGGGTACAAGAATCAACAGAAGAAAGATTATAGAACTTTCCGGTCTCTAAAGAAACAATATTTGAACCAAGAATCAAACAGAAGCAATAACAATGAAAAGAGCAGAACTACTAAAAAGTGAAGGCTATTGGATAGCTAAACTTCAGACCGATCTCTATAGAGAACTTATTTCCTATATGGAGAGAACTCACAAAAACAGCTCACAGCTTGCTGAATATCTTGGTTGTAGCAAAGGTTATATATCTCAGCTCCTAAATGGTAATTTTGACCATAAAATGAGCAAGCTTGTGGAACTTTCTCTTGCAATCGGTAAGGCTCCGATACTTGAGTATAAGGACATCTCTGATTACATACTTGAGAATGATAAGACATTTTCGTCTGTCCTTACTTCTTCAACACAAAATTCTAAATTTGCAATGCCGGTGAGTTTTTTTCTCAGAGCATAGCTCATCCTTTCCCATTGGAGCATGATACAAACTATACCATATAAAATTTCGCATATTGAAACTGTGCAGTTTGCCATCTTCCCGGATAATTTTATTAACGGCCAGGAGGTACTTATTAACACAAATTGCGGATATAATGTGCGTTCTGATTTGAATCAAGTCAGGAACGTAATTAGTGTCAACTATACTCAGAATGAAAAACTGCTGATGGTTGTGCAGCTTGCGTATTACTATGATATCGCTCCGGAAGGTGTTGAAGCCATAAAGGCAGAAGGAAAAATTCCTATTGATTTCCTCCGATATATGGGATCGATCTCCGTAGGAACAATAAGAGGCGTGATTCACGCAAAGACAGAAGGCACCGTTCTGAATCCAGTTGTGATGCCTCCTGTAAATCTCGAGGAGATGGTAAAGAATGATTTAATGCTTTCCGACCTTAATCCTGTAGAGCCTGAAAATAAGTCATAATCCTCAGAGATAATAAACGAATACACCCATTGCGAGGACTTCGCCGGATTTCTCACCGGTGAGTGTGATGATCGCCTCTGAAGGTGCATCAACTCCACCAAGAGTCGGAGATTTATTTCGGTGGGTTATTTTCCAATATAGAATATATGCACTATTGATAACCAACTATTTGCGTTATTCGTGGTACAAAATAATGGGTGCTACATTATGTGACTCCAAATAAGCGAGTATCTTAGGAGCATACAATCCTGAATATTGGAGCGGAGCACGATTTTGCGCTGCTGTGTTATCTTTCGATTGCTCGGCATGCATACAACAGTGTTTATATTTCTTTCCGCTCTTCTTTGTCAAATTTAGAACTTGTGTTAGTCTTCTGCTATTTTTCTTTTCGCCAGCAATAGATTTCTATATGTTTGATTTAATTATCAATAATACCTTTCAGTAAAAAATCATAGAGACTCATCACAAGGATACCTTCTTCGTTGTAATGAGTGATATACCGATCTCCCTCGATAAGGATTTTGCGGAATCCATCCGCTACATTTCTGAAAGATGCCAGTTCCTGATTTCTCTTTTCTTCGTTCGGCACACGATAGGCTGATTGGATATACACTCGTTGATCATGTCGGTTTACAACGAAGTCAATCTCTAAATTCTTTCTTGTGGTTTTACCTTCGGCATTATTATCAAAAGTCTCTACCATGCCAATATCAACACTATATCCCATGCGGCATAATTCGTTGTAAATTACATTCTCCATAGTATGGTTGTACTCAATTTGACGAAATCCTACAACTGTATTCCAGATGCCGGGATCCTCAAAGTAGTACTTGGTCTCAGTTCCTATGTATTTCCTACCTTTTATGTTATAACGCAGTGCCTCACTGATGATGAATGAATCCTGTAGATGTTCCAAATACCGACTGATGGTGTTGGCTCCAATGTCAACCTTACTTACAGATTTAAACGTGTTTGAAATCCTTTGCACATTTATACTGCTACCCATAGAGGATGCGAGAATCTTTATCAGTTCGCTCATACCATCGGCATTTCTAAGGTGGTTGCGCTGCAGCACATCTTTGAGATAAACAGTTTCAAAGATTTCTTTCAAATAGTTCTGTTTATCCTCAGGTTTTTCTAATTGAACTACTGCAGGAAGCCCTCCATAGAGATAATAATTCTCTAAGGTTTCTTGTTTATCTCCTCCAACTTTTTCATAGTATTCAGCAAAACTCAATGGACGAACCCTTATTTCCCAACCACGACCACGAAATTCTGTAATCACATCCTGTGAAAGAAACTTTGCATTAGACCCTGTAACATACACATTAACATTCTTCATATACAGATAGGAATTCAGAACATCCTCGAACTCGGAAACCAACTGAATCTCATCCAAAAGAATGAAATATCTCTCCGAGTCCTTTATCTGTGAGTCGATATATTCGAGGAGATTATCAGGATCACGAAGTGTCTTGCAACGTCTGTCTTCCAGATTTACTTCTATGATATGATTTGCTGGTATCCTTCGAGATAGTAGGTTCTGCTTGTATATATTGAATAGCAGGAATGATTTACCGCAACGCCTGATGCCTGTGATTATCTTAATCATTCCATTGTCTTCTGCAGTTATAAGCTGCTGTAAATACTGTTTTCTTTCAAAAAGCATATTTGTGGATTTTTTTTGTGGATTTACACAGATTTCTGCCACAAAAATATGCATTATTTCTTGAAAGTAGGTATTCAGATATGAAATTAATCAAGTTTAGCTTAAAAAGGTGCGTACTGAAATCCACATATGCTTGTAGCATGCTAATTATATACTATTGTATGCCAATGTTATAGTATTTATCTGCAAACGCAGATAAATATTCCAAACTGCTTTATGGCCTTTTCGTGGATAAATGGGGGACAAAACTCTGTCAAATATGTGCAAATACATGGAAAAAACTGAAAACAAAAGAAAGCAAGAGAAAACACTCTAACTCAATAATAGTAAACACATTGCGACAAATATTGTTATAATTGTTTGATGATCAATTAATTAAATCTATTTTCCCGATGCAGAAAATTTAGAACTTTCCAATTTGATTTTGTAGAATTTTGTAAACTGCAATAAATAAGCAATATAGAATTATCTTGGCACACGAAAGCCGTTTTTCTGGCACACGTGCGACAAAACGTGTGACGGATTTTTAATGGACTCGGTAGTGATTTTATTGGTATTTTCAGTATTTTCCATTTTAAAATTTCAGAATTTGCAAATCTACTGATATACAAATAGATGCGAGAATAGTTTGGCACACGTGTGCCAAAATAGGCTATTTTTCCAGACTGTCCGTACATTGGACGTTGATGACACTCTGATGAAAAGAAAAAGAGGCGTAGATTAGAACCTGTATTCATTGGCACACGAGAACATTTGCGGTCATTTTTCTTTTCATAAGAAGGAGTATGGTTTAGTTTGAATATATAGCAAAAGATTAAACCAAACCAAACCATTTGAGACAGGCAATCTGTTGTATAAATTTACATTGGTACATCTTTTTTCCTTGATTTTTTTGCTTGGTATTCTAAAATCATCTACTTTTGCAGGTAGAAATATTTGCAAAAATTTTCTACTTGGGTGCTATGCGTATTATTGATGAAATAGAACAGCAAATACAACAGAGCGAGGCTGGGACTTTGTTCTTTGTATCAGACTTTGCAAAGACAGGAAATGATGTCTTTATAAGTCGTGTCCTGTCTGAATTTGCTGATAAGGGATTGCTGTGTCGTTTGGCAAAAGGGGTTTATTATAAACCGATAGAGACACGCTATGGAATTCTCTATCCAGATGTAGCTGACATCGTGAAAGCGATAGCACGACGGGACAATGCTCAGGTGCTGCCGACAGGGGAGGCTGCTCAGAACATGCTTGGACTCTCTACGCAGGTTCCCATGAATTATGTGTATCTGACCTCTGGTTCTGCACGTAAGATTGAGGTTGGCCCGAGAACGGTCACGTTCAAACGCTGCGTTCCTAAGAACTTCGCTGTCAAAAATGAATTTCTGGCCGTTCTTATTCAAGCAATGAAATCCATTGGCGAAGACAGGATGACAGATCGGCATAGGATTATAATCAAAGGACTCCTTCAGCAGAACCTGCCCATTGAAACATTTGAGCAGGACTTGAAGGTAGCTCCCATCTGGGTAAGGAAAACCATTTGGAATATCGCAAAGGAGATTGAAAAATGACAAAGTGGATAGACAGAGAACTGCTGGAACGGAGAGTGATCCTCCAGCAGGCTGCAGGCCAGGAACATCTTCCAGAGTATGCAGTTGAGAAAGATTGGTGGGTGAGTATGACCTTGAAGGCACTTTTCAATACGTCATGTAAGGATTATCTGGAATTCAAAGGAGGAACATCGCTGAGTAAGGGATGGCACCTGATAGACCGCTTTTCGGAAGACATTGACGTTGCTCTGAACTACCGTTTCTTCGTACCTCAACTGGACAACAATACCCAGCTGAAAAATCTCCGCAAGAAGAGCCGCAAGTTCATTATTGACGCTCTTGCGGAAGATCTGTATGCACAGATGAAAGCGCTTGGCCTTTCCGGTTATGAAGTGAAGCCCGAGATTGCCGACGAAGCGGGTAATCCCATTTCATCTGACGCGGATCCTACGGTGGTTTATGTCAATTATCCTTCAGTATCTTCTGATAGTTCTCCATATGTGCCATCAAGGGTAAAGATTGAAGTCAGTTGTCTCTCGATGGATGAGCCGTTTGAGATGCGGACCATCAGTTCCATTATCAGCGAGCATTTCCCGGAAGATGACGATGCAACCGAATGTACTATACCTGTAGTCCTGCCGTCAAGGACATTTCTGGAAAAGGCGTTTTTGCTGAATGAGGAGTTCCAGAAGCCTGAACCGAGAAGTTTGAGGATGACACGACATCTGTATGACTTGGAGAAACTGATGGATACGGACTTCGGAAAGTTGACACTCTCGGATATGGAACTCTATGGCCGAATCGTCGAGCACCGTCGCAAGTTCTATCATGTCGGATACGCAGACTATGACAAGGATTATCCGGAAGCCATTGAATTCATACCTCCCGAGAGGTGTATCAAACAATGGGAAGCTGACTATGCCGAGATGCAGGAGCACTTCGTGTACGGAAAGCATCTTTCCTTTGATAATCTACTCAAACGAATCTCAGAACTGCAAGATAGATTCCGTACATTAGGTCAGGAATAAGGATTCAGCCTTATTCAATACCCTCCGCTCGCTCCAGGCAGCTCGAAGGATGCTCTCCTGGGCGAAGTCTGAATTCCGTTCTCCATCTGCTGTTTCTATTCTCGTATTCTCCTATGCTCCAGTCTGCTGCAGGAAACGGGTAGGCGAGGGCAGACGCTGGCATGACACTGACGGCATCTGAATTGTCCGTTCCTTTAGGTCATGGCTTTCCACTGGGGAATCTTTGGCCTGAATGGGATTGGCCATGTCGTTCTTCATTACGCTATGCCCGTGTTCAAGGCCGTATTCCCACGAGAAGTACGTCACTGCTTTGTTCTTCTTGACACGTCACGGCTGCCGAAGCGGCAAGGCTGATGTTCTGTGCGCGTCCTGTCTGGAACTCTGGGGCACTTTCTGACCCGCTCAGCCTGACTGCTCTGTCCGTGTTCCCGAATTGACCTCTTTCACTCTGCCTGTTTTCCGGGCGAAGCATTTGAATACTGTTTACCGCTACAAAGTTGGGGTGCAGCGCACCTTCGTGCTCCGGGACGACCTTGCGGTCTCTGGCCAATGACGTGAAACGAAAATCTTCCTTTTTCTTTTTACCGGAAAAGCATTCCGTCAAAAACAAAACGAGTATTTGCGCCTCAGTCCATGGCTTACCCTATGCCTGCACCCCTATTTCTGTACCGTTAATCAATTCAATAACTTCTAAAAACAGACAAAGATGAAAAAGTTCGAAAACACTTTCGCAGTATCAGGTTTCGTGGGTCGTGACGCAGAGATCCGCCAGTTCGCAAACACCAGCGTAGCACGCTTCTCTCTGGCAGTCGGCCGCACCGAGAAGAGCGGTGACGAGAGCACCCGCATTTCAGCCTTCATGAACATCGAGGCATGGCGCAAGAACGAGAAGGCTGAGTCCTTTGACATCCTGACCAAGGGTTCCCTCATCACAGTGGAGGGTCACTTCAAGCCCGAGGAATGGACTGATGCCGACGGTGTCAAGCACAACCGCGTCATCCTTGTTGCCACCCGTTTCTACCCGGTAGCGGACAAGGAACAGAAAGCGGAGAAACAGGAGAAGGAGAGCTAAGCCTTCTCTTCCGTTGACACTTCAGGAGAGCGACCTTCGGGCCGCTTTTCTTTCCATCTCTGCCTTCAGATATGCTTATGTCCGCTAAATCTATAAGTTTTCATAGTGGGATTCACACGGTAATCCCCAACATTTGAGTCCTATCTTTTTGTAAACTCAATGGAAAGGACTAATTTTGTATGATTAACTGATAATTGGCGAACCCTCTCAGGCCCCAGCCATTTGATATTTTTAAAATTTTGTCATGTGCTTAAGAAAAAAATGATATATTTATAAATTCAAGTTTCGCATGTTCCAGGATAATGTTGTTCCGGGCTCTTCAAGGCGAAACTTGAATAAATAATATCCTTTTCTGACCCCCACCTGCTTCCTCCCCTTCAAGGAAGGACCCGGTTGCGAGCGGCTGAAACTGAAGTTTCACATGTGAAACTTCAGTGTTTTTTGGCTCACCCGAAAAAGTATGGGGTTTCACCGCGGACGTGTTGCCATACTTGCGGCTTAAACGGGTAGCGGAATGCATGCGGTAGATCTCTTCCGTCCGTATTGTGACAACTTTGCAGCAAATTGGCCCTACAAAATGTTCTATGTGCAAAGTTGTCAGCGAAAAACGCATAAATGAGCAAAAATGAGGACAACTTTGCAACTGGAAAGGCCCACAGGAACGATTTGCTGCAAAGTTGTCAAAGAGTAGCCACATTCGGTTCCGGTTCGCAGCCAGTTCGTAAAATTTCGGCCACCGTTTCAATGGCTATGGCTGCAATATTGCCTGTAGATTCGATTATGTGCATTATAGGCAGGCAAATCAGCTGAAAACGGCTAATTGTCTGCCAATAATGCAAAGATATGCCGTTCTCAGGCCTACAAATGCATTATTGGCAAGCACCCGGATATACGCATCCGGTAATCAATTGATATGATTTGAAGTCTGTAAGCCGGTTCAGTGGAAATCCAGTGGCTGAGGATAATATTTCAGGCGCGCTTATGTGGCTTTCGCCAAAGTGGGATGCATACATATGGTTTCTGCTTCATGTAGGGTACATCATTGCCACTGTCCCCTTCATATCAGCGGGGTCGGAGGCAGTCATCCGGGCTAGAATGCTCTGAGCCGTGCCACCCGCTTTGGCGTCACTAAGGGGCATCATTGATGAGAAGTTCTTCCTCTTCTGATTTGCTGATATCTACGCTTACCCCCACTGGTTTTCGGGTGAGCCTATTTAATCCAATAATTACCTGACTTGGCAAAGAAGACCGGCTCCGCAATGCAGAGCCGGTCTTCTTAGTTGAATGTATACAAAAGATTACAGCTTCACGCTTACCTTCTTGCCCGTGTACCTGACGGTCTTTGCCGGTTTCTCCACACCGTCCCTGATAAGGACAACACGGAACTGGCGGTTCTGTATCATGCCTTCATACTGGCCACTGCGTGCGCCTATTGTCAGGCGGCCGCTCTTGTCGTTCCAGTTGAAGTCAATGGTTGTGAATGCGCCGTTCTCGTAATTGTAGTTGTCAAATTCATCCTCATACAGGCAGAATGTACCGTTTGCACCGGCATAGACGCGTATCTCAAGATCATCCCAAGGCTTTTCCGTCGAATACTGGACATCAGGGCCGATGGGCAGTATGCTGCCGGCCTTCAGATACATGGGAACTGTCCCGAGATCAACTTCACGTTCAATCTCCTCTCCACCCTTGTACATTCTGTTGGTATCGAAGTCATACCATTCTGCACCTGCAGGCAGATAAACCTTCCAGGTCTTCTTTGCTGTGAAATCAACGTCACCAATGCCTGATCGGGCCTTGCTGACTGCCTGTTCAGGGGTATAGAGGGCGTTCAGGACGGGTGCTGCCAGTATTTCACGTCCGAACATGAATTCGGTACCCATGTCCCAGACATTCCTGTCATCCTTGAAGTCCATTATCAGGGCACGCTGGAATGTTCCGTTGTTGGCACTTACGTCATGTGCGGTCGAATAGATATAGGGAAGAAGGCTGTAACGTCTCTTCACGGCTCCAAGCAGGGCATCGAACACGGGTTCTCCGGCTTCACCGTAATAGTACAGTTCGCGCGGAACCTCAGTACCGTGGCTGCGCATCATGGGGCAGAAAATGCCGTACTGCATCCAGCGCGTGTAAAGTTCCTGATACAGCGGGTTCCTGACGGCTGACCAGTCCTGCGAACGGTCATTGTAGCTGTTTGCAAAGAAACCGCCCAGATCGCTGTTGAAATTCGGGTTGCCGGTAAGTGCGAAATTCAGACCGGCGGGCACCTGCTTGCGCAGACTTCCCCAGTTGGACTGAACGTCACCAGACCATGTGTTTGAACCGTAGCGCTGCTGTCCGGCAAAGACCGAACGGGTCAGGATCAGCACGCGCTTGTCATTGTGCACGGCACGCTGGTTGTCATATACGCCACCTACAGCAAGCAGCGGATAGGCATTGCGCACACGGCGCAGGGGGCCGGCAGCGGTGGGGAGATCAAGATCAGATTCCTTGAAATCCAAATGGTCTGGTTCAGTGGAATCCATCCACCAGCCGTCAATGTCAAGGTCATACAGACGGGTCAGATGGTTCCAGTATATGTCACGCGCCTCCTTGCTGAAAGGATCATAGGGACGTACGCCTGACGGGTAATCCCTTCTGGGAGGCCAGTCGGTAAGACCGCTCTGGGGCCATGTCTGGAAATCTATGAGCAGTCCTTTGGGCTGCATTTCGCGATACTGCTTGGTCTGGGGACCGAATGATGACCAGATGGAAATCATAAGCTTGGCGTTCATGTCATGGATACGGCCTATCCAACGCTCAGGATTGCGGAATTCGTCAGCATTGAATTCCATTGCGTTCCACAGGTAGTTGTTGCCCCAGTACTGCCAGTCCTGGATCATGCAGTCAATGGGCACTCCCAACTGACGGTATTTTGTCAGAACCTCAAGCAGTTCGGCACTTGACTTGTAGCGCTCACGGCTCTGCATGAAACCGTAACTCCAGAGAGGAAGCATGGGAACGGTGCCGGTAAGCTGGCGTATGCCAGCTATCACACCGTCTGCGTTTCCGCCGTAAATGAAATAGTAGTCACCCTGTCCTCCGTTGTCCGATACAAATGAAAAGCCCGAATCCGATGAACGGAAGGTAGTGGGTGAATAGTTGTCCCAGAAAATTCCGTAACCCTTGATGGACTGGATGATGTTGGTATAGTCATCCGTGTTGCCCTGGATCATGCGGCGGTCCGTTCCGCGCATGTCCATGCGGCCTTCCTGCAGAATGCCCAGACCGTAAATGGGTTCATCAGCATCGGTTTTGAATGACTGTGTGACACCTCCATCTTCAGGAGCGGCACCTTTCTTTGCGACAAAAACACCTTCTTCAAGCAGAGTGTTTCCTTTGCTGTCAAGGAAAGTCACAACATTGTCGGAACTGACACGAACGGTCAGTTCTGATGACTTGTAGACCTTTGTGTCACCATCCCTGGACTGTGACACTTTGACCTGCTGAGGCTCCATAATGACAGAATAATCCTGCCGTGGAGCGTCATTCCAAGTCTTGTGGATACGGACAATGTCAGGCGTATAGAACGTGACACCGGTCTCGACCTTTACCTGTGCGACTGCTGCAACTGACATCAGTGCAAAGGTGAATGCTAATTCAAAATGTTTTATATTCATAAGCATTAAACATGTAAGTTATCTCTGCGCAAATATACTATTTATTCAAGTTTCGCAAGTTCTCAAACGGCCATTTTTAGCCGATAAATTTCGCAAATATGGGCAAGCTCTTCAGATTTATTGATTACAGCGTCGTAGATTTCCTCATCTGTGATGTTGAAGACGCTGGTCACGGCAATGACCATCTCCATAACTGCGCCCCAAATTCTTTCCACTATTGTCAGTTCCATTGCTCCGGAGCAGGTTTCTCTGAACAGGGCTCCTATAGTTTCATATGCATTAAACCGCTTTACGACGGACAGAAGGTTGTACTGTATAGCGGCAAGCGAAGCGCATGCAATCTGGGATGCAAAATCCCTCGCCTGACACTTGCCGAGTCCCAACAGGCTCTTGCTGTCCTTGAAGAAATTATGTAAAGCTTCTCATAAGTTTTTCAGAGATGCCAAGCAGTTCACTGGTCTCACGCACTGCCAGGCGAGAAACAGCAAAGCACTGTCGTTTGCCTTCAACGCATCGCTCACTTCTGTCAACATTGCCAGGGCATTTGCCCGACTGCAAGGGATGGATCTCTCGGTGGGTTCAACCAAAACGCTGCTGCACAACGCTGCAATGGTGGAGCGATTTATTTCCATGTCCGGAAAACATGCGGACATGAGATTTAATAACACTGATTTCAAAGAACTTTTGTTCTACGGCGTCAGAGCCGCAGTATGATTTTTATAAAACTAACGAACTATTGTGATAACGCTTATTGTTTTTTTTCGATCACTAAATTATCAAGGCCTGATAAGCCTTTGTTTATCAGGCCGTTTGATAATTTTTTACGAAAAATGTTGCGGAATTAAGGTAGATTATTAAAATAATGTATCTTTACAGTTTGTGCTAACAGTGCAAACTGAAACAAATCAAAACGAACAATATGGAAACGAAAGCCAACTTCCTGTCAGCCGTGGCATTGAGCCTGGCATTGATGACCGCATTGGGCTCGGATGAACTCAATGCTCAAAACAGATTGTACGACAACACATTCTCCCTGAGCGATGTGGAACTTCTGGACGGTCCCTTCCGTCATGCTATGGACCTGAACGTCAAGGTTCTGCTGGAATACGACACCGACCGCCTGCTCGCTCCTTTCCTGCACGAGGCCGGGCTGCCGAAAAAAGCCGAATATTTCCCGAACTGGGAGGGGCTGGACGGCCATATCGGCGGACATTACGTGTCTGCGCTCGCCATTCATTATGCCGCGTCAGGCAGTCAGGAGTGCTACGACAGGCTGAAATACGTGCTGGCGGAGCTGGAGCGCTGTCAGGATGCCAACGGCAACGGCTATGTGGGCGGTGTGCCGAACGGAACACAGATATGGAGCGAAGTCGGCAAAGGCAATTTCGGACCGCTTCATGGTGCGTGGGTGCCATGGTACAATGTTCACAAGATGTTCGCCGGTCTGCGTGATGCCTGGCAGTATGCAGGTATCGATGAGGCTAAGGAAATGTTCCTGAAGTTCTGTGATTGGGCCCTGGACATTACAAAAGACCTGACTGACGGGCAGATGGACCAGATGGTATCGCAGGAGTTCGGCGGCATGGACGAGGTGCTGGCAGATGCATTTGCCATCACCGGTGACAGGAAGTACATGACTGCCGCCAAGCGCTTTGCCCATCATCTCATACTGGACAGCATGGCTGAGGGCGTGGATAATCTGGACAACAAACACGCCAATACCCAGGTGCCGAAAGTCGTGGGCTATGCCAGAATCGCCGATCTGGATGACGATGACACATTCAAGGATGCCGCTGAGTTCTTCTGGGACAGAGTGGCCAATCACCGTTCTGTAGTAATAGGTGGTAACAGCCGCAGCGAGCATTTCCCGGCAGCAGCTGATTATCAGAGCTATGTGGAGCATCGCGAGGGACCCGAGTCCTGCAACACGAACAATATGCTCAAGCTCACCCAGTTCCTGTTCAAAATGGATCCTCGTGCCGAGTATGCCGATTTCTACGAGCGTGCCATGTACAACCATATCCTCTCCACCCAGCACCCGGAACATGGTGGCTACGTATATTTCACATCGATGCGCCCCGGACATTACCGCGTGTATTCACAGCCAAACAGCGGCATGTGGTGCTGCGTCGGTACCGGCATGGAGAACCACGGCAAGTACGGAGAGTTCATCTATACCCACGACGGCAAGGAGAAACTGTACGTGAATCTTTTCGTGGCATCCAGGCTGAACTGGAAGGAGAACGGTGCCACATTCACCCAGGAAACCCAGTTCCCGTACGAAGAAAGCAGCAGAATTATTGTCAGCCTGAAGAAGAGCCGCAAGTTCAAGGTTCTGGTACGCTGCCCGCAGTGGATTGACGCAGGCTTCAGCGTGAAGGTCAATGGTCAGGAATATGCTCTCGATGCAGAACCCTCATCATATGTCGAAGTGGATCGTAAGTGGAAGAACGGCGATGTCATCGAAATAAGCCTGCCCATGCGCACCATCATAGAGCCGCTTCAGAACAAGGAGGAGTATCTGGCAGTGAAGCGCGGGCCAATCGTGCTGGCCGCTCGCACATCGCAGGGCAATCTGGACGGCCTGATTTCCAATGACGGTCGCTGGGCTCACATCGCATCGGGCCCCCTGACACCATTGGCAGAGACTCCGATTATGATTGGCACGAAGCAGGAGATTGAGTCCAAACTGCAGAACATGAAGCCCGTACCGGGCAAGCCTCTGCACTTCACGGTCAGCGGCCTGTTCGATGACAGCAGGTTCGGCGGATTGGAACTGGAGCCATTCTTCAACCTGCATGACAGCCGCTATGCCATCTATTTCCTGTCGCTCAGCAGGTCCGGCTACAATTCCATGCTGGAGAAGATCAAGACCGAGGAGGCTGCAATGCTCGCTCTGGACCGTCGCACTATAGATAAGGTGACACCCGCCGAGCAGCAGCCTGAGGTGGATCACCGCATGCAGCAGGAGAATTCCATGGGCGGCAATCTGGACAACAAGCCTTATCGCACGGTCCGTCGCGGCGGCTCGTTCAGCTACGAATTGGCTACCGGTTCGGAGAGCGATCTGACCCTGTGCGTAGGCTACTGGGACAGTGAGGAGAGCCGTATGCCGCGCTCCATGGAGATACTCATTGACGGTAAGATCTTCATCACCGAAGCGGAATTCCCGACAGGAAAAGACAACAGGATAGTACGCAAGGAGTATAGGATTCCGGCGGAACTTGTGGCCGGAAAGGAGTTCGTCCGTATAGGCTTCCGTGCCGCAGAGGGCGGAATGGCTGCAAGGGTTTTTGATGTACGCATATTAAAATAATCCCTCAATTCCGCAAGAAAGTTTGATAATGGCAGAATGAGCGTGTCCCAGAGGCAAGGGCATGGTCAGACGTGTTGATTTTTGCTGTCAGTTCTGATCCGGATGTGTAGGATTGGGTGTGCTGATAACTTTATCTGTCCATTTTTGGGCACTTTTTCAAGTGTATTGCACGTGCAATCGGTGGTCTTGTGCAGACCGCTACCGTTCCGGATATGTTTCGAATTCGGTTTCAGCCGCAGAGGCTGAGGTAGATTTGCCGTTTGGTGTATAGCGTTAGCACATCCATCCTTCCCGAGCGTGTCCATTTTGCCGGTACGTTAACGAACCTGCGCACGAAGCGCTTTATCCGTGTACCGCAGTCAACACCTTCAGCGCGGCCACGTAGTACGCCAAGAAAGTACAGGTGGAAGTTTTTCAGTATGGCTGTGGCAATCATGAACACGGTGTTTTCATTGAGAAAGGAGAACGGCAGATGTGCCCATCCGAAGTCATTGTTCAGGCAGTCGAAATTGCGTTCGCTCGCTCCGCGCTTGTTGTAGTACTCGATGATGGCCTTCTCGGAGTTGTCCCAGTCGTTGGTAAGGATGCACCTGTACACATATTCGGTGCCGAAGAGACTGTTTGACTCCTCTCCCGCGACTTCATCGCTCAGCTTTGTCCGCTGGACTACAAGCCTGAGATTCCTGTCGGAAAGGAACGAGTCCCACTTGAAGGATGTCACGCCGCAGCATATATGCCCTGTCCCCTTGTTCGTGCTGTTGCGTATCTCGACTTCGGTCCAGTCTTCGTGTTCCATGAAGTCGGTCCTGCGTGATCCGCAGTTGTTTGCCCTGATGTAGAAGCGCTCGCAATGCTCCATGACGCATGTGACTATATCCTCGGAGAATGAACCGCAGTCTGCCCTGAAGTTGCGCACGAGCACCCTTGCCTCGTCCTCCAGTCTTTGGAAGATGCGTTCCAGCGTGTCCTTCTGATGGAACTTGACATTGGTGTTGCCGTCCCGGTTCTCGATGCCGACGATAAGGCCTCCCACTGATGCCACTCCAGGGAAGTAGCCGAAGGCTTTCTTATACGAGTACTCGGTATCCTTCTTGCCGGCGGGTATGAACTGGTGGTCGAAGTCAAGGTCTATGCTGTCACCGGGGTTGAGCTGTCCCGTGGTCTTCAGGCACTTGAGCATCAGGGAGTTCATCCTGGAGGCGACATTGAACTTGTATGTCTTTCCAGACCCGCTGCTGTGACTGGTGTTTTCCTCGCTGAGCTTGCGCAGGGCGCGCTCTATCGTATCCGAACTTGCGATTCTTATGCCGTGTCCGTCCCAGAAGGGCTTGATGTCCATAACATCCTCGATGCAGTCTCCTCCCGTGAGGTAGCAGCCAAGCAATGAGGCGAAGATGTCTCCGTGGCTGAAAGCGAGAAGCGTGCCGCGAGGGCCGAGGGTTCTGTCGATGACATTCCGTACGCCGGACTTGTCGAATGTCTTGAAAATTGAAAATAAACCGCCGAAAGGGTTGATATTGTCGGATTTTGTCTGTAATTTCGCCATGTCAGTGATAACACTTTTATTTGTAATGCAATCACTAAGTTAGGTGAAATTTCTGACATTGTCAAGGCCTGGTAAGCCTTTGTTTATCAGGCCGTTTGACAATCTTTTACGAAAAATGTTGCGGGATTAAGGATTTAGTTTTTTACGACCAAGAGAAAATATACTGGAATATCCAAGACAAAAAAGAATGACAACCTATCGAATATGAAAATAAAAAGTTTATATTTGTGTTCGGGGTGAGTCGCACTTCAAAGTATAATTCACGACTCAAACTTTATTAATATGAAGAAATGTTTTTTGCTTTTCCTGTTGGGTGCGGTCTGTTTGGTAAACGGCAATGCTCAGAATGATGTAGAAAGTACTGGAATTGAAATTGTAACCAAGTTGGATAAGCCCTCAATCCCATTCAATGAGGATGATTTGTGCGGGTATCTGCTGGTCTATTTCAAGGATCAGGACCAGTCTGCCTATATGGCAATAAGCAACGACGGTTATACCTTTACAGACATTAATAATGGAAAGCCTGTGTTCTTAGGCTATGAACTGGCCGAACAGAAGGGTGTACGCGATCCCCACATAACTCGAGGGCCGGATGGCGCTTTTTATCTGGCCATGACAGATCTGCACATATTCGGTCAGCGAGCCGGTTACCGAGATACAGAATTTGAGCGTCCGGCCGAGAAATACGGATGGGGTAACAACCGCGCTCTTGTCCTTATGAAATCATACGACCTCATACATTGGACTCATTCAGATTTCCGTGTTGACAAAGCCTTTCCGGAACTTGGAGATATTGACTGCTCATGGGCACCGGAGACGGTATATGACCCGGTGGAAAAGAAAATGATGATTTACTTTACCATCAGGTACAACAACAGGGAATGCCATCTCTATTACTCATATCCCAACGATGATTTTACAAAGCTGGAGACAACTCCTGTAAGAATAACTGACATAGGTGGACTTGACGGAGATATCACAAAGGTAGGAGACAAATACCATCTGTTCTATGTCTCTGGAGCCAAGGTGCTCCATTCAGTTTCAGACAGGATAAACTCAGGTTATCCTATAGAAACAGGACGCATTGATCCCGAGAAGGTTTCGACCGAGGCTCCGAATGTCTTCAAGCGGCTTGGCACCGACAAGTATGTGCTTATGTACGATGTCTATGGTGCCCGTCCAAGCAATATGGGATTCAGCGAGACAACAGATTTTGTGAACTATGAAAATCTGGGTCACTTTAACGAGGGCGTTATGAAGACTACAAATTTCACCAGTCCAAAGCACGGAGCCGTCACATACCTTACAAAGAAAGAGTTGGAGTCAATCAAACAGCATTGGAACATAGAACCACTTTCCAAATAGTATGTAGAACACTTGCAACTATTTGAAAATTAATCTATTCGCTTTAATATTTGGCATACGAAGGCTAGTTTTTCCGGCACTCGTGTGCATATTTTTTCCCGGAGAAATCAGCAAAACCTCGATAAAGATAAAAGAACTATCAGCGAACACATCAGCAATATCTTCAAATAATGAATATGAAAAAGTCTCTGCTGGCACTTATGCTGCTGCCAGCTCTCTGCATGGCGCAGAACCCAATAATACAGACATCGTTCACACCGGACCCAGCTCCTATGGTATATGGCGACAAGCTGTATCTGTTCGTAGATCACGACGAAGACGATGCTACAAACTATACCATGAAGGACTGGCAGTTGTACTGTACCGAGGATATGGTTAACTGGACATATCTGGGTACGCCGGTTACAACCGCTACCTTCCCGTGGGCAAATCAGGGGAACCGCGCTTGGGCGGCACAGTGTATTGAGCGTAACGGCAAATTCTACTGGTATGTCAGCATTACCGGTCCCGGATATGGAGAGACCGTATCGGTAGCTGTTGCCGACAGGCCAGAAGGACCATATGTAGATGCCATTGGCGGGCCTCTTTGCCATGGCCTCGGATTCATCGACCCAACCGTGTTTATCGATGACGACGGGCAGGCGTACCTGTTCTGGGGTAACAGGAACGGCTGGTACGGACGCCTGAACGAAGATATGATTTCGTTTGTAGATGGATATAAACAGATTCCAGGCATCCGCGATCCTAAGGCCTTCGGCCCTCTTGTTCCTAAGATGAACTATGGAAAAGGCGTAAAGGAGCCCGAGGCAGGATATGAGGAAGGCCCTTGGATCACCAAGAAAGGAGATCTTTACTATCTGACCTATCCGGCCGGTGGAATCCCTGAGCACATGGCATATTCTACAGCCCCTACCCCGGATGGTCCTTGGACATATCGCGGACGTATCATGGACGAGACTGACGGCAGCTATACAATTCACGGCGGCGAGGTGGAATACAAGGGACATCACTACATGTTCTACCACAACGGCGCGAATATCAACGGAACCAGCTATCACAGATCTACCTGTGTAGAGGAGTTTACCTTGAACCCTGACGGCACCATTCCGTTCATCCCTCAGACAAAGGAAGGCGTAGCCCCTATAGGGACTCTCAATCCATACGAAAGGGTAGAGGCCGAGACTATTGCCCACAGCTACGGTCTCAAGACAGACCGTCTCAGCGGTGACAGGCACTATGTTACCAGCATCCACAACGGTGATTGGATTAAAATCCGCGAGGTGGACTTCGGCCAGAATCCGGCTACACTGCTTACTGTCGAGACCCTTAATTTCAAGAATGCGGGCTCAATCAATTTCTATATCGATGATACCTACGAGCAACGTCCGGTTGCCTCTATTCAGGTTGACGGTGTGGCAAATGTCAAGACAGCCAAACTCATGACTCCGGTTACCGGAAAACATGATGTGTATATCCTCTTCCATAGCGATCAGGATGGGGAGCTCTTTGACTTCGACTGGTGGAAGTTCAACAATACGCTGAACAATCCGATTATTCAGACAAAGTACACTGCCGATCCGGCTCCTATGGTATATGATGGGAAAGTGTTCCTATACACTACCCACGATGCCGACGATGCTCTCGGTTTCAAGATGAATGACTGGCTCCTCTATACCTCCGAGGACATGGTTAACTGGACCGACCACGGTTCCGTAGCATCCCTCGCCGATTTCAAGTGGCATGACGGAGACAACGGGGCGTGGGCCCATCAGGTTGTGGAGAGAGATGGAAAGTTCTACATGTACTGCACCATCCATCAGCATGGCATCGGAGTTCTGGTGGCCGATTCTCCATATGGCCCGTTCAAGGATCCGATCGGGAAACCTCTGGTATGGCAGGTTGAATACGGTGAGGATATAGACCCGACCGTTTTCATCGACGACGACGGCCAGGCCTATATGTATTGGGGAAATCCTAATGTGTATTGGGCAAAGCTGAACAAGGATATGATTTCCATTGACGGAAAGATCACCAGACTCGACTATAAGATTCAGGATTATCAGGAGGGACCTTGGTTCTACAAGAGGGACGGCAGGTACTATCTTGCATTTGCTTCTACCTGTTGTCCGGAAGGAATAGGTTACGCTATGAGTGACACTCCTATGGGACCTTGGGAGTATCAGGGACATATTATGGACCATACCGGCAGATCGAGGGGAAATCACCCTGGAATCATTGATTACAAGGGCAAGAGCTATGTTTTCGGCTTGAATTACGATCTTTGGCATGAGGAGTCATTCGGCCGCAACGAGAGAAGGAGCGTTTCCGTTGCCGAGTTGCATTATAATGATGATGGAACCATTCAGGAAGTCCCTTATTGGCAGGATGCCGTTCTCGGGCAGGCCGGAACATTCGATCCGTTCCGCAAGGTGGAAGCCGAGACCATGGCCTGGGGATACGGTCTCAAGACAGAGACTCTTCCAGGAGGAGGAATTGCTATCAACAATGTTGACGAGAGCGAGTACATCCTCATAAAGGGAGTGGATTTCGGAAAGAAGGGAGCCCGTTCGTTCAGCGCAAGCGTACGCAGCGAGGGTCAGCCGGCATTCATTGAAATAAGGCTTGACGATCCTAAAGCGGAGGCGATAGGTACTCTCGAAGTCAAGGAGACTTCCGGCCTGTTCAAGACGCAGACATGCTCGCTCAAGGGCCCTGCGGGTGTTCACGACCTGTATCTGTATTTCAGGGGCAAGGCTCCGGAGGGGCCTGCACGGCCGGCAGGCGGAAGGATGATGGCCAGACGTGAACTTCCGAAGAATCTCCTTGCTATTGATTGGTGGAGAATTAAATAAGAGGGAGGTGTGAGGCGGTTTCGCTGAACAAGTTTCCGGCATTTTTACTGCGGCCCGTTGCTTTGAATACTCTTAAGCGGCGGGCCGCTGTTGTCTTCGTGCCCTTAACGGGGATCACGTGCAAAAATATGTGTTGCTGCTTGTTTTGCGGAACACTCTACCGTAGGCAGTTGCCCTCCAACTTTGATTCGGCTCGATACCGCTGCCGCTAGGGCCGAAAATGATTGGAGAAGGCCCTGGCATCAGCAGCACCTCGCCTGAAAAGTTGGAGGACGAAGGCCGCACAGGCTCGCGCAGCGTCGTGAGCACCAGCGAACCGGCCGGGCCGGGTATTTCGAACGTAGTGAGAAATACGGAAAGGCGAAAAGGCCGAGGGGTTTGGGGAGCGAAGCTTACCAATCTTAACAGGGACCTTCTGCCTTCGTTCTTGGTCCTGACGGCAACAGTGCTCCGCCAAACGGTGCGCTCACTTTACTGATTGGAGGGCATTTGCTACCCTCTCAGTCTTCGTTCAAACACATAGTTTTACTCCTGATCCCTTAACGGCTGCTTCACTTCAGGTAGGGGATGATGCGTTGTAGATTGAAAAGTCTGGACGAACTGAGGTTGTATTTGTATTCAAAGCATCGGTATTCGTCATGAGACCTTATCTTCTTGTAGCCCGTGGAGAATTCCGGCCTGAATCCCAGCGAGATAAGGTCTCCCATATCAATTGTGCTGATAGGGTGATATCAAGTGGTAATTATTAGTGTATTGGCACACGTAGAATGTTATCGGAG
>ERZ1645192.11-NODE-11-length-109372-cov-23.045556_pt1 | contig 109372 bp, 95 predicted proteins | sample MGYA00575354_ERZ1645192 | MGnify/ENA primary metagenome ERZ1645192 (study PRJEB40844, sample SAMN11349763) | freshwater sediment metagenome | isolation source: river sediment | host: Sediment | place: India: Faizupur Khadar , New Delhi | collected 2017-02-21 ... | reverse complement strand
TGGAGGCTCGCAAAACGCAGTATGAATTCTACCGTAACCAGTTATTGAATTTCGAGGGAAAAGATGTGGAGTGGAAAACACTGGGTGAAATTGGTGTATTTATCAGAGGAAACGGATTACAGAAAAAGGATTTTACTTCAAGTGGTGTTGGGTGTATACATTATGGACAAGTCTATACTTTTTATGGCATATACGCCTATTCTACTAAAACTTTTGTTTCCAATGACTTTGCTAAGAAGCTAAAGAAGGCGAAAAAAGGAGATTTAATCATTGCTGCAACCAGTGAAAACGTAGAAGACGTATGTAAAGCTGTTGCATGGCTTGGAGACAATCAAATTGCTATTAGTGGAGATGCATTTATATTCAGACACAATCAAAATCCAAAATTCATAGCGTATTATTTTAAAACAAATTCATTCTTTGAGAACAAAAAAAGATTTGCCACTGGGACTAAAGTTATTCGAGTTTCTGGGGAAAGTATGGCCAAAATACCCATCCCCATCCCACCCCTTCCCGAGCAGGAGCGGATAGTGGCAATCCTCGACAAATTCGATGCCCTGGTAAATGATATCTCCGAAGGGCTGCCGGCTGAAATCCTAGCACGCCGGAAACAATACGAATACTACCGGAATAAATTACTCACCTTTAAGCCACTGGCAAATTGAACCTTCAATCTGACCGGAACTGAAACCTGAGACCCCTGAATCATCTTTGGATTATCAATAATTCCAAAATCCCTTCCTCCGGGACAACCTGATATAAACCTTTTTACTACCTTTGATAGTATCAAATGATACTATCATATATCAATTATTATGAAACCGCCATATCAGGTCACAACCAGAATTCTTGAACAAATTGCCTCTGTCGCTGAGAAAATCGGAGAGATCAAGGCTGCCTACCTCTTTAAACCTCCGACCCAACTGAGGAGGAAAAACAGGATCAGGACTATCCAGGCGTCCCTTGAAATCGAGGGTAATTCACTGTCCCTTGATCAGGTCACTGCAGTTCTTGACAACAAAAAAGTAATTGCACCGGAAAAAGATATCATTGAGGTAAAAAACGCCATAAGAGCATACGAAATATTGGATAGTTATAACCCTGTGAGCCTGACTTCTTTCCTGAAGGCACACGGAATACTGATGAATGGAATAATTGAAAATCCCGGCAGGATACGTACCAAATCAGTAGGAATACTTAAAGGATCGGCAGTTACTCATATTGCCCCACAGGGTCACCTGGTAAAAGCACATATAAAGGAACTGTTTGACTATCTGAAAAAAGACAAGGACCTGCTCCTGATAAAAAGCTGCGTATTTCATTATGAAATTGAATTTATTCATCCGTTTATGGATGGTAACGGAAGAATCGGGCGACTCTGGCAGACTGTAATCCTGATGCGATACTCACCCGTATTTGAGTTCCTCCCGATTGAATCCCTCATCAAGTCCAGACAACCTGAATACTACCAGATACTTGGAGAATGTGACAATAAGGGAGATTCAACCGGATTCATTGAATTTATGCTCCAGGTAATTAATGAATCCCTTGAAGACCTCCTGACAAACCAAAATGTAAATCTCACATCACAAGACCGGATTGCAATGTTCAAAGATGAAATTGGAAAGTCAGCATTCACCCGGAAAGATTATCTGAGGCATTTTAAGGACATCTCTACTGCAACAGCAAGTCGTGACCTGAAATTGGCATTTGAATCCAGGTTAATTGATAAATCCGGAGATAAAAGGACTGCATCATACAAATTCAAATGATAGAATTGTTCTGGATGAAAACCTGATAAATAAGGACGAATTTCAACATAAGAAATCTTACAAATAGAAATATGCTTAAATAAACATCGTTTTTTGAGCTTATTTATATTGTCCCTTCCTGAGAAATCTGTTGTTCTGCAGAAATATTAAAGAGGTTCTGCATCCGCCGGTCAATATCTGCAATCTCATCAGCACAGGACTTAAGCTCGGCAAACGCCTCCTCCGACTTCTCCTTTTCAAGCTTATACGCCAGCTCATGCTCCAGCGAGGCCCAGAAATCCATCGCGATGGTCCTGATCTGTATCTCTACGTTCACAAGCTCCATCCTGTCAGACAGGTAAACCGGAACCATGACTATATGATGAAGACTTCGGTAACCGTTCGGTTTCGGATGCTTGATATAGTCTGTCGTACGGACAAGCTGGATATCGTCCTGCGATAAGAGTAACCCTGAAATCACATATATGTCATTGATATATGAACAAATAACTCTGACTCCGGCTATATCTGTCAGGTTCTTCCGGGCCGACTCAACACTGAGTTCAAATCCTCTCCTTTTCAGTTTGTCCATAATACTCGCCGGAGTCTTTACCCTCGTCTGTATGAGGTGGATCGGATTCCGCTCATGCGTGCTGTTAAACTCGCTGTTCAGGTTTTCCAGCTTGGTGGCGATCTCCCGCGTAGCTGATGAATACAGATTTTCTGTGGCAATAAATGACCGGATCGTGTTTATCAAATCCTCCGGCAACATGCGTCCTTTCATACCTTCAAAAAGATATGACGCCCGTTTAAGATCCATTCTGTTCATAGTTTTCTCTCTCTTCTGGCAGTTTCCGGAATCAGCTTACCGATTAAAAATATACACCAAACGTGTGTCGTCAGGCATGAGCCAACCCCGCTTAAAATTAATATGAAAAGGTGAATTTCCAAAACACCTTTGCCAGCCTCACAACGGCCAGAATTAGCCTTGTCCGGCTAATCTCCCAAACTGATAAGTGGTCAGTAAGGAAAAAAAGTTCAGCTCTTTTTGTATATTTGTTATGGAACAATCTATAAGTCTGTCCTGAACCGATCATTGTGGAAAACTACGTCCTTGTTGCAGAGAATCCGGAAAGCACTGTAGTTGCTGAATACCAGGCACTTCCCCGCAAAGAATCGTCATACCAGAGTGAGGCTGAGCTTGAAAAGGCATTCATCGGACAGCTTGAAACACAGGCATATGACTATCTGACCGTCAGCTCTGAAGGCGAGCTTGTCGCCAATCTCCGTCATCAGCTTGAAGCGCTGAACAGCTACACCTTCAGCGACACTGAGTGGAACCAGTTCTTCGGGGACAGGCTGGCCAACCAGAACAACGGGATCGAAGAAAAAACAGCGATCATCCAGGAAGACCATATACAACTCCTTACCCGTGATGACGGAACGGTCAAGAACATCTACCTGCTCGATAAAACCAACATCCACAATAACCGCCTACAGGTGATCAATCAGTACTCGGTTGACACCGGACAGCGTCCCAACCGTTACGATGTCACCATACTTGTCAACGGCCTTCCGCTGGTGCATATAGAGCTGAAGAAGCGGGGAGTGGATATCAGGGAGGCATTCAACCAGATCAACAGGTACAGCCGGGAATCGTTCTGGGCAGGTAGCGGATTGTTTGAGTACGTACAGCTCTTTGTGATCTCCAACGGTACACTCACAAAATATTACAGCAACACAACAAGGTTCACTCACCTGAAGGAGATGGGCGACGGGGCAGTCACCAAAGGGAAACGGACAAGCAACAGCTTCGAATTCACATCGTGGTGGGCCGATGCTGCCAACCGGCCCATCACTGACCTGATGGATTTCGGTAAAACCTTCTTCGCCAAACACACAATACTCAACATCCTTACAAAATACTGTGTTTTCACCTCTGACAGGCTGTTGCTGGCGATGCGTCCGTACCAGATCGTTGCCACCGAGCGGATACTGAACCGGATCATCGTCTCCAACAACTACAGATCATACGGAACAATACATGGTGGAGGCTATGTCTGGCATACAACCGGGAGTGGCAAGACGCTGACCTCATTCAAGACCGCTCAGCTGGCAGCAAAACTGCCGTTCATTGACAAGGTGCTCTTTGTGGTAGACCGCAAGGATCTCGACTATCAGACCATGAAGGAGTATGACAAGTTCGAGAAGGGAGCCGCCAACAGCAATACGAACACTGCGAAGCTCAAAAAGCAGCTTGAAAATCCGTCAGCCAGGATCATTGTAACGACAATCCAGAAGCTGTCGGTCCTGATCACGAAACATAAAAACCATCCCTCCTTCTCGAGCCATGTGGTAATAATTTTCGACGAGTGCCACCGCTCACAGTTCGGGAAGATGCACAGGGAGATAACAAAGTCGTTCAGGAAATATCACCTGTTCGGTTTCACTGGCACCCCGATCTTCTCGGCCAACTCGGGCAGCAATAACGACTTCAGCCTGCGTACCACTGAGCAGGCTTTCGGTGCAAAGCTGCATACTTATACTATTGTTGACGCAATTGCCGACAAGAACGTGCTTCCGTTCCGGATTGACTACATAAGCACCATGAAGGAGCAGGAGGATATTCAGGATGAGCAGGTGTGGAATATAGACAGGGAAAAGGCCCTGCAGGCGCCGGAACGTTTATCCAATATTGTAAGCTACATCATTGAGCACTTCGATCAGAAAACCAAACGGAACAGCTATTACCAGCTGAAGGAAAGGAGACTGGCCGGTTTCAATTCAATATTCGCGGTCTCATCAATCGAGACGGCAAAAAAATACTACCAGGAGTTCAGGAACCAGTTGGCCGTCCTTCCTGCCGACCGGCAGATGAAGATCGCGCTTATATACAGCTTCGGTGTGAATGAAGATCCCGGCAACGGGTTCCTGGATGATGAGAACCCTGCTGACACGGCTCTCCTTGATCAGAGTTCGCGCGATTTTCTGGAGTCAGCCATTCAGGATTACAACAGGACCTTCCGGACCAACTACGACACGACTTCTGACAAGTTTGAGAACTACTACAAGGATGTCTCGAACAGGGTGAAGAACCGTGATATTGACCTCCTGCTGGTTGTGAATATGTTCCTTACCGGTTTCGATGCCACCACTCTCAATACTCTCTGGGTGGACAAGAACCTGCGGCTGCACGGGCTGTTACAGGCGTATTCACGGACTAACCGCATCCTGAACAGTGTAAAAACGTTCGGCAACATAGTCTGCTTCCGCAACCTCGAGAGAGCGACAAATGAGAGCATTGCACTGTTCGGCGACAAGGAGGCAGGCGGGATTGTGCTGCTCAGGTCCTATGATGAGTATTACAACGGGTACACCACGGATGAAAAAGAGATAGCCGGGTATGCAGATCTGGTAGCAGAACTGCAGCAAAAGTTTCCGGCAGGAGTGCCTGTCACGGGAGAGGAGGCGCAGAAAGAGTTCATCAGGCTGTATGGCGCCATCCTGAAGCTGAAAAACATACTCTCCTCATTTGATGAATTTGCTGATAACCAGATACTGACCGACAGGGATGTGCAGGATTATCACAGCATGTACATTGATCTGTACAACGAGCACAGGCGCAGACCGGGTCAGGAACCCGAAAACATAAATGATGACATCATCTTCGAGATGGAGCTGATCAGGCAGGTGGAGATCAACATAGACTACATACTGGAGCTCATCAGGAGATATCATGAAGGTCATCTGAAGGACATGGAAATTGTGGTTGACATCAGCAAGGCCGTTGATGCCAGCCTGGAACTGCGTAACAAGAAGGACCTTATTGAACAGTTCATTGCCTCACTTACACCGTCTGCCGATGTCGACGACGATTGGCAGAAGTTTGTCAACACCAAGAAGGTAGAAGAGCTGGAGCAGATCATCAGTGACGAGAGCCTGGACAGGGATGAGACATACAAATTTATATCAAATGCATTCCGTGACGGTTATGTGCAGTCGACCGGCACAGCTCTCACCAGGGTCTTACCGCCTGTCTCACGGTTTACCCCCACTGGTGACCGTACCATAAAGAGAGAAACAGTGCTGGAAAAGCTGGTTGCCTTCTTCACCAGGTTCCGTGACATTGCCGGTGGCATGTTCCTTGATAAGTAGAGGAACGCATCCGTGGAATCCCGGCCACTCCATCTGCCCTGCAAATAAATCACCCTACTTAAAATTTGAATGGATCTGAACATTCCCATATGAAAATGCTGAGCTCCTCCGTTATGATATGGAATGTTTACCATGTTACTGATTAAATCTATGAAACACGCGACTATCCTGCTGTTCGCCGTCCTCTTCGCCGGATGCAGCAGAAATGAGGGACTTGACCTGAAATTCAAGGCGATATATACGTCCGAACCTGCTATTGAGAAGAGCTCATCTCTTAAGAGCGGCACAGGCCAGACAGCCGCCACAGGCGATTATACCCAATTCGGGGACTTCCTGGGATCAATTACACCGGCAAAGGTTACAGCTGCATTCAATACAATCCGCTTTGTCGACAGAAAAGACTCTGAACCGGGGATGCCTACAATGCTCGAAATCATTGGTGTAAACTGGCCTTTTGATGATCCGAGACGATTCGCAGACTTCACCAACGGCAATACACTTGAAGTGGTTCCTGAAATCTATGGAAATGTGGATACCGACGGATGGTTTGTCGACAATAATATCAGAATGAAATATCTGTTTATACTCCCCCAGGAATTCGTTCTGGAGATTGATCTGCCTGAAAACATTTCGGAATCAAACTTTGGATCGTATCAGGGTGTATACTTCGACAAGCAGGGGAATAAATTGAAATGCGGTATAGAATTCCTGTTATATCATGTTGTAAATGAAGGATATGATATCAAGAATGGAATTTATCTGCGAGGTTTTGTATTTGGTGAAACAGAAACTTCCTATATCGTGCGTCAGAACAATATACCAACCGGTGACGTGGCTGAGTTGATCACACAGGCTCAGCCACATTCGGTGGTCCGATCCTCAAGGTATGTTTCTCCGGTATTATATCCTCCTGACAAGGGTGAAACAAAGATAATTACAACTACCATCAGCTTCGATTCAGAGGATATTATCCAGCACTATGCCGGTGCTGACAATACTCCAAACACCTGGGATGATATTCTGGTGTTTGTCCCAAATTTCTGGGAAAGATTCAGTGTTGTTGTCGAGCAGAATTAATCAACTAAATGCTCCCTGGCCCCTACCCGTTTATCTCCAGGTCATGAACATATTTGTTATCATCCGAAAGATATAGTTCAAGCGTTATAGAGTAGGGCTTCCGGATAACGATTATCTTCTTGCATGGGCTGAGGCTCCCGTCATCCTTCAGTTTGCAGTAATAGTGCCTGCAGATGCCGTCAAAACGGTCCTCCTTGTCCTCGGTAAGGTAAACCTCCAGTTGCAGTGGTTCCGTATTCTCTTTGAGATAGTTGGAAATCACTATTTCCCTGTCACTGATTACTATTGACCTCTCAGTCCGGTCAATCTCAAAACCATCCCTCCTGATGGTCGCTGACCTGCTCCTGTAAGTCTGCGAAAAGGCGCCGACCCCGGTCAGCACAAAAAGAAGCAGCACGACAATCTTTTTCATGCCATTCAGGTTTACATATTTTGACTTATCCGTTATACGGGCAAACCGGGAAATTGTTCTGTAAAACCCGGATAAAATCCAATAAAAGCATCTGTCCGTCAACACGCTGGCCATGAAGGTCAAAAATGTTTTTCATGCTGAAGAACTCTTCGGTAACTTTAATTCACTTATCAGTCCGACAATTATGAAAAAATCCATCAGTGCGGTCGCCATTGCCGCTTTTTTGCTGATTAACACTGCCTCCGCACAGTCCCAGTCAGGCAGTACTCCAAAAAAATTTCTGGATGCCCTGGCTGAAAGGGAATTCAGACAGGCCCTTGCCCTTGCAAAAACGGTTGATGAACCGGACTTCAGCGATAAATCAGGGGTAACCCTTCTTATGTATGCGGCTGAAGCAGGTTCAGCAGAGGTCTGCAGCGCCCTCCTGGCCAGGGGAGCTGACCACGGCAGGTGCTCGGCAAACGGCACCACTGCACTGTACCTCGCAGCCCAGAACGGACATACCGGGGTGGTAAAGCTACTCCTGGAAAATGGAGCTGACCCGGATATCCGGGCCGACAACGGTGCGACAGCCCTCATAGCGGCATCAGAATATGACCGAAATGAAGCTGCAAGGCTGCTTTCAGAAAAAGGGGCCAACACCAACATCCAGGATAACCATGGATCCACGGCACTGATTCTTGCATCGCAGAACGGCGATACAGAAATCGCAGAGATACTGTTAAGCCGGGGAGCTGATCCGAATATTTCTGACAAAAACGGATCCACCGCACTGATCCTGGCGGCCCAGGAAGGCCATCCTGAAATAGTCAGGCTGTTGCTGCGGAGCGGCGCTGAGGTAAACCGGCAGACCCTGAACGGCAATTCGGCACTGATACTCGCTTCGTTGAGAGGGAGCATGGAAACCGTTCAGATACTCCTTGACAGCGGAGCCCAGGTAGATACAAAGACAGCCACCGGCGCCACTGCCCTCTTTGCGGCAGCCTCAAGGGGACATTGCCAGATTGTGAATCTTCTTCTCGAAAAAGGGGCTGACCCCGGAATAAAGGACTCGCAGAACAAAACCGCCTATATGTATGCCAAGGATTACAATGTCAAATCTGCCCTGACATCCTGGACCAAAAAGTAACGGTTCACCTCATAAGCCTCTCTATATCATCCGGTTCCTTTGGAACGGAAGATGACAGCACAACATTGCCGGTACCGGTAATGAGCACATCATCCTCGATCCTGACGCCAATGTTGCTGTATTTTGCATAAACACTCCTGACCTGATCGATGAATTTCTTAATCTCTCCTTCACCAGCCTCCCTGCCGTAGAGCATCTCCAGCTGATCAAGGCCGTTTGCCCGGAGGTAGATGCCGGGTTCCACGGTCAGAACCATCCCTTTTTCCAGAGGTCTGCCCACCGCGGTGTCAGCAGTCAGATAGGTCCGCATCATCGGCCAGGGGATTCCCTGGCTTCCCGTATCATGAACATCGAGGCCGAGAAAATGGCAAATGTGATAGATTGTGTAAAACTTTCTCTGCCACTGGCTCTGCGGATCCGTGACAAGGCCAAGTTCATATAAACCATCCATGATCACACCTGTAGCCTTCACATGTGCAGCAGTCATAGGTGCGCCGGGTTTCATCTCCTCTATCGCAGCATCCTGTGCCCGCAGGACCAGGTCGTATATCTCCCTCTGTTCCCTTGTGAACTTCCCGTTTACAGGAATTGTGCGCGTTATGTCAGCAGTGTAGTACCCGTATTCGGCTCCCAGGTCCATGAGGAGAAGATCGCCGTCTTTCATCTTCCGGTCATTGGCAGAATAATGAAGCGTAACGGCATTTTCACCCGATCCCACTATAGATTCGAATCCCGGCATAGGGGAACCGTTACGCCGCCAGACATACTCCAGGAGGGCTTCAATCTCATATTCATACATTCCCGGCCTGCATGCCCCGATGACCTCCCTGATACCCATTCCGGTTATATCCGCCGCCTTCTGCAGCATCCTCACCTCGAGGTCATCCTTGAGTACACGCATCTCTGCAAGTGACGCGCCGATATCCCTGAGCAGCCCTGCCGGGGCTTTCTCACGGTTTAATATTTCAGCAGCACGGTTCCGCATTGCCTGGTCACGGAAATCAACGTAAATGCACCTGCCTGCCCGGGCTGCCCATGCAATCATACTGTCAGCTTCCCCGTAGTCAAGCACGGTATCAGGAGCCCATGTCTTTATAAGTTCACCCGGGTCAGGCAGGTTTCCTGAATAGATTATTTCACGGACGCTCCTCTCCCTTGAATACAGAGCATAGGGTCTCGGGTCATTGCCGGAAATCGACATCAGCGCTCCAGGCTGCCCATAGCCGGTCAGGTACCAGAAGTTGCTTGCCGCCCTGTATTCATGACGTCCGCCGTCAAATCCGTAATCTGACCTTAGCATCAGCAGACCGTCACCGATTGTGTCAAGCACCGCTTTCCTCCGATTGGAAAATACTTTCTGCATATCTGCATCCATCAACAGGTCAGTTGTATCCGGTGCCGGAACAGTCTCAGAGCGCCTGTTAACGTTATTGTCACATGCGATGACAGAAACGCCGGCAAGCAGAAGAATGAATAACCTTTTCATTGATCCTTTGTTGTATCCCCAAAGATATTCCAAATCAATCCGGAAATAATCGTTTAATTTGTTTTCAAATGCTAATAAATCTTAATTCTCAACACATGCAAACCCTAATGATGAACAGAACCGCCATTGTGTTTACACTGGTTTCCATACTGACCCTGTCATTCAGGTCAGACAAGCCTGCATACAGTTTGTACGATTCAGAAGGCAAAAATGTAAAATACGATAAGATGATCGAAAAGATCAGCGCTGCAGACGTAGTATTCTTCGGGGAACTCCATGACAATCCCATTGCCCACTGGCTCGAATATGAGGTCACTGCTGACCTTTACAATGTTGCAGGAGACAGGCTTGTTTTAGGTGCAGAGATGTTCGAGGCTGACAACCAGTTACTGCTTGACGAGTACCTCGGATCTGAATATGAAGCAGATAAGTTCGAAGCGGAGGTCAAACTCTGGAAGAACTACAAGACCGATTACAAACCATTGGTTGAGTTTGCCAGGAAGAACAGCCTGCCGTTCATCGCAACAAACGTGCCGCGCCGGTACGCCTCGATGGTATCACGAGGCGGGTTTGAAGAGCTCGACTCGCTTTCGTCTGAGGCGAAGAAATTCCTTGCTCCCCTTCCTGTATCATATGATCCCGAGCTGAAATGCTACAAGGATATGATGTCAATGCCCGGCATGCCGGGTATGGGTGCCAGACCCAACCCGAACTTCCCCAGGGCTCAGGCAATCAAGGATGCCACAATGGCTCACTTCATTGCAGTAAACCTGCCTGCCGGAAAGATTTTTATTCATTACAACGGCGCCTACCACTCGGACAATTACCTGGGAATAATCCATTACCTGAAGCTTTACAGGCCCGGCATAAAGGTTGCGACAATATCTACCGTACTGCAGGAGGATATTTCTGACCTTGAGCAGGAAAACAAGGGTTTGGCAGATTTCATTGTGGTCATTCCGGTCACAATGACCAGAACTTACTGACACAGATTATTTCTGTGACTGACAGGTAGTGTCAGTCAATCAGAATGACCCGACGAGCACCCCGCTTATATTCCAGTGTGAAAAACTGCCTCCCTCCGGTTTGCCGAGGGGGACTGTGACACTGAATGTGTGCCTGCCCGGGGTCAAACCATCAAGGGGGATAATCAGGGGTTCGGACACAGAGCCCGGGCACCAGCCTGACCTCGAGTAGTCAGACGAGGAGAGACCGTTCCAGAAATTGCCGGATGCAGGATTGAAATTCCGGTATGTGCCGCAATCGCTCCTCCATGGTATATATGCCCACACCCGGCGTCCATCGACAAGGAGCTCATTCAGCTTCGGGTTGAACTCATCACCTCCTCCCCAGCCGCCGTGGCCGGTTGTAATGAATACCATATGCAGTGATCTGAGACCTTCCGGGATATCAGCAGTTACTGAAAGGGTGTCACCGTCAAACATGGTCCCGTACTGCTGTCCCGCCATCTCAAGGATCGGAAGGGTGTTGAAAACGGAGCTGATCCACTTCCCGGCCCCGGCAGGTGGTTCAAGGTCACGGGTATCGGGATAGTATTTCAGCCTGAGTGAGATCCTGTGCCCTCCCCTGTCGTAGTTGCCTATGAAAGCGCCTATCCATGTTTCGCCGCGCAGCAGCGGCAGATAACGGGTGATATCCTGCTTGTAGAAGGCTGAATCCTGCCAGGTAAGTCCCGGCACGGTACGTCTGTCATTGAATCCTCTGACACCGAAAGGGGTAAAGAACCTCACCAGCTCCACCGGCGGCCTGTAGTCGTCAGTTGCCGCTACGCCGGTATACTCCTTGCCGTGCCTGTCGGTATGAACAGGGAGAACCCTGTGACCCTTCGTCAGCCCGTCAAGGAATGTAAGCGGGTCACCCTGAGGGATCACAAATACTGTTCCCGTACGGTCATAGGCGTCGCCGGCAGAATATTCAGTCACCTCCGCGAAAAGGCTGTAGTTGTCATGTACCTCCGGAAGCATCACCTTTTTAAGTATCACTGTTCCTCCCGCAAAGCGATAGAGGGTGTCTTTAAGGCCGAAAACCGGATTTTGGACCTCCCCTTCCCAGTTGATTACAGCATTGTCAAAGACGGTTACTTTCGTAACGAAGGCTTCGCGAAGCAGGTGCTCAAATGTCATCCTGTCGACACTCCTGCCGAAATCATCCGGAAGAGTTACATTAAACTCCTTCTTTCTGAGCTCCTCCACCCTGTCAGCCTCGGTGACGTTATTGCCGTTGCGCACGATTCTGAGCACAAGACCTTCGGGCACACCGTATGCAGGCACCGGTGTACCTTCCACCCCGGCCTCTGTGGTATACCAGATATCGATTGTATTTGAGAAGTAGATTACCTTTGCCCTGACGCACCTGTATCCGGCAATGATTTCGGAATCGGTGCTCAATTCCGGTACAGGCAGTTCACTGAACGATGTCACAGTGCTGATTCTCGATCCGTCAGGCATATCAGCGATCTGGATATAGCGTCTGCCTGCCAGATCAATAAATGACGACTGCTGCGGGGAGGCCATCTGGGGACGGTCGCTCTTCGCCTGTGATACGGAAATCCCGGCTACCGTGCCATTGCTTTCTGCTACTGTAACCGGTCCGTCAGGAATTATCCTGCCGTTGACTATGTTTTTATAAGTTACCCTGAGTGTTTTCTGACCATAACCGCCGGGATTCATCAGCATCAACAGGGTAAAGGCAATTGAAAGAGTTCTCATCAGGTATGTTTTACACCGGGATTTTCCATCCAAAGAAAGGCTTTTCCGGGGATGACGTTATAGTTGCCCCGTAAATTTAAAAATAAATATCTTTGGGTTCTTATTCTGAAAATCATGCAGACCAGAGTCAGAGAGATCCTCGACCAGGAGGCTGAAGCTGTCAGGAAGATACCCGTCACAGAGAGCTACAGCCAGGCAATTGAACTGATACATAAACACGTGCACCTGCTTAAGGGAAAGCTGGTGACAAGCGGTATGGGGAAAGCGGGACAGATTGCACATGACATAGCCACGACATTCAGTTCCACAGGTACACCTGCTGTCTTTCTGCACCCGAGTGAAGCCCAGCACGGTGACCTCGGGGTGCTGCAGGAAAATGATCTAATGCTTGTTATATCCAATTCAGGCCGCACACGTGAGATCCTCGAGCTTCTCGAACTGAAGGATAACCTTTTCCCGAACATGCCTGTACTGGTTATCTCGGGCAACAATACGTCACCATTATGGGAACAGGCTACCGTGGGTCTCTTCACAGGCGGACCTGCTGAGGTGTGCCCGCTCGGACTGACCCCCACCACCTCAACCACTGTCATGACTGTAATAGGTGATGTGCTGGTGGCCCTGATGATGGAAAAGATCGGATTTACCGCTGCCGAGTATGCCAAGCGGCACCATGGCGGATACCTGGGTTACAAATCGAGGGAACGCTCAGGGTATTCCGGAGGAACTATCTACTGAACCAGGTCAGCAACACCCTCAAGCACATAGGAGGGCCTGTACGCAAATTTATCCGCTGTCTTCAGAGTTGAGATGCCTGTAAGCACCAGCAGTGTGTCAATTTCTGACTCTATTCCTGCTATTATATCTGTATCCATCCTGTCGCCGATAATTATCGTCTCCTCATTTGAACAGCCTATTTTCTTCAGTGCTATCCTCATCATCAGCGGATTAGGCTTGCCAACGAAATAGGCCTGCCTGCCTGTTGAGAGTTCTATAGGTGAAATGAGCGCCTTGGTGGCTGGTATAATACCATTCTCAACGGGGCCCGTAAGGTCCGGATTGGTGCCTATCAGCTTTGCTCCCTTCAGCACCAGGTTCACAGCCTGCTCTATCTTTTCGAAGCTGTAGCTCCGGGTATCACCAACAACCACATAGTCAGGATTGTAGTTGTTCATTGTGTAACCGGCATTGTACATGGCGTTTATCAGGCCGGCCTCACCAATAATGTACGCCGTCCCTCCCGGTTTCTGGGTAGCCAAAAACTGGGCTGTGGCAAGAGCGCTTGTATAAAAGACGTTTTCGTCAAGATCAATTCCGAGCCTCAGCATCTTTTCCTGAAGCTCCTTGGGAGTCCTCTCGCTGCTGTTGGTCAGAAAGAGAAACTTCTTTCCCTCCTTCTTCAGCCACTCCACAAATTCCGGAACGCCCGGAAGCAGTTTGTTGCCATGGTAAATCACACCGTCCATGTCACTGATAAAGGCCTTCTTGCTCTTTATCCTTTCAATAATTTCCCTGTTTTTCATATTCTGGTTTCTGGCGCAAAATTAACATTTCGCAGTCAGATTATAAAGCAGGAGAGCAGTCAACAAAGCAGGCCGGGGGTAACATTTTTGTTACTCAATGAAATTGTCGCCGGCCAGAGCGCTGCCTAACCGCCAGTACCCATTTTAAATGATCTGTGATATTGCAGTTTATTACCAAAAAGAGTAGTTTTGATGCCGGACCGCCGCATATTACACTGCAGCCAAATAACTAACCACAACAATTTCATATCGTAAACAAGATGACCACAGGTGCAACACCGGCCCCGATGAGCCGAAGGAACTACATCGTAGGCATGACAGTAATTGCCATTTTCTTTTTCATTTTCGGATTCATAACATGGCTTAACGGGATACTCATTCCGTTTTTACGGACAGCATGTGAACTGACTGATTTCCAGGCATATTTTGTCACTACGGCATTCTATATCTCATACTTTGTAATGTCACTTCCATCCTCGGCGGTGCTTAAAAAGACAGGGTTCAAGAACGGGATGTCAATAGGCCTCTGGATCATGGCTGTTGGTGCACTAATATTTATACCTGCTGCGCTTGCCCGAAACTATGCCATCTTCCTCCTGGGCCTGTTTGTCCAGGGTACCGGGATGGCCCTGCTCCAGACTGCCTCGAACCCGTATGTGACAATCATCGGGCCCCGCGAGAGCGCTGCAAAGCGGATCAGCATGATGGGAATCGCCAATAAGTTCGCCGGTGCAATAGCCCCGATAATCCTCGGAGCACATATTATGAAGGATTCCCATGTACTTGACAAACAACTGGCAGAAGCAACAGATGCCGTAATGCGGGCAGGCATCCTTGATCAGTTGGCAACCCGGGTAATCAATCCGTACATAATCATGGCTGTCATCCTGGTGGCACTGGGGCTCCTGCTGCGCTTTGCCCACCTGCCCGAGGTGGATACTGACGCCGAAGAATCTTCCGTGGGTGAAACAAACGTCAATAAATCGAGTATCTGGCACTTCCCCCACATGATAGTCGGCGCAATTGCCCTCTTCTTCTACGTAGGCGTCGAAGTCATAGCAGGTGATACAATCATAAGGTACGGTCAGTCTCTCCAGATTGACATGTCATCAGCCAAGTACTTTACCTCGCTCACAATGCTGGGAATGATAATAGGGTACATCTGCGGCATAATCTTCATACCCAGGATGCTTTCACAGGTCAATGCCCTCCGCATATCAGCCGTACTCGGAATCATCTTCACGTTCGGCGCTGTTCTCTCCCCTGCCGGTCAGCAGATCACGCTGCCCTTCAGGGACCTTGTGACCTTCCAGGCGGTGACGCTTACAATACCGGTTACCGTACTCTTCGTTGCTCTCCTCGGACTGGCCAACGCTCTCATCTGGCCGTCAATGTGGCCGCTGGCTCTCAACGGAGTGGGCAGGTTCACCAAAACAGCCTCTGCACTGCTTGTGATGGCCGTGGTGGGAGGCGCCATCATACCCCTTATATACGGAAAGCTGGCTGACATCTTCACCACACAGGCCGCATACTGGGTATGTCTCCCCTGCTACCTTATCCTGCTCTACTATTCGCTTCACGGATACAAACTGAAGGGAAGATAGAAAAGCGCAATGGAACCCGACCTTAAAGGCATATTCAGCCGCTTCGGCGGCGAAGGCACCTTCCGCGAAGGGAAGTCATTCGGCCCCGGTCATATACATGACACCTACCGGATCATAACCGCAGAGGAGGAGTGCGACAATTACATCCTGCAACGGCTGAACAGCAACGTTTTCCGTGACATTCCCGGCCTCCAGGAGAATATGGAGAGGGTCACCGGCCACCTCAGAAACAAAATTGCAGCCATACCCGGGAGCGACCTGAAAAGGGAATGCCTTACACTGGTACCCGACAGAGAGACAGGCAGATCTTTCATCACTGACACAGAAGGACGTTACTGGAGAATGTTCGTCTTCATAGCTGACCACAGGTCATATGAAAAGGTCGACTCCGCCCACAAAGCCTTTGAGGGGGGAAGAATCACCGGAAGATTCCAGGCCATGCTGGCCGACCTGCCGGGCAGTCCTCTACATGAGACAATTCCTGATTTTCATAATATAGCAACCCGCCTGGTTACATTCCATGAGGTTGTCGGCAAGGATCCCGCCGGCAGGGTGGCATCAGTCAGGCCCGAAATAGAAGAAATCACCCTGCGCGAAGAGGAAATGAAAACCATTATCAGGCTGGGCGCCAGCGGAAAAATCCCGCTAAGGATAACCCACAATGATACCAAGTTCAACAATATCCTCTTTGACAGAAATGACAGGGCACTTCTTATCATAGATCTCGATACCGTGATGCCGGGTTATGTTCATTACGACTTCGGGGATGCCATCCGAACCGCTGCCAACAGGGGCGAGGAAGACTCAGAAGACCTTTCTGCGGTCTCGATGGACATCGAAATCTACCGGGCATACGCCGAAGGGTTCCTCTCAGAGGCAGGGAACACGCTCAATGATACTGAGAAGGAATATCTCCCCTTCGCACCGAAGCTGCTTACATATATTATGGCTACACGTTTCCTTACAGACTTTGTTGACGGGGACAACTACTATAAGATCAGACATCCCCTTCATAACCTTCAGCGCGTAAGGGCTCAGTTAACCCTGCTCCGCGACATGGAGGCACAATATGACGAAATGATTCGGATAATTAAAAATATTACACGATGACAAGAATTGTTCTGATTCTCATTACCGTTTTTGCATTAAGCCTTTCGGTCAGCTCACAGTCGCAGACCGCCGTTACCGACAGTTCGAAGTTCGCGGCTTACTGGTGGCACAGCAAGGATATGTATGACCATCTGCCTGATATCAGGAACGAAATAGTATTTCTCGGGAACAGCATCACTGACGGAGCTGAGTGGTTTGAACTGCTCGGCAACAAAAAGTGCCTTAACCGCGGCATAAGCGCCGACATAACGGAAGGAATACTTCTCCGACTTGACGCCATTACAAAGCTCCGGCCGAAGAAACTGTTCATCATGATCGGTGTAAATGACCTGTCGCGCGGCATGACGCCTGACGAGGTACTTGTCAACTACAGGAAGATCCTTGACAGGGTCAGGAACGAATCACCCCGCACAAAGGTGTACGTCCAGAGTGTCCTTCCCGTGAATCCGGCCACCGGGCAGGCAAAGAATCACACCAACAAAACTCCTCAGATCATGGAGCTCAATGGCAAACTGAAGGACCTTGCCGGTGAATACGGGTATACCTACATAGATCTCTTCAGCCTCATGGCCGACAAGGAGAATCACCTGCCGCGCAGCTTCAGCGTTGACGGGCTTCACCTCACATACAAGGCTTACAAGACATGGGCCGACGCAATCAGGCCGTACGTGAAATAATTTTCTGTTCTACTTTTATCTGCCTGTTTATTAAACATTAATGGCACTTAATCTGTTTTCGTTCGAAAATAGATTTGCATAAAAGGGGTAAAATAATGACTTTTGTCATGCCGTTCGCACGGCACGAGAGTCACTTTTTGCCAAAGATTCATCCATGGAAATAAACGGGAAGTATTTCAGGTCTTTCATTGAGAGAGAGGAGGCGCTGAAGAAACAGTACAGTGCCGAGCGGATAAAGAAACAGCACTCGAAGGGAAAGCTAACGGCTCATGAGCGTATAGCGCTGCTCTTCGATGAAGGCACCTTCGAGGAGATAGACGCCTATGTCACTCCCTCTGACCAGGGTGTGGAGTTCGGTAAAATGGAGCTGGCCTATGGTGACGGAGTGGTAACGGGCCACGGAAAGATAGACGGCAGGCTGGTATTTGCCTTTGCACAGGACTTCACGATCATGGGAGGTTCGCTGGGCATAGTACATGCCCGTAAGATAGCCAAGGTGCAGGAAATGGCACTTAAGATGGGAGCACCTTTCATCGGCATCAATGACTCAGGCGGAGCCAGGATACAGGAGGGCATTGCAAGCCTTAACGGCTATGGCGTCATTTTCAACAACATAATCCAGTCATCAGGCATAATCCCCCAGATCTCAGTGATAATGGGACCGGCAGCGGGAGGCGCGGTGTACGCTCCTGCCCTGACTGACTGGGTGTTCATGACAAGCAACACAAGCTATATGTTCGTTACGGGTCCCAATGTGGTCAGGGAGGTACTTAACGAGGAGATAAGCAGCGAAGACCTTGGCGGAGCAGAGGTACACGCGAGGAAGAGCGGCGTGGCAAACATGATCTATGACGATGAGGAGAACACAATAATCGCGGTTAGGAAGTTCCTCTCTTACCTTCCGTCGAACAACCTCGAGAACCCACCGGTGGCAACATATTCTGATGAAACGCCCGGAATAAATCCGAAGTTGCGTGATATAATTCCCGATGACCCCAATAAGGCATATGACGTGCGTGACATAATCAACCTCATAGTTGACCGTAACAGCTTCTTCGAAACTTCCGAGCTGTTTGCGGGCAGCCTGGTGACCGGATTCGGCCGCATGGAGGGAAAAACCATCGGCATTGTTGCCAACCAGCCGAAGGTGCTTGCCGGTGTACTCGATATAGATTCTTCAACAAAGGGCGCCAGGTTTATCCGTTTCTGCGATGCCTTCAACATTCCGATACTCACCCTGGAGGATGTGCCGGGCTTTCTTCCCGGGAAGGACCAGGAGCATTCAGGCATAATAAGGCACGGAGCCAAGATGCTCTTTGCTTATGCAGAAGCTACTGTACCTCGTATCACAGTAATACTGCGCAAAGCATACGGCGGTGCATATATAGTGATGAACAGCAAGGGCATGGGAGGTGACTTCAACTATGCATGGCCTTCAGCTGAGATAGCCGTGATGGGACCTGACGGTGCCGTGGCAATACTATACCGACGTGAGCTGGCCGAAGCAAAGGACCCGGTGGCGCTGAAGAAGGAACTTGTGAAGAAATACCGTGAGAAGGTAGCCAATCCGTTCATCGCTGATGAGAAGGGATTTATAGATGAGGTCATCGATCCGGCCCTGACACGCGAAAAAGTGCTCTCAGCCTTCTCGGCCCTTAGCAACAAGAGCGTAAAGGTACCGTCACGGAAGCACGGAAATATGCCGCTTTAGGCAAGAGGCAATAGGCAATAGTGGAATTGCCCGTAGGGCATAAAGAATTGTAAATGAAGAAAATCACCCGAATATTAATTGCCAACCGCGGCGAAATAGCGGTCAGGATAATGCGGACCGCCCGGAAAATGGGCATCGAGACAGTTGCAATACGTACTGCAGTTGAACCTGATGCCATGTATCTCACATTCGCTGACATCATTCATGATGATAATGATGAACTGGCGGAGATACCTGTATTCCTCGACGTTGAGAAACTGATCGGCATCGCTCTGAAAACAAGGTGTAACGCAGTTCACCCGGGCTACGGTTTCCTGGCTGAGAATGCTTACTTCGCCGAAAGGTGCCGTGACAACAGGCTTATTTTCATCGGCCCCTCACCAGACGCCATTTACAAGATGGGAAACAAACCGGTGGCAAGGCAGATTGCAATGAAGCATAAAATACCAATGGCCACGGGTTCAGCTGGCAGTGTTGCAAATGAAGAAGAGGCTTCAAGGCATGCAGCCAGGATAGGTTACCCGGTCATCATCAAGGCGGCCTCCGGCGGTGGCGGTCGTGGCATGCGTATAGTCAGGATGGAGTCTGAGATGGAGAAGATGTTCATCCTTGCCAGCCGCGAAGCCGAAAAGGCTTTCAATGACCCCAGCGTCTTCATCGAAAAATACATTGAGAACCCCAAACACATCGAGTTCCAGATACTGGGTGACACTCATGGAAACATAATCCATCTGGGTGAAAGGGAGTGCTCCATACAACGGAAACACCAGAAACTCCTTGAGGAGGCACCCTCATCTGCACTCGATGAGGAGCTCAGGAAACAAATGGGTGATACTGCCGTCAGAATAGCGCGGGCAGTAGGGTATTATTCAGCCGGAACAGTAGAGTTCCTGCTCGATTCAGACCGCAATTTCTACTTCATGGAGATGAACACGCGTATCCAGGTGGAACACCCGGTCACTGAAATGATCACCGGCATTGACCTGGTTGAACAGCAGATACGTATTGCTTCCGGCGAATCTCTGACGCTGAAGCAGGAGGATGTAAAGCTCACCGGATGGGCCATCGAATGCCGCATAAACGCTGAGGATGTACAGGCCGGGTTCGCCCCTGCTCCCGGTAGAATCGAAAAGCTGAGCCTGCCCGAAGGACCCGGGGTAAGGATAGATACGGGCGTAAGGGCAGGTTCGTCAATTGTGGCATCATATGATTCAATGATTGCCAAACTGATCGTTACCGGCAAAGACCGCCATGATGCAATTATCAACACCAAACTGGCGCTTGACAAGGTGTGGATAAAGGGCACTAAGACAACCCTCCCATTCTTCAGGATGCTGATGCGACACAATTCATTCCAGGAAGGAACCTTCACAACAGCTTTCATTGAGAAGGAACTCGACAGGTATTATCTCAGCAGTGATTATGAAGAAACCATCGCTGCATGGATAGCCACAAAGCTCTTCACCGAGGAAAACCTGTCTGCCGGCAACACTGGAATAAGCTTCGACAAAGGCAGGGAACTCACGCCGTGGCTTCTGAGAAAAAGACTGACTCAGTTTTGAGATTTAAGAATGAAGATCCGGCAGGCATTAATCAGAATCGTACTGCTTTAACAGATTGATATGACACCTCAAAAACCAGCAATAAAGAAACTGTATGCCCTTTCGAATGAGGGCCGGAAGTTCGCCTTTGCACTGCCTCTGAAAAACGTGGTCAGAGTCAACGGAAGAGATTATACTGTAGAACTCCGCGAAGATGAGAAATATGGAGTGCACGTTTTCTGGAAGAACAGGCGTTACCCCGTTGAAATAGTGCGCACCAAGCAGAACAGGTACGAGATTCTCTTCAATGACGTCAGCCATACTTTCACCGTTGAGACTCCGGTCTCAATGCAGAGAAAGAAAGTACTCGCCACAGGCAGGGACAAGAGCACAACCCTTTTAGTCAAATCGCCCATGCCCGGAAGGATAATTGACGTACTTGTCCGCGAAGGCACCGAGGTTACACGTGGTGAAGCCCTCGTCATACTCGAAGCCATGAAGATGCAGAACGAGATTCAGTCATTAGTCAGCGGAACCATCATCAGAATAGGTGTCAAACCCGGGCAAAACGTGATGAAGGATGATTTGCTTGCAGAGATTACCGTCAGGTAAGCAAAATAGCATCATCCTCCGTATGGAGCTGTAAAAAACCGAGGGGATGCCTGCATTGACATCCCCTCAGCGTTCAAGCGCAATATCGTTCCTGACTTCAGGAGTCAGATCCTCATGCCTTCGGTGCGTTCTTAAGTGTTGCCACCAGGAAATTCCAGAACTTTCCGACCGATTCGATCTCCACCTTCTCGTCAGGACTGTGCGGGTGGCGGATTGTCGGGCCAAAGCTGATTGAGTCAAGCTTCGGATAGACACCCATGATTATTCCGCATTCAAGCCCGGCATGGATAGCTTTGATCTCCGGAACCTTACCATACAGTTTCTTGTAGGTCTCCTTCATTGTACCAAGGATGGCACTGTTCATATCAGGTTTCCATCCCGGGTAGCTTCCTGAGAGTTCAACCTCGCAGCCTGCAAGCTGGAATCCGGCAGCAATCTTCCATGCCGTTGCTTCCTTGGCCGTTTCGACAGAGCTTCTGCAGAGGCAGAAGGCCTCGAACTTGCCATTGCCTATCCTGACTATTGAGAGGTTATTTGATGTCTCAACCACACCCGGCATGCTTGTGCTCATCCTCTGAACACCATTGGGGCAAACGTATACTCCCCTGATGATGCGGTACTGATCCGCTTCGTTCATCACCTTTGCAGGCGCTTCGGTAACCTTGAAATCAAGCTTGATGTCAGGATCAACCTCTTTGAATTCAGCCCTGTACATTTTTTCATAACCCTTCATGAACTTCTCGAAAAGGGCTTTCTTAATTGAAGGAACAACAATTGTCGCGAATGACTCCCTCGGGATAGCGTTGCGCAGGTCACCTCCGCTGTAGTCGGCTATCCGCATTCCGAAGTCGTGCTCTGCCTGCTGGAAAAACCTGAACATAAGCTTGTTGGCATTACCTTTCCCCAGGTGTATATCAAGGCCTGAATGGCCACCCCTGAGACCCTTAAGGCTCAGTTTATAGGCCGTCATACCCTGCGGGGTCTTCTCCTGCTTGTAGTTGCGCATTGCACCCACGTCAACTCCGCCTGCGCATCCCACATAAAGCTCACCCTCGTCTTCCGAGTCCATATTCAGAAGTATTTCTCCCTTAAGCATGCCCTTCTTCAGGTTCTTGGCACCGGTCATACCGGTTTCCTCGTCAACCGTGAACAGTGCTTCCAGCGGACCATGGGTCAGCCTGGGATCTGTCATGACCGCCATGGCGGCAGCAACTCCCATGCCATTGTCAGCGCCAAGGGTGGTTCCTTTTGCCTTAACCCATCCCTTGTCAATCCATGTCTCAATAGGATCTTTTTCAAAGTCAAATTTCTTGTCAGCGTTCTTCTGCGGCACCATGTCAATATGAGCCTGAAGGATAATTCCCTTGCAGTTCTCCATTCCCTTCGTGGCGGGCTTTCTGAAAACCACGTTTCCAGTCTTGTCAACTATGGTCTCAAGGCCGTGTTCCTGACCGAACTTCTTCATGAATTCCGTCATCCTGTGCTCTTTCTTGGAGGGACGCGGGATCTGTGTTATTTCATAGAAATACTTCCACAGAAGCTTTGGTTCAAGATTTTTAATTTCACTCATAGATATTTCTGTTAATGATTATTCTTTAACAATATTGGGCATTTCCAGTCCGTAGCCCTTCTTCCTGTCTTCTGCCTTCAGCAGGAACCCGAAGAGAATTGCCAGGATGCCAAGCGAGGTGAAGATCATCATCGGAATCTGGTAGTTGTATGTGGGAACCGAGATGCCGTCAATCATGCGGGATCCGGTTATGCAGTACTTGTCAAGCACCCAGCCGATAAGCATGGGAACACCCATAAGGCCCCAGTTCTGGACCCAGAAAATAAGCGCATAAGCCGTTCCCAGCTGCTTCATGGGAATGATCTTCGGCACAGAGGGCCACATTGCTGAAGGGACAAGTGAAAAGCCAATGCCGAGGATAATTATCAGAACAACTGCCTGCCAGGGCTTGTCAAAGATTGGTATCGAGAACATTGCATGAACAAAGATAAGCAGGACGGCCCCGATTATCATTATTGTGGCTCCCTTCCCCTTCCTGTCGTACAGGTTGCCGAAGAAGGGGGTCAGAACCATTGTTCCTAGCGGAAGAAGTGAAGGTATGATACCTGCGGTTTCAGGATCAACACCGAATTTATTTACCATCAGGTCCGATGCATATTTGAGGAACGGGAAAACTGCAGAATAGAAGAGTACACAGAGAATGGCTATAAACCACCATCCCCTGTTCCGGAGGATGAATCCTATGTCCTTGAGCTGGAAGCTTTCTTCAGGCTCTTTCACGGTACCCTTGTCAGCCTCTGCAATTGAAGCGTCCAGCTTCTTGTCCATCCCGCAGTAAATAAAGAATGCAATCATACCGATGCAAAGAAGTATAAGTGCCATCAGGATGGGCATTGAGACATGTCCGAGTGCCTTGGCAATGGGGGCAGAAGTCTGCAGTGCCAGCATGGTGCCGAGCCTGGCTGTCGCCATTTCAAGCCCCATTGCAAGTGCAAGTTCTTTGCCCTTGAACCATTTTACAATAATTTTTGATACGGTAATGCCTGCAGTCTCAACCCCTACTCCGAAGAGGGCAAAACCAAGACTGGCAACCAGCACCTGGGTCTTCATGCCGAAAAGTATCTGGCCGTCAAGCGCGTTGGTTGATACAGCCCAGTATTTGATTGCTGTTCCGATGACCATCAGCAGGGTTGCCATCTTACCTGTAAAACGAACCCCCATCTTGTCAAGGATGATACCTCCAAGGATAAGCATCAGCAGGAAGACATTGAACCAGCCGTAAGCTCCTGTAAATGTTCCGTATTCGCTGCTTGACCATGAAAGCTGCTGTTCAAGCATGGTCTTAAGCGGTGCCATTACATCCGTAAGATAGTAACCGCACAGCATTGTAAATGCCACAACCGCAAGGGCAGTCCATCTCGCCGCCTTCGATTCAGCAAGTGTCTTTCTGATTTTTTCCATTTTGAGATTTCGAGTTTAACTTAGAATACATGGTCTGTAAATGTATAAAAAAATAGTTCCAATAATTCCGTCAAAAATCATGAGACTGAACTTTGTGGCATTATTTTGGTTATTGGACTTAAAGACTAATTTTGTGCAATTATCGTTAAATAACTGAACCGGATATAATTAATGAACTATATGAAGAAACTGATTCTAGCGTTGTTACTGACTTCAGCAGTCCTTGGCGTATCTGCACAGGAGTCGGCAGTCAGGTGGTATTCAATCGAAGAAGCCGTGGCTCTGGCACAGACAAGCCCAAGACCCATCTTCGTTGACGCCTACACTGACTGGTGCGGCTGGTGCAAGAAACTTGACAGTGATACTTTTTCGAATCCCGTGATAGCTGAAATACTTAATAACAGATACTACGCTGTGAAATTCGATGCCGAAGGCAAGGAAGACGTAACATTCCAGGGCAGGAAATTCGTGAATGACGGAAGCCTTGGCAAGACGCATCAGCTGGCCTATGCGCTTTTACAGGGGAAGCTCGGTTATCCCACAGTAGTGTTCCTTACCGCCAAAAGCGAACTTATTACTCCTGTGTCAGGATATAAAACTCCAGCACAGATCGAACCGATGCTCAATTATTTTGCAGGAACCAGCTGGCAGAAGCAGAGCTACGATGATTTCCTCAAGACTTTCCAGGGGAAAGTTCAGTAGTCACCTGACAGGGTCTCAGTTTGTAAAGTCTCGTCTTCTGAAAATATCTCATAACTGGCCTTATGCCGCCAAGATGGTTATACCATCTTCCGCCGCTGCCTATTTTCACCATTTCCTCCGCTTCAAGCCCGGCAGCCTCAAAAAGCCACAGGATCCTGTCAGAAGGGATCTCGTGGTAGTGACGGGGTGTCTTAAGCAGCTGGGGACGATGGTACGGAGTAGAGAGATAGATCACCCCCCCCTCATTCAGCAGACCTTTCAGTGACTCCAGGAAAAGCAGGGGGTTGAAGAGATGTTCCAGCACCTCGAAACAGAGGATCGCATCATACCTCCCGGTGAGAGGACACTTGTAGTTAAAGTCCCAGTTTATTGTCTCAATGCTGATCCCCAGTTTTTCCCGAAGGATGTTTTTCAGCGGGTTGTCTTCGCCGCAGTCAGCTGTCTTCAGGCCCCGGAGATTCTGTGTTGCCAGATAGCGGGCAGTTCCGGAGGCCCTGTTAAGGAAACTGTTGGGCAGTTTTCCCGGCCATAGTTCATCATGTTCGAGACGCGTACCCATCAGAATACCTTGAATTTTTTGACAATGAACCTCCTCAGCGGGGGAAAGTAGCTTGTGAAATAATACGATATAGTCTTCCAGTCAAGTCGTCCGCGGGCAAAATAAAAGCGGGCCATCCGGGTCTCCCCCATCACGTAGTGATACCGTGCCCTTGAGGCGAACCAGCGCTTCATGGTCCTCGTGTCTCCGTCAACCTCCAGCAGTCCCATGTAAAAATCACGCTTGCGGTATACAGGATTGAGACTCAGGTTCTTGCCGTCAACATACCGGATAACGCAGGGCTCCACTTCAACGCATTTCCGGTTTCCTGTAACCCTGAGCATCCATTCATAATCAAGCTGCCCGAACTGTACCTCAAACAGGGGAACATTCCTGTTCACCATTAAGATGCTGCTCATATAAGGCCAGTTTCTAGCCTTGGATCTTTCTCGCAATACCTGGTGAATAGATAAATTCTGCTCCATTGTTGATTTCTTTGATCTGGATCTCAAGTTTTCGGGGCAACCATTCATCATCATGATCAAGGAAAGCTATCAGGTCACCGGTTGCATTCCTGATCCCGAGATTGCGCCCGAAATTTGGGCCACCGCTTCCTTCAGTCACATGAAGAAGGCGACAATCGTATTTCATAGCAGCCGCACCAAGCCATTCCTGATCAGCCGAATGATCATCACACAAAAGAATTTCAATCTCACAGTCAGCAGTCTGGTTCCTGACGGATTTCAGGGCCCGCTCAAGGGTTTTTTCGCTGTTGTGTGTTGGGATTATAACAGATACTTTCATATTTGCCGGAATTCCCTGCTCAGCTACCTGCCAATAATGAAGTTGCCCGGAAGAGCTACTGTTTTGCCGAACTGGTATATTATCCGTCGGGCTGTCAGCAGTCTTTCCTCTCCCATTGTAACGCTTATTTCCGCAACGTCCGGAACCCTGTAATACAGCCTGTCAATAACATCAGCATGTTTTTTTGCGGATACCGGGTTCACCACCATGTTCAGCGCATCAGCCTTGCCTGATGGGATTATCTCCATAGTTACCGGTTCTCCGGGGCCATCTGCTGAAGTATTCACGCCGGTCTCTTCCGAGAAGCGGAAAACCGTTGTCTTGCTGCCGGCCATCTGCAGGTCAGGAGTGACCCAAATCCGGTAGTGCCTGGTTTCAGTGAGGCTCTTTCCTGCAAAGAGCGCCATGTACTCTCTCTCCAGCCGGTTAATCTCATCAAGCGCTGCTCCGTCCTGCGGGAAAACATTCGTTTCCCCGGTCAGGATCATATGCCTCCCCTCGCGCAGTTCAAGCAGCCTGTCAGCAGCTTCGCGGGCCTCCTCCGCTACTGACATCCCCTTTTTCTTCTGAACAAGATAAGGTACCCTGATGAAAGCGGTATCAACCCTGACAAGGCGGTAAGCAGTATCAGTTTTCGTGGCCACATACTCATATGCTCCCCTGTCCGGAAACAGCACTCCCGAATGATCTGCACCACCTGTCTGTCCGGCATGCATGACCCGGCTGTACGCTTCAGGGTTGATGTCAAGCACCAGTCCGCTTTTTCTCAGTGAAAGCATATTGGTCTGCATAAGGGTTGTCCCCTGAATTATATAGAATTGCGACGGATCAAGCTCTTCTGATGCATTAAGTCTCACATCAGCGAGCCTCCATTTCTCGCTCTGCACCGTTATGACCCTGTCAAGACCTATCAACTCGGATGCATACTCAGCATACGGACCCGGTACCTCTGTCCGCTTTTCGGCAACAATATCCAGTTCAAAAACAGTCAATGGCAGGGCGTATACAAGGCATCCATCCGTCAAGGTGGTTTTATCTCCGAGGGGCAGTACAACGGTGTCTCCGGAAGTTTTTCCGCTGAAGACCGAGCAGCCGGAAGTTGCAAGTGTCAGTGCAGCAAGAAGTATGACAGTCTCTGTTTTCATCCCTGAAATCATAGATAAACACTGAAGTTGTTAAAGTTTGTTTCACGGAAAGCCCTTCCGATATTCATCAGTATGTCTCCGGCTATAACCGATTCCTCTGAATGGATTCTGAGGGCAATGTCTCCGGCAAGGCCGTGCAGATATACACCGCACACCGCAGCACCTGAAGGATCGTAACCCTGGGCCAGAAGGGAGGTAATCATCCCTGTGAGTACATCACCGCTGCCACCAGTGGCCATACCCGGGTTGCCGGTACTGTTGAAGAACACCCTTCCGTCAGGCATTGCAACGGATGTATGCGCACCTTTGAGCACCACTACACACCTGTGCCTTACGGCGAAGGCTACCTGTTCGCGCATCAGCTGGTAATCAGTGCTTTCCGTACCGGTCAGCCTCCGGAATTCGCCGGGATGCGGTGTCAATACCGTTTGCGGGGGGAGCATGTCAAGCCACTCCCTGTTCTGCGAAAGAATGTTAATGGCGTCTGCATCAAGAACCAGTGGTACCGTTGCAGTGCTCAGCAACTCCTTCAGTACGGCTGCTGTATCAGGATCTGTGCCGAGTCCGGGGCCGACTCCGATGGCATCATACGGACCCAGGTCAGGCAGTCCGGTCACGTTCCCGGTGCCGCTGTCAGGTGATACCATGGCTTCAGGCAGTGCTGCCTGAATTGCCAGTACCGCTGATGACGGTGTATGAACAGTAACAAGTCCTGCGCCGGTGCGAAGCGCTGCCCCTGCCGAGAGCGTGGCAGCCCCGGCCTTGCCATAGCTGCCTGCTATAAGCAACAGATGGCCAAATGCACCTTTATGATCAAACTTGTTCCTCCCCTTCAGCATCGGTCTGACGGTTTCGCGCAGGACATAGTGATACGGAGTGGTCATCGATGAGATTGTATCAGCATGAAGCCCGATGTCTGAGACTTCCCATGATCCAGTAAAATCACCGTTACCGGGAAACATGAAGGAGAGCTTGGGGAACTGGAAAGTAAATGTTTTCGAGGCTTTTATTATACTATTCTTGTCTGCGGCCGCATTATCCTCGCAGAAAAGCCCTGAGGGCACATCAACTGATATAACAAATGCGCCGGTTTCGTTGATACGGCGTATGACTTCTGCAGTAACTCCCGCGGGCGGCCTGCGAAGACCTGTTCCGAAGATGGCATCTATTATCACTTCATCATTCCCTATTGCAGGCACCTTGAGAGGATCCGCAATTGTGACCGGTATAACTCCGCTTCGTTCAAGACGTTCGGCATTCAGTCTGAACTCACTGCTGCGGGCCGTGCCTGTCTCGACTATAAATACCCTTACAGCATAACCGTCCTCATGCATCAGCCTGGCCAGAACAAGCCCGTCGCCTCCGTTGTTCCCGGGCCCGGCAAAGACATTGATCTTTCTCTCCGGCGCCACGATGTCTTTCACCTGCTGAAAAAGAGTGGAGGCAGCACGCTCCATCAGGCCTGCCGGAGTAACAGGCTCGAGTCTTATTGTGGCAGCATCTATTTCCCTGATCTCCGCTGAAGTGAATATCTTCATAATTTACCCCTTGCTGATGAGGTTACAAATGTAAAAATATAGACAATGCAAAAATATCTTCGATGTGATTTAATTCAATCACTGTTATTTGAAAAGATTAATATATTTGTCACCGTCAGAACAAACTAAACCAACTAATACTGAAAACTATGCTTAAGAATCATCCAAAAGGACTAATTGTTGCCTTCTTCGCCAACATGGGTGAAAGATTCGGCTTTTACACCATGATGGCAATCCTGGTTCTTTTCCTGCAGGCCAGATACGGCCTGTCAGCCGAGAGTTCCTCCGGAATTTACAGCTGGTTTTATTTTGCCATTTATGCTCTCGCACTGTTCGGTGGTATCCTGGCAGATGCCACAAGCAAATACAAGACTGTCATACTGGCCGGCATTATTATAATGTTCGGTGGTTACATTTTCATGGCAATTCCAGGCATGTCACTTACTCTCACTGTGATAGCCCTGTTTACAATTGCATTCGGAAACGGTCTCTTCAAGGGGAACCTTCAGGCTGTTGTAGGGCAGATGTACGATGATCCGAAATACTCAAAGCTGAGAGATTCGGCATTCATGATTTTCTACATGGGGATAAACATCGGTGCAGTATTTGCCCCCTATGCAGCAACCGGCATCAGGAACTGGTGGCTGAAAACCAATGGCTTCCTGCATGACGGGAGCCTCCCTGCCCTCTGTCACCAGTACATCAACAAAACTATGACAGATACGTCAACCTTCCAGCAACTGGCTGACAAGGCAAACCTCTCAGGGCCCGTGACCGATCTTGGCGCATTTGCCAGCAGCTATCTTGAGGTCTTTTCAAAGGGTTACAACTACGCCTTCGCAATTGCAGCAGGTGCAATGGTGATATCCCTGCTTGTATTCGTAATATTCAAGCACCTTCTCCCCAACAAGGAGAAAGTTGTCAAGGATGCTTCCGGCCCGAAAATGGAATTCAAACCATTTGCACTTATCGGTGCAGCTGTGGCAATGGGTCTTACAGCATTTGCCCTTTCATTCCTCGTCAATTACAAGGATGCCCTCGCTTACGGTCTGTTTGCCGGCTTTGTTGTATGGATCCTTGTAAGCGCAAAAAGGGAGGAGATGAGCAGGGTATCTGCTCTGATCATGGTATTCTTCGTTGTCATTTTCTTCTGGATGTCATTTCATCAGAACGGCCTGACACTTACCTGGTTCGCACGTGATTACACTGTAAAAGAAGTAGGCAGGCTGACCTATCTCTTCTTTACACTTCCATCATTGCTGGCGGTTGTATTTTCTGTACTGGGCCTGGTGCTCCTTGTTAAAAAAAGCAGCCCTGGATTGACAAGGTTGATAGGCGGTGCACTTTTTGCAGCTGCCCTGATTTTCGGCTATTTCTGGCTTACCCGGAGAAATGATATGAACCCGATAGCACCGGAGGTCTTCCAGAGCTTCAATCCCCTGTTTGTTGTATCGCTGACCTTTCCTGTGATGGGATTATTCGCATGGCTCAATAAGAAGAATATCGAGCCTTCTACCCCGAAAAAAATCGGATTCGGAATGATCATAGCCGCTGTGGGTTTCGTAGTAATGCTTCTCTCATCCGTTTCACTGCCCTCACAGCCGGAACTTGCCGGTTCACCTGTTGCTGACTCCCTGAGGGTCACCCCATACTGGCTCATCGGAACATACCTTATCCTTACGGTAGCCGAGCTTTTCCTCAGCCCGATGGGATTATCATTTGTCTCAAAGGTTGCACCTTCCAGGTTCCAGGGCCTCATGCAGGGTGGATGGCTGCTGGCCACCGCAGTGGGAAACAAGCTCCTCAGCGTACCCGGAAAACTCTATGATAAAATTGAACTGTGGCAGTTATGGCTCGTTTTCATTGCCTGCTGCCTCGTTGCCGCAACCTTTATCTTCACTCTCATGAAGAGACTGGAAAACGCTACAAAATGACGGATCATAAGTCACCATATCGGAGAGCCGCACTCGCGGCTCTCTTTTTTTGCCAATTAATATTTTATGTCAGTATGAAAAAAAGATATAAATAATATATTTGTCAGGTTAACCTGATCACAATGAACAGCAGTAAAATGTATGACAAGGTCTTCGCGATCTTCGGAACTGTAATGGTCTTCTTCTATTTCGGACTGGCTCTCTTCGTCCTTACAACGAAGATTTTCGACATAGACAAAGCAATGAGGATCATACTTGCAGTCCCGCTATTCATCTACGCCATCTACAGGGTTTTCGTCTCTTATGAAAAGATCAGGGACAGTTTTTTCAATTCAAAGGATCGTGATGAATAATTTAAAGAAAAAGAGAGGGGAAGAGTACTACAAAGCGGTCATATTTTATTGGTGGCACAAACTTTGAAAACAATTATTGAGGCAAACGTGATTTATTTTAACATCACCAAGCCCGGATTATAACCATATTTTTATTAATATTGTGGCTCATAGCAAGTTGATAAGCAAAGGTACGATGAACAAACAAAAATCCCTCAAGGCAGCGGTTGCCGGAGTGATATTTCTGGCGTTGCTGATCATGATTCCGGGCTGCAGGAACAAAGGAACTTCAGCCCTCCGGGAAACTCCTACTTCAGGCAACATCAGGATGGCATCTGATGATTCATTCAGGCCCGTCATAGACGCTGAACTTGATACATTCATGGCCCTCTACTCCTACGCTCAGATAACACCCGTCTATATGCCGGAGAATGAGCTGGTGGCATTTTTCCTCAATGATTCCGTTAAGGTGATAGTATCATCCTGGGCACCAACAGAAGAACAGAGAAAGCTTCTGCTTGACATGCAGACAGTGGTTCGCACCACAGTGGTTGCATATGACGCACTGGCGCTCGTTCTTCACCGCAGCAATCCTGACTCACTCCTCACCTATGAAAATGTAAGCGATATTTTCACCGGTGCCGTCACTGACTGGAAACAAATCAATCCTTCTTCAAAACTCGGACAGATAAACGTTGTATTTGACAATGTGAGGTCTGGCAACATCAGATACTTCAGGGAAAAATTCAGCCTTCCCGAAGCACTTCTACCCAACTTCTTCGCCGTGAAAACCAACCCGGAGGTAGTTGATTATGTTTCCAAAACACCCGGAGCAATTGGTATTGTAAGTGTAAACTGGATCAGTGACGAGGATGACCCTCAGAGCTTCGGAATGATCAACAAGATAAAGGTTGCTGCAATCTCGCAGCCCTATCTTGATAAAACATCATACTACCAGCCTTTGCAGGGACATATTTACGAAAAAACGTATCCGTTTGTACGTGAGGTGAATATGCATTCAAGGGAGTCATATACAGGACTTGGCTCGGGATTTGTATCTTTTGTTGCAGGAGAAAAAGGACAAAGGATTATACTTAAATCGGGTCTTGTACCAGCAACGATGCCGGTTAGAATTATACAGGTAAAAAATGAGTAACTAAATTTGATAACGATGATTATGAGAAGCTTTAAACTCGCGTTGCTGCCCGCAGCGGTATTTTGCATGGTCTTTGGCACGGGGCTCAAGGCTCAGACCCTCGATGAGGCAAGGACTTTCACAAAGAACGAACAGTATGATAAGGCGGAGGTTCTGTTCCAGCAACTTATTAAGAATGAGCCTGCAAACAGCAAAATCTTTTTCCATTACGGCGAAAACGCCCTTCTGAACTATTTTGCTGACACAATTTCAAACTCGCTCAATATTGCAATGAAGGAAGCTGCCGATATCTTCAACCAGGGAGTTGCAGCCAACGCAGTTGATCCTTTGAACCATATCGGACTTGCAAAGGTTGCCTTTTACAATGGTGAAGCAGCAAAAGCAGAGGAACTGAGGCTTAAGGCAAAGGCGCTGCTCCCTCCCTACAAGAAAGTTACCAAGATCAAGGATCCTAAAGCATACGCCTATGCACTTGCAAAGATAGCTGAATCATACATCAGGTTTGAGCAGGTTGACACAAGCAAGGCACTTCCCTTCGTCAGACAGGCTCTGTCAATAGATCCCAGAAACAGTGAGGTCTATATAATTGCGGGTGACATCTATGACCTTGTCAATGACGGCTCGAAGGCTATCAAGAACTATAACCTTGCACAGGACTGGGATCTGACCTCACCTGCAGCAAACATGAAAATCGGCAGTATATACGTAAAGGGGCGCAACCTGACCGCTGCAATACCCTATTATGAACAGGCAATAGCTCTTGACCAGAACTATGCACCTGCTTACAGGGAACTGGGACAGCTTTACTCCAGTGCAGGCAGGTTCAATGACTCAAAGAAGTACTTTGAAAAGTACCTTGAACTGACCAGGGGTAACATCCCCGCCAAGATCAGGTACGTCAACGCACTGTTCTATGCAAAGGAATATAACGAGGTCATCAAGACCGTTGAGGAAATATTCGCTGTAGACCAGTCAAGGACTTACATGAACCGTATAGCCGGATACTCAGCATATGAGGAGGGAAATTTCGAGCTTGCGAAGCAGTACATGGACAAACTCTTTGCCAATCTTGATGCTGACCGTATTATCAAGAAAGACTATATCTATTATGCAAGGATACTTGCAAGGAAGAATCAGAACTATTCAAAGCTTCTTATCGATGTCGACAACGACGCTGACGAACTGAGCAAGCTGCAGGCCAGGTATGCCACACTGAAAAGCCCGGCAAAAGAGCAGGCAAAGGCATCAATTGATGCACTGCAGGCCAAGGTTGAATCAGGCCGTACCCAGGTCAAAAAGGCTGATGCCGAGTTTGCCAAAGCATTCGAAGCGTATGACAAGGCTATCAGGTTCGGTGAAGAGGAAGACCTGAACCTTCTTTATGAAAAAGGAACCGTCCAGTACGGTGCACACATGTATGCCGATGCAGCATCGACCTGGTCACATCTCCTTGAGAAGGGAAGAGACAGTGAAAACGACTACATTCAGGTGGGAAGGGCCTTTTACCAGGATAAAGCCTTTGACAAGGCAGAGGAGACATTTAACAAAATGATTGCCAAATATCCCAACAACCTTCAGGGTTTCCGCTGGATTGCCGACATAGCATCAGCTAAGGATCCTGATTCTGAGCTTGGCCTTGCAAAGCCGAAATTCCAGACACTTCTGCAGAAAGCAGCCGCTGACTCTGTAAAGAACGTCAGGGAAATTCACGACGCCCTCCGTTACCTTGGTTATGAAGCACTGCAAAACAAGAGGTATGATGAAGCAAAAGCTTACTACAACAGGATGATGAACCTCTCGCCTGAATACCGTATCAGGGCTCACAGCTCGCTCAGCACAATGTACATGACAATGGGTGAATACCCGAAGGCGATCGAGGAAAACAACAGGATCCTTGCAATTGAGCCGGGCAATGAAGGTGCAAGATCATCTATCCAGTATATAACACAGCTCCAGAAGAGCGCTCTTCCGAAAGCACATCCCAACGAAATCACCGGTGTTATCTCAGATTCAAACGGTGATCCTATACCAGGAGCTTCAGTAAGGGTGAAGGACACAGCTGCAGAAGCCTGGACAAACGCACGCGGTGAATACAAGTTCGTGATGCCGGAAGCATCGGAAACACTTGTCATCAGTGCAAAAGGATACAAGTCAATTGAGATACCTGTTTCCAAGAGAAGAACTTACAATGCAACTCTTGACAAATAGGTGACACAATCTGAAGTGCCGGAAAATTGATCTAATTGATTTTGACTATTGTAAAAGAAATTGATAATAATTATTTTTGACACCTGTTTACTTAAACCAACTAAAGAATACTACAATGAGTAAAAAAACCAAGTCGTCAAGCGGTGTATGGCAGTCGATCTTTGCACCTCTAGCAATTATTATTTCATTTATTGCAGCTTACCTTATCTTTACCAAGATTCTTGGTAACCCGGTTAACTTTGAAGGTGGCAACCCCAAGGGGCATCCGCTGCAGGGAAACCTGATTGGTCTGATGTACAAGGGCGGTGTAATCGTCCCCATTCTTATCACGATTGTGATTGTGCTTATCATTTATTTCTTTGAAAGGCTTATTACTCTCACAAGGGTAAAAGGAAAAGCAAGAATCAACGTGTTTGTCTCCAACCTTCAGGGAATGCTTGCAGAAGACAGGATCGAGGACGCTATCGTCGCTTGTGACAAGCAGAAGGGTTCACTTGCAAATGTTATGAAAGCAGGTCTGTCACGCTACCGTGCCCTGGAAAATGACAAGGAACTTGAAAAAGACCAGAAGATCACTTCAATGAAGCAGGCCATCGAAGAGGCAACAGCTCTCGAGCTACCGGTTCTGTCAAGGAACATGGTAATCCTCTCAACGATTGCTTCGATCTCAGTGCTTATCGGTCTTATCGGAACGGTTATCGGGATGATCCGTGCATTCGCCGCCCTGGCTCAGTCAGGTGCTCCTGATGCCCTCGCCCTCTCAACCGGTATCTCCGAAGCTCTTGTCAACACGGCATTCGGTATCACAGGTTCAACCCTGGCTATCATATTCTTCAACTGGTTCTCGTCAATGATAGACAGTTATGTGTTTAAGATTGATGAGGCTGGCTTCAGTCTGACCCAGACCTTCGCCGCCTCTATCAGAAAATAACCGCCGAATTTATTCTTTTGGTCAGAAAACGAAAGGAATTAAAAGATGCCAAAGATTAAATTAGGACACAAATCGCCACGAATCGACATGACGCCGATGGTGGACCTGTTCACACTGCTGCTCACATTCTTTATTCTGACAGCAACGTTCAGGCCCCAGGAATCGGCTCCTGTTGATACACCTTTTTCAGTATCGGAGAAACCTATGATGGATGCCAACGTTATGACGGTACTCATCGCGAAGGACAACCGGATATTTTTCAATGTTGACAACGGACCGGACACTATACTGAAATTCCGGCCTAAAATCCTTGCCGAAATGGGCAAGCGCTACAATATTGAATTCACCGAGGATGAACTTCGCCTCTTTGAGAAGACCGGCACTGCCGTAGGTGTTCCGATACAGGATATGAAGAAATACCTTGCCGCCAAGGATTCGGATGAGAAAATCGCCCTTGAAAAAGGTGTTCCGATCGATTCATCAGACAATCAGCTTGCACTGTGGATCCTCTTTGCACGCCAGGTAAACCCTGCCGTTGATGCGATGATCAAGGGTGACGCAGAAGTTGATTTCCCGGTAGTAAGGGAAGTGCTCGACATTCTGCAGGAAAAGAACGTGAACAGGTTTAACCTGATCACGAATCTCAGGTCTGCGGAAATTACTGAAGAACAAATAGGAGAATAAAATGGCAGACGTACAAGTCCAGGAACAAAGCAAAGGCGGGAAAAAGAAACCAAAAAAAGGTGACGCCCGCGTTGATATGACGCCGATGGTGGACCTCATGAGTCTGCTTATCACGTTCTTCATGCTCACAGCAGCTTTCAGCAAACCCAAGGTAATGGAAATAGTCCTTCCTGAAAAAATCAAGAAGGATGAAAAAGTAGAACCTCCGAAGATTGCTGACAGCCGTACTCTCAATATCATCCTCGGTCCGGAAGATAAAGTCTACTGGTACCCCGGTAAAGCTGACCCTGAAGTGACCGTACTACAGGAAACAGATTTCAGCTCAACAGGAATCCGTCAGGTCCTCCTGGACCGTAACAGGGCCCTGTTCCGCAAAATAGACCAGTTTGAGAAAGATGTAATCGCAGGTAAGATCAATATCAAACAGGACTCTATGAGATCAGCCATAAGCCAGCTCAAAAAGGATGATGATACAGGGCCTATCGTTCTTATCAAAGCCTACAAGACAGCCAAGTACAAAAACTTCGTCGATATAATAGACGAGATGTCAATCGTAGGTATTGCCCGATACATTTTTACTGACATAGACTGGATTGAGGAGAAACTGGTTGTTGACGCAATCAACAGGGCAGCTGCCACTCCTTCAGGTTCAGCACAATAGGGAGGGATACAACTATGGCAAACGAAAAGAAACGATACCCAAGCTTCGATGATATAGTATTCGAAGGCAGAAACAAGGAATACGGCGCATACGAAATCCGCAGGAAATATGCCAGGACAATGACAATGTCAATTATCATTGGCATCATCGTGGTCTTCTTTGCAGCCTACATTCCTTATATCAAGGCCAAGAGTGTTGCACAGATCAAGCAGAGGGACGCCAACGAGGTCATAGCCGAAATGGCCAATGACATCAACCAGGAAGCCGCTGCGCCTCCTCCACCTCCTCCACCTCCACCCCCGTCAGAACAGCAGACCGTGGTGAAATACGTGGCACCTGTTATCGTTGATACAATCAAACCCGAAGATGCATCCCAGTTTATGACCGCTGACGACGTGGCAGAGACCGTGGTTAATGAGGAAGTGGGTCTTGAGGTAATCGAACAGGTCCAGGAAGAGGTTCAGGAAGAAGCTCCGCGTGAAGTGTTCGTGGTGGTTGAAGAGATGCCTTCATTCCCGGGAGGGGATACCGAGCTCTTCAAGTTCATCTATGACAACATCAAGTATCCTGAACTTGCCAAGGAAAACAACATCCAGGGTAAGGTGATACTTCGCTTCTGCGTTACATACAAGGGCACCGTTGACCAGGTATCCGTGGTCAGGGGCGTTGACCCGTCTCTCGATGAAGAGGCAATCAGGGTCATCAAGATGCTCCCGCTTTGGAAACCCGGCAAACAGGGCGGTAAACCCGTGAACGTATGGTACAGCGTACCTATCAGCTTCCAGCTCAAGTAAAAGGAAACTGAACGGAATGAAAAAAGGTGTCTCAGTCGGGGCACCTTTTTTTTTGCGCATCTGCATTATTCACAGTTCAGCGGCCTCCAAGCATCATGTTGATGTAACGCTCCGCCAGCGGTGTCCTGTCAAACGGCAGGCCACTGACAAGTATCAGCCTTCCCCCCTGCCTTGCCATATGCAACACACCGTTGAATCCGTCCTCAAAGGCATACTTGAAAACCTCTTCGTCCGGTGACCATGCGTCTCCTGCAAGGCTTGCTGCCATTGATGCAGCATCTGCCGGATCATCACAGCTGAAAAGGTAAATGTCAAATCGGTTTCCTGAATTATCATACGACGCCCTGAAAGCACCCCTAAGAAATTCATGGCCCAGTACGCTCTCCAGCAGGTAGGTCTCCTGGTTCTTCAGAAGACCTTCGGAAGGAAAAAGCCTGAGCAGTGCGGGAAATTCTCCTGATCCGCCAATATTTGAGGATATGAGACCGGCAAGATTAAGCATCACGCTATTAACCTTTCCGGATCCGGAATGACTCATGAGCTTTACATAGTAGCAGCCTCTGTAAAAGTTGACGGCCCCTTCCTCATTGTACCCCTGAACGCCTGTATTAATAAAATTATATCCCGGTGAACGCTCCATTGAGTATATGCCGAAAGCCCTGGATTCATCACCAAACCGGTAGATCTCTGCCTTGATACTGTTCCTCCCCTTCACGTATTCCCTGATGTTCAGGTCAAGGAAGCCCAGCTGAAGGTAGGCGTCGGCGGCACCGTTGATATAGTTCCAGAGGTCGTCCGGAGTGTAGACCGGGTAATCACTGTTCATCCTGTATCCCTTCATCTCAGGGAACAGACCCTGGCCCTGAACGGCTGCGATTGAAGCTATTAACAGGGCAACTATTGAAAGAATTCTTTTCATCATAAGTACAATTTATGCAAGGAGATCATAAGGCACATTGACCAGCCTTGAGATATCACTGACCTTTCCCCTGATATCAAAACCCCTGACACAACTGGCGGTGCATGACTCACAGCCGGAACAGGGATCAGCCTTGACTGCAGTATGGCTGATTAGCTCGGAGGCCATTGCTGCATCGCGGTAGCCGTAAGCGTACATATAAGCCCTCATCAGCTCAGGTATAGGAAGATTGTTCGGGCAGCCGGGAACACAGTTGCTGCATCCGTTGCAATAGAGTCCGGGGATAGAAGCCTCAGCCAGAAGATCAGCCTTCTCCTTTTCTGTGAGTACAATGTCCCTCATTATCCTGAGATCTGTCTCCAGCTGATCAAATGCAGTTATCCCGGGTATTGTGGTATGAACATCAGGATTTGACAATACCCACCTGAGAGCTGCCTGCACGTTGACAGGCTTTGTTCTCTCCCTGTCAAGCCACCCTCCCGCCATCGTCTTCATGGCTACAACACCCATACCTGCTGCAGCGGCCTTCTCAATGGCGCTGTTCATATCAGCAATGTATGTCTGGCGGTAGTTGTACGATGTAAGCACAACATCCCAGATCCCGTCTTCAACCATGGTGTTTATTACCAGCGGCTCGTTCTTGTGCGTTGAAATGCCAATGAAACGGACCTTGCCCTGCTTCTTCAGGTCAAGCATTGTTTTGACAGTTTCCTTGTGCCTTACCATCTCCACGCTGTCAGCTGCATGCATGTAAAGAATATCAACATAGTCAACCTTAAGCCTGCTGAGACTTAGATTAAACATTGAAAGGAAACTTTCTGCAGTGGTTTCCCTGGAAGGAAGCCCCGTACGGGAGTCAACCCCTGCCGGTTTTACCTTGGTGGCAACAAAAAATGATTCTCGCGGCAACGTGCTGAAAAATCCCCCCAGCATCTCCTCATTCCTGCCGTTCATATAACCATGAGCCGTGTCAAAAAGCTTCATCCCGCCTTCATAGGCAGCCCTGACAAGCGAGCTGTTGTCAGACCTCATTACGCCAAAGCTTACCACCGGGAGCCTGATACCAGTCTTGCCCAGGGTTCTGTAAATAATATCTCCCTCATTTGTTTTGCCGTTGCCGGCTATGGCCCGGTTGCCCAGCAGGGTGAGTCCTGCAGCCCCCGCAATGCCGGATCTGAAAAAGTTTCTGCGCTTCATAGGAAACTATTCTGTTTTTTCTTATTTACTTACTTCCTCTCAATTCACGGCAATGTTGATAAATTCATGCTGGTCATATTGCCGTGACAGCTGAGAATTAGCCAATATACAAATATTTTGTCTTATTTTAGCGAGGCTGGCGCGTAGCAAAAAATCAGGCAATCATGGGACGATATATCCACAACCTGATATCAGGCGGCGAAGGTTTGAACCTTGACTTCAAGTACTGCATCTCTGACCCGAAGAAGATCGCCCGTACGCTGTCTGCATTCTCAAATACCGCCGGAGGAAAACTGCTTATCGGGGTCAGGGACAACGGGTCACTCGCCGGGGTCAGGTCAGACGAGGAATACTATATGATTGACGCCGCTGCGCGGCTTCATTGTGACCCGGAGGTGACTGTTATTACCCGTAACCACACAATCAACGGCAAGAATATCCTGGAGGTAGACGTGCCGAAGAGTGCCGTTATACCTGTAAAAGCAAAGGACGAACATGGGAGATGGAAGGCCTATTTCAGGCAAAATGACCAGAATTTCATGGCTGACAGGGTGATACTTCAGGTGTGGAGGCGCAGTTCAACCTCGCGCGGACTGCTCCTGAGATTTGAGGAAACGGAAAACTTGCTGCTGAATCATCTTCGCACGGAAGGCAGGATAACTGTCGAAGAATTCCGCCGGCTCACGGGGATCAAATCAAGAAGTGCCGAAAAGATACTTAGTGATTTCATCCTCTGCGGATTGATTACCTACGAGGCGAGTGAGAAAGGAATCTTTTACCGGCTCAGCAACGAGTTCGGTCCGGGGGTGTGAACCATCAGTCAATCCTTAATCCAACTACCAGTATATCGTCTGTCTGGGCAGATTTTCCCATCCAGCTGCCAAGACGCTCTTCAAGGATCTCCTTTTGCTTGCTCATAGGGTAATTCTGTATATCAAGAACAAGCTTCCGCATGTTTCTCTTCATGAATTTCCTGCCGGTAGCGCCATTGAACTGGTCAGGGTAACCATCAGTGAAGAGATAATACGAGGAGTCCTTCTCAAGCTTCCAGGTGTGCTGGGTGAACACCTGGTCACTGTCAAGATGCATTCCCAGAGGCACCCTGTCTCCGTAAACCGTTTCAAGAAGATATTTTCCGCTGACCAGAGTCCCTTCGTTAGGATTGAATTCACCGTTGTCCCATTTCACCTTTTCCTGATCATTCATCTCCCTGACCCTGAAGCATTGCATTGTTGAACCCGAATACTCCACTGTTTTCCCGGTTCTGTCAATTGAAAGCAGCGAGATATCTATCCCCTCCTCGCGGACTTCACCCGTAGTAAGGGCTGAAAATGTTCCGGTCAGCCTGTTTCTGAATTCCTTCAGCATCTCCGAAGTGGTCATCGACTCAGGTCCGTCACTAATTTCATCAAGGAAGCGAAGTGCCATTAATGTTCTCAATGCAGAGGGCACACCATGGCCGGTGCAGTCAGCAACAGCTATGATCGACTTCCCCCCGCGCCTGGTCATCCAGAAGAAATCCCCGCTAACGGTACCTCTGGGTCTGTTCAGGATGAAGCTGTTCGGAATGGCTTCTTGAAGCCGCCTTTCAGAGGGCAGCAGCGTCTGCTGAACCAGGCCGGCGTACTTTTCCATCCCTTCAATCTCGCTCTTTCCCCTGGCTGTTGCTTCATTCCTCTGCCTCAGCAGGCTTTCAAGCCTCCTGTTCCTGACACGGAGCCTTCTTGCAAAGTATCTTATAAGTATGAACAGGAGCCAACCGGCAACGGCAGTGTAGAAAATTGTTGCAACAAGTGAGGCAAACCAGGGTTTCCTGACAGAGAAACCATAGTAAAGCTCCTCGCCCTCAAAACCAGTGATGGTTTTTGTTTTGACAACAAACCGGTAATCACCGGAAGGCAGACTGGTATAATCCCTGTAATTACGCTTTTCCCATGCTGACCAGTCATCATCATATCCTTCCAGCCTGTACCTGTACTCTGTATTATCCTCATCGACATAGGAGGTTGTTGTCCATCTGAAGGTTATGCTGTTGTCTCTGTGAGGAAGCGTGACAACAGGTTTGTCAGGCTGTTTTGCCGATGGTATCCGTTGTCCGTTCTTCGAAACCGAATAAAAGGTCCCGTCCATAAGAATCAGCCCGTTCCCGGTAACAACCCTGGTGAACAGGGTGCTGAAGTCACCATATCTGAAAGCCAGTTTAGACTTGTCGATGACAAACAGATTCTGACCTTTGGATAACCAGAAATTTCCGTCAGCAAAAGCTACTCCTGCAGTCGTCAGGTCAGGCAGGAAATCGAACTGACGCCTGAAGACCACATGACCCTGACGGGTAGTTGTGACAACAGCATCAAAGTTGCGCGTATCAAAGCCGGAAACCAAAATCTCACCTTCCGGGGTATTTGCCACTATCCTGATGTTGGCCTCGTCAAACGTTGTTCCGGTCAGATCATGATCCTTTCTGAAAGCATCATCCTGCCGGACATATACAAAAATCCCCTTTCCCGTACAGAGGTAGAGGTTATCATTTATGACAGCGAGGCTGTTGAGAGTGTCAGACATCACACCCTTTCCCCGGTCATAGACTATGAATGCAGTGTCATTCGGCTCACAGTGCATCCTGACTAGGGCTACCGGATCAGATGTCAGCATCCACCACTCGCCGGACGAGGTCTGTTCGATGTCCATGATACTGCCCCTGACACTGTTGCTGATCGTATGTCTTACCTCCCATTCATAATCATCATATATCAATGTTCTGATTGTCCCGTCCGGGGAGCCTGCAACAATAACCTCAGGATGCTGGTCCGGGCTGCAGGCTGCTGTCAGATGAAGTCCGGGAAGAAACCTGACAAGGTCATCAGCACTTCCGATTTGCAGCAGTCCGTTTTCAGTTGCAGCCAGAAGGACTTTGCCATCAGGGAGTTCCGCGTCAGTCAGCGAATAAACCCTGTCTCCCCTCCTCCCTGTTCTCCTGAACCGTCTTACTCCTGAGGGGTCGGCGTAGCTGACAAGAAGGCCTTCTTCAGACCCTGCATAAATGGCACCAGCCAATTCTGCCACGGGACCGCAGACTGATATTATGCCGCACGCAGGATAGAATCCCGTTGCCGGCATCGATATATAGGCCCGGTTGACGAATCCAGTCGTACAGAACCATAGCTGCGAATTGGATGTATTATGGCAATACATTGAAGTGACCGATGATTCACTGACCGCAGCGGTTCTGTCTGAGATATGCTGGAGAAGCTTCCCGTCATTGCTGCAGATATATACCCCTCCGTTGTCTGAATAGCCGGCGGCAATCAGGTTTCCGGGAAGAAGGGCAACATCGGTGAGGGTACCTCTGTTCTCTGCCTTTTGTTCTTCACCTGGTACAGGAATGAGTGACGTAGCGCCGGTTCTTATATTGAATATCATCAGGCCCCGCCGTGCGTCGCCAATCAGCAGTTTATCCCGGTCATACGGAAGAAGCCTGACATACCTTGCAGGAGCTGAATTTTCTGCCCCGGGGATTCTTTCAGCTTTTCCAGGACCGTATGCAAACAGACCCTTAACATCATCTGCAATTATTATCCTGTTGTCAAATGCGAGCAATTCTGAGACGTTGCTTAATCCAAGGTTTTTCTCCAGGTCAATCAAAGTTACTGAATCAGTGTTCTGACCAATTATGAACATTCTTTTTCCGTCACTGAAGTAGATGTTGCTGCTGTCTGCAGTACCTGAGGTTATGGATCCGAATTTTGCGTGAGCCTCACTGCCTGAGATCAGGCCGGTAAGCGAGACATAGGTCAGTCTGCCGTAATCATCAGGTTGCACAATTCCGAAACCGTTTCTCCCGCCGGCATAAACAATTCCCCTCATGTCAGTGATCAGTGAAGTAACCGGTCCCGTACCCGGTGTGGCTATCATTCCCCACCTGGTGCCATCATATGTGACAATTCCTCCGGCTTCATTGCCGAAGTACATCACCCCGCGGCTGTCCATTGTTATACAGAGGTTGCGGAGCTCTCCGGGAGTAACAGATGCGTCGAACCTGCTGATCAACGGCGTACCATACCTGTTGACCTGTGAAACTAATGACAATGAAGATAATAGAAGGAGTATCGAAACATTGAAGCCCTTCTTCATTCCCTGAACAATTTCCCTGAATTTACGGTTAAATATACGAATTCAATTCATATAACGGCTGAAACGGCTTCCGGCATATAAATTGAGGTAATTTTTAGTTATATTGGCTTCGTATATTCAGGTTATGAGGGTAAAACTGAGGGCACCCGCGGTATTGGCGGCCATGATGCTGCTGCTAAACCTTCCCGATGCTGATTCCCAGGCTTATGCCGGACGAACAGACGGCTACAAACCTGCCGGTAAAGTGTCGCGCCTGCCTTCTGGCTTCATATACCGCTCAGGTGAATCAACTATAGAGACGATTAATGACCCTTCAGGAAAATACCTGAGGTTCTGTCTTCCGGGGCACCATCAGTCTCAGGAGACCGGACAGCCGGAACTGCCGGTATGGAGCCGGCTTGTTGAAATACCTGATGGAATGGAGGTGGTTGTATCGGTCTCGGATGTGATTTCCCGGCGTATCCGTTTTGCTGAACATGGAGCGCCTCAGGCCGAAATCTTCCCGGCACAGCCGGCAAGGACCAAAAACCAGGTACGTGATGACAGGGTAACAGTTAAGGACAGAAAAGCCTATGGCAGCACCAGCACTCTGGAGCATGACACTGTCAGGGTGACGCATGAAGGCATATTCAGGGGCCGCCGGCTGGCAAACGTTGCAGTCTTTCCGGCTTTCTACAATCCCCGGGAAAGATATGTTGACCTTATCACATCGATGAAGGTCGTGATCGAATTCAAACCGGTCGCAATAAAAGGTGAGGAGGATGAGGAGGATCCCTTCAACAAGGGAGGATTTGCTTCAGACTCCTATATTACAGGCTATACTGACCAGCCGGTGCACATGATCATAGTTACCGACTCACTCTTCAGAAAGCATCTGGAGCCATTGATAAGATGGAAAACCCTCAAGGGAATACGGTCTACCGTGATTTACAAAAAAGCAGGGCCCGCTGACTCCGTCTACAAGGATCTTAAAAACAGGATATCTGCCGTTTATTCCGATCTAGAGAAAAAGGGAACCCCGGTGCATTACCTCATGATTGCCGGCGATCAGTCAATTATTCCCACATCACGCGGAACAACCAATATATCTGACCTTTATTACGGAGAATTTGACGGTCAGGGCGACTATATTCCGGAGCTTTTCATCGGAAGGCTTCCGGCATCAGACACAACCCAGATGAAGGGGATTGTAAAAAAAATCATCGATTATGAGACAAACCGGTATGGACCTGTGACTGACAACTGGTCACGTGCTCTTGCCACCGCAGGCAATGCACCGGGTTTTGAGCTGTACATGAACGGACAGGTGTCTTACATTTACAACACCTACCTGAAGCCTGATACTTCCCTGAATGCAATCGGCTGGCTGTATCCTGCATCACCCCTGAAGGATGACTCGCTGAAGACCGTCTTCAACTCGGGAGTCAGCTTACTTAATTACACCGGTCATGGTGAAGCCACAGGATTCAGTGATCCTGCCTTCAGAACATCTATGATGAATGAGTTTACAAATGAAAACGAATACCCTCTCATTATCGCCAACGCCTGCCGGACAGCCCAGATATCCGTTGCTTCATGCTTCGGCACAGCCATGGTTGCAACCCCCGGGAAAGGATCCATTGGCTATATAGGTTGTACCAATGACTCATACTGGAGTGATGATTTCTTCTGGTCAGTTGGCCCGGGAACACCTGGCCCTGATGTCACGTTCGGGACGACCGGAGCAGGTGCTTTTGACAGGCTCTTCCACACACATGGCGAATCACCGGGTGAATGGTACTATACAATGGGTCAGATTAACTTTTCCGGCAATATGTCTGTATCAGCCAGCACCAGCCCCCGCAAGAAGTACTACTGGGAGACCTACATCCTTCTGGGTGATCCTTCGTTATCACCTGTCATAGGCAGACCTGACACTTTCAGAATTGACCTGCCCGACAAGGTACCGCAGCAACTTGAGTCGCTGAGTTTCTTTGCCGAACCCTTTGCATATGCAGCCCTGTCTGATTTCGATACACTATGGGATGCCAGGTTCGTCAGCCCCTCAGGCAACATAGCGCTGACAGTTCCTGCAGGTGTTAAGGATTCATGCCTTATTGTGGTTACGGGACAGAATATGGTTCCTTTCTACAAGACCATCCGTTTCGGCGATGTGGCCGAACCATTCATAACAGTCACCAATGTTGTCTTCGATGACTCCGGAGGCAACGGCAATGGTGCCCCCGATTACGGTGAGCCGGTGAATCTGAAGGTTACATTGAAGAACATCGGGAAGATGCGTACTGCAAAACTTACATCCCGTCTCAGCGTTTCCTCCGGAATGATAACCGTGGAAGCTGATACAGCCGCTATCGGGGTGATGCTTCCGGGAGAGACCCGAACAATTAACGGCAAATTCATATTCAGAGTTTCAGACAGTGTTGAGGACGGAGAACTTGCAGCACTTATGCTCAGCATCATGGACGGAAGCGAGGAGTACAGGTTCGGCATTGACATGACCCTGAACGCACCAAGCCTGAAGATTCTTTCTGCCATTCATGATGATTCGTCACTGGGAAACTCCAATTTTCTCCCTGACGCAGGCGAAATCCTGCATCTGCGGATCAGGGTAATCAATGACGGATCGGCTGCAGCCACCGGAGTAGTGAAGATCACACCGGCAGGATCAATGCTGACTTTACCTCAGCCGGAGCAGACTATTGACACAATATGGCCGGGCCAGGTGAAGGATGTATACTTTGTTACGGAAATTTCACAGCTGGCCGGATCAGGGAAGGTAATCCCCTATGATGTAAGCTTCATCTGCGGTAAATACGAGGCAAAGGGCAGGTGGTCAGTCAGTACCGGCAAGACACGGGAAACCTGGGAATTCAACAGATTCGATGTCTTTCCGTGGATACCGGATGATGAATATCCGTGGATAATAACCTCCTCAGCAGCATATGAGAACATCAATTCTGCAAGGTCAGCCCCTATCCCTGACAAGACGGAATCAATCCTTTCAATTTATGTCAACAATCCGATAGCTGACACTCTTTCATTTTTTGTCAGAGTCTCATCCGAACCCACTTATGACGAACTCACATTCAGGATCGACAGCATAACTGACCTGCAGATCTCGGGTGACACTCCGTGGGCTCAGAGAAAAAAAGTGCTGAAACCCGGGGTTCACCTGCTTGAATGGATCTACTCAAAGGATGTTTCACTCTCCGGAGGTCTTGACGGTGCATGGCTTGATCATGTGACATTCCCTGACATTTCATTCCTGGAGGCAGACCTTCATATTGATTCTGTCTTTGTCCCCACGGCAGAGGCGCTGCTTTCTGATGTCGCTGTAAAGGGCAGGGTGATTAACCTCGGACGGACAGCGCTTACAAGCTTTCCTCTTGCATACAGGGTCAACGAAGCAGAAATGGTCAATGAAACATTTTTCAGGAAAATCGACCCGGGTGATACAGTTGATGTCGTTTTCACTCAGAAATGCAGTCTCAAGAAGGATGTATCATACAAGATCCGTATTTTCAGCCGGTTGCCCGAAGATGGCTACGCGGGAAATGATACGGCGTCGGTCTCATTTGTAATTTCCGGAACCGGACCGGAAATTAACGAAGATCAGGTGATCCTGCACCCAAATCCTTTTACGGATAACTTCTTCCTTGACCTGGATTTTGATGGCAGCGAAACTGCGTTTTTTGAACTGATTGATGCCTCGGGAAGAATCGTAATGCGGTCTGAGGCCGGACTGTCACCCGGCAGAAACCGGTTACCCTTCAGTTGCAGGCACCTTGGATCCGGGGTCTATACCCTCAGGGTCACATGTGGCGGACGCAGCTTCGCAGTGAAGGCAGTCAAAAGGTGACAGGGCAGAATTAATATAAGTACACTCACTTGCTTTCATTATCAGGAAATGACAGTTAATATACCAACCAGGAAGGAAGCTCTTGAACTCTTCAGGAGGTACAACCAGTCTGAAAGTCTCTTCAGACATGCCCTTGCAGTTGAGGCTGTAATGAAATATATGGCCCGTAAAAACGGCGAGGATGAGGAAAAGTGGGGAATCATCGGGCTGGTCCATGATCTGGACTATGAGATGTACCCTGACCAGCACTGCACAATGACCGAGAAGATACTCAGGGAAGAAGGATGGCCTGATGAGTACATCAGGGCCGTAGTCAGCCATGGTTACGGCATCTGCTCCGATATCGAGCCCCGGTCACTCCTTGAGAAGACCCTTTTTGCAATTGATGAGCTGACCGGGCTGGTGACAACCAGTGCTCTTGTCAGGCCTTCACGGAGCGTGCTTGACATGGAGGCAAAATCAGTCCGCAAGAAATGGTCTGACAAAAGGTTCGCCGCAGGCGTTGACAGGGGTGTAATCGAAAAGGGCGCTGCAATGCTCGGTATAGACCTGAATGAACTGATCTCCGATACTATTAAGGGGATGCGCGAGGTGGCAGTGGAGATCGGATTACAAGGTAATCCAACCCCACAGGAATAATTCTGCAATTGTATATAATAACGGCGGGTATGAGACCCGCCGTTACCTGCCCGTGTGGCAAATATTCTGCATCTGAGACAGTAGCGACAGGTCTGAGACCTGTCGCTACGTGCCTGAGACGATAATTATAATTCCCTTATCTGGATATTACGGTACCATACATCATCGCCGTGATCCTGCAGGCCTATGAAACCCTCTGCGGCCACGTTGGCCCAATTGGGATTCAGTGCAGGGAATTTGCTGCCTGCGACAAGCGTGTTCCACTCTGGTGTCCACAGGTGGTACTCAAGAACAGTTTCGCCGTTCTGGATGTGCCATACAGATCCCTTGTACACCTTGATCTCGGCAGTGTTCCACTCACCTGCCGGTTTTGCATTCTGTGGTTTTGCCGGTATCAGGTCATAGAGAGAACCTGCCTGGCGGTTTCCGTCTTTGCCAGCCTGCGCGTCAGGGTGCTTTGCGTTGTCAAGGACCTGCATCTCGGGAGCGGTTTTGTATATATAATCCCACTCCGGGCCTTCCTGAGCCAGGTAGAAAATTCCGCTGTTGCCACCTTCGGAGATTTTCCATTCGAGCTTCAGGTGGAAATTGGAAAACTTCCTTTCATAGACGATGTCACCGCCACCGCCGCCGGCTTCACCTCTTCCGGAACCGATGCAATGAAGGGTACCGTCAACTACTTCCCATCCCTGTTCGGGGAAGGTGGTCTTGTTGTAGTTGCGCCAGCCCTGTGTGCCTGATCCGTCAAAGAGGAAGGTCCATACTTCGGCTTCAGTCGATTTCTTTTCAGCATTCTTTTTCTCCTTTCCTGATCCGCAGGAGACAAATGAGACAGCAAGGAGAAGGACAAACATTGTTTTGATCAGTTTCATAAGTTATTGATTTTAATTATTGGTTGTTATACTGAGGTTATGCAGGCATTTCCGGAAGTGACCATCCTGAGCGGTAGTTATGCCTGACCATCTCTGCGGCAAACTGTCTGGCGTTGATCGGATCGGTCCACTTCTTGTCAAAGGTCGGGTGGCCATCGGTGATATTGAAATGATCCTCCACACATATCTTGATTGTCTCATTATCCCTGATATTTGTGAATTCCATGCTTTCACCGTTCCATTCAAGTGTCTTGTTCAGCCCCTGCAGCCTTACTGCAAGCACGCCCATGACAACCATCTCATTGAACGGACCGGCTTCGGAGAAGTCTGATTTGGTCATTATCCTTGATTCGGGTGATTCCTTGGCAGCGCGTACCCAGTCCATCTCATGGCCTCCCTGTGTTGCTTTTGCAACCCGTCTTTCTGTCTCGGGGGCTTTGGGTACCCTGCCGGAGAGGAGCCATGGATTCACCCCATAGCATCCGCATATGAGCTTATCCTTGGTGCCGTGGAAAATGACGCCGCCGCCGGAGTCATTCATGTCTTTACCCTCAGGCCAGCCTTCAGGCTTCATAGGCTGCAACCCGCCGTCATACCACGTTACTTCAACTTCGGGAAGATCAATCTTGTAATGTGACGGTGCCGTTCTTGCGGGATAGACATACTTCACAGTCTGCGCATTTGGTGCACAGTCTGTCAGCAGAAGGGTAGAACTTGCCTGAACTTTTGTCGGGTATGTAAGTTTAAGAGATTTGAAGACCGGATGGAGGATATGACATGCCATATCGCCAAGAGCACCGGTTCCGAAATCCCACCATCCTCTCCAGTTCCATGGATGATATATGGCATTGTAGGGCCTTACCTGGGCCGGGCCCAGGAAGAGGTCCCAGTCAAGTGTCTTGGGTACCTTATCTACTTTTTCAGGCCTGTTTAAACCCTGTGGCCAGATCGGACGGTCAGTGAAGGCTTCAACCCTTGTCACCTCACCTATCTCCCGGTTCTGTATCCACTCCTGCACGAGATCTACCCCTATGCCAGATGATCCCTGATTGCCCATTGATGTGGCCACTTTATGTTTTGCGGCCAGCTTCGTTAGCAGTCTCGATTCATAGACACTGTGAGTCAGTGGTTTCTGAAGGTACACATGTTTCCCGAGGGTCATTGCATGGGCAGCTGCGAGAGCGTGGGTGTGGTCTGCTGTGGCAATTATTACAGCATCAATAGATTTGCCCATCTCGTCATACATCTTCCTGAAATCCCAGAATTTCTTTGCTGCAGGATAAGCATCAAAAACCCGCTTTGAATATCCCCAGTCTACATCACAGAGTGCAACTATGTTTTCTGACGATGCAACATTCCTGATGTTGGTGGCGCCAACACCTCCGATGCCAATTCCGGCGATGTTCAGCTTGTCGCTTGGAGCGCGGTGCCCAAGGCCGCTTACAACATTGCTGGGCAGAATTGTCAGCCCGGCTACTGCAGCACCTGTGGTGCCTACAAATGACCGTCTTGTGAATTTTCTTGTCTCCTCTTTCATATCATTTCAGGTTAAGTTCATCAATGGATGGATAAAAATAGAAATTTCTCCAGAATAATTCTCTCCGCGTTATTAATAACTTAAATTTCTGATAAGGTATAAAAGCTGACCTGACAGCTTATCCATGCTCTGTAACATTTAATATGGAATAATTAAATGCTAATATTGCCACCGTTGAAACTATGAGACTCAGAAGAGGCCTGGCAACCCTGATAATAGCCAACTTCGGAATTTTGTGCTCCTACGGCCAGTATTTCACCAGACTGGGAATCGGCCTTGATACCAGGACTAATGTCACTATACCTGTGGTTGTGGCAGATCCGAATGATCCCCGGTTTTCAGGAGAACTGCTGGCCGGCAAATACCCGGACCTGAATATCACGGCCGGAAAAATTGACCTCGTTTACCCGCTGATGCCCGATGCTGCCGATACCGTGGCTATTCTCTGGTACCTCAGACCTGAAGAGATCTCAGCCGTGCCGGGTGAGATGAACATTATTATAGTTGAAATCACTCCTGACAATCGGAAAAAATACTGGTTTGACAATAACAATGACCGGGTGTTCAGCAGCAGTGAGACCTCATTCATATTCAGGAACACAGAAGAAAACAGGGAAGTGAAAATCATGGTGGCTGGTTCCTACTACCCTTATACAATCATTAATACAGACTATTCTCCGCCTGTCTCACCATCTATATCCATCAGGATTGCCAAAAGTTCGTGGCATGACCGATCGAGGAAGCCATCCCTTGCCATTGACCTGTCAGCTTCTTCATTCTGGGGAAACTCAAGCCTTTCTTATGTGAGACAATCCAGGCCATCGAATACTCTTACCTATTATGCCCGGATTCCAGGCAGCATCAGGCCGGTCATTGGCCTCGACTTTTCCTGGTATAATTTTCATCTTATGCTGAGCGGAGGATATGAGAAAACCAAGTACACAGAAAACATACTTGTTTCAACAGATGGAGGCAGCCAGAGTACAAGCTATAACAGCGGAACATGGCCGTCATCAAGGTTGATCCTCACTCTTGGTCTGGAGTATGACATCAGCGCCGGCAGGTATCTTTACCTCACACCATTCGGTGCATTTTCCACTTTCAAAAATGACACCCGGTTTGCCTTCAACAGAAACCAGGGAACTCCGGCTGGGGCAGAATACTCAGATTTAAAAACATATGAAGCAGGCTTAAAACTTAAACTTCCGGTTGATACCAGGGTTATGTTACATCTCGGCCTCGCATATTCCTCGGGTCATTTTAATGCGGAAAAGTATTTCACTGATATTTTACCCGGATCATACAATATGCAGATGAAAGGATTCTATTACAGTGTCGGTGTTAACTTCAACATTACAGGCTTGTCAGGGCAGGACCAAAAGTGACTTTATGATCAAAAAACACTATTTTGCATAAAAAAGAAATGGAAAGCCTGAAATTCAATCTCGATTCCGGAGAACATGACAGAATCAGCAGGATTCTGAAAGCTCTGTTCGGCGTGGTATGCATTGGTGTGGCAATTACTACCGGAATCATGATGACCGGTTCTGACAAGATGACAACCAACAATTTAATTGCCATTGCATTTCTTGGCCTTTTCGGTATATGGCTCCTGCTATCGGGACTGGGCCTTACCGAAAGGTATCTGACCCTTTCAGGTAATAAAATCGTCATAAGAGACAGGGCATATACCCCTGCAAGAACAATAATCGCTTCTGATCTGAGGATGGTTGAATTCAGCCAGCTTAAAATAACCTTTATACTAAAGTCAGAAGAGCTGGTAGCACTGCGCCTGGGGACGTATTACAGGGAGAATTCCCTGAAAATAATGGAGACTCTTGAGAATTTCTGTGCCTCCAATTCAATTTTGACCAAAGGATTACTGACTGAGGGGAAGGAAAATACCCATGAAAAATAGGATGGGTATGATAGGCGGAGGTGAGGGTTCCCTCATAGGGCCTGTACACCGCATGGCAGCACGTCTTGACGGCCTGTGCGAACTCGTGTCCGGTGCATTCAGCAGTAATCCGGAAATCTCACGGTCAACAGGATTAAAGGAGGGCCTTCAGGTATCACGCATCTACGACAGCTGGCAGGAGATGATAGAAACCGAAAGCGCACTGCCGGAAGAGGTCAGACCTCATTTTATAACCATTGTCACCCCAAACCATCTTCATTACGGCCCTGCTAAAATGGCCCTTGAGGCCGGATTTCATGTCATATGTGACAAACCGCTATGCCTCAGATTGTCAGAAGCCCTGGACCTGCAGGAAACCGTTGAGCGTACCGGGAAACTGTTTTGCCTTACGCATAATTATACCGGCTATCCAATGGTCAAGGCAGCACGGAATCTGGTATTCTCGGGTGAGATCGGGAATATACGAAAAGTGATCGTCGAGTACCTGCAGGGATGGCTCGCATCACCCCTTGAATTGTCTGATAACCGGCAGGCTGCATGGAGGTCTGACCCCGCAAAGGCAGGGATTGCCGGGGCAATGGCCGACATCGGCACACATGCCTTCAACCTGGCTGAATATATCATCGGGAAGGAGGTAGTTTCATTATCGGCCAAATTGCACTCAACGGTTCCCGGAAGGATACTTGACGATGACGGTACTGTCTCACTCACTTTTCAATGCGGTATAAGCGGGACCCTGATTGCCAGCCAGGTGGCTGCCGGTGAGGAAAACAACCTTTCAATCAGGATTTACGGTGAAAAGGGGGGACTGATCTGGCGACAGATGGAACCAAATACCCTCCTCCTGCTGCGGCCTGATGCGCACGCACAGGTGATCCGGACCGGCACCCCGGTTGCCGGAATGGATCTGACGGCATCAATACATACAAGGCTGCCGGCAGGTCATCCCGAAGGATTCATTGAGGCATTCGCCAACCTGTACAGAAACTTTGCCTTAAATATAATTGCAGTCAATGAGGGTCAGAAGCCTGACCTTACTGCTGATTACCCCGGCATCAATGAAGGAGTCAGGGGAATGAAGTTCCTCGAAGCGGTGGTGTCTTCGTCGCAGAGCGGATCAGTCACAAAAACTCTATGAAAGAACAAGCCCTCCGGAATTCGGTCTCGGAGGGCTGTTGTCTGATAGGGCCCGAATCAGAATCCGGGTCCTTATTTTTTCAGTAGTCCCAGGTAATAATCCCTGCTTATCCTGATGCTCTCCATCGGGGTGTGCGTACGGCAATTGTCCTGCTCCAGGAACCAGTATTTCATGCCTGCCGTTCGTGCTTCGGCAAGAATAGGCCTGAAATCGATGATTCCCTCTCCGAGAGTTGCATCATGCTTCTCAGGAGTCAGATCCTTGATATGCCATACCTCGAACCTGCCGGGATATTTCCGGAAGTAAGCCACGGGGTCCTTTCCAGCAGCTGTTATCCATGCGAGGTCCAGTTCAAAGATCACCAGTTTCGGATCACTCTGTTCCACAAGTATATCATAAGGTACCCGGCCATTGATTTCCCTGAATTCAACCTGGTGGTTATGGAATCCGAAGGTAATGCCAGCCTTCCGGCACTTCTCCCCTGCCTTGTTAAAGAAATCCGCTGCACGTTGGTAACCGTCTATAGTGTTGCTCCAGTCACCGGGAAGGGATGGAAGAATAATATACTTCATCCCTGCTTCAGCTGCGTCGTCAACCATCCTCTCGTAATTTTCCGGGTTAAGACCGCTGTGAGAGCTGACTGCAACCATTCCGTTCTTCCTGACCAGTTTACTGAATTCCTTCGGCGTCATGCCGTAGAACTTTCCGTCACGGTGGTCAGCCGCCTCAAGCCAGAGGAATCCTGCTTCTGCTGCACCGGCAAGGGCAGCGGCCGGATCTTTGCCCATTGCATCTCGTATTGTGTATAATGCAAGACCAGTCTTCTTTGACGGTTTGGATGAAGCAATAATCTCGCTGTTGATAAGCGGCACGGCAGCCATGACAAGGGCTGATTTTCTTAAAAAGTCTCTTCTGGTAGTCATAGTGTCAGGTTAAGGTTTAACAGATCATGAAGTTGTCTCCCCAATCTAATCAGGGATGAAGGCAAAACAAAAATACCATTAAATTTATAAGATCAAAACCAAATGGAGATGATGTTGTGGGAGAAACACAATGAAGGAAGGGTAAGATGTCTCCTGTGCCCGCATTACTGCATGATCAGGCCCGCAGAAAGGGGGATCTGCGGCACCCGTGAAAACCGGGCAGGAGAACTTCGCCCGGTTACAACCGGGATCATTTCGGGATACGCACTTGATCCAATAGAGAAGAAACCCCTTTATCACTTCATGCCTGGTTCGGTGATTCTTTCTGTTGGTTCATTCGGATGCAACCTTAAATGCGATTTCTGCCAGAACTATCACATATCGCAAAATGTTGCCCCGGACTCATCTGAAAGGCTTGCTCCGGATAAGCTTGTCAGCCAGGCTGCCGCTGCCCGGGGAAACATTGGCATTGCCTATACATACAATGAACCGGTGATCTGGTTTGAATTTGTCACCGAAAGCGCCAGGCTGGCACGTGAAAAAGGGCTCCGCAACGTAATGGTTACAAATGGCTATGTAAACGAGGAACCGCTCACGGAGCTTACACAGGTCATTGATGCATTCAACATCGACCTGAAGGCGTTCAGCAACGACTTTTATCGTCTTTATACTGGAGCCACCCTTAACCCTGTGCTGCAGACAATAAAAAATGTTGCGGCATCAGGCAGGCACCTGGAGTTAACCACACTTATCCTCCCGGGACTGAATGACTCGCCTGAAGAGATGAGACGTGAGGCTGAATGGATTGCTGAAAATGCTGGCAGGACTGTGCCATTGCATCTCAGCCGCTATTTCCCGATGTACAGGAGGGCTACCCCTGCCACCCCCCCGGAAACATTATTAAGACTCAGGGAAACAGCCCTGGAGTATCTTGATTATGTTTATACAGGCAACATGCCCGGTGAAGAGGGCAGCAATGACACCAGGTGTCCTTCATGCCATGCTACAGTGATAAAACGATCAGGATATAATACCCGGATTACAGGCCTTACGGAAGGAGGAGATTGTATAAAATGCGGCAGGCAGATAATTGTCGCATCTGACTTCTGAGGTGTGACAGGTATTACTGTTTTGTAATACCGCTCAGCTTTTCGAAAAAATCATTGACCTTGCTGAATAGGTCCTTGCGCAGGCCGGTATAGTAAGCCCTGACAAGTTCCGGATTATCCTTTCCGTCAGGGTGATTTGCCCTGTCAATGAATTCGTTGCGCATAACAACAGCCTCTTCAATCAGGTTCTGGACCTCCACTTTCTTCGCCCCGTCATGAAGACTTGAAGCCATGAAACAATCGGAGATCAGTTCGAAAAAGAGAAAATCGATATCTTTTTTGAGACTTTTAATGCTGGCCATTGCTGTTGATTTTAGTGCAAATATATTGATTAATCCGCTTCGTACACCTTTTTGTAATCATTCATGTTCCGCTCAACGAGTTCCGAATAAATTGTGCGCAGCCTTTCAATGAGCGGATCAGCGGCATAATACTGCCGGTCTTCAATGCGGCAGACGGGCAGCACCATCGGCGAAGTGCCTGTAATGAAAGCTGATCTGAATGTCGCGGTGTCACTCTCCCTTACAGCTTCATAAACGAGCGGGATACCTGCGTTCCGGATGATATCAGTCACATATCTCCTGGTGATTCCGGAAAGAACCATCTTGTCAGGAGCCGTATGTATTTTCCCTTCCGGAGTAATAAAGAAGATGTTTGACCTGCTCCCTTCTGTGATGAATCCTTCGTGATTCACCAGCAGGGCCTCGTAGGCGCCTCTTCGTGACAGCTCACCGTTCACCGACAGCCGTAGTCTGTTATTCAGCAACTTAACACCCGGCTCGAATCGTTCGGCATGATAGAGAATTAGCGGCACGCCTTCTTTTACCATCGTTTCTGAGGGATAGAATGAGGGAATATAGCAGATATGCAGGGAGTGTTCATGCCCGGTGAAGGTAACCGTCACCCTCAGATTTATTTCGTAATGACGCTCACGGTTCACAAGTGCTTTCAGTCCTGCCCTGACCTCTTCCGCAATATCCTCATGAAGGTTATATCTTGTGGAAATGCCATCGCTCAGCCGGTTCATGTGATCACTGAAGAAGAGAGGCACTCCGTCCCGTGTCCTAATTACCTCGTAGAATGAGACTTCACCGGATGGAATCTCCTCATTGCCTTCTGACGGGACAATTGCTCCGTCAAGCCAGATGTATTTGCCTGTGCAATCCATGTCCGGGTTCCAGTTTTTATCAAAAATAGGAATAATGTCGCAGTCTTAAAAGTAATTATCTTCGTGCTTTCCGGAAGTGATGTATGCCGTCATAGACATAGAGACCACAGGGGGAAGCGCAAGGCTTGAGAGAATAACCGAGATAGCTGTTTACATCCATGACGGGACCCGTGTGGTTGAAGAATATTCAACCCTGATCAATCCTGAACGCAACATTCCCTACTTCATTACTTCCCTCACGGGTATCACGAACGAGATGGTTGAAGACGCCCCTAAATTCTATGAGGTGGCACGCCGTATAGTGGAGCTGACGGAAGGAAATATATTTGTAGCACACAATGCCAGGTTCGATTATTCATTTGTCAGGCAGGAGTTCGGCATGCTCGGTTACAGCTTCAAACGCCCGATGCTTGACACTGTGGCACTGAGCCGTAAGCTTCTTCCTGGACACAGCTCATACAGCCTGGGAAACCTTTGCAAGGACCTCGGGATTGAGATCAACGGCCGGCACAGGGCATCGGGCGACGCACTCGCAACAGTAAGGTTACTGGAATTACTGCTCGAAAAAGACCGTGAACTGAAAACGGGCAGCCTGATCAAAAACAGGAAAGCGGCCCGACTGCACCCTGCACTTGATACGGCAAGGCTTGAAGAGATACCCGAAGAACCAGGTGTGTATTACTTCCATGATGAGAACGGTGATGTAATTTATGTTGGCAAAAGCCGTAACCTGAGCGAGAGGATCAGCTCGCATATCTCAAACAACACCTCTGGGAGGGAAATGGAGATGAGGTCAATGACAGCCGAAATTACATGGGAGCGTACAGGCAGCGAACTGATAGCCCTCCTGATGGAGTCGGCAGAGATAAAGAGCCGTAAACCGAGGTTCAACCGCGCTCAGCGCCGCACAGGATTCCGTTGGGGCATCTACAGCCAGACTGATGACGCTGGCTATATAAGGTTCTCATACAGGAATGTAAGAGATGAGGAAATACCACTGGCAGTATTCACATCACGTGACAGGGCAAGAGGTAAACTTGAGCAGATCATCACTGACTTCAGCCTCTGCCAGAAGCTTTGCGGATTGTATGAGACTTCCGGGCCGTGCTTTCACCGACAGGTCAGCCTGTGCCGCGGAGCCTGCTGCGGAGAAGAGGATCCGAAGTCATACAACGAAAGAGCACTGATGGCTCTCGATGAGTTCATCTTCAGGGAAAGAAATTTTTTCATAATTGACAGCGGACGCTATGAAGAGGAAAGGTCAGCTGTCAAGATAGTAAACGGCAAATATGCCGGGTACGGATTTTTTTGTATCAATGACGTGGGATTCGGGCTGTCAGCAGTGCATGACTGTATAAAGCCAGCTGCCGACAACCGTGACATCCAGGTCATAATCAAGAGCTACCTGAAGAAACACAGGGTGGAGAAGATTATTGATTTCTGACTCCGCGGACTGCTGCGCTTTTCTTAATATATTTGCCTTAACAAACACAAGCACCCATATGTCGCTATTTACCCGCACCAACAGGGAACTCAGCGTAAGAATTGATGAATTCTTTGACACGATAGAGATCGGCATACTGATCTTCAAGGAGGGCATTAAGGCATATGTCAACGGTGACAGAAATGCCTTCCAGAACCACCTGGCAAAGATCGATGATCTTGAAGGCAAGGCTGACAGGCTGCAGCGCAGCATCGAGAACGATATGATAGTACATTCAATCCTTCCTCAGCAGAGGAGTGAGATGGTTAAACTCCTCTGGCAACTCGATGAAATTATTGACACTGCGAAGAAATCGCTGAATGAGTTCTATGTAGAGATGCCTCACATTCCATCATCAATATCGCACGAGTTTATCTCTCTTGCAGAGGTCTCGGGCAACTCGGCCGAGGAGCTTATTCCGGCCGCCAGGGCATTCTTCCGCGAGCCGCACCTTGTGAGGGAAAAGCTCATCAAGGTCTATTTCTTCGAGAGGGAGACGGATAAGGCAGCCTTCCAGATGAGGAAGAAGGTTTTTCATGAGATGAATGACCTCTCTCTGGCTGAGAAGGCTCACATCAGGTACATCACACACCATATAGAGAATATCTCAGACTCGGCTCAGGATGCAGCCGACCTGCTCGCCTCCATGGCTATAAGGCAAATGCTTTGATCATGATCTTCCTGTTTCTCACTAGCGGGCTCTTTCTGGGGTGGACACTCGGCGCCAATGATGCTGCAAATGTATTTGGTTCTGCAGTAGGATCGAGAATGGTCTCCTTCACACGTGCAGCAGTAACAGCCTCGGTATTTGTGATAATTGGTGCTGTAGTTCAGGGCGGTGGCGCCGCTGACACACTGGGCCGACTCGGATCAGTCAATGCAATGGGCGGAGCTTTCACTGTGGCGCTTGCTGCCGGATTAACTGTATACTTAATGACAAGGGCTGGACTGCCGGTTTCGACAACCCAGGCAATCGTGGGAGCCATAATCGGCTGGAACTTCTTCACCGACAACGCCGTTGATACAAGGGCACTGACACAGATAGTAACCACATGGATCACGGGTCCGGTACTGGGCGCAGTCTTCGCCTATCTTCTCTATCACCTGGTTAAGATAACCAGGCGCAAAATTAAAACCCACCTGTTGAAATACGAAAACTGGCTGCGCATCGGACTGATGACGGTGGGTGCATTCGGAGCCTACAGCCTTGGAGCCAACAACATAGCCAATGTCATGGGTGTCTTCGTGCCCAGCATCCCTCTTGAGGATGCCGACTTCGGCATCTTCGTGCTCAGCGGGTCACAGCAGCTTTTCTTCCTTGGAGCCATCGCCATCGCTGCCGGCATACTGACATATTCAAAAAGAGTTATGCAGACAGTAGGGAGCAACCTGATGGAGCTTTCTTCCGAAGCCGCCTTTGTAGTAGTGCTCTCCCAGGCACTGGTGTTGTTCATATTTTCCTCCTCCGCCCTTTCCGGATTAATGGTGAGTATGGGCCTGCCACCGATACCATTGGTGCCTGTCTCCAGCACCCAGGTAGTTGTGGGTTCTGTGCTCGGAATTGGTCTCTACAAGGGAGTCAGAAACATCAACCTGAAAGTGCTTGGAAGCATCGCATCCGGGTGGATCACCACCCCGGTTGCTGCAGGTGTGCTTACCTTCCTTATGCTTTTCATAATTAAAAACCTCTTCAGCATTGACGTAGGACACTCGGTCAATCCCCCCGTGTCTGCCGGTGAAGGGGTGAGTATAGCAACAATCATCAGATACAGCATCCCGGCCCTGCTGCTGATCACAGCAGTTTACCTTGTCTACCTTGTATTGTCAGAAAACAAAAAGACTGAACGGCTTAATAAAAAATACTATGAATAATACTATACATCATCCGGTTGGGAATATTACCATGCGCCTCATAAAGAGCGAGGACCTGAACCATCATGGCACCCTTTTCGCAGGGCGCACGGCTGAGTGGTTCATTGAATCAGGCTTCATTGCCGCCACTGCCCTGCTCGATCCCAGGAGCGTGGTCTGCCTGAAGGTCCATGGCATGTATTTCACAAGCCCGGCTAAACCCGGTGAAGTCCTGAAGTTTGATTCAAAAATTGTCTATACAGGCAGATCAAGCCTGGTGGCCTACATAAGTGTCTGCAAATCATCCTCTTCCAAAACACTGGTTGAAGGCTTCGTAACATTCATCCACGTTGACGAAGAAACCCGCCCCCTGCCCCACAACATTGTCACTGAACCTCTTAACGAGAATGACAGATTGCTGTATGAGCAGGCGGCGAGCCTGAAAAAATCCTGAGTCACTCACTCTGCCCGGAGCCTGGCTGAGCCCTTTTAATCACCATGCCGGAAGAAAGGAATATTTCTTCCCGTACTCCATCATCTGACCAAGATAGTCTGAGCAATATTCGATCTTTACATCGGTTATTTTTCCGTTGCTGTCGGTGACAGGCGTCATTACCGGGTTCACAAACCCGCTGTACGGGGCAAGGTTCAGTTTTGCATACCGTGAGAGCATCTCTGTGTGGAGGTCAGGATCAATCTTCACTCCGAATCCCTCAATCATGTTTTTGCCTGCCGTTAAGTCACCCTCTGACTTTATCCGCTGTACCTCTTTCAGCATCTCACCGAAGAGTCCGTGCAGTTTCTGATAATCATTTATCCGGACAAACGTCTTGCTGTCACGCTTCACCACCTCAATCACATTTTCAGCTTTGCCTTTCTCGTACACCCAGTGGGCTATCGTCGAACGACACCTCATGTGGGCCTGTTCTATGTCCTTACCTGGCTGTATCCTAACGATCTGGGTCAGGAAACCGTTGCGGATGTAGCCGTCATACTGGGCCTTTGCAGGCTCATCAGAGGACATTAGCCCGATCTCCGACATCTTCGGATCCATCATGAAATAAAGGGCAAACAGGTCAGCCCTCATCTCCTCCAGTGGTGATGCATAGTTTTTAAGGGCATTTGGATCGGTGCCGGGAGCCAGTTTACCGCTGGCATGTCCGATGCACTCATGCATATCAGTATGCAACGCATCGGAAAGGGAGCCGTATTTTACTGCCCTGTCTATCTCTGCCTGGTCAAAGGCAAACTCCTGCAGGAAACCGCTTCCCCTCGAAACGATATCCTTGGCATCGGTTATATTGGCCAGCGTGACTGACTTGGACCCGGCTTCAGTCCTTATCCAGTTTGAGTTCGGAAGATTGATTCCCAGCGGAGAGGCCGGGTAGCAATCGCCTCCGAGCATTGCCACGTCAATGACGCTGGCAGCAACACCTGTAACTTTCTCCTTGCGGTACTGCGGATCTACTGGCGAGTGGTCCTCGAACCACTGTGCGTTTTCCGTGATCAGAGCAGTTCGCTTCGAAGCTTCCGTGTCCTTATAGTCAACTACAGCTTCCCATGTGGCCTTCATCCCCATAGGGTCTCCGTATGTTTCTATGAAGCCGTTTATATAGTCAACTGACAGCCCGGTATTGCCGGCCCATACCACATTATACTCATCCCATGTCTTTAGATCTCCATTCCGGTAGTATTGCACAAGCAGATCAAGTTCATGCTTCTGCGTTTCGCTCAGCGCAACATCACGCGCTTTTTCAAGCCAGTAAACAATCTTGTCGATGGCCTGACCGTACATTCCTCCGCTCTTCCATGGAATTTCGGTTACTTTGCCATCCACCTTCACAACCTTCGTATTCAGGCCCCAGGAAACCGGCCTTGTTTCTGCCGGGTCAGCAAGGGAGCCATAGAAAGCCTCCACTTCGGCCTGCGTTACTCCCTCGTAGAAGTTATTGGCTGATGCTGTTATCATGTCAATGCCATCCGACTGGTCAACCCTTTTTGCGTACAACGCCGGATCAAACAGCACCGGGGTCAGCATTGCTGTTAGGTCGGTCACACTCTGTCCCTCCTTCAGGGGCAGCCGGGCGGCGTCAGAACCGCTCACCAGGGCAGCAAAATAATCAGATGAAAACCCCGGCACAAATTTGTCATTTGAATAATGATGGTGAATGCCGTTGGCGAAGAATACCCGTTTGGCATATGTTAAAAATGCCTTATAATCTGCACTCTCACGGTCACCTGTATATGTATCGATGATTGCCTCGATTGTCTTGCGGATCAACAGGTTATATCTGAAATTCTGATCCCAGAGAATATCACGCCCGCTCAGCGCTGCCTCTGAGAGGTAATATATGAATTCCTTCTCGGGTGCCGTAAGCTGTTCGAAAGCAGGAAGACGGTATTTGAGCACACTTATATCCTCGAACCTGTCAACCTCGTAGGTGAATTCCGCCTCCGGGGCTGCCTTTTTGCCGGTCTGCCCGCATGAGGTCAATAAAGCTGTTCCCATAAATACAATTGTTCCGATTAATAAGTAATTTTTCATGATACGGTTATATTGTAATGAAGTAACTAAGGTAGCAAAAAGCACTGTTTAAAACAGCTGATCCCCTATTTTTTGGAATCGGTTACAGATGAGGCTATAATTGGTAAATTTGGGATCAACAAGCCCGATACTATGAAAAGACTGATGTTAGCCGCCCTGTTACTGTCTGCTTTATTTGCCACGACGGCATCCGGCCAGGATATAAGTGAATTGATAAGAAACCAGGCGGCCTCCTCAGTCACAGCCGCGGAAGTGATGTACCGCGATCTCCATCAGAACCCGGAACTGTCACTGATGGAGTTCAAAACCGCAGCCATGATGGCCGGGGCACTTGGTAAGCTGGGTTTTGAAGTGACAACCGGTGTGGGTGGCAACGGTGTTGTTGGTGTTCTCAGAAATGGCAAGGGACCGGTAATCATGCTCCGCACCGACATGGATGCACTGCCTGTAAGGGAGACAACCGGACTGCCTTTCGCCAGCATGGTGACCGTGGAAACTCCCCAGGATCGGGAGACACCCGTAATGCACGCATGCGGACATGATCTCCACATGACCGTGTGGCACGGTACACTGCAGACTCTGACAACCCTCAGGGGCAAATGGAAAGGTACCCTGGTCGCCATTGCACAGCCTGCAGAGGAGGTAAGCGGCGGATCTGAACAGATGATTGCAGATGGCCTCTACAGCCGCTTTCCGAAACCAGATTACGCCCTGTGTTACCATGTCAGTCCTGACCTGCCTGCCGGTACTGTGGGATATCTCCCGGGAGCAATATTTGCTGGTGTGAACTCTGCCGACATCAAAGTTTTTGGTGTTGGCGGTCATGGGGCAATGCCTCATAAAACAATTGACCCTGTGGTTCTATCAGCAAAGATAATTCTCAATTACCAGACAATTGTCAGCCGTGAGATCAACCCCGTTTACCCTGCAGTTGTAACCGTTGGTGCAATCCACGGCGGCACGAAGCATAACATCATTCCAGGAGAGGTTGATATGAAACTGACACTGAGGTTTTTCTCTGATGCCGTTTACCGGCAGATAAAAGAGGCTCTGGTCAGAATAGCCAATTGCGAGGCCGCAGCCGCCGGGCTGCCTTTGGAAAAGATGCCGGTAATTGATTTTGCTGACGAATATACTCCTCCGGTTGAGAATGATGCGAACCTGGTCAGCATGGCCGTTGCATCAATGGAGACAGTAATTGGAAAAGAGAATGTAATAAGGGTTGATCCGTCAACCGTTGCGGAGGATTTTGGTCAATATGGTCGTACTGATGAGAAGGTGAAAATTGCCCTATTCTGGCTGGGTGGAGCAAACAGGGAGAAGTATGATGAGAGCATCGCCAACGGAACCAACCTCCCTGCGCTTCACAGCAGCAACTTCACGCCTGACTTCGCCCCTGCTTACACAACCGGCGTTACAGCAATGTCACGGACATTGATTGACCTGTTTAATGGGAAGTAGGTCTGAGGGTCTGAGGGTCTGAAGGTCTGAGGGTCTGAAGGTCTATAAGTCTTGCGGTCTTGCAGTCTTGCAGTCTATATTGCTGATTATAAACATATAAACCCTACTGCCTATTGCCTATTGCCTTATCACAGGCCAAGCAAGTCCATCACACCGTTGATGAAGGTGAGCGGGTGTGCCGGGTTTCCGGGGACATATAGATCAATATGGTGGTTTTCTATGAAATCCCTCTTCACGGCCGGGCTGCCGGCAAATAGCCCGCCGCTGATGGCGTCGGTGCCGACAAGAATGATAATTTTTGGAGCTGGTGTTGCCTCATAGCATATCTCCAGTGCTCTTGCCATGTTCTCTGATACCGGACCGGTAATGACTATCCCGTCAGCATGACGGGGCGAAGCCACGAATTCTATCCCGTACCTGCCCATATCAAAGTTTACGTTCCCCGCTGCCCCGAGTTCCATCTCGCATGAGTTATCACCTCCTGCCGACACCTGGCGGAGTTTCAGGGACCGACGGAACAACCTCCGGACCCCCTCCCTGACAGCAGTCTCATCAATCTGCAGTGGTTCAGTCTGACCGGCCTTAATTACCAGGTCTTCCCTACGTGTGGCTGCAATGCGGTAGTCATTTGTAAACCTGTATGCCTCCGGCAATGCAAATGCACACTCATTGCAAAAGGCGCACCTTCCAAGGTCAATGGCGCCACTGCTGCTGTCAATGGCACCAGCCGGACATAACTCAGCCGCCTGTGCGGCAAGAGCCATAGTAATATCTGAAGAGATTACAGGTCTTCCCCTGAACATGGCAGAGACGGGCTGCTTCCGGAGATCGGGCACGTACTGTTTGCCATGATCGGCGAGTATTTTTATTTCTTTTAGCATTGCCTCTTAAATAATTTATCTACAGGTCGTTGCCACAGTATGAAAGGTTAAAGCTCTTGTTGCATACAGGGAAATCGGATATCTCCTGGCTCCGGACGGCAAGAGCAAGAGCCATCCAGTTGTGCATGGAGGGATCCTTGATCTTATACATGGCCAGATTCCCCAGGTTGTCTGTCAACGCTACATGGCATATCTCCCCTCTCCACCCTTCTGTCACCGAGACAGCCAGGGAGTCAGGTCTGAATTTAAGGTCATACTGCGGCCGGCCTGTCTCCTTTGCACAATTTTTCCAGCTGTCAATCAGTCTGCGGATAATCTTCACAGACTCTTTGACCTCGAGGGCACGGAGCATTCCCCGCGCAAGAACGTCGCCAGTTTCCTGCATTACAGGACTGATCTCCATCTGCCTGTAAAATTGGAATGGATGGGTCACGCGAATATCCCTCGGAACTCCGCAGGTGCGAGCAGCCATACCCACAGCGCCAACGGTAGTTGCCTGCTTCCGCGTTACAGTACCTATATCTTCAAAGCGTCCCAGAACGCTTGGAAGGGTATAAACACACTCGGTGACATTGCCGAATCTTCTGTCAACCTCCTTTATGATCCTGAGTATTTCGCCGGCAATCTCTTCATTGAGCGGGAAGTTTGATCCGCCGGGGCGGATAAGACCCTTCCCGAACCGGTTGCCGCACCAGTATTGGGTTGTATTTATTACCAGTGTTCTTAGAGCCTCGCATGCCACCTGTCCGAGCTGATAAGCCACATCACCGCACAGAGCAGCCGTATCACCTATGTGGACTGCAATGCGTTCAAGCTCCATTGCAATGCAGCGCTCCGCCTGCAGTGAAGCCGGAGGCTCAAAACCTGCCAGCGATTCAGCAAGCTGTGCATGGGCCAGTCCGTGCGCCACCGCACTGTCGCCGGCAATATCTTCGGCAAGGAGTGAACGACGCAGACTGTCACCGGCATCGGTGAAGAGCTTCTCAATTCCCCTGTGCTGGTATCCCAGCTGAATTTCAAGATGCAGTACCCTCTCGCCGTTGCATATGAACCGGAAGTGACCGGGCTCGATCACTCCCGCATGGATAGGCCCCACTCCCACCTCATGAAGCTCCTCGCTATCCATCTCATAGAAGGGATAGTTATCCATCACACTGAGCCTGTCTGCCCTGTCATGCGGGTACCTCACCGGCTTGAGCCACGGATGATCAGCGAAGAGCACACCATGACTCTCATGTATCTCACACTCAAATATATGCATCGCGTAACATGATGCCGTCAACGAACGCAGTGAAGTGCCGTCATCTTTCTTAACGTGGCTGAGTATCCTGATATCCCCGGAACCATCATCGGCAATGCAGCATATGAACTTTAAACCTTCGCCAGTCCTGTGACAAGAGTAGCTCAGACAATGATACCGTTCATCGGTCAGCATTGAGGTGACCTCATCGTAGAACAGGTCATAGTCAATCACCGGGATCTCTGAAAACACTGCGGGAGATGAACCGTTTCTTACTTCTGTATACCTGCTGTTGTTCATTGTCATTACCTTGGTAGTGATGAGATGCTGCTGTCGATCAGTTCAGTCAGGAAGGGTGGCTGCCAGAAGCAGATCATTATTACGAGGGCCAGAAGGATGAACTGGCTGACAGTCTCCACCGGGCTGACCAGGTCCGGTTGCAATAAGTCACTGTCATTCCTGGGTGATGAAAAGCTTACATGCATGATCCTCGTGCTCATTGCGTAAATTATATAGCAGAGAAGAATGACGGTCAAAGCCATGACCAGCCACTGGCCGTTGACTACCATAGCCCTGAAGATCATAAGTTCGGAGATGAACATCCCCGACGGGGGTATGGCAAGAATGCAGATCATCCCTGTCATAAGCACCATAGCTCCTGCAGGATAGAGTTTCATATACCTGCCGCTCTCATCGAGCTTGAATGTGTGAAGAATCCGCGAGAGCTGCCCCATCTGGTAAAAGAGACTTGATTTGGCGAACGAATGCAGAACTATGAGCAGCAGTGCGGCATAGTAACCATATCCGCCGCAACCAAGGGCAATTGCAACAAGTCCCATGTTCTCGAGGCTCGAATATGCAAGCATGCGCTTCAGGTGCTTTGCCTTCAGCATGTAACCTGCTGCTGTCAGAAGTGAAAGGATACCTGCAAGAATGAGGACATGATTCATGAATGAGAGTACCGGCGTGCCGGAGAAAAGCGTATAGACACGGTAAATTGCAAGAAACCCCACATTCATCAGGGTGGTTGATATGAGGGCGCTCACCGGAGGCGGTGCCACGGAATGAGCATCAATTGTGACCGTGTGCATGGGGAAGAGACCCATCTTTGTGCTGAATCCCACCAGCACAAATATGAATGCTATCTTGAGATACAGGGGATTGGCGTTGCTGATCACGTGACTGAAGGAGGAGAAGGATAGGTTCGGAGCGTCACCGCGTCCGTAGATGAACCCGAGAAAGAGAATTCCCAGGTAGGCAAGCGCAATGCCGGTGGAGCAGATGAATACATACTTCCATGTAGCCTCAAGGGCCACCTCCGTACGGTCATGATAGATGAGCACAGCCACAGCAAGTGTGGTTGCCTCCACGAAAATCCACAGTACCGTCATCGTATTGGCCAGATAAGCTCCGGCCATGAATGTCATAAGCGCTATCAGCCCGGAGTGATAAATATTGAATCTCTTTAAGGTGTCATCACGTGTATAGATGAATCCGTGATAAACGGTTGGAAGAGTAAGCAGGGTCAGCACTGACAACAGCAATATGGCCGTGCTGTCATATGTGAACCAGGTGAGTTCGGTGTTGCCCCTGTTAATCCATGCATGTATGGTAATGGCAATGAGAAGGGCGGAGAACGCAAGGGCAAATGTCCTCGTCAGTCCCCTGCTCCCGGAGAGGAGTGTAACGCCGCTCAGCGCCAGTGACAGTATGAAGAAGAGCAACAGCATCATCCTTAATCCTTTAACATTGTCAGTTCATTTGTATGCGGCTTGAGCCGAAGCCCGAAAAAGCCCAGGATCAGGACACCCACAAAGATGTCAAGAAGTATCCCGATGTTGATCAGCATCGGCATTTCATTACCTATTGCAAGTGAAAACAGGAAAACCGCGTTCTCAACCACAAGGAACCCGATAAGGTGCGATATTATGAGTTTATGAGTCACGATCAGAAGCAATCCGGTCAAAAGGGTGAACAATGCTATTGCGAGGTAGATCGAATTGATAAAAGGATTGACAAGGATCACGGCAAGGATTACACTGATCAGCAGGCCTGCTATTGAAAACAACAACAGGTAAAACCCGGGGACTGCCTGCCTGTGCACCTTTGTCACACCCGACTTCCGGATGATCCTGCTGAGCAGGTATGGCAGAAGCAGAGTCTTGAAAAGCAGCGTCTCAGCCACTATGAAGAGCAGGTTAGCCAGGTTGACCTCCTTGAGTTCAAACACTGCAATGCCGCACAGCAGAAGGCCCTGCAGGGCCACCAGCCTGACATACGTGCTCAGCCTTTCGGCCGAGGCGAAGTAGATGAGGGTTACTGCAAAGAGAACTATAAGGTAGTTTACCATTTCTTTTCAGGCCAGTTTTTCAGTCAGTATAAGTATAACCATAAACGCGATGAGGGCAATTGAAGAGAGAGTAAGGATGAACTTCGGGTTCTTGTTCATCTTGTTCCTTGCCCTGAATGATTCCGTAAAGCCAATTACCACGGCAAAGAGAACCTGCACGGCGAAAAAGAGTCCGGTCTGCAAAATCACATTCCATCCGGCGGGTACAACGAGATTATATATCAGCGAGCCATATATGGCAAATTTCAGGTATGTGCCCATATGGATAAGCGCTTTGTCAAAGCCGCTGTAGTCAAGTATCATCACCTCATGGATCATCGTAAGCTCAAGATGGGTTTTTGGGTCATCCACCGGCAGCCTGCTGTTCTCAATCATGGCAATCTGAACCAGGAGATAGGCTCCTATAATACTGTAGATCAATACGTAATCATTACCGGTTATGAAGAAGTGGTTGAATATCACGGAAAATGATGTGTATCCTGTGAACATTGCAAAGGTGGCAATCAGAATAAAGAATGCCGGTTCCACAAGCATTGAGAACAGAGCTTCGCGGCTGGCTCCCATCCCTTCAAAACTGCTGCCGGTATCAAGGGCTGCAATAATTGTAAAAAACTTACCGAGAGCAAGCAGATAGGCAAAGAGAATGAAATCGCCCTCAAAGGAAAGCACTGCCTTCTGCTCTGCAAAAGGCAACAGAAGCATTGCTACGGTGACCGTTGCCAGTGTGACCGAGGGAGCTATTCTGAAAATAAGGCCGGTAGTGTCACTGAATACACTCCCTTTCCTGAACAGAACAGCAATATCCTTCCATGGCTGGAATATACCCGGGCCCTTACGCCCGGAGGCGATGCTCTTCGTCCGGAGGATTACTCCCGGGAAGAAGAAGGCTGCAACCGCTATAAGTATGAATCCTGCCATCATCAGATTATTTTGAGCATTGCCAGAAGCAATACAAGCAACATGAAAACAAATGCATACAAAATATAATGTCGTATCTGCCCGGTCTGCATCACGGCTATCCTCTTAAGCAATCCTGAGACCCAGTCTACAGGTTTGTCGACCAGGTTTCGCTTGAAGAGGTCTTCGCTGTGCGAAAGGAATTTCCTCTTCCGGGGGAATATCTCCTCCTCACCGATTTCGTCAATTTCCTTCCGGGTCTGCAGCAGGGGCTTGGCTATGTGGTTATAGTTGTAAGCGAACGAGGTTGCTGTATATTGCTGTTTCGGAGTCCCGGCCGTATAGCCGCAACCCCAGGTGGGGCTGGCTTCCACCACACGGCGGCTGAGATGAAACCTCCGGTAGAGCAGCAGTGCGGCAAGGGTGACAACAAATATCCCTCCTGCCAGGCTGATCTGAGCAAGATTGGCGGCAAAAGCTCCTGTGACCAATGGCTGTGAGCCCAGGTTCCATGTCTGCGCAACAATATCAAAAACCGGTCTCACAACAAGTGGCGATCCAAGCCCGATAAAGAGTATCAGAGCTGCGGTTGCCAGCTGCGGGAAAATCATGGATCTCCCTGCCTCACGGGCATTACAGGCCTGCTCTGACCTGGGTTCGCCAAGAAATACAATACCGAATGCCTTGGTGAAACAGAAGATTGCCAGTCCGCCAATAAGCGACAACGCTGCGATTGACCCCACAATGAGTATTGAGTGGTAAAGGGTTGCGCCGGAGAGGCTGCCGAACATCCCCATATATATAAGATACTCTGAGATGAAACCGTTGAAGGGCGGCAGTCCGCAAATAGCCAGCGACCCCGTCAGAAACAATATGGCAGTCCATGGCATCCGTCTCATCAGGCCTCCAGTCAGTTCCATGTTGCGTGTATGTGCAGAATGGTATACAGAACCTGCATTAAAGAAGAGAAGCGACTTGAAAAGTGAATGGTTCAGGACATGCAGAAGTCCTCCCGCATAACCAAGCAGGGAAAGGGTGCCATTGCCGGTTGCCTGGCCGATGACACCCAGGCCAATTCCGATTCCGATAATTCCTATATTCTCGATGCTGTGATAAGCAAGCAGTCTTTTCAGGTCATGCTGGACTATTGCCATCATCACGCCTAAAACTCCTGATACGAGTGACACGATAAGGATAATGACACCCGTAATCAGCAAATCTGACTGCATTGAAGCCAGTACCCTCACAATCCCGTAAATGCCCATCTTGATCATCACCCCTGACATTACCCCTGAAACATGTGACGGGGCGGCCGGATGCGCCTCGGGAAGCCATGTGTGAAGTGGAATGAATCCGGCCTTGATGGCAAAACCGGTGAAAAAGAGAAGGAAGAGCGGGAGGTTCCGGCGCCTGCTGAAATATTCGCCGAGTGCGTCAAAGCTCATCCGTCCGGTATCATGCTGAACAAGGAGGAAGGCAACAAGAATGAAGAACATACCAACATGCATCTGGATGAGATAGCTGATGCCGGTCTTCATGATGCTCCTCTCCTCCGCATCGAAGATTACGAGGAAAAATGAAGAGAGGGCCATTATTTCCCAGACAATCAGGAAGGCGACCCCGTCGCGGATCATCACAACCATAAGCATTGAAATCCACAACCACAGGTACGAGAAATAATGGATCGAAAAACGGAGGGCGTTCATCCGGGCCCGGTAAGGCTCCAGGTATCCCCTGGCATAAAGGAATCCAATCAGTACGGTAAAATTGACGACAAGTATGAAAAAGGCAGAAAGGCGGTCTACTACAAGCACCATCCTGGTTCCGGTCGCTGCAGTGAACAAGGGCAGCTCATAAGCCTGCCCGGCACCAGCCAGAATGCCGGCACTCCATGAGGAGGTAAGGGCAATCCCTGCAACCAGCAGTCCCAGCGTGAGGTAATACTTCAGCCATTCAGGCACTGCAAAGACAAGCAATGTGAGAACAATAATGACCAGAAAGGCTGTTGATCCAAACATTAATCCGGCAATTTGCCCGCAAATGTAAAAAATAAATTATCCGGTTATACTTTAAACCGGACTAAGTCAGAACTGACCGGTTATACCTCCAGCTGGTTGCTGTTGCCCTGGAGACCTATCACTTTTGTATTTCCGCCTGCAGCGATGTTGGGGTCAACAGGGGTGTTGGCCTTCCATGACCCGCAGGTAAAATCCGGTACATCAATTGATGACGACCTGTTTGCAACCGACCATTCGCTGAGAGGGGTGATGACGCTCCACAGTGCGGCATCATATACCTCCTGGTCAAGCGGAAGCCCGTTCCGCAGGCAGTCTATCAATCTCCAGTCCATTATAAAGTCCATACCGCCATGGCCACCGATGACTTTTGCCATCTCTCCCACCCTTTTTACAATCTCAGGTGTGTACTGAGCCTCAAGTGCAGCCTGTTCCTCTTCTTTAAGCCATGAATGGCCCAGGGCGATCCTTGCCGGTGACGGCCACTTCCGGGCAAATCCTTTGGTGCCGCTGACAAGATGAATTCTTGAGTATGGTCTCGGACTCGAAACGTCATGTTGTATCATTATACTCCGCCCCAGCGCTGTCTTAACAAGGGTGGTATTCATGTTGCCACGGTAACTCTTCCCGGCAAAGGGAGCATAGAACGGATCCTCCTTCGCCAGCTGCTCCAGCTCCGGTCCCATGGCGAAGTCATTCGATGAGAGTGATGTAAGGTATTCCATCCTGTCACCCCTGTTGATGTTCATTATCTGACAGACCGGTCCCAGGCCATGAGTCGGGTAAAGGTTTCCATTGCGCACATTCTCCTTCAGCCTCCACATGTCGGCATAGCCGTTTTTGTCATAGGTGAAGTCCCATCGCAGATCATGGATATACGCTCCTTCGCCATGCACTATTTCGCCAAAGAGCCCCTGTCGTGCCATGTTCAGTGTCAGCAGCTCGAAGAAGTCATAACAGCAGTTCTCAAGCTGCATGCAGTGTTTTTTTGTCCGTTCAGATACCTCAACAAGCTGCCAGCACTCCTCCACGGTCTTTGCAGCCGGCACCTCCACAGCCACATGCTTGCCTGCTTCCATTGCATAGACAGCCATCGGGGTGTGCCATGCCCATGGTGTGCAAATATAGACTAGGTCAATATCAGGATCGTCGCATAACCCCTTCCATGCTTCTTCACTTCCGCTGAAGCTTTTCGCCTGCAGCAAACCAAACTTCGCAAGCATTGCCTGCATTTTTTCAACCCTGTCGGGATACTTGTCACAGAGCGCAGCTATCTCCACTCCCTCTATGTGTGCCATCCGCTCGACGGCACCCGGACCCCTCATGCCGAGGCCGATAAATCCTATCCTGACTTTCCCGAGTGGCGGTGCGGCATAGCCTGACATGTTGAAGCTCTGGCTGTGTGCAGCCATTACTGCCGCCCTGACCTCTGCCATTGCTTCGGTTGATTTTTCGCGCCGCATACATGAAGCTGCACTGGCTGCAGTCAGAGTGCCCGCTCCGGCGACTGCAGCAGTCCGGAGAAAATTCCTTCTGTTGGTTCTCATGGTTAGGTTAGTTTCAAAATGGATTATGCATGCAATATACAAAGTTACATGATTACAGAAACACGACAAAGGTCAGTTGTAATGCGGCCTGATGGATGCTCATGGGCCGGGCTTCCGGGAATTAACCTTACGGACAGGTCTCAGTGGCCTTCCTGTTCCGGCGGTTTCCTTCTCTTCCTGATTATATCGCCCGCCACTGATCCGGCCAGGTAACCGAGCACGGCAGCCCATGGCACCATCAGGTACCAGTTTGACTTGATAGTGCAGGTTCCTGATACACATCCGACATACTTCCAATATAAAAACCCTCCTGCTGCCCCTGCAATCGTTCCGATTATTTCCGGAAGATATTTTTTGAGTAAGTCTTTTTTCATTTAATGTTGTTTTCTATAATAACACTTTGGAAAAGCTCCCGTTCTTTTGTCTGTTCCTTTTCCCAGGTGAGCTCTTCTGAAGCTGCCCTGGCATTATCTTTCAGGACTGAAAGCAACTGTCTGTCATCCCTGAGCACTGAAAGTGCACCGGCAATTGCCCGGGGTGTCATTTCATCAAGCACCAGTCCGCACCTGTACCTGCTTACTACGGCTGACACCTCCGGCAGCGGTGAAGTGATAACTGGCACTCCTGCTCCTATTGTATCAAATAATTTATTAGGCAGACTTAAGCGCTGATTGATACAGGTGTCAGCATCAATTGATAATCCTGCATCACAGCACTTTATGAAGCGAATCATCTCTTCCCATGTCATCCTGTCCAGGAAGATGACTTTGCTATCAAGCCGCTGCTTCTGCACCTGTTGCCTGGCCTCCTCAATTCTTTTTCCTGTGCCAATGATTACAAGCCTGACGTTTTCGACAAGCGTCATTGCCTCAAGCAGCTCATCAGCACCCCTGCCCGGATTGTCACCGGAGCCGTCCTGAAACACAACAAGCAGATCATCTGCCCCGGCACCCAGATCGCTGCGCTTATGCGGAAGGATATCCGATGCCGGCAAGGGAAGGTTCCTGATCACAACAGGATCACATCCGTACTCCTGCCTGTACAGGTCTGCGATTGATTCTGATACCGTTATCATATAACGCACCTTCGGCAACAGCCGGCGCTCAACCTTCGTCCAGAGGGAACGCTTGAAATCTCTCTCAGTAAGACTATACTGCCCGGTATAATATTCATGGGAATCATAGACGAGAGGTCTCCTGAACAACCACGAAACGATGTGACATGGAACCAGTGTATCAAGATCATTGGCAACATATAGATCCGGCTTTTTAAGCAGGAAAAGCCTGAACATCAAAGTCATATTGAACGAAATATACATCATCGGCCCCTTTGTGAATGGCACCCTGATCATTGACACTGTTACATTCGGGAAAGATAAAGGCAGTGAGCGTCCGCAGTGTCTTCCGATCAGAGTCACCGTGAAGCCCATTGATGAAAGCAATTCAGCATGCTTTTTTACCCGCATGTCAGTTGAGAGATCACTGATTACTGCTATTATTGCCCTCATTATATGATCTTTACACTTAATATCATTTATACTGCCATCATAATGATTCGTGTAAGATACAAAGAAAATTTTGCTATGTTTGTGCATTGTATCAAGCTTCATGGAGAGATCTCCCGCAACCAGAATAGTCCATCTTGTCAGCTTCAACATTCCTTACCCTCCTGACTACGGCGGGATAATGGATGTTTTCTACAAGATCACCTCACTCAAGAAACAGGGTGTAGGGGTAATTCTGCACTGTTTCAGCTACGGCCGGGGACGTTCAAGAACGCTTGAGCGCGAATGCCTCAGGGTACATTACTACAGGAGGGAACTCAATCTCTTTCACCTCTTCCGCAAGGACCCGTTCATCGTATTCTCACGCAGGAACGATATGCTGCTCAAAGACCTTCTGACCGACAGTCACCCGATTATTTTCGAAGGGCTGCATACCACTCATTATCTTGGTCATAAGGCTCTGGAAGGAAGGATCACGATGGTAAGAACTCATAACATTGAGCATGTCTATTACCGTAACCTTGCCGTAAATGAGAAAAATCCCTTCAGAAAAATCTACTACAACACTGAAGCCAGGAAGCTTGAGCGGTATGAGCCGAAACTTGCAGGTGCCACATGGTTGCTTTCGATATCTCCGGGCGACACCGAGTATTTTAGTTCAAAATATGGCAATGCCCTCTTTGTTGGTCCGTTCCACCCTGCAGACGGGTCATGTTCTGACAACGGCAGGGGAGATTATATATTGATTCATGGTGATTTCTCCACTGCGGAGAACGATGCAGCTGCACTTTTTATTCTTAAAGAGGTGGCGCCTCAATGGAAATTCAGGACTGTCATTGCAGGCAAAAGGCCATCGGCGGAACTTGCTGATGCAGCATCGGCACTCAGGCATGTGAAACTGGTTCCCAATCCATCAATGAGCCAGATGAATGAACTCATCTCGAACGCGCAGGTATGCCTGCTTAATGCCACCCAACCTACCGGCATGAAGCTGAAACTTATAAATGCACTGAACTCCGGCCGGCACGTAATCGCTTCACCGGCAATCGTGTCGGGGACAGGCCTTGGTGAACTCTGCCATGTTGCAGTCAGGCCAATTGACTGGATCAACCTGACAGACAGGCTGATGAAGGAGGATTTTACCGGTGACATGAGAGCACGGCGAAACATTCTCCTCAAGGATGTGGCTGATAATGACGTCAATGCAAAAAAAATTGTCGAGACAATCGACAGCTATAATCCAGAATTATAATTGTAGTCTATTATGCCGGAATTGATCATGGGTCATTATTCCCGGATTATCGTACTTAATGAATGAAAAGGCTGTCCGGGTCTCCGGGCACACGCCCAGTCAGATTCTTATTGGTATATCCTTCTCCTGTTCAGTTCGCGCCTGTAGGCTGCGGCATACCTGTTGTGCTCTGCAAGTGTCCGGGAAAAATGATGATAACCCGTTCCGTCAAACCTGGCAACCATAAACAGGTACTCATGTTCTTCTGCATTCAGCACTGCATCAAGGCCTGAGCGTGACGGGCAGCGGATCGGACCGGGCGGCAGGCCGGCATACTTGTATGTGTTATACGGTGACTCAACCTCAAGGTGGATATTCAGTATACGTCTCAGAGTGAAGTCATTGACGGCAAACTTCACAGTCGGATCGGCCTGGAGCGGCATACCCGTGGCAAGCCTGTTCAGGTAGAGTCCGGCAATACGGGGTTTCTCATCCACCCTTGACGCTTCCTCGTCGACGATGGATGCCAGCACAGATACTTCCTGCGGTGTAAGGCCCAACCCTTTAGCTATCGAGGTCCGGTCATCATTCCAGTAGTCACGGTACTCCTTTAGCATTCGCCGGTAGAAACCACGAGGGTCAACTGACCAGTAAAGCTCGTAAGTATCAGGAATAAAAACAGCTATCAGCGTTCTTATGTCAAATCCGTCAGCTGAGTAATTAGACTCATCACCGAAGAATTCCGAGAGGGATGCAGAGTCAGCTTCAATCTGACCCCCTATCCTGCCGGCAAGCTCATCGAGCGTGCGTATATTGTTGAAAGTGACCTTGACAGGCGTCTGTCGGCCCGACCGTAACATGTTGACAAGGCTGTTGTTGCTCATTCCAGGTTCAATTACATACGAACCTGACTTGACTGTCTTACCGAAAGACTTGAGCCGGGAGGTAATTATAAAACTTTCCCTGTTCCGCAGGAGATCTGCGCTGTCAAGGCTGTCTGTCAGAGATCTGAAATCAGAACCTGTGGGAAGATATATCCTGACCGGTTCGCCGGGTTTTACGTTCTCCCTTAGCACTATAATCCACAGGAACAGTATCAGTACAAGTCCTGCAGCAAGAAAAACATAAAAGAGTGTCAGAAAAACCTTTTTCATCGGGTGCGAAGTTAATAGAGAGGTCCGAATATCCGTGCCAGTGATTCCTTGTATCTCTCTTTTCTTTTACGCTTGTTCCATTCATGTATGTTTATCTCGGTACAGTTCTTAAGGTCCTCGGCGAACAGAACCCCGAGGCGGAGGGCAAAATCTTCATCATAGATCAGGGCAGTCACTTCAAAGTCAAGGTCGAAACTGCGGACGTCAACGTTCGGGGATCCTACTGATGAAAAGATGTTGTCAACCAGCAGGTATTTGGAATGGATGAATCCGTTTCGGTACAGGAAGATCCTGACACCGGCCTCCAGCAATTCAGTTATATATGAGCGGGTGTTCCAGTTCGCAATAATCGAATCTGAATTTTCAGGAAAAATCATTCTCACATCCACGCCGCTCAGGGCGGCGGTTTTCAGGGCTGTCAGCAGGCTCTCGTCAGGACTGAAGTACGGTGAGGTTAGATAAATTGACGATCTGGCTGTGGCAATTGCCGAAAAGTAAACCTGCATTATCGTGGCCCAGTCCGTATCTGGTCCGCTGGAGGCAACCTGAACCAGGCACCTGTTGCCGGTGCGGACAACGTGTTTCAGCGAACCGTCCGGGGGTAGCTCCTCACCGCTCACAAAATCCCAGTCGGCCAGGAAAACCCTGTCGAGCGCAGCAACAGCTTCGCCCTCAACCCTGAGATGGGTATCAACCCATGGCCCGAGGTGAGGCAATCCGTGCAAATACTTGTCTGCTATATTCAGTCCGCCCACAAAACCAACTTTTCCGTCAACCACCAGTATTTTCCTGTGGTTCCGGTAGTTGATCTTGCTTGAGAAGCTCGGGAAACGAACCGGGAGAAAAGGATATATCTGCACTCCGGCATCACGCATCATTTTTATATACGGCTTTCGGATGTTCCAGCTCCCGACATCATCGTAGATGACCCTTACCTTAACCCCCTCCCCTGCCTTGCGGATCATAAGCTCACTGAATTCCATCCCGATAGTGTCAGGTTCAATGCGGTAGAACTCCAGGTGAATGAAGCTGGTGGCGGAGGCCACGGCGTCAAGCATTGCAGGAAATGTCTGGCGGCCGTTTACAAGCAGGTCAATCTTGTTGTCAAGGGTAAGCAGCGACCTGTTGTTCCTGAGCATAAGGTGTATGAGATGCCCCTTTGCCCTGATTGCATCGCTCTCGCCGGCCAGTACTGATGAGAGCAGCCTGACCTGGTTGTCAGCGTGGTCAGTCAGCCTGGCGCTGTCAGCCATGCTCTTCCGGGTATACATTTTCTGCTTACGGTAGTTCTTGCCGAAAAAGAAATAGACAATCATACCCACGACGGGAACAAACAGAATCACCAGGAGCCATGAAAGGGTCTTGAGCGGATTACGGTTCTCAAAGACAATCATCAGACAAATGGCAAAAACAGCTATCAGGTAGATAACTGAAAGGACGTTTCTGATAATATACAAAGTGTTCCCTGCCAGGATCATCTCGCCTCAGTTCACATACTCCCGTAAATATAAAAAAAGAACTCTTCCGGCAGACTGCGGAAGAGCTCTTTTGTATGTTACGGATGTCAGAAGATCAGCCCCACCTGCACAAGCAGCGCTCCTGTGCGGTCATCAAGAGTAAAGGTCTGATTGGCAATTTCTATTTGGTCACCGAACTGGTTCAGGTTCCCTTCATACCTCAGGTCAAAGGTGAGCCTCTTGAAGAGATCGAAACCCAGACCTGCCTGGTATCCGAATGTTGCCCGCTTGTAGGTGGCTCCTTCAATAATCTCCTTCGGATCAGTTATCATTACTGATGCTGCAGGTCCTGCATTGAGTCTGAGCGGACCCACCTTCACCCCTAGAAGAACCGGGATATTCAGTTTGTTGAATTTCTGGTTGTAGATCACCGGTGCACCTCCGGCCTCAACATCTTCATACGTTACCGAGTTGGTTGCCGTGGCAAGAAGAAGCTCAGGCTGGATATAGAATCCTGAAAAGGTTGCCCTCATGAATACTCCACCCTGGAATCCCCATTCAGCATTTTTCGCATTCTGAAGAATCACCTCGACATTGGTACCCTCAAACGTCTGATTGGTAAAGGTGAAGTCGGTGCTTGCCCCGGCCTTCAGCCCGAATTTGACCTGTGAAAACAGCGGCGCAGCAAGAACCAGTGCAAGAATAATGACAATGATCTTTTTCATTTCTCTCAGTTTTGGTTAATAGAACAGTAGTTGATGTTCTTATAAACGCAACATTCAGGCCAAAGGTTGCATTGGCAACCCGGAAAGGACCTGATTTTTTTACTTTTTTGCCAGTTCTGAGAAAATTACCGACTTCATTCTGTCAAACTCTTCGCGTTCAAACAGGCGTGTCAGAAAGATTATTTTGCCGTTCCGGTCAATGATTATATTTCGGGTCACACCCGCCTGTTTCTCGGCATACAACCCGAAAATGTCAGCCCCCGGGTCGAGTGCCAGCGGGTAGGTAATCTTCATATCAGCGGCAAACTTCTTAACCGTTGCCTCAGGTTCGTCACGGTCAATTCCTATAACCACGAGCCCCTGCTTCCTGCCGGGCAGCCATATCTCATCCTCGATGAAGGGCATCTCCTTTCGGCATACGCTGCACCAGCTTGCCGTGAACTGAAGCATTACAACCTTTCCCATAAGATCAGACAGCCTATAGCTCTTCCCGCCAGCTTCCGTGACGGTAAAATCAGGTGCCCTGTCACCTACTTTCACGAGGTAGTTGTGTTCATAGACCTTCTGCCCCTGCATCACCGGTGAGACTAACAACAAAATTGCCGCAGCAGTAAATAATGATTTCTTCATACCTTTATCAATTGAGACTTCAAAACTAATAATTTAACAGACCTGACAGAAATATCCCGACCCTGTTATCAGACATGTTTTTCACTGAAAGATATCTCCGCCCGTATGGTTATCCTCTTCATCCGGAACCAGGTCGAGATAACTGCTGCTCTTCTGAAGTTCAAGGTAACCATCATCCGTTTCCCTGTAACCATACTCGAAGCAGTATGACCATCGCAAACCCTCCCTGGTTTCTACCAGGTGAGTAAAAAAGGTGAAATTGTAGCCCTGGGCTATCAGGGCATCACGGTGAATCCGGTGATGCCCGTCCCCGAAGAGATCTGAGAGGATTTTCCGGTTGCGCCTGAGCTGCGCATGCACATTGCGCACATAGTTGTTCTGATCACGGTTTAGACGGTTGTTGTAATTGTTCCGGCACTGGTCAGAACAGAATTTCTTATCTGACCGTCCGAGGAGCCGAGCTCCGCAGTCAAGACATACTCTTTCCACAGCGAGATGTTTTCATAAAGATAAAAAAATTCTGTGAAACCGGCATCCCGAAAACTGCATATCATTCTGATTACTATCCTGTAAACCGTTTACAAACGGATATAAACGATTTCTAAATGTATAGAAATGATTAACAACCGGATCAATTGCCCGGGAGGGTGCAAATTTGTATCGTTAACAGCATTAATAACTAAAAACCAAGGTCATGAATGCATTAAGAAACAAAGTTCAGCTGATCGGTCGCCTGGGTCAGGATCCGGAGATCAAGACCCTCGAGAACGGAAAGAAGGTTGTGCACTTCAACCTCGCCACGAATGAAAGCTACAAAAACTCTGAAGGTGCAAAGATCGATGAGACAACATGGCACAGTATTGTAGCCTGGAACGGGCTTGCCGAAATTGCCTCGAAATATCTCACCAGGGGTAAGGAGGTATGCATCGAGGGACGCATAAGCTACCACTCCTATACTGACAAAAACGGAATCCAGAGGAACGTTACTGAGATAGTAGCCTCGGATATGGTGATGCTTGGTTCTTCAAACAGACCAAGGGGACTGATCGGTGATGAACCCGGGGAGGATATGACAGGTGATTCTGCATCAGTGCTTGCCGATGAGCCTGAGGAAGCCGCTGCTTCTGCCCATCGGGGAGGAAGGGCCAGAATGAAGTAGTGTGTCTCGCTGGCAGGCTCCGGCATATTGCCGGGGCCTGTTTGCCTTTTTCTTTTTCCGCTAACCCGCAGTCTCACCCTTCACCTGGCAGCAGCAGCTTCTCTCCCGGCATGCAGTGCTTTCAGGTTGACATCAACAACCTCTTCACCCTTGCGGCCGAACATCTTCCTGACTGCATCCTCAAGCGCCGCAAAAGGCATTGAAATGAATGACGAGGCAGCGCCCAGGATAACCATGTTGCCTGATCTGGCTGATCCCAGGTCACGTGCTATTCCGTCAGCGTCAAGTACTATTGCATTGCCTGCCCTGCCAAGCTCGGCAAGAACCTCTCCAACCTCCGGGTAATCGGAAATATTCACGAAGGGCACTGAATTGGTCACCAGCCATCCGCTGTCTGAAAGCCATGGCAGATACCGGAGTGCCTCCATGGGTTCCACGCTGATTATCAGGTCAGCACCACCATGGGGTATGAGGTCGGAATAAATCTCCCTGTCAGAGAGACGCAGATGCGACTGCACGTCGCCCCCACGCTGGCTCATGCCATGAACCTCAGCCTGCTTCAGGAAGAGATTCTGTTCAACTGCTGCCAGACCTATTGTGGCTGCAATTGAGAGGATACCCTGTCCTCCGACTCCTGCAAGTATAATGTCACATTTCATATCATTCCCTTGATTTGTTTTTCTCAGCCGCTTCGGCCTTTTTGTTTCGTGATGCCGTCTGGATGCACTCCCGTCTCGCCAGTATAACTGAGATACCGTGATAATTGAGCTCAGCGCGGATAACTGCTTTGTTCTCCTCATGATTCTTTTTCAGAGGCACTATCACCTTCAGGTGATCAGGATCTACTCCCAGACCCAGACAAATGCTCTCAAGCCTGTCTGTAGCCTGCGATTTCTGCCCACCGGTCATCCCGGTGGTGGAGTTGTCAGAGATAATAAGCGTAACAGGTGAGTTCTTTATCACCGCATCAAGAAGCCCGGTCATGCCAGAATGGGTAAACGTGGAATCACCAATAACGGCCACCGCCGGAATGAGCCCGGCATCAGCAGCCCCTACCGCCATTGTCACCGAGGCACCCATATCGACGCATGAGTTAACCATATTGTACGGAGGCAGCGCACCAAGGGTATAACATCCAATATCTGAAAAAACACGACCGGGTCCGGCATCAGTCATCACCTCTGAAAGCGCCTGGTAAAGGTCTGCATGGCCGCACCCCTTGCAAAATGAAGGGGGACGCTGACGTACCAGCGATGGCACATCCCTGCCCTGACCAGCCTTCAGACCCAGTGCTCTGGCTACAATTGAAGGATTCAGCTCCCCGTCGCGGGGTACTGTACCATCCATCCTGCCGAGAACTTTCACGTCCCGGTCAAGAAGACCCCTGAGATGCTCCTCTACAATCGGATATCCCTCTTCAAGAACAAGGACCCTGTCACATCTGTCTGCCAGTGCTGCCACTTTCTCCCTGTTAATCGGATAGGCACCAACTGAGAGCACATGATAATCACCGGAATTGTCTGCAATGTTTTCCATCAGGTAGTTGTATGCAATCCCGCACGCAATGACCCCTGTGCCCCTGCCGCTGCCGGCACTGAGCCTGTTGAGCCCGTCAATGGCTTCATCAGTGCGAAGTTTCTCATAAACACCGGTGAGAGTCCGGTACTGCTTCCTGGCGATCGCTGGAAGAAGAACAAACTGCCGCGGATTGGAGGGCAGGTGAACACTGTTCTGTAATAGCTTTCCCCTCCGTGCAACTGCTGACCTCGAATGGGCCAGCCTTGTCGTAATCCTGAACAGAACAGGAAGCCTGTATTTCTCTGACAGGGCAAAGGCATCGAAGATCATGTCATACGCCTCCTGCTGGTTGCGCGGCTCCAGCACCGGGACAAGGGCAAACTTCCCGTAGAATCGTGAGTCCTGCTCATTCTGTGATGAATGCATTGACGGATCATCAGCTGAAACTACCACCAGCCCGCCGTTGACCCCCGTCACCGCCGAGTTTATGAAGGCATCCGCTGCAACATTGAGCCCTACATGCTTCATTGCAACCATTGCCCTCTTTCCGGCATAGGACATGCCCAGTGCAGCCTCCATGGCTGTCTTCTCATTCGATGACCACTCACGATGTACGCTGTCTGCCACAGCCTGCGGCGACGCCTGGATATACTCCATTATCTCAGTCGACGGAGTTCCCGGGTAAGCATACATCCCGCTCAGACCGGCATCCAGGGCAGCCTGCGCAATAGCCTCATCTCCAAGTAATAAGAGTTTATGCATAATTATTTAGCTTTTGTTTGTTTCCGGTTACGATGACAGTAAAGATGATTAAAGTTAAGTTAAAATCAAGAAGTAAATGTCATTATTGTTTACTTTACGTCACAAAATTATCTGTCGTTGAAGAAGTTTTTGGTGATTTGTATCATGCTGTCGTGCTGGTCATCGTGGATTGGTGCCCAGACCGTTGATAAAAAGTTTATCCAGATAGACGGCATGACTGCAGATGAGAGGGGATTCATAGTTCCTGACGTGAGTATTTATTCGAAGCACCTGCGCCGCGGTGCAGCCAGTGATCAAAGGGGTATCTTCTCAATAATCAGCGCCCCCGGTGATACGGTTTTCTTCAGCGCAATAGGCTATAAACCGACATTGCTTACAATTCCCTCTGCTGCCGCAGGCGACCATTATATAACTGACGTAATTATGGTCACCGATACAATTCAGATCGGAGAAGTTATTGTACTTCCCTGGAAAACCTACTCCGAATTCAAGAGGGCGGTTCTCGCAGACAAACCCAAGGACCCGCTCATGGAAAATATGGAGTATAACCTGGCAATGGTCCAGCAGCAGATATGGAGTGACATGCGTCCCACGCCGGGTGAAGCGTATCATTACACAATGCAGCAAATGTCTGACCAGCTGTATACCAGGGGCCAGCAACCCGCCAATAACCTGCTCAATCCATTTGCCTGGCAACAATTCGTCAGGGGTGTTAAGAACGGCTTGCTGAAAAACGAACCCTCCAAAGCCGTTAAGGTTAAAAAGAATAAAAGCCGCAAGAAAAAAAAGTGACTGATGGTCAGGTCTTCAGCGATAAGACTGCTCATTTCATTTGTACTTCTGTCATTAATTCCTTCCAGCTTTCTAAAAGGACAGGAGAAGGTCATCACCGGCACCGTCACAGATACAGCAGGTATTGCAGTGGCAGGTGCAACCGTTTACATTCCATCAATTGAAAAAGGAACATTATGTGCAAATGACGGTTCATTCCGGCTTGCTTTCAACCCCGGGGATAAAGGAAAGCTGACTGTCATTTTCTCATGTATCGGATACATTACTGATACCTTAACCATTACACCAACCGGTGCTTCTGAAGGTCTCCGTGTTGTACTCATCCCGGCAACAACAGCTATCGAAGGTGTCGAGGTAAGAGCCAGCCGCATTGACAATGTCACAGTAATAGATATTCCCGCTGTTGCGGGAGCTGTCATTCCATCTGTAAGCGGCGGGGTTGAAGCCGCGGTTGCAACCCTCCCCGGGGTAAGCACCTTCAGTGAACTCAGCTCCGGCTATTCGGTCAGGGGTGGCAGCTATGACGAAAACCTTGTGTACCTGAATGATGTTGAGATCTACCGCCCGTATCTGCTCCGCACAGGTCAGCAGGAAGGACTGAGCAGGATCAACCCTGACCTGACCGCCTCTGTCAACTTTTCACCCGGAGGATTCAGTGCTGCCTACGGTGACCGCATGTCATCAGTGCTTGACATAACTTATCGTGAACCGGAAGCACGCGAGGGCTCCGTCTCACTTAGCCTGATAACATCCTCAGTGCATGCAGGAGCCCGCAGCAGTGACAACAGGCTCTGGTTTATCGCCGGAGCCCGGTACCGTTCAAATGCCATCCTGCTGGGCAGTCTCGATACCCGCGGTGCCTATCGTCCGCACTTTGCAGATATACAGGCAATCGGAGGCTTCCGGCCAGACAGTCATACAAGGATTACCCTTACATTATGGAGCTCACTGAATCGTTATGCATTCTCCCCGAAAAGCCAGACAACAACCTTCGGAAACATTGAAAATGCCTATCGTTTGTATGCCTTCTTCGAGGGTGGTGAACTTGACAGATACAGCAGCGGCGGCGGTGCACTGACACTTGAACGCAACCACACTGACCGGCTTTTGTCGAAACTGATACTGTCAGCCAGCATCGCGGGAGAATATGAGAGCTATGATATCAGGGGTGCCTACAGTCTGTCAGCCCTTGACAAGAATGAGGGCAGCGAAAACAATCCTGATACACTTCTCAATGCAGGTGCCGGCAGCTGGTTGTCACACGCCCGCAACTCGTTCAGAAGTCTGATTGCAGGTGTCTCATACCGAGGGTCACTCGCATCCGGCAATAACACAATCGAGTGGGGACTTGCAGCAAGGCAACGCAGCTATGATTCGTTCCGGAACGAGTGGCTCAGGGTTGACTCAGCAGGTTATACCCCTGGCCGGAAGGATGATGGGCTGACTCTCAGTTCACGCACTTTTCTTGGCAATGAAACACGCAGTTTCACAACCGAGGGATGGCTCATCAGCAGGACCCGCTTCACCGTCTCGGGGCGGGCGTGTGACCTTAACGCCGGTATAAGAGCTTCATATGATACCTATGGCTCCGAGTTGCTGATCTCGCCACGGGTCTCACTTCGCAGTGAGCTTACCCGGGCTTTCTCCGTCTATCTTGCTGCCGGCGCATACCATCAGCCTCCTGAAGGCAGGGAACTGATCGGGGAAGATGGCGAATCCGGATTCCACCCAAGGGCACAACGTTCATACCACCTGACAGCCGGAACGCGTTATGAATTCACCGCCTGGGACAGGCCATTCAGGTTCACCGCAGAAGCCTACGGCAAGCTGTTTGACAGGCTGATTCCATACAGGGCAGACAACGTCCGGCTCATCTATTACGGAGGAAATATTGCCGAAGGCTACACCATTGGAATTGATATGCGAGTTAATGGCGAATTTGTCCCTGGAGTGGAATCATGGTTCAGCATGTCACTAATGAAATCCGAATTGCGGATACCTGAACTGTCAACCGGATTGTATCCGGCACCATTCGATCAGAGGGTGCATTTCAGCATCTTCTTCCAGGATTACCTGCCCGGTCATCCTGATTTCAGGGCACATATCAACATAGCACTCGGAACCGGAATACCAACCTCCCCGCCTGGCAGGGAACAATGGGATATATGGTTCAGAATGCCACCTTACCGGCGCATTGACATTGGCTTCTCAAAAGTACTGCTGAATGCTGCCAGAGCCGGGAGAGAGTCATTCATGAAAGAACTGGTGGCCGGCATTGAGATATTCAATCTTGCCGATATCAGGAACACAATCTCATACACATGGATAAGGACTGTTAGAAACAGCCAGGGACAGTCCCGGGAGTATGCCGTTCCCAACTATCTTACAAGAAGAAGCCTTAACCTGAAACTGACAGCACAATTCTGACGTATAAGGAGGTCAGAGTGACTTTTTTACTAATTTCGTACCCTGATGAACAGGTTTGAGATCACATTCACAGCCGTGATGGCCACAATCATTATACACCTGACTGTGGCAGTGATCTTTATGTCTGTAAAGATATCAGCGCTCAAGCGCGAAATTGCCGCTGAGATCATCCTTTCAATAGATGAGGAGCTCCCGGATCCTGATATGGAAAAAGCGATTGAGCTTGCAAAGAGCGACCAGTTCCAGGGCATCAGCCCGGAAGAAATGGTGAACATAATCAAGAATATAGCCGACAAACCGCTTGACATTGATCCAAAGGAGTATGAGAACATGGTCAAGGAGGAGATGATAAAGAGCGGCCTTCTTAATGAGAAGAACTTCATTGACCAGCAGAAGATGGCTGAGGAAGCGGGGATGGAAGAGATTGCTGCTACTCCGGAGGAGGTAAAACCACAGGTCACCGAAAAGAAAGAAAAGCCCCAGGAGAAGGGAACTTTCAGGGGCCCCACGAGGATCTTCTATGATCTGGCCGGCCGCCATCATGTATATCTTCCGATACCCATCTACAAGTGTGAGGGTGCAGGTCAGATTACCCTTTCAATAGTGGTTGACCGCGGCGGAAATGTTCTGAAGGCAGAACCAGCCTCGAAACTCTCCACCACCAGGGATCAATGTCTCACGGAGACTGCCGTTGAGCATGCTCTCAAAACAAGGTTCAATGCTGACCAGAGCGCTCCCGAAAAGCAGGGAGGCTTTATCACATTCGTTTTTGTCTCGCAGAATTAGTCTTATCAGAAGAGAGTACCCTGCACAGGATAGCTGAATGGCATGATCAGTTCAGGCCTGTTCCGGTCAGCCCGGGCATTTGTAATAAGCGGACTTATTGTATGTGCTGAGAGCATCTCAGAGGCTACAGGCTCCATGAGCTCTGCCAGGACGGCTTCATCAGCGCCTTCCCTGAGCCATATCTGTTCCAATGAAGCGGGAAGGATGACCGGCATCCTTTTTTTTGAATTGTGAATTTCTTCCATCAGCTCGTTGGCACGGGTGGTGACAACGGAAAACGTATTCAGGGTTATTCCTCCCTTCATCGTCCATGAGTCCCAGATACCAGCCAGGGAGAAAATATTCTCCCCTTTCAGGGTGATATACCATGGAATCTTTCTGCCGCCATGATGCTGCCACTCGAAGAATCCGTTCACCGGAACGAGACAACGGCGCAATGCAAATGAATCCCTGAATGCAGGTTTGGATGAAATAGTCTCTGACCGCGCATTGAAGGTCTTTAGCAAAATCTCACCGGCTTCTCCTTCATCGGCAACCCACGAGGGTATGAGTCCCCACCTGAACAATCTTATCCCGGCTTTCCTGTCAGTGCAGATTACCGGTATTGAAGGCAGGCTGTATGCATGATAATAGTAACTCGGCCTGTATTTGTCGTGGTCTATGAGTTCGCTTCCGTAACGTGCTTCGAGCTCTTCCTTGACAATATTTACATTTACGGTGAAGCACATCCTGGTGTTGATCTTTGGTCAGGGTTCAGTGACTTTTGCAAATTTCAGCGGGACTGGTGTATAATAGCTAAAGAGGTCCGTTTCAGGCCACTGGTTGACCCTCTGCAGGAATTTTGCCATCATCTGGTCAATGTCGCCGGTCAGTTCCGGTCCGTTCCAGCCACTGCTGTTCATCAGTACAACCCAGGCAGTGCCGTCAGGCATCCTTTTCATCATGGCACTTGTTCCTGAGAATGATCCGGTGCGCCACCATACTCCGTTGGAGAGAGTAGCTCTCCAGCCTACCGGGGCAAAACCGTTGTATGAATCCGTCATGAATTCTATGCTTTCCGGTGACAGTATGTCCCTGGGGTGTTCGAATCCATCGACAGCAAGGAGCAGTCTCATCAGGTCAGGTGCTGTTGCGACCCATGCGCCTGCTGCACCGAGAGTCTCTATATCATTTCCCCCCCTGCTGGCAGGGACCAATTCACCGGTACCGTAGATTGAAGGTCTCAGAGGCGCATTGCTGACATCATAATAGGCGACCTCCAGTGGCAGAGAGTTCTCAGGAAGGTTTTTCCCGAGCGCCATGTCATATATTCCCAGTGGTTCAAGTATCTTCCTTGTGCAATATGCCTCATAATCCATTCCCGAAGCCTTCTCAATGACGAGGCCAAGTATTGCATACCCGAGGTTGCTGTATGATTGCCCGGCTCCGGGAGTGAAATGCAGGTTCTTGGTGAGTGCGAACCGTATAATAGTCTTAAGATCAACAGGCATCGGAACATCAAGTGTACGAGCAACAACCTCAGGCATGAACATCTGATCACCATATCTTTGAGACCAGCCACCCTCATGTGCAAGAAGATGTGCGACCGTAATGTCAAATACGCGCCGGTCCTTGGGATGGGCAAAAATTGTATCATCAAGAATTGCACCCGGACCGAATACTTTTTCATTCACTGACAGTTTGCCTTCCTCCTGTAGCTTCATTATCGCCACTGCAGTAACCAGCTTGGAGACGCTGGCAATCCGGAAACGGTGATATGGTTCAACGGGAATAGAATCATCAAGTGAAGCATATCCGAATCCTCGCGCATAAACCAGTTTCCCTTCCTTTGCCACAGCAACAGATGCACCCTTTATGTCCCAGTTCTTCATGAACCATTCAACCCCTACTTCCGCGTTGTCAAACAGGTCACTTTCAGACAGCGAGTTATCTATCCTCAGATTAACAGGGACATAGTGTCCTCCAATAACAGCCACCTGTTCTGTACCAACCTTAGGCACAAACATGAAAAGCACCAGGAAGACTATTGCCAGGAGTCGCATCGGTTTTACGGGCAGAATCATAAATGTATACTTCTCAGAAAACGGCCGTAAAATTAGAATATTATCCCGCTCGTAACCCCATCCGGCATCATTTTTCTTAACTATGAAAAAAAAATATCAACATAATTGGAAGGGTCATAAAGTGAAAGTAAATTTGTATGCATGAGGCAGTTTTTAAGAAAGTCAATATTCCTGGTGCCTTTTTTGTTATGCGGTTTAGACCTGAGTGGCCAGACTGATTCCCTGGTTATTGATTCAATTATGGGCAGGATCAAGGAAATCCTTGTGATATACAACTCGCACTCGGTCTATGTTGACACCTCTGATTATGTTTCCGGTGTTGAGGATGCTGAAAATATAAACCTGCAGACAGCTGCATCCATGGGTGCATGCAATGAGATCATATCCCTGGTTGTCAGGGGGGCAGATGTGAATAATTTTGCAGGTTATACTGCAACCCCTCTGCACTACGCGGTCAGCTCCGGAAAGTGGGAAGCAGTGGAGATACTTTTGCTTCTGGGAGCCGATCCTGACAGGGAAGATATCTTCGGGAACACACCTCTGGTTGCAGCAGTCAGGGCTGATTCGCGGGATATTGCCGAGAAGCTCATCCGTTTTGGCGCCACAATCGACAGGGCAGACAGGCAATTCTGCTCTCCACTGCACCATTCTGCAGCTTTGCGGAATTTTCTGATGACTGACATGCTTCTCTACTACGAGTCTCCGACGGAATTGCATGACATTGAAGGGAATACGCCGCTCATGACAGCGGTTTGGTTTGGTTACGATGAAATAACCGACCTCCTGTTGCAATCAGGCGCAGATCCCAATGCTCCGGACCGGCGGGGTTTTACACCGCTCATGACGGCAAGTCAGAACGGAGACACGCTGATTATGAACATGCTGGTAAAGGCAGGTGCAAATCTTTATGCCTTGAATGACAACGGAATCGACGCCTTGGGCTGTGCCGTTATCGGGGCGAAAAAGGATGCTGCAGCATTCCTGCTTGAACATGGCAATCGCTGGAATCATACAAGTGGCACGAGTGGAGATCCGGTGAAAATGGCAAATATATCCGGTCAGACGGATATTCTTCAGATGATGAATGACAAGGGCCTGAAAGCAAAGCGGGAATATGCATTCAACCAGCTTTCGGTTTCTGCAGCAGGTTGGTTCACATCACATACCTCTCTTACCGGAGGGTCCCTATCAATCACTGAAACCGGCATTGGAGCCGGCATAACTGTCGGTGCTGCAGTCAGCCCTGCAAATCAGCGCATGCTGGTCGAGGGGGACAATGGAATAATATACCAGTATAATGTAAGATCAAACCTTATCTACGCCGGCCTTTCAAAGGAATTCCTCCTGACCGGTCATATGAATGATCTGAGAATAAGTGTTACTCCTGCTCTTAACCTGGGTTACCTGTTTCACTCTCTCTACGCCGGAACAGAAGAGAGGCCTGATGACAACTTCTGCCTGGTTCCTGCGGCCGGCCTTTGTCTCGGCTGGCGCAACCTGAGCCTAAATCCGGGCCTTGCTTTTATGAGAACACCTTTCCGTAAGGCAGGGCCGGCGTGGTTCACAATGAAGGTGACTTATGACCTGAGACGTCCACAGGGGAATTTTAACGGCAAGCATATCAGATTATACAGCTATGAGTAAAACAAGCATCATACTGTCACTGCTTATCATGCTCCTCTTCTCATGCGAGGAAGGCTTTCTGACTGATTGTGATAAGTGCTACGCCGGAACTGACTACCGGGTTGACCTCAACATCATTTTCCGTAATCCTGACAGGGTGCCTATTGACCCGGTCATCACCCTTTATGAAGGGAACATCAGCGACAGTATTATCATATCGAGGACCAGGATCATTGATCCGTACTCATACATGTACTATAGCGGAATACTTTACAAGGATTACTCAGCAACCCTGGAGTTCACCTACAACGGGCGGAGATACATAACCACAGCATCTGCCTGCCCAAAAGTCCGGTATGACGAGACAACATGTAATGAACCCTGTTACTTTGTCTATGACAACGTCCTTGACCTGAGACTCAGGTATGACTGAAAGTCATTCAGCAGCCGGCAGAAGCAAATCCCTATTTTTGCCTGCCTACAGGGGAGAGTCAGATTCTGATGTTCAGAAGAACCTGCCTGAGTTCATTCGGTGTCACGTCTTCCTGGATCTTTCCGGCATCGGCTACTGATATCCGTCCTCTTTCTTCAGAAACAACTATGACAATTGCATCGGTCTGCTCCGTAAGGCCGATCCCTGCCCTGTGCCGCATGCCAAACCGGGCCGGGAGATTGGTCTGGTCAGTGGATGGCAGAGGGCAGCGGGCGGCAAGGATCTTGCCGTTCTGTATAAGCACTGCACCGTCATGAAGCGGAGAACCTTTGTAAAAAATTGTCTTCAGGAGCTCGTCAGTAACGAGGGCGTTGAGTAACTCTCCTCCGTCAGAGTAAATATCGAGAAGGCTTGTGCGGCCCACCGCGATCAGTGCACCAGTGCGCGACTGTGCCATTGATTCAACCGCATGTACAATTTCCTCAACTATCTGGCTGGTAGTCTGGTCCACCTCCCCTGAAGGAAAATACCTGTCAAAGGAGAACCTGTTCCTGCTCATATACCTGTTCCCGATAGCAAGCAGAAATCTCCTTATCTCCTGCTGAAACACAATGATCAGCGCTATTACCCCCACTCCTATCACCTGTCCGATTATGGCACTGATAAGCTCCATGTTGAGAGCCTTCACCACCAGCCAGAAAAGGTATACAAAAAAGATCCCGAGAAAAATACTGAATGCCGCAGTGCCCCTTATAAGACGGTATAACTGGTAGAATATGATGGCTACCATTAAAATATCGATTATATCTAGGACAGTGATCTGGAACATTTGTCAGAATGAGGTGACCGACAAATTTAAGAATAATGATCAAATTGGATGCCCGTCGGGTATATCTTTTCAAAAAGTGACACAACCTGGCTCGCTTCACGTACGTCATGGACCCTCAGAATGGATGCACCTTTCATGAGTGCGGCCATATTGAGGGCTGTTGTGCCGTTGAGCGCCAGCTCCGGAGTGATGCCAAGGGTCCTCCAAACCATCGTTTTCCTTGAAAGACCTGCAACAAGGGGCATACCTGCAATACGGAACTCGGAGAACCTGCGAAGCATTTCGAAGTTGTGATCTGCATTCTTGCCAAAGCCGAAGCCCGGATCAAGGATGATATCCCTGACTCCGGCCTCTTTCAGAAACGCCATACGCTGTGAAAACCAGACAAGAATATCCGCAACAACATCATCATACCGTGGATCAGCCTGCATTGTCTGTGGCGTGCCCTGCATATGCATAAGAATGTAGGGCACATTCAACCTTGCAACCAGGGGAAACATATCACTGTCGAGTTGTCCGCCCGAAATGTCATTGATCATTGAAGCACCATAATCTGAAACAGCAGCAAAAGCCACAGAGGCCCTGTATGTATCAACTGAAATGACTGCCTCAGGGAAATGCCGGATGATCAGGTCAGCTGCCCTGCACACACGTTCCCTTTCGACATTTTCAGGCACCTCAGTTGAGCCCGGACGGGTAGAGCAGCCTCCGATATCAATTATATCAGCACCGTCTTCGATCATCCCGGCAGCAGCCCTGACAATATCATCATCAGCCATATAACGGCTTCCGCGGAAAAATGAATTGTCCGTAACGTTTATAATGCCCATTATACGAGGTCTGGAAAGATCCATCAGCTTACCCCTTACATTGATATTCATGCCTTTCGTTTAAGTCCCGGGCAAAGATAGTCATTGGCCCCGTACTGATGGCGCAGAGTTCTTACGGTTGCAGACAAATTAAGTATATTTGCTTTCTGTAAATTCTGACAGGTCACATGAAAGACATAAACTGGGCTGACGAACTGGGGGTGGCAATCACAGTTTCTGACACAGGCGGAAAGATACTTTACATGAACGGCAAATCGGCCTCCACCTTCGCAAAACAGGGAGGCAGGGCATTGGTCGGTTCCAACCTGAGTTCATGCCACAAATCTGAATCATGGCACAAAATTCTGCAGATAATTGAAACTGAAAAGCCAAACTGCTATACGATTGAAAAAAACGGTGTAAAGAAAATGATCTTCCAGGCTCCCTGGTTCCGGGAGGGAACGGTTGCGGGGCTTGTAGAACTTTCATTTGAGATTCCGTTTGAAATGGATCACTTTGTCCGCAGCTGAAAAACAAATTCCCCGGCTATGAAATTAATCGTTATAGAAGGTCTTGACGGCGCAGGCAAATCTACCCAGATCTCTTTGCTGAAGGAGTGGTTTGCATCGAGACAGATGCAGTGCAGATACATTCACTTTCCACGAACTGATGCACCTTATTTCGGTGAACTGATCGCCCGGTTCCTGAGAGGCGAGTTCGGAGATATCAGCTGCGTTGATCCCTACCTTGTCGCAATGCTTTATGCAGGCGACAGGAAAGATGCAGCAGCCATGATAGAAACATGGCTGGAAGAGAAATACTTCGTTGTGCTTGATCGTTATACGTATTCCAACATTGCCTATCAGTGCGCAAAAATGAATACTGAGGCTGAGGTGAGAAGACTGAGAGAGTGGATACTGAAACTGGAATTTGAGCATTTTGGCATCCCCAGGCCGGATATCAACATATTCCTTGACGTCCCCTTCAGGTTCACAGAGGAGAAACTAAGGAACAAAAGGCACGGAGAGGACAGAACATATCTCCTGGGAAACAGTGACATTCATGAAAGCAGCCTTGAGTTCCAGAGAAAGGTGCGGGATATTTACCTGCAGGTTTCTGCAGATGATGAAAAACTTCAGGTTATCAGCTGCAGCGATGAGGATAACCGCATGCCCGCTCCGGAAAATATATTCGGAATGATTCTTGACAAACTGAAGGAACGAAATATTCTGAGATGAAATTGCTTACACAGACTGCCAGGATAATCACCGGACTGCTTTTTGCTTTCTCCGGCTTTGTAAAGGGTATCGACCCGATGGGTACCGCATTCAAACTGGGTGATTATTTTGCTGCTTTCAGAATTGGTTTCCTCGATGACCTTGCCCTTCCGCTCTCTGTTATGCTCTGCCTGGTCGAATTTGTGACGGGGATGATGCTCCTGTCAGGAGCCCTTGTGAAACCGGCATCATGGATGGCAGCCATATTCATGGCCATATTCACCCCGCTGACGCTGATTCTTGCAATCTGGAATCCGGTATCTGACTGCGGATGCTTCGGTGATGCCATTGTACTTACAAACTGGCAGACATTCATCAAGAACGTGATCATTATCATTCCGGTGGTATATGTCTTCATCACCCGGAATGACGAAACCGGCGTCATGCCGGTAAAAACCGCCCTCAATTTCACCCTGGCGTATATCTTCCTGTTTCTCCTGTTCATGAGGCTGAACCTTGCTTACCTGCCTGTAATCGATTTCAGGCCATACAGCATTGGAACCAATATAGCTGAAGGCATGACTGTTCCGCATGACGCCGAACCGGACAAATATGACATACGGTTCATTTACGAAAAGGATGGGGTTCAGAAGGAATTTACCCTGGAGAACTACCCGGCAGATGATACCCTCTGGAAATTTGTCGACCAGAAATCAGTGCTCATTTCAAAGGGTTACGAGCCTCCTATTCACGGATTCACTCTCATGACGGAACAGGGTGTTGACATGACTGAGCAGGTCACCCGGCAGAACGGCGATGTAATGCTGATGGTTGCCCGCCGGCTCGGTGAGTCAGACAGGGACGGCCTGATGAAAGGTTACAGTCTCGGAATCGAGCTGCAGAAAAGAGGCACTGACTTCCATATTGTTACAGCCACCTCTCCCTCCGAGGCAGGTCCTCTTGTAACGGGATTCAGCACGCTTTACGCGGATGAAACGACTCTTAAAACTATCATAAGGTCTGACCCTGGTTTCGTGCTCCTGCACAATGGCACCGTAGCAGCCAAATGGTCATACAACAACCTTCCCGACCCTGAAAAATTCATGCAGGGTGACCTGAATGCCCTTGCTCTCAGAGCACGTGTAGCAACAGAAAACAGGCTGATTGTCATATGCGCTGTCATGGCTGTCATCCTTGCAGTAGCCCTTACCCTTTCCTTCAGAACCAAAGAAAATCAATAAATTAACCAACAATAACAATTACAATGAGAAAAAAGATAGTTGCCGGAAACTGGAAGATGAACATGAACCTGAACGAGGGGCTGGAACTTGCAAGTGAACTGAACAGCCATTTCACCGCCAACCCGGTCAGAGACAGGGAAGTGGTCCTCTGCACTCCATTCATTCACCTTGGGATGGTCAGCAGTCTTCTAACGGCACCGGGTATTACTGCCGGCGCCCAGAACTGCAATGACCACAAGTCAGGCGCTTACACCGGGGAGGTATCCGCCGCAATGATAAAGAGCACCGGAGCCGGCAGTGTCATAATAGGACACTCTGAAAGAAGAACCCTGTACGGGGAAACCGACGAACTGCTGGCTGCAAAGACCGCCGAAGCACTCAGAAACGGACTAAGGGTAATCTTCTGCTGCGGCGAAGTACTCGCCGAAAGGCAGAGCAATATCCACTTTGATGTCGTTAAACGACAGCTGGAGAAGGGATTGTTCGTTCTTCCGGCAGAAGATTTCAGCAGATGCATAATCGCATACGAGCCTGTATGGGCAATCGGAACAGGTGTGACAGCAAGCCCTGAGCAGGCTCAGGAGATGCATTACTTTATCCGCCAGCTGGTAAGGGATAATTACGGGAATGAAGCTGCAAGTGACACAACAATACTCTATGGAGGCAGTTGCAAGGCATCCAATGCAGCTGAGCTGTTTTCCAAGCCCGACGTTGACGGAGGCCTCATAGGCGGCGCTTCCCTGGTGAAGGAGGAGTTCTGCAGCATTGTGAACGCACTCTGAATAGTCAATGAGGAAGATCATCATCACAATTCTGGTTGCTGCTGCTTTCGCTCCGCCGTTGGCAGCACAGATCCAGCAACAGTTCTCAGGTGACACTGCCACCTTCACCACCGAACTGACTGCATTCATTGGCACACTGGTAAGCAAGCCGGAAAAAGCAGAAGTTGATCTCTTCAATAAACTGTACGACAGCACAGCGTTTTCAAGACCTGTTAAAGACAGGATAATAAATGTCGCCAGCCAGCTAAGGGGACGCAGAATGAGCAAGGTGCCCGGCTTTATATACTTTGTCAGGACACTTACAGACTTTATCGAAACCGGGCAGGGTCAGAATGAGGTAGACGTATGGCTGATCGGACTCAGCGAAATGGCTTTCGACCCCCGCTTTTCCAACTCTTCAGTTGAAAAGTTCATAGAAGTGACAGGTTTGCTGCTTGTGGACAATACAATTTTTTCGGCCGGATCCGTAAAATGGAAAGCTACCGATGGAAAGGTTGAGTTTGCACGTGACACCGTACTTAAAATTGATATCGAAGCTGTTACACTTACTGCATACCTTGGACGAGACAGCACCCGGATTCTGAATTTCACCGGTACATATTACCCGGACATCTTCCGTCTTCATTGCCAGGAAGGATTGGTTACATGGGAAAAGGCCGGTTATGACCCCTCAAGGGTTTTTGCCAGGATATCCGGTTTCGATATTGACGTCACAAAAAGCGAATTCTCGTGTGATTCGGCACTCCTCACCCACCCCACATACTTCCAGACACCTGTTCCCGGCAAACTTACCGACAGGGCTGTCAACATCAATTCTCCAGACAAGGCCACGATGCCCCGTTTCGAGACATATGAGACCAGGTTTTTCATAGATGGAATCTACAAGGATGTCGACTACGAAGGCGGACTGGCCCTTGAGGGCGCCATTGTCAGGGGTACCGGTTCAAACTGGTTCCCTGCAAGCGTGAAACTGTACCGTGATGACACCCTCGCCATAAAAATCACATCGAGGAACTTCATCCTGTCACAAAACTCAATCAGCAGCAATGAGTCGTCACCAACACTCTACCTGGGGACTGACTCCATCTATCACTCGAACCTCGGATTCTCATATAATACCGTAACACGGGAAGTGAGCATGTCCCGCACTGCAAGCCCTCTGTCAAGGAGCCCATATTTCGACTCATACCATGACATGGATCTGTATTTCGAACATCTGTTGTGGGACATGGATCAGCCGAAAATTATTATGTCAAGAACAAGGGGTGCATCTATCGGATCTGCCAAGTTTGAATCCGTCTCCTTCTATAATGAGGCGAACTTCTTCAGGCTGATGAGGCTTGATGACGTTCATCCTCTCTACAGGATAAGAGACTATGCCGGTCAGTACGGTTTTGATGTCTTCCCGGTAGAAGGATTTGCAAAATCTATCCGCATGCCTCTGGAGCAGGCTACTGCACTTTGCATCGAACTGGCAAACAACGGCTTTCTTTTCTATGACCGTAACTTCAACGAGGTGGCGGTCAAGCCTAAAGTTGACGACTATATTGCTGCATTTGCCAAGAAAAAAGACTATGATGCAATCACAATTTTCAGTGAGACCAGAGACAGTGAGGAAAATGCCATTCTTGACCTTAAAGATTATACAATTGATGTTAGAGGAGTAAAGGGGGTATCGCTCAGTGACACACAGAACGTCGCCATCAGGCCTTACGGCGGACGTCTTGTCATTGGGAAAAACAGGTCAATCAGTTTTGACGGCATAGTGCATGCCGGACTCTTTACAATCTACGGAAAGGACTTTTCATTCAATTATGATACTTTCAATATCAGGCTTGAAAAGATCGATTCAATCAAGATTGCAGTGGAAACAGGTGAGAGAGACCCTTATGGCAGGCCTGTGATCAGACAGATCGAAAACATGATTGAGCTCGGTTCGGCAAACCTGCGAATTGATGACCCAAGAAACAAATCGGGACTCAGAAGCCTTAAACAGTACCCGATAATCAATTCGACGACGGACTCCTATATTTTCTACGATGAGATTACCAATCTTGACGGTTTGTACCCGAAAGAAAAGTTCTATTTCAGGCTAGATCCGTTTACTTACACCAACATAGACCATTACACAAATGAAGAGATGGCCCTTGCCGGCGAATTCGTCGGCGGAGGGATTATTGAGCCCATGCGCCAGACACTGACTGTGCAACCTGACACATCACTGGGATTTTCAATGACAATCCCCCCGGAGGGGATCCCTATTTTTGACGGCAGGGGAAGGCTTTACAACCATCTCAGCATGAGCAACTCAGGCCTGATAGGGAGCGGCAGGGTTGAGCATATGACTGCTACGGCCGTTGCTGACACTTTCAGGTTTTTTCCTGATTACATGCTGGTCAGGGCAAAAACCTTCGACATGAAGCCGGATGCAGCCGGGAGATTCCCGGCACTTAATGCCCGGGATGTAGATATCCAGTGGCTCACTGACAAGGATGAATGGTATGCTATGAACAGTGAAGGCAAGGAATTCAGCATGTTCGGCAACGGCACTTCAATGGCCGGAACCCTTATCCTTAAACCCGATAAAATGAAAGGTCAGGGCGAGGTGAATACCGCTGACGCCAGGATCACATCCGAAACCTTCTCTTTCGGACCGATGTCATTTGAAGCTGACACATCCGATTATTATCTCCGGGCACTGCAAGGAAACGGATACGGATTCGTTGCCAGCAACGCACGGACCCATGTGGATTTCGCCACGCAGAAAGCTGTCTTCAGCCTGAATACCGATTCATCCTTTGTAGTCCTCCCCGAGTTGGAGTACATCTCGAAGATGACAAACTTCGAATATGATATGGGAAGGAAAGTCATGGAGATGACCCAGAAGGGAAGGGAATCTGTTCCCCTCATGTCTCCCCAGGAATTGCTGAAGGTGCCTCATGGCATGAAGGAGAAACCCACATTCCTCTCCGCAAACAACATGAAGGATACACTGAAATTTCAGTCAGGTTCAGCATCGTACTTCCTGCAGGATGAATACCTGATGGCAAAGGATGTCAACTATGTCCCTGTTGCTGATGCTCTTATACAGCCTGGCGGAGGAGTGCTTTACATAGACAGGGGGGCCCGTATAAGAGCTACTGACAGCGCCGTGGTCGCTGTCAGCAACAGGCACCTGTTGCACTCTGCCAGGCTGAAGATTGAGAGCAGCGCAAGCTACAGCGGATCAGGCAAGTATGACTATATCAGCCAGGACGGCACCACCCAGGTAATAGACTTCAGCGATATAAGGGTTGACACAATGGCTACCAAAGCTACCGGTAACATTGCGGCAAGCCAGAACTTCACCCTAAGCCCCGCTTTTACCTATTACGGTGACGTGAGCCTCAGGTCTGACAGCGAACAGCTTCTTTTCACCGGTGCTGCAGGCATCGTGACCGACTGCGGAAACATAAACAGCAAACGGATTAAATTCACAGCCCGAATTGATCCGGCAAATGTGCTAATCCCTGTCAGCGACAAGCCCCGTGACACCGATGACAATCTCCTCTTCTCCGGCAGTTTTGTGACGCTTGATTCGGCTGGCGTCTACGGCACCTTCCTCTCGGAGAGACATTCGTGGAGTGATGCTCCCCTGCTTAATGCCGAAGGATTCCTTTTTTATGACAAGGGAAGTGACAGGTACCGCATAGCATCCATGGAAAAACTTGCTGATCTCCGGAGGCACGGAAACATGGTGACATTTGACAGGACATTGTGCCTGCTTCTCAGCGAAGGGAAAATCAATTTCGGAACTGATTACGGCCTGCTCAGGCTTAACAGCTCGGGCACTGTTCTGCACAACACTGACTCCTCGAGGGTCGAAGTTCGGTCTGTGCTGGGATTCTCGTTTCATTTCAATGCCGAAGCGCTTGCAGCAATGGCTGGCGATATACGGACCAACCCGACGCTCAGAACTGTCAATCTCTCGTCCGAATTCAACCAGAAGGCCATGCGTGACCTGCTGGGAGAAGAGGCGGCAAAAAAACTCAGCGAGGAGCTTCAGCTCTTCGGTGTGGTACGCTCACTTCCGAAGGAATATACGTCGCAGTTGCTCCTTAACGATGTAACATTGCAGTGGAACCCCTACTCGATGTCCTTCATATCGAAGGGCAAAATAGGCATAGGATTTATTGGTGACCAGCCCATGAACGTCTATGTAGACGGCTGGGTGGAGCTCCAGAGGAAAAGGTCCGGCGACCTGCTTGATATTTACCTGAAGGCAGGTGACAATACCTGGTACTGGTTTTCCTATGTAAAAGGAGTGCTGATGAGCTACTCATCGAACCAGACGTATAACAATATACTGAGCAACACCAAGGATAAACTCAGGAGAGATCCGAATGCCAGTGCCAGGATAGACTTCGAATACATGCCCGGTGTGCCTGACAGGCTCAGGAGTTTCCTGCGGAGGATGGAGAGCGGCGGACTGGGATTCGATGAGTATTAATCAGTTATGTGGCAGATGCTGCCGGCATGACTCCCTGGAGAGATTGCGAATTCACTGATCCTGGCTGCGGCCCCTGTTGCCGAATTCAATGACCTCCATATCACTGACATTGTCGCCATCTATAGTGAACCGGAGCATTGTCATTACTTTGTGCATGCCGGTACGGCCTGCCGCACCGGGATTAATGCACAGCATCCGGTGGGTCTTGTCGAAGATCACCTTTACTATGTGTGAATGCCCGCAGACGAATATATCAGGCTTTAACTGACTGATAAGCTCCAGCGCACGCGGAGAATAACGGCCGGGATAGCCTCCGATGTGAATCATCAGCACATCTTTCAAGCCTGCCCTGAAGAAAAGATACTCCTTCGTCGCCTTCCTGACATCAAAACCGTCAATGTTGCCCCACACTGCTCGAAGAGGCTTGAATGCCTCCAGCAGGGCGATCACCTCCGCATTGCCCGCATCACCGGCATGCCATATCTCGTCAACACCTGCAAAGTGCTCGTAAACAGCCGGATCAACCCAGCCGTGAGTATCTGAAATTACTCCTATCTTCATATTCAGGCATTGCTGTTTTTGACTTTGCTAAAATCAATAAATTTGTGCAAACATGTTACAGAATGCAGATTTTTTATTGTGAAGATATCTCCGGTGACAAGGCAGTTTTCAGCAGGGAAGAATCCGGCCATTGCCTCAGGGTTCTGCGCATGCGCCACGGAGACTCATTGTCTTTTACCGACGGCAGGGGCAGCCTTTACCAGGGTGTTATCGATACTGATGATCCGAAAGGAATGGAGGTTAATATCACTTCAAGAACAAGTGACCCCTCCCCCAGGAGTTATACGCTTCATGTGGCAATCTCACCACTGAAGAATGACGACAGACTTGAATGGTTCGTCGAGAAAGCTGTGGAGACCGGTGTCGATGTCATTACGCCTGTCATCTGCAACCGCTCGGAAAAAAAGAGGATCAGAAGGGAAAGACTGGAAGGAATAATCATTTCTGCAATGAAGCAATCAGGCCGGTGCATGCTGCCCCGTCTCGAAGAACCTGAAAATCTGGGCGGATTCCTTCTCAGGAAAAGCGGAGTAAAAAGAATCATTGCCACCTGTGACTCTTCATTTGACAGGATAGCAATTACAGAGGCCATCGGACGGGGTGATGACGTTACGATTCTCATAGGACCCGAGGGCGACTTCACCCCTGAAGAGGTAAAGGCAGCCATTGGCGCCGGTTATGTTCCGGCACATATCGGAACAGGTCGGCTCAGAACAGAGACAGCAGGCATCGCTGCCTGCTGCTCCGTGTACCTGGCAAACATCTGAATTCAGGTGCTGGTAAAGAAATCAAAAACACTGGTTATTTTCTTTACCGGCACATTGTAGAACTCTGTATAACTGCACTTTTCACAGATTATCGCAGAATACTTCCTGGCCTGGATGTCGAAAAGCTGCGTAAAGAGACTGTGTGCAACCCTGATCTCGCTGAGCCTGTATTTCCTGCCACCGCATTTCGGGCAGGTATACCTCATCATGGGCATTTCACTTTTCATTTTTCTTCTGATTTGATTTTTCCCTGCTGTCACGAAGCCGTCCGGACTTGCGCAGTGCCTGGTCAAGGATCCATTCAATCTGACCGTTGGTGCTGCGGAACTCGTCAGAGGCCCATTTCTCAATGGCACTCAGCTTGTCCGGATCAATCCTTATGACAAACGACTTTTTCTGCATGACTAATGCTGCAACGTGCCGGCGTTGATGATCGGGCTAGGATCCTTGTCACCGCACAGCACCACCATAAGATTACTGACCATAGCAGCCTTCTTCTCCTCATCAAGATCAATGATACCTTTGTCGGAGAGCTGTTCCAGGGCCATCTCAACCATAGATACTGCGCCCTCTACAATCTTGAAACGGGCAGCTACGACGGCAGTAGCCTGCTGACGGCGAAGCATTGCACCTGCTATCTCCTCAGCATATGCTATGTAATTGATCCTTGCCTCAATCACATTGATACCGGCAATATTCAGCCTCTCCCTGATCTCCTTCTCAAGCTCATCATTGACCTCTTCACCACCACTGCGAAGCGTCATCTCCTGTTCATGACCCTCCCAGTTGTCATAAGGATAAAGCCCCGCCAGCTTGCGAAGAGCAGCATCACTCTGCACAAGAACGAAGTGCTCGTAGTTGTCAACATCGAACGCTGCCTTGTATGTATTCTCCACCTTCCAGACCAGGACCAAACCGATCTTGATCGGGTTACCGTTCTTGTCATTAACCTTGATGGGCTCACTGTCGAAGTTGCGGGCACGAAGGGATATTTTTTTCCGCGAGTAAAACGGGACGTTCCACCAGAAGCCGTTGGTCTTCACGGTACCCCTGTATGCACCGAAAAGTACCATCACCATCGACTCGTTCGGATTTACAACCATCAGACCGGCCAGCAGGAACAAGCTTACAAAAATCAGGATGACCCCCAGCCAGTAAATCTCATTGACGAATAACCATACCGTGGCTGCTATCAGAAGCAGACTGATAATCAGGAACAGATAGCCTGATGATGCCTTGAAAATTTTTTCTTCTTTCATCGTTTATGATATTATTTTGATATCACAAAGATATTAGAATAAATAATACAAGTCAAAAAAAACAGAAAAAAAATTTACTTTTGGTCCATGCATGAGCGTCATACTGACCGGGAGCTGTATTTCAGGGAGCAGGCATACACCACAAGGAAGCATGTCATCCCTTTCATTTCCGGCGTCATGGAGATTACCCCTGAACTGTCAGTGCTCGAGATAGGATGTGGTGAGGGAGGCAATCTCCTCCCCTTCCTTGAAGAGGGCTGTTCAAGGATTACAGGGGTTGACATCTCCGGAAGCAAGATCGGAAATGCAATCAGATTTTATGAATCTGTTCCCGGCGGAGAGAAGGTTGAATTCATTGCTGCGGACATATATGACTGCGGTGAAACGGGAAAGTATGACCTTGTAATGATGCGCGACGTACTCGAGCATATTCATGACCAGGAGAAATTCATTTCATTCGTAAAGAACCTGCTTGCCCCCGGAGGCATGCTTTTCATCGCATTTCCACCCTGGTGCAACCCCTTCGGTGGTCACCAGCAGGTCTGCGAGAGCCGTATCCTTTCAAAGACTCCCTGGATACACCTGCTGCCCCGGCGATTGTATCGTCTGCTGTTGCGCTCCGCAGGAGAGAGTCCCGAACGAATCGAGGGTCTTCTTGAAATAAAGGATACGGGTCTCAACCTGGGCAGGTTTTACAGAATAATAAAAAAAGAGGGATTTTCCGTTCTGAAAAAATCCCTCTGGCTCATTAACCCCAATTTCGAGATCAAATTCGGGCTTCGTCCCCGCCTGTTACCCCGGTTTGCGGGTGCAGTACCGGTTCTTAGAAACTTCCTGGTAACAACAGGTTACTTCATCATTTCATCTCACCCCCGAAAGCCCTGATCATGGGTTTTGCGGATGAATCAACCGGTCACTCATTCATTTCAGCGCCTCATCAAGAGCCCTGAGCAGGGGCTGCGATGAAATCTTTGTCCCGGTTGCCTGGTTCATCCAGTGCTGGGGAGTAAGGCGACCCAGGCTATACATCCGGTCAATCTCATCCGAAAAATCTTTCCCCTTCAGCTGCTCTTCGATCTGGAACTGAATGATCTGTCCGTAAGCATAATTAGGCAGGTAGAGGGGGCCGTTTATCATATGCGAGTAGATTGCAAGCAGTGGTGAATCACTCACTCCAAGCACCGGGGCGAAGTATTTGTTCCACACCCCGGTTGCAATTGCAACTGTCCTGTCCTTCAACTGTGCAGGAGTTGCGTCCGGGTTTTCATAAAGCCAGTTCCACACTTCAATTTCTACAAGGCTCACACCCATAATCTCCATGAGTGACCAGGCTGCATCAAGAGTCTGGAGTTTCTCCTTTTCCGGATTTTCGTCATTGATACCCAGAAGCATCAGGTCACGATCCTGGAAAAGAAATGCGGTGGCTTCCGTGAAGGCTGTGTTGGGTACGCCTGAAAGTGTATAATAATCAACGTCATAAAGTGAAATTGTCTGTTCAACATTATGACCGAACTCATGAACCGCGATGTTGTAACCCTTATAATCCATCCCCTTTTCAGAAACGCGGGTCCTGAGATGTGACACTGCCCCCTTCATTGCTGCGCCCCATGCATGACCGGAGCCCCGGGCAGGATCGACAACTATCTTGTCAGCCAGGTATTTAGCCCGCTCAGGTGACCATCCGAGTTTTACTAGTATAGCCGGCATACCGGCCCTGAAAGCAGCAGGATCAGGATAAAGAGAAGATGTCTTTGCTGTGAGCATGCTCTCCGGTATCGAGCTCCTCGACTTGAAACCGTCATACCATATGTCATAGGGCCGCAGGTCGCGTCCCAGCCTCTCCTTAATAATTCCTGCCAGTTGCTTTAACTGCGGTGAGCTTAGATACTCATTGAACAATGCTGCAGCATCCTCCTCGGATATTTCCATTCCTCCCGCGAAAGCCCGAAGCAGGGCCGTGTTCATCCCCGGATTATAGGGGTCAATTGCCTTCCATGCATTGAATATGCTTATTACATGAGAGTAACGTGTGTCAGGCTCAGCTTTGGCTTCAACCGCAGCGCCATCCTTTGTGACATTGTTTGAGAAGGGTGCCCATTCATAATCAGGACTGTTAACAACCACTCCGGGTATTTCCTGCCTGATTATTCGCTCCATCACCCTGTAGACCATCTCCTGCTTTTCGTTTCCGTTTTCCGCGTCGGCGTAGTTTGATTTGATCTCATCACGGAGATTCCAGTGTGAGAGAAGCACCATTTCATCGGGGAACAACTGCCGGCCGTCATCAGTACGGAGTTTGCCCATGTGGATGTTGTAGTCGGCAATATACATTTCGGCATTGCCAATCGCAGTATTTGCCGTCTGGTTCAGTTCCGCCGGTACGCGTGACACAAACTGGTCGCCCAGCCTGGCCATAGCCCACTGTTCCCGGGTCCATCCGGCACCAAGCTCATCCTTTTCAGCCAGTGTATAATATGGGAAATTAAGGGCTACAACAAAGGCAATCTTGTTTTCGTAGAAGTCGGATTGCAGATGCGAGCCAACAGAGTAGTTTCCGAACATACGGTCAATCTCATCTATTTCACCGGCTGCCTCATCAAGATTCTTTTTGAGGTCAATTGTAATTTCATTCAGATTTCCACCCAGTGACTCCATGTAGCTGCTGATCTTATTGAATACAGTCTTCCGCTTTGCAGGATCAGAAATATAATTTGCAACTGCAAAATCCGTGAATTCCGCAACGGTCCCGTCCTCTTCACGCCATAACGATCCAGCATGACGTACTCCCTTTTCAAGGAGCAGTTTATCAGCAGCAGGCTGTTGTGCCATTATGCTGTCAACGGTCGCCTTAATTACAGTTTCGCCAATGAAACCTGTGGCTGCGTCTCCTCCCTTTCTGGCAGGGGTTGAACAAGCTGTCATTACAATGGCCATAAGGAAAACAAGTTTTCTCATTTTTATAATTTTTTAATTATTTCTCTCCAATGACCTGGGCAGCGTAGTATTTTGCAGTCAGCTTCTCTCCTGTTGCCTTTTCAATCATCTCATTCCACTCATATCGCATGCCGGGCATAAAGACTCTGGTTTTGAAGAATTCACCCATGGCCTTCATATCTTCGCCTGTATTGCCTTTAACAACCGTGCCGGTAATGTATGCAGAGAATTGGGAAGCCAGAAGCTCGCCAAGAAGGTAATTATGGTAATAGCACGGATACAGAGCCACATGTATCTTGGTTGCCCAGTCAGGCATGTCACGGCCTTCCGGTTCCTTCATCATCTGGTATTTCTCAACCATGTTCCACCAAAGCTGGTTAAGATCCTGGTCAGGATTTTCATACATTGCCTTTTCAAACCTGTACATCACCTGTGCCCAGCGGCTGAAGACAAGCTGCTGCAGCCTGAAGGCATTGAAGGCGTCATCACCTATTCTATCAGCCTCTTCTTCCGTAATAATGCCCATATATTGCATCCATGCCGGATTGGTTGCCAGCCTGCCGAAATAATTGGCCACGGCCTCAGTAGTGAATGTGTGTGCTGCATCCCTGATAGCAAAGGGAAGAGACCTGTCATTGTAGTAGGAATAGACACCGTGTCCAAGCTCATGCAGTATTGTGTTCATCCAATATGAATCAGGCCTGATGTTGTCTAGGGTGCGGACATCACCTTCCCTGTCAATGTCAGTTGAGAATGCGTGCTGGTTCTTGCCGGGCTTTTCATAAAGATCGCTACCGGCCAGGATTGAATCTACCGGCAATCCTATTGATTCATAGTACGAAGCTGCAAGTTTCACAGGATCCTTGTCGGCATAGTAACTGTCAAAATCAACAGAGTAGATTTCAGGCGCCTCCTGGAAATACCGGTTCTGGTAATGCCATGGCATCAGGTCAGCGGCCTGAACACCGTAACGTTTTGAATAATAGCTGTCTATCTCGCCTTTAAGGGTGGTAAAAGTGCCCCTGGTGAGGCTGTCAAGCTCATCAAAAATCCTTGTAACCTCATCAGGGTCCTGGCCCGAGAGCTTCAGGCTCATCTGGTGGTAATTGCTAAAGCCCAGCTCCTGTGCGATCCTGTTGCGGTGCCTGACAAGCTTAATTATGTCATCAGCCACAACCGGGCCAATCTTCTTATGTCCTTCCCATGCGGCCTGAAGCTCACCGGAGTTGGTTGAATTGCGGAGGATATCCTCCACCTCATTGTCACTCAGCATATTTCCACTGAAATCAGCTCTGAACGAGTTGAATTTCTTCGTTATCTCCGTTTCCATCCTAACCTGCTCGGCAAGAAGGCTTGTATCAACCTGGCCCGAAAGGAACTGGTTGTATATTACATCGAGCTGCCTGGCAAGCAACAGATCCTTTACCATACCGGATTCCTTCAGCTCCTTCAGTTCGGCGAAAGCCTTCTTATCCGTAAAGTAGTTGATGAATGCCACAGAGGCCTTCTCATTTCTTGCCCATGCCTCATCGGTGCCGGTCACATTGGCCTCCCATGAGGCGAGGGATGATTCCTTGTAAAGAGGGATTACTGCCTTCTCGTAAGACATTATAAAATTCCTCATCCTGTTCTCCATCTTTTCCTGTTTTGACGTGCATGACCAGAACATGATCACCAGTGCCGTGAAATAGACTATCGTTCGTTTCATAACCAGTTTTTACGTGGGGCTAAGGTAAAAAATTAAGGTAAATACGACCATGATGCAGGTCATTTAATGGAAGAACCGGACAGGACCTGCCTGCCGGTTCCCCGACCAATGTTAAAAGTATTTGAGGAAAGTATCTTAGTTCAATCTCAGTTCACCTTATCCTTCCTGATCTTTTCAAAAAGGCTCGCAATTACCTCATCAGAGGGTGCGTCATCCATGTCAGGCAACAGAACACTGAGGGCATTGTCTATTCCGAAAGCATCTGCAACCAGGTCTGACGGAGTGTTGGTGATCTCAAAATATGAAAGTAAGAGGGTAGAATTCTTATCCATAGGCGTTTCCGTTCTCATATCAGAAAAACGCCCTCTTACATCAAAAATTGTATCAGCTGATTGAAAGGGTGATATTTTTTTCAACCATTATCTTGCGCATGTTGATAAGTGCATACCTCATCCGTCCGAGAGCGGTGTTGATGCTTACCCCGGTCATGTCAGCAATCTCCTTGAAACTCATACCGGCATAGTGACGCATGATTACAACTTCACGCTGATCCTCAGGAAGGCCGTTGACAAGCCGTCTTACATCGCGCATAACCTGGCGGCGAACGATGACATCCTCAACATTGTCATCCGTCAGCCTCTTCGAGTTGAAAAGATCCGTCTCATAATCATCATTGAGAACAATGCCCATCTGCTTCTCATGCCTGAAGTGATCAATAATAAGGTTGTGAGCTATCCTCATGACCCATGAGATAAACTTGCCGTCGTCCTGGTAACGGCCCGAGCGTATTGACTGAACTACCTTGAGAAAAGTATCCTGGAAAATATCATCGGCCAGGTCCCTGTTGCGGATGTAAAGGCTGATATAGGAATAGACTTTACTTTTGTGTCGGAGGATGAGCAGCTCTATGCTTCTCT